>Ga0187827_10000146_pt1 | contig 108517 bp, 103 predicted proteins | sample ETNtaG_39_FD_167969 | JGI IMG/M metagenome (GOLD analysis project Ga0187827, IMG submission 167969) | Marine microbial and viral communities from oxygen minimum zone, Eastern Pacific Ocean - ETNP2014_SV_150_PacBio MetaG (Illumina Assembly) | ecosystem: Environmental > Aquatic > Marine >... | reverse complement strand
CCCAGGTAAGGTTCTTCGCGTTGCCTCGAATTAAGCAACATGCTCCGCCGCTTGTGCGGGCCCCCGTCAATTCCTTTGAGTTTTAGCCTTGCGGCCGTACTCCCCAGGCGGGGCACTTAATGCGTTAGCTACGACGCGGAATCCGTTGACTGGATCCCACATCTAGTGCCCACCGTTTACGGCGTGGACTACCAGGGTATCTAATCCTGTTCGCTCCCCACGCTTTCGCTCCTCAGCGTCAGTATCGGCCCAGAGTGCTGCCTTCGCTGTTGGTGTTCCTCCTAATATCTGCGCATTTCACCGCTACACTAGGAATTCCACACTCCTCTACCGAACTCTAGTCACAGCAGTATCAAGTGGCATCTCGAGGTTGAGCCTCGAGTTTTCACACCTGACTTACTGAACAGCCTACGAGCCCTTTACGCCCAATAAATCCGGACAACGCTTGCCCCCTACGTGTTACCGCGGCTGCTGGCACGTAGTTGGCCGGGGCTTCTTCTGCAGGTACCGTCATTTTCGTCCCTGCTGAAAGAGCTTTACGACCCGAAGGCCTTCATCACTCACGCGGCGTGGCTGCGTCAGGCTTTCGCCCATTGCGCAAGATTCCCTACTGCTGCCTCCCGTAGGAGTCTGGGCCGTATCTCAGTCCCAGTGTGGCTGATCGTCCTCTCAGACCAGCTACCCGTCGAAGCCTTGGTGAGCCGTTACCTCACCAACAAGCTGATAGGCCGCGAGACCCTCCCAAAGCGCCGGAGCATTTCCTCAGTCGGCCATGCGGCCATCTGGGGACATCCGGTATTAGCCCGAGTTTCCTCGGGTTATTCCAGTCTTCGGGGCAGGTTTCTCACGTGTTACTCACCCGTTCGCCACTCAGTCATATGACCCGAAGGTCGACTGCGTTCGACTTGCATGTATTAGGCCCGCCGCCAGCGTTCGTCCTGAGCCAGGATCAAACTCTCCGTCAAAATCTCGGCTGTCGCCTGCCGAAGCAGGCGCCGGCGTCGAAATCAGTGGTTCCGGTGCTGCCCAAGGGCCGCACCGGCACGAGCTTGACATCGGATCGGGACCGAGGTCCCATCCGTATGGCATCAGGTCAGGGGCCGTCGACCCGTCAGATGACGGCTCGACGCCCTTGTCCGTTTGCATATGAATTGTCAGGGTCTGACCAGTGGCGACTCGTGATCGCCGGTGGCCAGCCCGCACTGGCATTCATCGTCCTCTATTCCGTTTTCAAGGAGCACCTGGCGGCCGTGGGCCACCTGGCACACGCCCTTCCCCCGAGGGAAGGCGTCTGTACCCTGGACACCGCCCGGTGGGGCCCGAATGGGACGTCGCCGGGAAGGCGCCTGACCACGCTACGGCCCGGTGACCTGACGATCAAGGGAGCAGCGCGACTGGCAACGCTAGCGGTGCCGGAAGATGCCCCCAACCCGTGATCCGCCATATTCAGGGGAAACCCGGTGGCCGGGCGCCGGCACCCCTCACCCCGCTACGAGCAGGTGGCGGGAGCGCTTCCCCTTCTGGAGCAGGACATAGCGCCCCCCAACGAGCGCACCGTCCGCCAGGCGGGTGGCATCGCCGTCCTGGCGGACCCCGTTGACCGAGATTCCGCCACCGCCGATGGTGCGACGGGCGTCGCCCCGGGAACTGCACAGGCCGCTGGCGACCAGCGCATCCACCAGGGACTCGTCGCCCTCGAGGGCTTCCGCGGACACCTCCGTCTCCGGCACGGTGCCGCGCAGGGCCTCGAGCACCTCGAGCGTGGGCGGCGACTCCCCGAACAGTCCCTCTGCAGCCAGTCGGGCACGAGCGGTCTCGTCCCCACCATGGACCAGGGCGCAGACCTCGTCGGCCAGGCGCCGCTGGGCGAGGCGCTCCTCAGGGTGGGCCACGTGGTCGGCCATCACGGTCGCCACCTCGTCGACATCGAGGAGGGTCAACCGCAGGAGGTACTGCCCGACGTCGCGATCGTCCACGTTGCGGAAGTACTGGTGCATCTCGAAGGGCATCGTCCGCACGGGATTGAGCCAGACGGTCCCATCTGCAGTCTTGCCGAACTTCGACCCGTCGGAACGGGTGAGCAGCGGGAGCGTCAGCCCGTAGGCGGTCGCTCCCGACCGGCGCCGGATGAGATCGATGCCGGCGGTGATGTTGCCCCACTGGTCGGAGCCTCCGACCTGCATCTCGCAGCCGTACCTCCCGTGGAGTTCAAAGAAGTCGTTGGCCTGCAGGAGCATGTAGCTGAACTCGGTGAAGGAGATGCCCTGGTCGCCCGAGAGACGGCTACGAACGGACTCCTTGGCCAGCATCGTGCCCACCGTGACGTGCTTGCCGACGTCCCGCAGGAACTCGAGGAGACCCACCTCGGCAGTCCATTCCCGGTTGTCCACCAGGATCGCAGGTGGGCCGTCGAGGCCCCCGTCACCCTCGAATCGCAGCAACGAACGCAGTTGGCCCGACACGGCCTCCACGTTGGAGTCGATGGTCGCCTGGTCGAGGAGGTTGCGTTCCTCGGAGCGCCCGCTGGGGTCGCCCACCATTCCCGTGGCGCCACCCGCCAGCGCAACCGCCCGGTGGCCGGCATCCTGGAATCGCCGAAGCATGAGCAGCGGCGTGAGGTGGCCGATGTGCAGGCTGTCGGCCGTCGGATCGAAGCCGCAGTAGACGGTGATCGGACCCTCGTCGAGACGTGACCGCAGGGCGTCGCGGTCGGTGCAGTCCTGGATCAGGCCACGGGCCGCAAGGTCGTCGAGGATCTCAGCTTCGTTCACCCCATCATCATTGCCGCTGGAAGCGCCCGATACCGTCCATTTAGCCTTCGAAAGCATCACCGACTGACGCCCCTTCGCCCCGACTGGCGGCCAGACTGTCGGTGTGTCGCAGCAAGCCGCCCACCGGATCAGGGCCGTCGCACGCCTCCGCCGCCCCACGGCGGCGCTGGTAGCGGTGGCTCTGATCGCCTCCGGCTGCTACGCGTACGAGACCCGCACCTTCGAGATCACCATTCCCGAGACTGCCGAGTCGTCGGTCGTCGTGGCCGGGGACGGCACCCTCATCACCACGCTGGTCGCTCCACAGAACCGCACCAGCGCCCGCCTTCTCGACGAGATCCCCGAGCTCGTCCGCAACGCTGTCATCGCCATCGAGGACGAGCGCTTCTACTCCCACGACGGGGTCGACCTCAGGGCGATCATCCGGGCGGCCCGCACGAACCTCGAGGCGGGCGGCATCAGCCAGGGCGGCTCCACGATCACCCAGCAGTACGTCAAGTTGGCGATCATCGAAAACACCGAGAAGACGGCCTCCCGGAAGCTCGAGGAGGTCTGGTACGCCCTGCGGCTCGAGGACCAGTACGGCAAGGACTTCATCCTCCTCCAGTACCTCAACACCGTGTACTTCGGACACGGCGCCTACGGCATCAAGGCGGCGGCCCAGACGTATTTCAACAAAGACGTACAGGACCTGGCCGTCAACGAGGCCGCGATGCTCGCCGGCCTCATCCAGGCACCCAGTCGCTTCAACCCACTACGCAACTACGCCTCGAGCCTCCGGCGCAGCCACCTCGTACTCGACCGCATGCTCGCCAACGACTTCATCACCGCCGATGAGTTCGCCGACGCCCGGGCCACCCCGCCGCAACTCGAGGAATACTCCAGCCGGCTCGACACCCGCTATGCAGCCGGACACTTCGTGGAGGAGGTCCGCCGCTGGTTCCTCGACAACGAGGCCTTCGGGGCCACACGTGCGCAGCGGGAACTGTTGCTGTTCGAGGGCGGCCTGCGCATAGAGACCACCATCGACCTAGCCCTCCAGTCCGCCGCCGAGGCCGCCGTCGAACGGCACCTCCCGGCAGGGCAGGGCCATCCTGATGCCTCGGTCGTCGTCATGGACCCGCAGAACGGCCACATCCTCGCAATGGTCGGCGGACGGGACTTCTTCGACGACGACGACGACGCCAAGGTGAACCTGGCCGTCGGCAACGGTCGCCAGGTGGGCTCGTCCATGAAGCCGATCGGCCTGGCTGCGGCACTGGAGGCCGGGTGGGAGGTCACCGCCACCTACCAGGCCCCGAACGTGATCGAGTTCGATATCCCCGGAGCGATCGAACCGAACAACATCTGGCGCGTCAGCGGCGGTGCCACGGGCCACACCATGCCCGATGTGCCCCTGGGCGAGGAGTTGCCGGAACCCGAGTGGCTGACGCTCGTCGAGTCCACCCGGCGCTCGATCAATACCGTCTACGCCCAGCTTTCGATGGCCATGGGCGCCCAGAGGGTCGCCAATATGGGCCGTCGCCTCGGGATCGTCTCCCCCATCGAGGAGGTCAACTCGAACATCCTCGGCACCTCCGACACCACCCTGCTCGACATGACCACCGCCTACAGCACCTTCGCCAACCGGGGTGTCCACAACCCACCTGCCTACGTCACCCGCGTGGTCAACACCGACGGCACCACACTGTGGCGTTGGAAGCGGGAACAGACCCGCATCCTGGATCCCCGCCTCACCGACCAGTTGACGTGGGTGCTGGAGGGTGTCCTGGATGCCGGCACCGGACACCGGGCGAAGCTCGAGGATCGCACGGCCGCCGGCAAGACCGGCACCACCCAGAACTATGCCGATGCCCTCTTCGTCGGATACACGCCGCAACGGGCGACCGGTGTGTGGGTGGGCTATCCGGAGGGCCAGATACCGATGGTGCCGCCGACCACCGACCGCAAGGTCTTCGGTGGCACCTATCCGGCGCTCATCTGGAAGGACGTGATGGAGGTGGCCCACTTCGGGCTCGGGGAGGAGGTGTTCGCAACGCCGCCGCCGTCCTCGACCACGACGACCACCAGGCCGCCGTCCATGGCCGTGGAGACACCGGTCCTCGTCGGCCTGTCGATGGACGAGGCCCAGGTGCTCCTCGCTGCGACGGGCGAGGCTCCGGCCCGCCTGCCGGACGGTTCCGAGATGCCCGGCCTCCCCCCGATCCGCATCACCAGCGTGATCGAGATCCCGACCAACGACAGCGTTCCGGGGGTCATCATCGGGCAGTCGCCCGCCGTGGGCTCGACCATCCTGCCTGCCGGATCGATGGTCGTCGAGGTCGCCGTGCAACCACCACCGGTTCCGGTCCCGACCGTCGTCGGGCTCGGTGTCGACGAGGCCGGCACCCTGCTCGCCGAGTCGGTCCTCGGCTACGAGATCACCGAGGTGGCCAACCCGGACGACCCGGAAACACCGCCCCAGACCGTCTGGCACCAGGAGCCGGTGCCGGGAACCGAGGTCCCCGAAGGATCGGTCGTGATCCTCCAGGTCACGCCTCCCGCTCCGCCGGAACCAGAGCCCGAGCCCGAACCTGATCCGGAGGCCGAACCGGGACCCGAAGCCGAAGGACCACCGGCTGCCGAAACCCCGGAGGGTGGCTGAGCATGGCGTCCATCGGCACGACCGGAAGGCCCCACGCAACGCTCTCCCGGGTCACCGCACTCGCCCTGTTCCTGTCCATGGCCGCCTTCTGGGGGTGGGCCTTCCTGGTCTACGACGCACCCGGCAACCCCGATCGGCTCGAGGACCGCTCCTGGGTCGCTACCGCAGACCAGCGCTGCTCCCTCATGGCGCTTGCCGTCGGCGACCTGCCCGCCGCTGCGGATTCTGCCTCGCCGGCCCACCGGGCCGATGTGCTCGACGACGCGACGGACCTGCTCGACCAGCTCGTCGCCGACCTCAGGGGTATGGACGGGGGCACGACCGACGACCTGGTCCTCGTGGCGGGATGGTTCGACGACTGGGACATCTACCTCGCCGACCGAAGGTTCCACGCCCAGCGGCTTCGAACCGAAGGGGATGTCCGCCCCTACCTCACCGCCCTTCCATCAGGGGCCGGCAGCCACGTCGAGCGCATGAACGGCTTCGCCAGGGTGAACGACATGGAGGGTTGCCTCGACCCGGGAGACCTCTAGGCGTCCCCTGGTCCAGCCTCCAGCCGATCCAGGGCTCCCAGGGCCCGGTCCGCCAACCGCAGGAGCCCCCCGTCGACCCCGAGGCCCTCCAACTCGTCACGGTGGACCCATCGCAGCGCCTCGGACTCGTTGTTCCCGACGGGCACGGCCCCCGTGGGTGCCACCACGAGGAACCGCACGTCGTGGTGCTCGTGGGCATCCTCGGCCGGCGGATCGACCACGTGGACATCGAGGTCGACCGGCGGTTCGAGAACCCGCAGACCGGTGATCCCCGTCTCCTCGGTGGCCTCCCGCAGGGCGACCCTGGCCAGGTCGCCATCGCCGTCGGCGTGGCCGCCGGGCTGGAGCCAGCGCTGCAACTTGGTGTGGAACAGGAGCAGGATGCGCCGATCCGCCGGATCGACCACAAGGGCGGATCCGGTCAGGTGTCCCGGCCGGCAGGTGCGGTCCAGGGCGTCGTCGCATCCCTCCAGGAGTTCGAGGATCCGGTCCTGCCCGGCCCCGGGAGGGCCGTCCGACACGACCGCCCGGGGATCGACGCCGGAGCGTCCAGCCAACTCGTCGAGGCTGGGCAACCCGTTCACGCGCTCAGGTGGGCACGGACCTCGTCGGGGGGCGGGATCGGCCGGTGCTCGCCGATGGTCACGCCGACGTAGGTCACCTTCGCCGTCATCACCTGGCGGTCACCGACCGACAGGTCGAACTCGACGTCGAGGGAGGTGGTGCCCCAACGCACGACCTCCACGGTCACGTCGAGGACATCGCCGACGCCTGCCGGCCCGTGCCATTCGATGAACGCCGCCTTGAGCATGATCTCCCAACCCAGGTCCTCGAACCGGGGGGTCAGCTCGCGTAGCCAGTTGTCGAAGACGTCGTCGATGTACGCCAGATAGTGCGCGTTGAACACCACGCCTTGCGGATCGACCTCGCCGTAGCGGATCCGGACCTGGGCGTGGTGGGCCACGCTTTCGCTCAGATCCGCTCGGCCTGGGCGGCCAGCCGGTCGGCAAACCGCTGCCGCTGTTCGGCGACCGGTTCGGGTCCGGCGCCACCCGGTGTGGTCCGTCGAAGAACTGCGGCGCCCGGCACCAGCAGCTTCGCTGCCTCGGGACCGAGCCGTTCGTCGGCGGCGACCAGGTCGGCGAGGGTGCCACCACCGGCGAGCGCAGTGCGTACATGGCCGCCGATGACGGCGTGGGCCTCCCGGAACGGCATGCCGGCAACCACGAGGAACTCGGCGAGGTCGACGGCGGACGCATACGGGCTGTCCGCAGACTCCGACATCCGGTCGGTGTCGAACCCGAGGGTGGCCACCATGCCGTCCAGGGCCAGCAGGGTCAGCCGAATCGTGTCGCAGGAGTCGAACAGCGGCTCCTTGTCCTCCTGCAGGTCCTTGTTGTACGCCAGCGGCAGCCCCTTGAGGGATGCCAGAAGGCCGGTGAGGTTGCCGATGAGGCGGCCGGCCTTGCCCCTGGCCAACTCGGCCACGTCGGGGTTCTTCTTCTGCGGCAGCATGGACGACCCGGTCGAGAAGGCGTCGTCGAGCGCAACGAAACCGAACTCGTCGGTCGACCAGAGGACGATCTCCTCGCCCAGCCGCGACAGGTGAACGCCGAGCAGGGCCAGGGCGAACAACGCTTCGACGACGAAGTCCCGGTCTGACACCGCGTCGAGCGAGTTCTCGAAGCGAGTGGCGAAGCCGAGGTCGTCGGCCACCCCGTCTGGATCGAGCGGCAGCGAGGAGCCGGCGAGCGCGCCTGCCCCGAGTGGCGACACGTCGGCCCGATCCCGGGCGCCCAGCAGTCGGTCCACGTCGCGGGACAGCGCCCAGCCGTGGGCCAGGAGGTGGTGGGCCAACAGGACCGGCTGGGCCTGTTGGAGGTGGGTGTAGCCGGGCAGGTATGCATCTCCGGCGTCGTCGGCGCAGGCCGCCAGCGTCGCCTGCAGGCGGGCGACGAGCGCCGCCAGCTCAGCCATCTCCCGCCGCACCCACAGCCTCAGGTCGGTGGCGACCTGGTCGTTGCGGCTCCGCCCGGTGTGGAGGCGGGCGCCTGCGTCGCCGGCCAGTTCGGTGACCCTCCGTTCGACCGCCGTGTGGATGTCCTCGTCCGAGTCCACGAAGGCGAACGAGCCGTCGGACATCTCGGTCTCGACGGCATCGAGGGCTACGAGCACGGTCTCGACGTCGGCGGCTTCGAGCAGGCCGACCCGGGCCAGCATCCGGACGTGCGCCCGTGAGCAGGCGATGTCCTCCCGGAACATCCTCTGGTCGAATCCGATGCTGTGGTTGAGCGCCTGGAGGGCCTCGGCGGGGCCTTCGGCGAACCGTCCGTGCCAGAGCGTTGGCATTATCCCTCCCCCTGTATCCGGGCGGCCCGTCGGGCCGCCGTCCGGAGCCGGAGTGCGTTCAGCCGGATGAAGCCCTCGGCATCCGACTGGTCGTAGGCGCCGTCGTCCTCCTCGAAAGTGGCGATCGCCTCGTCGAACAGGGTGTCGGCGGATTCCCGGCCGACGACCTCGACGTTGCCCTTGTAGAGCCGGATCCTGACCCGTCCGTTCACGAAGGCCTGGCTGTGGTCGATGGCGGCCTGGAACATCTCGCGTTCGGGGCTGAACCAGTAGCCGTTGTAGATGATCTCGGCATACCGGGGCATCATCTCGTCCTTGAGGTGGGCGACACCCCGGTCGAGGGTGATCGACTCGATGGCACGATGTGCCTTGAGCATTATCGTGCCGCCGGGTGTCTCGTAGGCACCCCTGGACTTCATTCCGACGTACCGGTTCTCGACGATGTCGGTGCGCCCGACGCCGTTGGCACCACCCACCCCGTTGAGGTGGGCCAGCACCGTTGCCGGCGACATCGGGGTGTCGTCTATCGCCACGATGTCGCCCTTTTCGTAGGTGAGGTCGAGGTAGGTGGCATCGTTGGGGGCGAGTTCGGGGCTGACCGTCCAGCGCCACATCTCGGAGGCGGGTTCGTTCCAGGGGTCCTCGAGGGGGCCTCCTTCGAAGGAGATGTGGAGCAGGTTGGCGTCCATCGAATAGGGCGACTTGGTGCCCCGCTTCATCTCCACGGGGATGCCGCGCTTCTCGGCGTAGTCCAGCAGGCTCTGTCGTGACCCCAGTTCCCACTCCCGCCAGGGGGCGATGATCCGGATATCGGGGTTCAGGGCGTAGGCACCCAGTTCGAACCGGACCTGGTCGTTGCCCTTGCCGGTGGCACCGTGGCTGATGGCGTCGGCGCCGGTCTCGGCGGCGATCTCGACGAGCCTCTTGGCGATGAGCGGCCGGGCGATCGAGGTACCCAGCAGGTACTCGCCCTCGTAGACGGCGTTGGCCCGGAACATCGGGAACACGTAGTCGCGGACGAACTCCTCCCGGAGGTCCTCTATGTAGATCTCGGAGACACCCATGGCCTCGGCCTTGGCCCGTGCCGGCTCGAGCTCTTCGCCCTGGCCGAGGTCGGCCGTGAAGGTCACGACCTCGCAGCCGTAGACCTCTTCCAGCCACTTCAGGATGATCGAGGTGTCGAGCCCGCCCGAGTAGGCGAGCACGACCTTGTCGACGCTCGGTTTCATGTCACTCATGTCCTGTTTCCGTTCCTTCCGATGCCACCGTGACGTCCCGCTCACTGGCCGGCGAGCGACCGCAGGGTAGCGGCGAGCCTCAGGCCGGTCGTGCCCTCGACGGCGAGGACGAAGATCGTGTCGTCGCCGGCCACGGTGCCGAGGATCTCCTCGTGTCCGGACCGGTCGATCGCCGAGGCGACCACGTGTGCCGACCCCGGAGGCGTCCGCAGGACCACGAGGTTGCCCGAGTGCACCACCTCGCCCACCCATTCGCCCATGACCCGCCGGAGGTGGCTCTCGGGGGCCACCTGGTCGGCGGGATGTTCGGGGATGGCATAGGCGCTTCCTCCGCCCGGCAACCGGACCTTGACGGCGCCGAGGTCGCCGAGGTCCCGTGAGACCGTCGCCTGGGTCGCCTCGATTCCCGCTTCCGCGAGCAGGTCCACGAGTTGTGTCTGGCTGTTGACCGGTTGGTCGGCCAGCAACTTCGCCACCCGGTGCTGTCGCTGAGTCTTGTTCATGCGCTGATCCCATCGCTCGCTGCCTCGCCCAGCAACCAGGCCAGCAGGCCCCTTGCGGCGTGCATCCGGTTCTCGGCCTGCTGCCAGACCCGGCTGGCGGCCCCGTCGACGGCTCCGCTCGTGACCTCCTCGCCCCTGTGGGCGGGCAGGCAGTGCAGGAAGTGCACCTGGTCGCCTGCGGCGGCGAGCAGCCGCTCGTCGACCTGGTAGCCCTCGAAGTCGGAGAGCCGCTGGGTGCTTTCTTCCTCCTGGCCCATCGAGGTCCAGACGTCGGTGTACACGATGTCGGTGCCCGCGACGGCCTCTTCCGGCCGGTCGAACCCGGCCACGACCACGCCGGCGGCAGCCAGGCGGTCGGTGTCGACCTCGGTGGGCCGGTAGCCGGGCGGGCCTGTGAAACGGACCTCCATGCCGAGCATCCCGGCTGCCAGGGCGAGCGACCGGAAGACGTTGTTGCCATCTCCCACGTAGGTGACGCTCCGACCCTCGAGGGTGCCGAGGAGTTGCCGCATTGTCAGCACGTCGGCGAGGGCCTGCAGCGGGTGGGCGGCGTCGGAGAGCATGTTGACGACGGGCACCAGGTCGAGGGCCGCCATACGCTCCACCGTCGAGTGGGCGAAGACCCGGGCGCCGATGGCACCGTGGAAGCAGGCGAGGGTGTTGGTGACGTCCTCGACCGACTCCCGGGTATCGAGGCCGACCTCAGAGGCCTGTATGTACATGGGATGCCCACCGAGTTGGACGACGGCCATCTCCATCGAGTTGCGGGTGCGGGCAGAGGGCTTTTCGAACAGCAGCGCCATGCCCCGGCCGTCGAGCACCTGTGGCGGTACCGGCTCGACGGCGAGGTCGAGCACCCGCGAGAGTTCTGCGGGGGTCAGGTCGTCTACTTCCAGCAGGTGCCTCATGCGATGGCCTCCCTGTCTCCGGCAAGCACACTGCCCAGGATCGCCACGCCCTCGGCCAACTCGTCGTCGGTCACTGTAAGGGGCGGTGCCAGCCTCAGGGCGGTCGACGTGACGCCGTTGACCACCAGGCCGACATCGAGGCAGGCCCGTGCCACGTCGGGGCCGGTGCGGCCGTCGAGTACGTCGGGGTCGAGTTCGGCAGCCAGGAGCAGGCCGAGGCCCCGGACGCCGATGACGCCCGGCAGGGCCTCCAGGAGGACGGTGAGGACCTCACCCTTGGCCGCAGCACACGCCGGGGCGTCGATCTCCTCCATGACCCGGAGCACCTCCCTGGCTGCCGAGGCGGCGAGGGGCTGCCCACCGAAGGTGGAACCGTGGTCGCCGGGTGAGAATGCCGCCGCCACTTCGGCGGTGGCCCAGACGGCGCCGATCGGGACGCCGTTGCCGAGCGCCTTGGCGACGGTGACGATGTCGGCCCGGATGCCGGCGTGGTGGAAGCCGAACCACCGACCGGTGCGACCGAGGCCGGTCTGGACCTCGTCGAGGATCAGGAGGATGCCCCGCTCGTCGCAGAGCCGCCGGATACCTACGAGGAAGTCGACGTCGGCCGGGTTGACCCCTCCCTCACCCTGGAGGGACTCGAGCAGGATCGCCCCGACGGTGGGGTCGAGGACCGACTCGAAGGCTTCGAGGTCGTTCCAGGCGGCGTGCCGGAAGCCCTCGGGCAGCGGCTGGAAGGGTTCGTGCTTCTCGGGCTGGCCGGTGGCGGCCAGGGTGGCGAGGGTCCGTCCGTGGAACGACCGGAAGGCCGACAGGACGACGTGGCGGCCCCTTCCCTGGTGCTTGCGGGCCAGCTTGATGGCGGCCTCGTTGGCCTCGGCGCCGGAGTTCTGGAACAGCACCCGGCCCGGCGTCGCCTCACCGGTCCCCGACCGGACCAGGGAATCGAGCCGTGCAGCCACCTCGAGGTGCGGTTCGGTGTCGAACAGGTTGGAGACGTGGAGCAGCGTCCCGGCCTGGGTGGCGAGGGTCGCCGCCACCCGTGGGTGGCTGTGGCCGAGGCTGGTGACCGCCAGGCCGCAGAGGAAGTCGAGGTACCGCTTTCCGGAGTCGTCGAACAGTTCGGTGCCCTGCCCCCGGACGAACGTGACCGGCGGGTCGCCGTAGTTGGCCATGAGGAGCCGTTCGCCGCTCATGACGGCGCCCCTTCGCCACGGGCGGGGGTGTCGGGTCCGCCGCCCACCGGGAACACCATGGTCCCGATGCCGGCGTCGGTGAACAGCTCGAGTAGCAGCACGTGCGGGATCCGCCCGTCGACCATGTGCGCCGAGCCGACCCCGGCGTTGACGGCGTCGAGGCACGCCTGGGCCTTGGGGGTCATGCCGCCTTTGATGGTTCCGTCGGCCATGAGCACCCCGAGCCGCTCGACGTCGAGCCTCGAGATGAGGGTGTCGGGGTCCTCGGCATCGGCCCGAAGGCCCTCGACGTCGGTCAGGTAGAGGATCCGCTCGGCGCCGAGTGCCCCGGCCAGTGCGGCCGCCACCGTGTCGGAGTTGATGTTGTAGGCCTGTCCGCTCATGTCGGCTCCGATGGTCGAGACGACGGGGATGAGGTCTTCGGCGAGGAGCCGCTCGACGATGCCGGGGTTGACCGATTCGACGTCGCCGACGAATCCAAGTTCGGGGTCCCTGGCGGTCGCCCGGATGAGGCCACCGTCCTCGCCCGACAGCCCGATGGCGAGCGGACCGTGCACGTTGATGCCCGACACGATGTCCCGGCTGACCTTGCCGACCAGGACCATGCGGGCGACGTCGAGCGTGGCGGCGTCGGTGACCCGGAGGCCGTCCCGGAACTCGGACTCGAGGCCCAGGCGTTCCATCAACTCACCGATCTGCGGGCCGCCGCCGTGCACGACGACCGGCCGGATCCCGACCGAGTGCATGAGCACGATGTCCTCTGCGAACCGGGCCGCCAGGTCCTCGTCGACCATGGCGTTTCCGCCGAACTTGACGACGACGACCGAGCCCTTGAACCGTTGGATGTAGGGCAGGGTCTCGATGAGGACGGCGGCCCGCCGCTCGGGGGAGAACTGTTCGGTGCCGGGGTTCATCTCAGTTCTCCTCAGGAGGTCCGCATGTTCTCGTCGATGTAGGCATGGCTGAGGTCGGTGGTTACCACCCGTGCCGTGCCGGTGCCCTGGCCGAGGTCGACGTCGAGGTCGAGGGTCCGTCCAGCCATGTGCGACTCCAGGGCGACGGCATCGACGGCCCGGGCCTCGCCGCCGGCGTAGACGACCTGCCCGCCGTACGAGATCGTGATCGTGTCGGAGTCGAAGGCGATGCCGGCAGCGCCCATTTCTGCTGCGATGCGCCCCCAGTAGGGGTCCTCGCCGTACCAGGAGCACTTGACCAGTTGGCAGTTGGCGGTGTCCCTGGCTCCCTTGGCGGCCTCGGCGTCGCTGGCTGCACCGGTGACGGTGAGGAACACCGTCTTGGTCGAGCCTTCGGCGTCGTCGGCCATCTGGACGGACAACGACAGGCACGCATCGGCCAGCACTGCGCCCAGTGCATCGGGATCGACCGGCCCGGCGGTCCCGTTGGCGAGCAGCAGCACCGTGTCGTTGGTGGACTCTGCGCCGTCGACGGTCAGGCAGTTGAAGCTGGTGCCGACTGCAGTCCGGAGTAGTTCGGTGGCGGTGGCGGGGTCGACCTCGGCGTCGGTGGTGAGCACGGCGAGCATCGTGGCCATGTTGGGTTCGAGCATCGCTGCGCCCTTGGCGATGCCGCCGACGGTGAAGCCTTCGCCGACGACGACGGTGCTCCGTGGCACCGTGTCGGTCGTCATGATCGCCGTGGCGGCGGCCGCTCCCCCGTCCTCGGACAGACTGGCAGCTGCGGTGGTGATCCCTCCCAGGACGGCGTCCATCGGAAGCGGGTAGCCGATCCAGCCGGTCGAGCAGACGAGGACCTCCTCGGTGGCACAACCCAGCTCAGCAGCCGTGGCGGCAGCCATCTGGCGGGCGTCGGCCATGCCCTGCGCCCCGGTGGCGGCGTTGGCGTTGCCGCTGTTGAGGACCACGGCTGCGGCCTTCCCGCCGGTCGCCGCCAGGTGCTCCCGGCAGACCAGCACGGGAGCAGCGGTCATCTTGTTCGACGTGAACACACCGGCAGCGGTGACCGCTGCGCGGTCAGCGGTGGCGACCAGCGCCAGGTCGGGGACGCCCGAAGGCTTGATGCCGCAGGTGGCGCCGCCGGCCACGAATCCCGGGGTGCTGGTGACGCTCACGGGTAGAGCCCTATCGACGGGAGGCCGGCCGCCTCTTCGAGGCCCAGGGCCAGGTTGGCACACTGCACGGCCTGTCCGGAGGCCCCCTTGACGAGGTTGTCGATGGCACACAGGACGACCAGCAGGCCGGTCCGGGGGTCGACCCGGGCAGTGAGGTGCGCCGTGTTGGCACCGAGCGTGGCCTTGGTCGAGGGCGACCGTTCATCGACCACGATGAACGGCTCGTCGGCGTAGAAGTCGGCCAACAGTCCCAGGGCGGCCGAGGTATCGAGGGCGCCGGTCGGCCTCGCGTAGCAGGTGGCCAGGATGCCCCGGTTCATGGGTGCCAGGTGCGGGGTGAACAGGACCGACACCCCGTCGACGCCGGTGCCGTCGGGCCGTGTGCCGACCACCTGTTCCATTTCGGGCGTGTGCCGGTGCCCGGACAAGCCGTAGGCGGCGTAGTCCTCGTCGACGGCGCAGAAGGTGGTGTGGGGCTTCGGGGGCCGTCCGGCGCCGGATACGCCGCTTGCGGCGTCGACCACGATGCCGGCGGGCTCGACGTGGCCTCCCCACACGAAGGGTGCGAGGGCCAGGGCCGCCGACGTCGGGTAGCAGCCGGGGACGGCGACCAGCGACGCCCCGACGATCGTCGACCGGTAGAGCTCGGGCAGCCCATAGGCGAAGTCGGCAAGCAGGTCGGGTGCAGTGTGCGGCTCGTCGTACCACTCGGGGTACAGGGAGGCGTCCCGCAGCCGGAAGTCGGCCGCCAGGTCCACCACGTGTCCGACCCGGGAGGCCAGGTCGGGGACGAGGGCCTGCGAGGCGCCGTGGGGCAGGCCGAGGAACACGAGGTCGCAGCCGTCGGCCGTAGCGGCGTCGACGGCGGCGAACGTCAGGTCGCCGTAGTGGGCGGCAAGGCTCGGGTAGAGGTCGGCCACGGCCGTGCCGGCCTGGGTGTCGCCGGTGGCGACGACCACGTCGAGGTCCGGATGGGCGGCACAGAGCCGCAGCAGTTCGGCCCCGGTGAACCCCGAGGCCCCGATGATCCCGACGGAGGCCATTTCACAATCATACGGCATTTCGTATCATCATGCAACATCTTCATGCATCTGACTGCATGAAACGTCTCGATCAGCCTCCGGCGGACACCACGACCTTTCCCACCACCTGGCGGTCTGCGATGTCCTGGATCGCCCTCGCCGCCTCGGTGAAGCCGTACACGGGATGCAGGAGCGGGTCGACGGCGCCCGTCTCCGCCAGGGCGAACAACTCCCCCATCTGGCGGCCCAGGGACTCGGGATCGCGGGCCAACGACGCCCCCCAGTGCACGCCCACCACCGAATAGTTCTTCAACAGCACGTGGTTCGTGGCGATCTCCGGGATCCCGGCCACGAAGCCGATGACCAGCAGCCGGCCGTTCCATGCCATGCAGCGCCGAACCTGCTGGAACACTTCGCCACCCACGGGGTCGTAGGCCACGTCGACACCGCCGCCGCCGGTCAACTCGCGCACCCGCTCGACCAGGTCGTCGACCTGGCGGTGGTCGATCACCTCGTCGGCGCCCAGCGCAGCACACGCCGCCACCTTCTCCGGCCCGCCCGCCACGGCGATCACCCGCGCCCCGGCTGCCAGCCCCAACTGGATCGCCGCCGAACCCGTCCCGCCCGAGGCGCCCGTGACCAGCAGGGTCTCGCCCGGCTGCAACTGCGCACGATCGTGCAGGGCGTACCAGGTGGTGCAGTAGTTGGTCGGCAGGGCCACCGCCTTCTCCGGGGCCACCCCGTCGGGCACGACGAACGCCGTGCCGGCACCCACCGCTGCCTGGTCGGCCAATGCACCGCCGAGGCTCACAACCCGCTGGCCGACCTCGAGGCCCCCGACGCCATCGCCGACGGCGGCCACACGGCCGACCACCTCAGCGGCAGGACTGAAGGGCAGCGGAGGCTTCACCTGGTACTCACCCCGGCACTGCAGGACGTTCGGGAAGGCGAGGCCCACCGCTTCGACATCGAGCACCACCCGTCCGGTTCCGGCCTCCGGCACCTCGACCTCGTCCAGGACGAGGCGATCGATCGGGTCACCCAGTTCATGTACCTGCCAGCAGCGCATGGGCCGAACGTAGTCGTCGCCCGCAGCGGGGAATTGGTCGGGCATCAGCCCCGTAGGGTGGCAGGCAGCGAGCCCTGCACCGCTTCTATGCAGCGCTGGCGCAGTTCGGCCACCTCGGCATCGGTAAGCGTCCGGTCCGTGGCCTGGAGGCGCAGGGCGAATGCGAGGCTGCGCCGCCCCTCTCCCACGGCTTCTCCCCGGTACACGTCGAACAACGACAGGTCGACGAGCAACTCGCCCGCCGACTCCCGGATGCAACGGCCCACGGCATCGGCTGGGGTGCCCTCGTCGACCTCGAAGGCCAGGTCGATGTCGGACGACGGGTAGCGGCTGAAGCCCGCATAGGGCCTGTCCCCGTGGGGCAGGTCGAACAGCCTGTCGAGGTCGACCTCCAGCCAGGCCACCCGCTCGGCCACCCCATAGGCCTCCAGGACGCCGGGGTCGACCTCGCCAACGTGGCCGACCGGGGTGCCCGCCACGTCTATCCGGGCAGTGCGGGAGGGGTGCAGGCCGGGTACGGCCTCGGCGACCAGCGAGTAGTCGCGTGCGGCCAGGGCGTCTGCAAGTGCCGACCAGACCGCCACGGCATCGCCGGCCCCATGGCCCGCCAGAGCCACGGCCAGGTACTCCCGCTCATCGGGAAGGGGCTGTTCGGAGGCGGGTTGCCGGTAGACGTGGCCTACCTCGAAGATGCCGAGCCCGGTGAGCCTGTGGGAGGCGTTGTAGGCCAGCGTCTTGAGGATCCCGGGCCGTAGCGATGCCCGCATCACCGACTCCTCGGCGACGAGGGGGTTGGTGACCGTGATGCCGTCCGACGTCAGGCCCGCCGCCTCGAGGTCGCCGGGTGCGAGGAACGGCACGGGCATGACCTCGTCGAGGCCCAGCCCGGCCATGGTGGAACGGACCGTGCGCCGGTCGACCTGGTAGGGCGTGAGGTGGCCGGTGAGTGTCGACCTGGGCACCGTGCGCTCGATCCTCGAGTAGCCGTGGACCCGGGCAACCTCCTCGATCACGTCGATCTCGGTGCTGCTGTCGGGCCGGAAGCTCGGGATGTCGACATCGAGGTCGTCGCCGGCCGGTTCAGCCCCGAACTCGATGGACTGGAGCACGTCGGCGATCCGGTCCCGCCCCAGGTCGGTACCCAGGATGGCATTGACCCGGTCGGTGCGGACCCGGATGGTCTCGCGTGCCGGCAGGTTGCCCCGTGCATCGACGAGGTCCGGGGCCAGCGTGGCGCCTGCGGGCGCCAGCAGTTCGGCGAAGCGCCGCATGGCCAACTCGACGACGCCCGGGTCGCAGCCCCGCTCGAAGCGGGCGGAGGCCTCGCTGCGCAGGCCGAGGCGACGGGCACTCGTGGCGATGGTCATCGGATCCCACCAGGCCATCTCGAGGGCCACGGAGGTGGTCCCATCGTCGATCTCGGTGTTTGCACCGCCCATGATCCCCGCGATGCCGATGGCCACGTCGTCGCCGTCGGCGATCACGCCGTCAGCGGCCGTGAGCGTGCGTTCGACGCCGTCGAGGGTTTCGATGACCTCCCCGTCGGCGGCCCGCCGGATCCGGAAGGCACCACCGGCGACCCGTGCGAGGTCGTAGGTGTGGTTGGGCTGGCCCAGCTCGAGCATCACGTAGTTCGAGGCGTCGACCACGCTGTTGATGGGCCGTTGTCCGAGGGCGTTGAGGCGGTTGGCCAGCCAGCGGGGCGAGGTGCCTACCGAGACCCCGTCGAGGATCCGGAGCCCGAAGCGGCCACAGAGGCCGGGGTCGAGGATCTCGACCGAGACGCGGCCGGTGGCAGCGTCACCCGATTCGGGAACATCAGGCTCGGGGATGGCGAACGGCAGGCCCTGGCGGGCCGCCAGGTCCCTGGCAACGCCGGCAACGGACATGGCATCGGGCCGGTTGGGGTTGACCTCGAGGTCATAGAGCACATCTGACCGCAGGTCGAGCGCCTCGGTCAGTGCGGAACCCGGAGACGCTTCGGTGTCGAGGAGCATGATGCCGTCGTCATCGTCGCCGAGACCGATCTCGGTCGACGCACAGAGCATGCCGTTGGACCATTCTCCCCGCATCTTGCGACGGGCGATCTCCATGCCACCGGGCATGACCGTGCCCAACGGGGCCAGGGGCACCAGGTCACCCACCGACATGTTGAAGGCGCCGCAGCAGACCTGGAGCGCCTCGCCGTCGCCGACGTCGACGTCGACCAGTTGGATCCGGTCGGCATCGGGGTGGGGGCGCAGGCCGAGCACCCGGGCCACGACGATGCCGTCGAGACCCTCACCCAGCATCGACACCTCCTCGACCGCCAGGCCGAGGTCGCTGAGCTGGTCGCCGACCTGCTCCGGGTCGCCCTCGATGGGGGCGAAGTCGCGCAGCCACGACAGCAGGACCCTCATGCGGTAGCCCCCATCAGAACTGCCCCAGGAAGCGGTGGTCGTTGCGGAACAACTCGCGCAGGTCGTCGATCCCGTGGCGCATCAGGGCCAGGCGGTCCAGCCCGAAGCCGAAGGCGAAGCCCGACCACTCCTCGGGGTCGAGGCCACAGGCGCTCAGTACCCGGGGATGCACCATGCCGCATCCGCCCAACTCCAGCCAACTGCCGTCCGGGCGGCGTATGTCGAACTCGGCCGACGGCTCCGTGAACGGGAAGTACGAGGGCCGCAGGCGTGAGGTGAACTCGGACCCGAAGTAGGCGGTGGTGAACGCATCGAGCGTGCCGGCCAGGTCGCCGAAGGTAATGCCCCTGTCCACGACCAGGCCCTCGATCTGGTGGAACACCGGCATGTGGGTGGCGTCGGCGGTGTCGCTGCGGAACACCCGGCCCGGCATGATCGAGTAGATCGGCGGCTCCTGTTCCTCCATGACCCGGATCTGGACCGGTGACGTGTGGGTGCGCAGCAGGGTGCTCTGTGGTTCGCCGTAGTCGACGTAGAGCGTGTCGTACATGTCGCGGGCCGGGTGGTCGGACGGGAAGTTGAGGGCACCGAAGTTGTGCCACTCGTCCTCGATCTCAGGCCCCTCGGCAACCGTGTAGCCCATTCCGACGAACAGGTCCTCGAGTCGTTCCCAGGTCTGGGTGACGACGTGGCGGTGGCCGAGGCGGCGACCCCGGTCGAACTCGGTCAGGTCGAGGCGCTCGGCTTCGAGCACCACGGCACGTGCCCCGGCGGCCACTTCGACGCGACGGTCGGCGACCAGGCGTTCGATCTCGGTCCGCACCTCGTGGACCCGGCGACCCGTCTCCTTGCGCTGGTCGGGCTCCATGTCGCCCAACTGGCTGCGTACGGTGGCCAACAGGGACTTCCTCCCCAGCAATTCGGCGTCGACGGCGGCGAGGGCGTCGAGGTCTGAAGCGTCCGCAACGGCGGCGGCGGCATCGATGAGGTGTGCGTCGAGGTCCAGGTCCATCAGGGGCAATCGGCTGCTGCAACGGTCGCCGCGAGGCTAGGGCAGACGACCACCCCGGGGGATGACCATTTCCAGAGGTCCGGGACGGCGCTCATCGGGTGGCGAGGGCGTAGAGCAGCACCGAACCGGCGACGGCGACGTTCAGCGACTCGCCGACCCCGGTCGTGGCAACGGTGACGAGGCCGGCGCAACGCCCGACGACGGCCTCGGACAGGCCGTGGGGCTCGTTACCGAGAAGGAGTGCCACGCTCCGGTCGTCAGGTACCTCCGCGGGGGCTACGCCACCCTCTGCAACGCTCCCCCAGCATTGACGGCCCGAGGCCTCCAACCGCTCGAGAGCCTGCCCGACGGCATCCTCGCCCTCGGTCACGGCGAAGGGAAGCCGGAACAGCGAACCGGCCGTGGCCCGGACGCACTTCGGGTTGTAGGGATCGACACCACCGGCGAAGACCATGCCCGATGCACCGAAGGCCTCGGCGGACCGAACGATCGTGCCGGCGTTCCCCGGGTCGGCCAACTCGGCCAGGACGACGACCACCCCGCCGACAGGCAGGTCGGCGACGGGCACGTCGTGGCGCTCGACCACGGCCAACGCCGGTTGCGACGAGCGCGTCGTGGTCAGGCCGTCGAACAGGGCGTCGTCGACGAGACGGCACGGAACGGCAGATCCCTCGGCTGCTGCGACGACCCCGGATGGGGCCGCATCAGCGGGGACGAGGACCAGATCGACACCGAGTCCGGCTGCCAGGGCTTCACCGACGAGCGTCGGTCCCTCGACGAGGTAGGCGCCCTCCCGGCGTCGAAACGCCCGATCACGGGCCAGGCGGCGGACGCGCGACAGGGCCGGGTTACGGCCACCGACACTTTCGGTCACCGGTCGGGTCCGGTGACAGCCTGCAGCCTGCTCAGGCAGCGTCGACCGAACCGACAGCCGACTCGACCAGCGAGGCGAACGCCTGTGGGTCGGTCACCGCCAGGTCGGCGAGGACCTTGCGGTCCACCTCGATGCCTGCCTCGCGCAGGCCCGACACGAAGCGGCTGTAGGTCGTGCCCTGCTGCCGGCAGGCGGCGTTGATGCGCTGGATCCAGAGCCGGCGGAACTGGCCCTTCCGGGCACGGCGATCGCGGAACGCGTAGTTCCCCGAGTGCATGACCTGTTCGTTGGCGGCACGGAAGGAACGGCTCTTGTTGCCGTAGTAGCCCTTTGCCTCTTCGAGGATGGCGCGGTGCTTCTTCCTGGCGTGGACGGCTCGCTTGACCCTGGCCATGGTGTGACTCCTTGTTGACGGGGTGTGATCGTGGGGTGGGACGGTCCGGCGGTCGTTGCCGATTGCCGTCCTGTCGAGTTCGGGTATTCAGATGCCGAGCTGCTTGCGCACGGTCTTGGCGTTCGACGGGTGGACGTCGCTCTCCTTGCTGAGGCGCCTCTTGCGCTTGGGTGCCTTCTTCTCGAGGATGTGGCTTAGGTTGCTGTTACGTCGCTTGAGGCGACCGGTTCCGGTCACCTTGAAGCGCTTGGCAGCGCCACGGTGGGTCTTCATCTTCGGCATGTGGTGCTCCTTGTCGTGGTTCGGGTGTGCTGTGCGTCTTGCTCAGGAGGCCTCGGCGGCGTCCTCTGCTTCGGCGGCGTCCTCTGCTTCGGCGACCTCGGCGACTTCGGCAACCTCCGCGGCTTCGGCAACCTCCGCGGCTTCGGCAACCTCGGCGGCTTCAGCTTCGGCTTCGGCGGCTGCCCTGGCCTCCGCCTCGGCATGCTCCCTGGCAACGGCCTCCTCGCGCTGGCGGCGGGTGGCCTGACCGGGACCGAGCAGCATCGTCATGTTGCGCCCCTCCAACTTGGGATAGGTCTCGATGCGACCGACGTGCTCCACCGCCTCCGCCACCCGGTCGAGGATCCGACGTCCCAACTCGGGGTGCTGCATCTCCCGGCCACGGAACATGATCGTCACCTTCACCTTGCTGCCGTCACCCAGGAACTCCTCGACCTTCCTGGTCTTGGTGTCGAAGTCCCCGGGACCGATCTTGGGCCGGTACTTCATCTCCTTGACCAGGATGTGTGTGGCCTTCTTGCGGGATTCCTTGGCCCGTTGGGACTGCTCGTACTTGTACTTCCCGTAGTCCATGATCCGACAGACCGGTGGATCGGCCTTGTCGGCCACCTCCACGAGGTCGAGGTCGAGGTCATGGGCCATTGCGATCGCCTCCGGGAGGGGACGGACGCCGATCTGGTCACCTTCGGGTCCGACGAGCCGCACCTCGCGTGCGCGTATGCGGTCGTTGATCCGGGGCTCCTGGTTGGCTGGCGTTGCTATTGCTCGTCGCTCCTGTGCGTCACGCAGGTTCCTTTCCTGGTGGGATATGGGAACGCCTCCCCGGCTCCCGATGTCGAACATGTCGACGCCGAAAACGGAAGAAGGCGGGTGTCGGAAAGCCGACACCCGCCCGTTGCACCGGGACCGACCAACGCCCCGGGCACAGGAGATGACCTGCGATTCCGTGGGTGCCTGTCAGCCACCGACTGCATCGGCGGCGAAGAACCCGGCTCACCGTGGGTGGCCGGGTGGGGAGAACCCCGCTTTCCGCTCTGTTGTGGCCTCCTAGAGTACCAAGGTCGCCTCCGACATGGAACCGGAGGCGCGTCGCCACCTCCGACCCATGACTGGACGCAACCCATGAGCACCCTCTGGACCCCCGACGGTGAGCATCCCGTCGGCTCCGAAGCAGCCCCTTCGGATGATCCCTCCCGCGACGCCCTGTCCCCAGAGGAGGCAGAACGCGCCGAGGCCCTCGCACGCGAGATGGCGGCCGTGCAGGAACAACTCGCCGACACGCCGGCCGATGTCATCGTGTCGACCCACCTCATGGGGCTCTTCGAACTCGGGGCCATCCACCTGTCGCAGCAACCCCCGAACCTGTCCCAGGCGGCACTGGCGATCGACGCCATGGGAGCCGTGGTCGACCGCCTACAGGGCCGCCTGGGCGAAAACGAGGAGACGCTGCGCGGGGCCCTAAACCAGATACGGCTCGCCTACGTCGGCGTCCAGCAGGCGGAAGATGCACCCGAGGGCGAAGTCGCCCCCGAGGAGGACACCGATCCCGCCGACGCCTGAGCCCACTCCGGGGCCCGCCGGCCTTCAGTGGACGATCTTGGACAGCGGCAGTTCGAGGATGTCGGTGGCCCCGGCATCCCGCAGGTCCGGGATCAGCACGTTGATCTCGGTCTTGGCCACGACCGTCTCGACGGCATAGCCGGTACCGCCGAACAACTCGTTGACGGTGGGCGACTTCATGGACGGGATGAGCTCGATGATCCGGTCGAGTCCCTCGGCCGGCACGTTCATCTTCACCAGGACCTTGCCCCGGGCCTCGAGGGCACCCTGTAGCAGAGTGAGGAGCTGCTCCATGGCGTGGCGCTTCCCGGGGTCGGCGTGGGCTGCCGGGTTGGCGATGAGCTCCGTGTAGCTCGTGAGGATCGTGTCGACCACCTTGAGGCCGGCTGCCCGCAGGGCCCGGCCGGTCTCGGTGATGTCGACCACGGCGTCGACGATGTCGGGCACCTTCGCCTCGGTGGCACCGTAGGAGAGCCGGATGTCGGCATCTACGCCCTGTTCGGCGAAATACCGGCGTGTCAGCTCCGGGTATTCGCTGGAGACCCGGACACCGTCCGGGAGGTCGGACACCGACTCGTGCGGAGAGTCGCCGGGGACGGCCACGACGATCCGGACGGGGAGCGCCGTCGCCTTCGAGTAGTGGAGCTCGCCGAGCGAGACGACATCGCTGCCCGTCTCCTCGATCCAGTCGCGGCCGGTGATGCCGAGGTCGAAGAGGCCGTCGGCCACATAGGTCGGGATCTCCTGTGGACGCAGGATGCGGACGTCGTCGACCCGCGGGTCGGCGATGGACGCCCGGTAGTCCACCGAGGAGCTCCTGTCGACCGCCAGGTCGGCAGCCTCGAACAACTCGAAGGTCGCCCTTTCGAGGGAGCCCTTGGGAAGCACCAGTTTCAGCACGGGACGAACCTACCCGGCGCCATGGCCGCTACCCCCGTGGATTTCCCGTCCGACCCCGAAACGGCTCAGGACCCGTCGAGGACCAGGTCCAGCCGAAGGTCGTCGCCGAGTGCGGCCACCGAGGCAAAGCGCCCCCGGCGCAGATCGGCCATCGTGGGTGCACCCGGGCCGGCCAGAAGCGGCAGACCGTCGTCGCCGCCCAGCAGTGCCGGGGCGACGTACACGACGTAGCGGTCCACCAGCCCTGCCCGGTGGAACCGGCCGGCGACATCGGCACCGCCCTCCACCAGCAACTGGAGGATGCCTTCGCCACCCAGGCGGTACAGCAGGTCCTCGAGAGGCCCCTCGTGGGACTCGGCCGGCTGGACGCCGGCGTCATCGGACACGGGGCCGAGCACGATACGCCGGGGATCGTCGGCCGGTCCTCCCTGTTCCGGCGACCAGTCGCGGACGGTGAGGGCTGGATCGTCGGATCGGATCGTGCCCGCTCCCACACATACGGCATCGCTCTCGGCACGGAGCCGGTGGACGTCGGTGCGCGCCTCCTGGCCGGTGATCCAGGCGCTGGAACCGTCCGGTGCTGCAATGCGGCCGTCGAGCGTCGACGCCAGCTTGAGAACCACGTAGGGGCGGCCGGTACGGCGCTGGTGAAGGTAGGCCGCCAGCTGCTCGGTGACATCTGCTGCTGCTATGCCCTCGACGACCTCGACGCCGCCCTCGCTCAGGTTCGCCAGGCCCCGTCCGCCCACCTCGGGATCCGGGTCGGCCACGCCCACCACGACACGGGCGATGCCGGCCCCGAGGATCGCCTCGGTGCACGGGCCCGTACGGCCCTGGTGGTCGCACGGCTCGAGCGTCACGTAGAGGGTCGCTCCCTGCGCCGAGGTTCCTGCATCTGCCAGGGCGTGGACCTCGGCATGGGGTCCGCCCGGTGGGCTGGTTGCACCAGTGCCGACCACCGAACCGTCGGCGACCACCACCGCTCCGACCCAGGGGTTCGGCGAAGTGGAGTGGCGCACCCCGGCCGCTGCGGCCATCGCCTGGAGCATGAAGTCCCGGTCGGTGGGCGTCGTCATGGGTTCAGTGGCCCGGATGGGGATCGGCGTTGTCGACCAGGAGGCGCACAGCGTGGGGAACCACGTCGACGACGGCCTCGAGGCACTCGACGCAGCCCCGTCTGGACCCCGGGGTGTTGAGCACGAGTGTGGTGCCGATGGTGCCGGCGACACCACGGGAGAGACGCCCCAGGGGGTTGGCGAGCCGCATCGCCTCGGCCAGGCCGGGCGCTTCGCGGTCGAGCACCACCCGGGTGCCCTCCGGCGTCAGGTCCCTCGGCCCGAATCCGGTGCCCCCGGTCGTAACGATCACGCCGTGGAAGCCCTCGGCCAGTCGGGAAATGGTCGAGGCGACCGACTCGACGCCGTCGGCGCACACGGCCCGTTCGGTGATCGTCCAGCCCTCATCGGACATGCGGGCCTCGAGGGCGGCCCCGGAGAGGTCCTCGCGGGCTCCGTGGACGACCCCGTCGGAAACGGTGAGGACCTTGGCCGCCATCACCGGCCCGTCGGGTTCGTTCATACCGCGAGGGTACCGGGGCGGCTTCGAACGCCCGATTCCACCACTACCGTGCCTGCAATGGGCGTCGACGAACTGTCCGGCTACTCGATCGACGAGTTCGCCCACGGAGGCGTCTCCCGGACCGTGCTGCGTACCGGTGAGGGTCCTGCGGTCATCGTGATGGCCGAGATGCCCGGAATCACCCCGAGCGTCGCCGACTTCGGCAGGCGGGTGGCCGAGATCGGCTGCACGGCCGTGCTTCCCTCCCTGTTCGGAACGATCGGCCGCAAGCCCTCGTTCGGCTACCTGCTTTCGAGCCTGGCGAGGGGTTGTGTCTCACGCGAGTTCACGTCGCTCGTCCGACGACGCACCTCTCCCGTCACCGACTGGCTCCGCGCCCTCGCCGCCTACGAGCACGGTCGGTGCGGGGGCCCCGGCGTCGGCGCCGTCGGCATGTGCTTCACCGGGGGCTTCGCCCTCGGAATGATGCTCGACGAACGGCTCATCGCCCCGGTCCTCAGCCAGCCGTCGCTGCCACTCCCCATCGGGAGGCGGCGGCGCAGCGACCTGGGCATCTCCGACCGCGACCTCGAGGTGGCAAAGCACCGGGTCGACGCCGGCGCCTGTGTGCTGGGCCTACGGTTCGCCCTCGACTCGATGGCTCCCAGCGAGCGCTTCGAACGTCTCGCCGAGGAGTTCGGCGACGGGTTCATAGGGATCGAGATCGACAACAGGCCCGGCAACGCCCACCGGATCGGACCCCGTGCACACTCGGTGCTGACCGAGGACCTGGTCGACGAACCCGGACACCCGACCCGGGACGCCCTCGATGCGGTGCTGGGCCATCTGGCCACCCGGCTCCTGCCGGCCTGACGCTGCTCAGGCCCTCAGCCCGGTCTGTACCGGAACACGGCCATGCCTTCGCTGTCGAGGTCCTGTGGCAGCAGCAGGCCGCCTGAGCCGAACGGGCGCCATGGAGCACCGGGAGGGTCTGCGTGCAGGTCGACGACGGACCGGATGCGCTCGTCGACCCCGGTCGTCTCGGCGGCGGTGACCGTGCACACGCTGTAGATCAGCCGACCGCCGGGCCGCACCAGGGTGACCGCTGCCTCGAGGAGCCCTACCTGCAGGTCGGCGAGTCGCCCGATGTCTTCGCGCCCGATGCGCCAGCGGGCGTCGGCCCGTCGCCGCAGGACCCCGAGCCCGGAACACGGGGCATCGACGAGCACCCGATCGAACGACGCCCGGCGGAACGGGGGCCGGGAGCCGTCGGCCTGGACGAGGTGGCAACCGACCCCCAGGCGTTCGGCGTTCTCCCCCACCAGACGCAGGCGGGACAGCCTCAGGTCGGCTGCGACCACCCGTGCTCCTGTGCCCGCCATGGCAGTGGCCTTGCCTCCGGGTGCGGCACACAGGTCCAGGACGGTTCCGCCTCGGGGGAGGTCCTCGACGGTGAGGGCGGCCACGAGCTGGGAGGCCCGGTCCTGGTGGTATCCGTCGGGCCTGGTGACGGCAGGTGACGCCGTATTCATGGTCATCAGCGCCCCGAGGGCGTCGGCTTCGCCCAGGTCGGCGACGAGGCGATCGATGATCCAGTCCGGGTAGCTCAACTCGATGGCGGGAGACGGCCAAGTCGGATCGTGTTCGGCCAGCCGACGCAGGACGGCGTTGCAGAGGCCCCGGGCCCGCTTCGGTGCGACGTCGACGGTGGCCGAGACCGCTGCGTGAGGGGGCACCCCGGCCCACCGGAGCTGGTAGACGCCAAGGCGCAGGACGCGACGCACGTCGGGTTCGACGTCGTCGTGCAGGAAGCGGTCGATCAGGTGGTCGCAGGCGCGGCGCATCCGTGTCGTGCCGTAGACCAGGTCCGTGCAGAACGCCCGGTCCCTGCGGTCCATCCCGGAACGATCCAGGGCGGCGCCGAGCGCCAGGTTGGCGTAGGCCCCTTCCTCGTCGATGCGGCGCAACACCTCGTGTGCGATGCGGCGGGGATCACCGGCGGCGTTCACCCCAGTCGCTCGCCGGGCTCCGGGCGGGCGCCTGCCCGCCAGGCGTCGGCCTGCATTCGTCGACGGTTCTCGGGCTGAACCTCGATCAGGCGGAGCCCTCCCCCGCCCGTCACCACGATGTCTCCCCACAGCGTTCCCTCGTCACCGGCGGGCCCGGGCTCGACCGCCCCTGCACCCCACACCTTGAGGCGGGCTCCCCGGAAGGTGGTCCACGCCCCGCCGATCCGGACCACCCTCGCCAGTTCGGTGGCGGGACGGGCCCAACGCAACTCGAGGTCGGCTGCCTCGATCCGATGGGCATAGGTGGAGGCACCTTCCTGCGGGAGGGCATGCCCAGGCCCCTTCGTCAACACCTCGACGAGCAGGGCACTGCCAGCGACCACCAGGCGGCTGCGGAGCGCCTCCGCCGTGTCGTCGCCGACCTCTATCACCTCGCGGGCATAGACGCCGCCGGTGTCCAGTCCCTCGTCGACGGCCATGACGCACACGCCGGTCTGTTCGTCGCCGGCGAGGATCGCCCGCTCCACGGGCGCCGCTCCACGCCACCTCGGCAGCAGCGAGAAGTGGAGGTTCACCATCGGCAGGACGTCAAGCAGGTCGGCCGGAATCAGCCTGCCGTAAGCCACGACCACGCCGAGCTCCGCGCCGCAGGTGGCGACGTCGTCGAGGTCATGGGAGACGGGCACGCCGAGCCGTTCGGCGGCTGCCTTCACCGGCGTCGGGTTCCGGTCGTTGCCTCGACCGCGTCGTCGATCCGCTCCGGTGACGACCAGGGATATGTCGAAGCCGGCCGCGTGCAACGCCTCGAGGGGTGGCACGGCGGCGTCCGGCGTGCCCAGGTACGCCAGCCGACGGGGATGCACCGGAGGCGGTGCGATCAGAACAATCGCGGGCCTCCGCCGGCCGGTGCCGCCATTCCGGCGGCGAGGGTGCGCTCCCGCAACGCCCGCTTCGCCTCTCGTAGCTGATCCTCGTCGAGGTGGTCGACGATGAGGATGCCGTCGAGGTGGTCGAGTTCGTGCTGGAACAGGCGCGCCTCGAGCTCGTCCGCCTCTATCGAGACCTCGTTGCCGTCGAGGTCGATGCCGACCAGGTGGATCCGTCTGGGGCGCACGATCTCGAACGAGAGGTCGGGTACCGATAGGCAGCCCTCGTCGAAGGCCCATTCGCCGTCTGACTCCACGACCTCGGGATTCACGATCACACCGTGGTCCTCGCCGTGGTCGTAGACGAAGAACCGCTGCCGTACACCCACCTGGGGAGCGGCCAGCCCGATCCCCGCCGCCTCGTACATTGCCTCGAACATCTCGTCACACAGGCGGGCGAGGGCCGCGTCGACATCGGTCACCTCGTTGGAGCGCGTCCGCAGGACGGGGTCGCCGATCAGTCGAATCTCACGGGCTGCCACGAAAGCAAGGCTACCGTCGGGGTCGTGGAGGATTCGAACGACGGCGACGCAACCGACCACTACTGGAGCGGCTCGCCTGACATCGGGTCGCGCCCCCGCCAGGTCGAGTTGCTGCTCCCCGACCTGGATCTGCACCTCACCACCGACCACGGCGTCTTCGCCGCCGACCGGATCGACCGGGGCACCCGCTACCTGCTTCGGGAGGGGCCACAGGTCCGGGAAGGCGCCGTTGAGTTGCTCGACCTCGGGTGCGGTTACGGACCCATCGCCACCGTGCTGGCCCTACGCAACCCCGGGGCACGCGTCTGGGCGATCGACGTCAACCCCCGGGCACGGGACCTGTGTCGGACCAACGCAGCTGCGGTCGGTGCCGACAACGTCGTCGTGGCCGAGCCCGACGAGGTGCCCGTGGACCTGCGCTTCGACGCCTGCTGGTCGAACCCGCCTATCCGCATCGGCAAGGCCGCCCTGCACGGACTGCTCGCATCCTGGCTGGACCGGCTGGTGCCGGACGGCAGCGCCCACCTGGTCGTCCACCGCCACCTCGGCGCCGACTCGCTCGCCCGCTGGCTGGACGGTCAGGGATGGGCGACCGTTCGGCGTTCGTCCCGGAAGGGCTACCGGCTCCTCGACGTCGCAGCAGGAACGGATGCACCCCGATGAGGAACCTCGACGGCACGGGACTCAAGCGACTCCACCGGGACTGGCGGCGGCGCGTCGACACGGACGTGGCCCTGCTCCTCGACAACGTCCAGACCCCCTACAACGTGGGGGCGATCCTGCGTACCGCCGCTGCATACCGCGTGGCGCACCTCTGGCTGGCCGGAGCCACGGCTCCCCCGAACCATGCCAAGACGCAGAAGACCGCGCTCGGAACCTCGCGCTACCTCGAATGGACCACCTGCGAAACCGCCGAGGAGGCCGTTCGGTCGATACACGACGCCGGCTACGGGCTGGTCGGCGTCGAGTTGGCCGACGGTGCAGTCCCGCTCCATGAGGCCACGTTCCCCGAGCGGACCTGCCTGGCCCTCGGGCACGAGGACCGCGGCCTCTCCGATGCCGTGCTCGACGCCTGCGACCCGGTGGTGTTCATCCCACAGCTCGGCAGGGTCGGGAGCCTCAACGTGGCGACCGCCTGCGGCATCGCCCTCTACGAGGTGCACCGCCGGCTCTGGTGAGGCGCGCCACCCGGACGACTTCGCCGATCTCAGATCCTTGCCGGGTCGACCTCGATGCGGAGCCGGCCGGGCGGGCGTCGCACCGCCGCCAGGGTGTCCGCAAGGGCTGCCGGATCCGATGCACGGACCAGCCACGATCCGTCCTTCGGGCCGAGAACGTCGATCCCTTCGGGGGTGCCCAGGCGTTCGATGAACTCGGCTGCGACGGCACCAGACACCTGCGCCATTGCGGAGTAGGGCGGCAGTCGGAGGAGCCGACGACGGGCAGCCTCGGGCCCGGCCAGGCGGCCCGGGTCGGCATGGAGGACCGCCTGGAGCACTTCGTGGCCGGGCTGCCGGGTCTGTACCACGAGGCGGCCGCCTGCCGATCGGGGCCCCACGAGGCGCGCCGCCCGTACCAGGAGCGCCAACGCCTGTTCGGCCGCCCGCATGCGGGGAGCCAGCAGTTCCTGGTCGATTTCGAGGAAGACCACGCGTGCGGCCCGATCGACCCGGTGGAGGACCGCCTCGGTACCGACGTACACGTCGGCGTCGGCGACCTCGTCGGCGTCGGCCGTCACCTCGACCACCGGGCGTCCGGCCAGCGCTTCGAGTTCCTCGCGGACCCTCGTGACGCCGGCACGCAGGTTTCGGAACCGGGTGCTGCCGCACTCGGCACACACGACGGGGCGACGGCCTCCGTCGACCGGGCACTCGAGTACGTCGTCGTCCGCCATGGTCAACGGCACCCGGTGCTCCTCGCAGCGTGCCAGTTCGCCGCATCCGACACAGGCGAGGAGCCTCGACCGGCCCCGCCGGTTCAGCACGCACACCACGGGCAGGTGCGCCGTGGCCCCGGGTTCCTCCCAGTCCCGCCGCAGGATCGGCGCCAGCGCCTCGCCCAGCAGGCCGCCGTGCACCGGATCCTCATCGCGGCGGTCGATCACGTCGAGGACCGGCCAGCCGTCCCGTTCCCTGGACCTCGGTGGAGCCTCCTCGCTGCCCCACGCCAACGCCTCGAGGCTCGGACAGGGTGAGGTGAGCATGCAGGGCACGCCTGCCCGGCGGGCGCGTTCGATGGCGACGTCGCGTGCGTTCCATGTCGGTACCCGCTCCTCCCTCAGCGATTCGTCGTGCTCGTCGATGACCATGACGACGGCCAGGTCGCGGACCGGCGCCAACGCAGCCGCCCTGGCCCCCAGGACGAGGCCGCCGGACGCCGCCCCGGCCCAGTCCCTGGGAACGACCGATACGGGCAGCCCGGTTCGGCGGAGCCGTGCCGCCAGGCGCCCGACCATGGTGTGGGTCGGTGCGACGACGAGGGCGTCACCCCTGCGGGCAGCGGCGAGGACCAGGGGGAGGATGTCGGAGTTCGGTGCCAGGCGCACCACCGACCTGGGTGTGTCGAGTGCCGCTTCGGCCCAGAGGGTCGGCCCGGCGGGAACCGGCGTCGCTCGTGGCGCTGTCGGCAGGGCACGCACCCGGTTGGCCGACGAGGCCGTGGTCAGCAACGCAGCGGTGCGTCCGGCCCACCGGTGGGCGGCCCAGCGGGCGAGTTCGATCACGTCCCCGTCGGGCCCCAGGCCCCCGAGGTGAGCGAGGGGTAGAAGCGACACCCCCTGCGGTGGTTCGACGTCGACCTCGACCACCCATGCTCCTACCCGTCGACCGGCCAGGACGATGCGGACCTGGCTGCCCACCCGGACCAGGTCGGCCCGTCCGTCCTGCTCCCATGCCTCGGGGACCAGGTAGTCGAAGGTCCGGTCGATGGCCGCTATGTCGGGCAGGACGCGCACGACGCGGCCGGCGGGGGGCTCCGGTTCCCCTGCGGCGGCCACCTCGGGGGCTTCGCCACCGAAGGGCAGTCGGCCCTGGTCCCCGGTGGGGCCGGTCACCCGGACGGCCGGATCAGGTCAGGCCCAGGAAGGACCGGACGTCGTCCACCCGGTTCGTCTGCTCCCACGGGAACCCATCGCGTCCGAAATGCCCGTAAGCGGCGGTCGGCAGATAGATCGGTCGCTTCAGGTCGAGGTCTCGGATGATCGCTGCGGGACGCAGGTCGAACACCTCGTTGACGCAGTCGGAGATCAGGTCCGGGTCGACCGCCTCGGTTCCGAACGTCTCGACCAGCACCGAAACCGGGTGGGCCATGCCGATGGCGTAGGCAACCTGGACCTCGCAGCGCTGTGCCGCCCCGGCGGCGACGAGGTTCTTGGCCACCCAGCGGGTGGCGTAGGCGGCCGAACGGTCCACCTTGCTCGGGTCCTTGCCCGAGAAGGCCCCGCCGCCGTGACGGGCCATGCCGCCATACGTGTCGACGATGATCTTGCGGCCGGTGAGGCCTGCGTCTCCGACGGGGCCGCCGATCACGAAGCGTCCCGTCGGGTTGACGTGGACCTCGTAGTCGTCGTCGGCGAACTGTTCGGGGATGATCGGGAGGATGACCTGTTCGATGAGGTCGGGACGGATCATCCGGTCGCGGTCGATCCCGTCGTTGTGCTGGGTGGAGATGAGAACGTTTGCCAGCCGGACAGGCCGGTCGTCCTCGTATTCGAAGGTGACCTGGGTCTTGGCGTCGGGCCGCAGGTACGGGATGGTCCCGGCCCTGCGGACTTCTGCGTGTCGTTCGGCCAGTCGGTGCGCCAGGTGGATCGGCAACGGCATGAGGACGTCGGTCTCGTCGGAGGCGTAGCCGAACATCATTCCCTGGTCGCCGGCGCCCTGGCGGTCGAGGTCGTCCTCCTCGCCGGATGTACCGGACCGGACCTCCTCGGAGTCGTCGACACCCTGTGCGATGTCGGAGGACTGGGCGTCGAGGGCGACCATGACGCCGCAGGTGCCTCCGTCGAAGCCGTAGTCCTCGTTGTCGTAGCCGATGTCCCTGATGGTGTTGCGGACGATGATCGGAATGTCCACGTATCCGCTGCAGGTGACCTCGCCTGCCACGACGACCAGTCCGGTGGTCACGAGGGTCTCACAGGCGACCCGGCTGTCGTTGTCCGCCCTCAGCATGGCGTCGAGGATGGCGTCCGAGATCTGGTCGGCCATCTTGTCGGGATGGCCTTCGGTGACCGACTCGGAGGTGAAGGTCCGGCTGCTGCTCACTCAGCTTCCCCGATTCCGGCGTTGCGCCGATGTCGAATGTCGATGGCCGCGTCGAGCACAGCACGGGCGATCTCCCGCTTGCCGGCCAGTGGGACCACGGCCTCGCCGCCGTCGGCATCGAGCAGCACCACGGCGTTCGTGTCGTGGTCGAACCCGATGTCCGGGGCGGTGACGTCGTTGGCGACGATGAGGTCGGCTCCCTTGGCGGTCAACTTCGCTGACGCATTCTGCCGCAGGTCGGCCGTTTCGGCGGCGAACCCGACTATGACCTGTCGGGGGGTCCGGGTACGGCCCAACTCGGCGAGGATGTCGGTGGTGGGCTCGAGGCGGATCTCGGGCGGACCGTCGGCCTTCTTGATCTTCTGGTCCGCCACCCCGACCGGACGGAAGTCGGCGACCGCCGCCGCCATGAACACGTAGTCGGCTCCGGGTGCCAGGCGCTCGACGGCGTCGGCCATCTCGGCGGCGGTATCGACACCGACCACCTCGATCCCCGGCGCTTCGGGGGCGCCCTGGGGCACGGTTGACACGCAGAGCACCTTGGCACCTCGTGCTGCCGCCTCGACGGCCAGGGCATGGCCCTGCTTGCCGGACGAGCGGTTGCCGATGTAGCGGACGGGACAGATCGGCTCGCGGGTTCCGCCGGCGGTCACCAGGACCGTGCGACCCTCGAGGTCGCGGCCTCCGCCGACCAGCATGCGTTCTACTGCGTCGACGATCGCCGAGGGTGCGGCGAGTCGACCGGCCCCTGTGTCGCCACCGGCGAGGCGGCCCACGTCCGGGCCGACGATCTCCACGCCCCGTGCGGCCAGGACCTGGACGTTCTCCTGCACCGCCGGCTGCTCCCACATCTCGGTGTGCATGGCTGGACACAGGACCACCGGGGCCCGGGTTGCGAGCAGGGTGGCCGTCAGGAGGTCGCCTGAGCGGCCCGAGCGGTAGTCGGCCAGGAGGCGTGCCGTTGCCGGACAGACCACGATGGCGTCGGCACCCTGGCCGAGGTGGGTGTGGGGAATCGGATGGTCCTCGTCCCAGAGGGAGGTCTGGACGCGTTCGGATGCCAGGGCGTCGAAGGTGGCCGCTCCGACGAAGCGCAGTGCGCCCCTGGTGAGGACCGGGGCGACGTGGGCTCCGGCGTCGACGAGGCGGCGACAGACGTCGACGGCCTTGTAGGCGGCGATGCCACCGGTGACGCCGAGGACGATCCGTCGTCCCGTGAGGTCGCCCATCCGGGGCAAGGGCTCAGGCGCCCTCTTCGGGGGCACCGTCGGCCTCTTCGGCGAGCTCCATCGCCGCGATCGCCGCCAACTCCTCTTCGGTGGGCTCGGGCTCGTCGGGGGGCTCGATGGCGATGATCTTGTCTGCTGAGATCTCCTCGAAGGCGATCGACAGGGGCTTGCGGGCGGTGGAGGTCACCTGCGGCGGGATCGAGGAGCCGAGGCCCTCGCCCAGTTGGCCGAAGTAGGCGTTGATCTGGCGCGCCCGGGTGGAGCTGAGGGTGACCAGCCGGAACTTGGAGTCGGCCCGGTCGAGCAGCCCCTCGATCTCGGGGTTGACCATGGTGCTGTGGGTGTCGTGGCGTTGCACAGGGGACCTCTTCGAAAGGGGACCGCCATCGGAAGCCGATGCCGTTCGGATGGGACATCACGGTACCAGCGCGGCGCGCCGAATCGGCGGGCCCCGACGGTTGGCCGATCCCCGAAACGACGGTCAGGAGCGCCGTTCGGCGAGCATCGCGGCGATCACGGCGACCGCCCGGTCGAGGTCGTCGTTGACGACGGTCTCGTAGCCGATGGCAACCGCTTCGGCCCGCTCACGACCGGCCTCGACAATGCGGGCCTCGGTCCGCTCGGGTGCCTCGCCACGACCCAGCAGCCGACGTCGCAACTCTTCGTCGTCCGGGGCCTCGACGAACACGAGGAGCACGTCTGGCCGGTGGTCCAGGACCTGACGGCCCCCGGCCACGTCGATCTCGAGGAGCAGGTCGCCGCTGTCGTCGGGCATCGGAGTCCCGTAGAGCTCGCCCAGGAACTCATTCCATTCGAGGAAGCCGCCGGCGTCACGGTGTACGAGAAAGGCGTCGCGCCCGACGAACCGGTAGGCGTCCGGGGCATCGTCGACCCGGCGGGGACGGGTCGTCCAGGAACGGCTCAGGGTCAGGTCGGGGTCGTTGGCGACCAGCACCTCGGCGATCGTCCCCTTGCCCGCCCCACCGGGCCCAGAGAGGACCAGCAGCACGTGGTCGCACCCAGCGACGGCGTCAGCCAAAGCGGGCGAGCAGTTCGGCACGCTGATGGCTGCCGAGTCCCCGGAGGCGGCGGTTCCCGTTGATGCCGATCTCGTCCATGACGCGACGGGACTTGACCTTGCCCAGACGCGGCAGTGATTCGAGAACGCTGACGACCTTCATCTTGGCGATGATCTGGTCGTCGTCGGCAAGCTCGAGGAGGCTGGTCAGGTCGAGCGACCCGGCCTTGAGTTGCTCCTTGATCTCGGCTCGCACCCGGCGTGCCTGGGCGGCCTTTGCGAGTGCCTGCCGTCGTTGTTCGTCGGAGAGCTCTGGAGGACCTGGCACGGGAGGTGACCCTAGCCAAACCGCGGCAGCTGTGCGAACTGTCGGGAGGCTCAGCCCAGCAGGTGCCCGACCAGTTCGGCAGCGGCCAGGACCGGCTCGTCGGCGGCGGTGACGGCCCGCCCGACCACGAGCAGGTCGGCGCCGGCCTCGATCGCCTGGCGGGGCGTGGTGACCCTGGCCTGGTCGTGGGTGTCGGCACCGGGGAGTCGGGTCCCTGGCACCACCCGTACCAGCCGGTCCGCCCAGGGGGCGGTCACCTCGAGGTCGGTGGCGGCACAGACGATGCCCGTGCAGCCGGAGTCGACGGCCAGGGCGGTTCGGCGTTCGAGTTCGGACCGGTCGGCGGTGGCGTCGCTGGTGAGCACGGTGACCCCGAGGATTCCCGGTGGTGGCAGGCCCACGCCCTCGGCTCCCGCAGCGGCCCCCGCAACGGCCGCCCGCAGCATGTCGCCCCCACCCTGGACGTGGACGGTGAGCCAGCGGGCGCCGAGCGATCCGACGACGCGGGCCGCCTTCTCGACGGTCGTCGGGATGTCGTGCAACTTGAGGTCGCAGAAGACGTCGAAGCCGGCGGCCGTGAAGCCACTGACCGTCTCGGTGCCGGTGGCGCAGAAGAGTTCGAGGCCGACCTTGAGGGTGCCGAAGAACGGCTCGAGGTCGAAGGCCAGCCGTCGGGCGGCGACGACGTCGTCCACGTCGAGTGCCAACGCGAGGTGGCTCCTGATCTCGGCCGGCACCTCACCCTCATCGGCGATCTCGTCGTGGAGTTCGTCCGGTTGGGACTCTTCGGTCACCCGCTCACCTCTCTGTCATGTGCTGCACCGACCAGTTCGGACACGGAGCGCACCCCGTACCGGTCGCACCATCTTCCCAGATCGGCCAGCACCTTTGCCGGGGCCGCCGGGTCGGCGAAGGTCGCCGTGCCCACCTGTACCGCCGACGCCCCTGCCAGCAGGAACTGGACGACGTCCTCGGCGGCGGCGATCCCGCCCACGCCGATGATCGGCAGCGCCGGATGGGCCTCGTGGGTGTCGAAGACCGCTCGAACTGCGACCGGCCTGATCGCCGGTCCCGACAGGCCGCCGCGCCCGGCGCCCAGGAGTGGCCGACGTGCTTCGACGTCTATCACCATGCCGAGGAGGGTGTTCGCCACTGTGACGGCCTCGGCACCCGCAGCGGCAGCGGCAGCGGCTATATCCGGCAGTTCGGGGGTGTTGGGGCTGAGCTTGGCCCACCGGGGACGGCCGGCCGCTGCCGCAGCGTCGACGACCTCGCCGGTCGCGGCGGCCGAGTGGGCGAACAGGTTGCGTCGATCCTCGAGGTTCGGGCACGAGGCGTTGACCTCGACCGCCACGACCCCGGAGGGCGCCCCGGCGAGGAGGTCAGCAGCCCTGGCGAACTCGTCGACCGTGCGCCCCCAGATGCTGGCGACCACCCGTGCGCCGGTCGCAAGCAACGGAGGCAGGTCGTGCTCGAGCCAGGCGGCCACGCCCGGCCCCTGGAGGCCGACGGAGTTGATCATCCCGGCCGGTGTTGCATGTACCCGTGGAGCCGGATTGCCCGGCCACGGCTCGGCATGGAGGGACTTGACGACCATCGCTCCCAGCGCGGAGGGGTCAAGGTGGCGGGCGAGCTCGTCGCCGTGCCCGGCGGTACCCGAGGCGGTGCACACGGGGTTCGGGAGCCGGACGGATCCGATCACCGTGGACAGGTCGACCGTCGGGGTTCGGCGGCTCATGGGGCGGATCCCTCGGGGTCGCGGGTGATGCCCCGATGGTATGCCTGCAGGGTGCGCACCTCGAGCGGGAATTGGCGCCAGTCGGCGAGGCCGCGTGCTGCAGCCAGCGCAGCCGCCGCCGTCGTGAGCAGCGGGATGCCCTCCGCCGACGCAGCCGCCCGGATGTGCTCGCCGTCGGCGCGGGGGCCTCGTCCCCGTGGGCTGTTGACCACCAACTGGATGGCACCCGACCGGATCATCTCGACGGCATCCGTTCCGTCTTCGCCGAGCTTGGCGACGACCCCGGCCACGGGAACCCCGTTGTCGCGCAGGTGCTCGGCGGTTCCGCTCGTGGCCACGATGGAGAGTCCGAGGTCGGTGAGGCCGCCGGCGGCCTCGAGGCCGGCCCGCTTGTCCCGGTCGGCGAGGGAGAAGAACACGGTGCCCATCTCGGGGAGGTCGCTGCCTGCGGAGACCTGCGACTTGTAGAAGGCCAGGCCGGGGGTCAGGTCGATGCCCATGACCTCGCCCGTCGAACGCATCTCGGGACCGAGCACCGGGTCGGCCTCCGGGAACCGGTTGAACGGCATGACCGCCTCCTTGACGGCCACGTGGTCGCCGACCACCCGGTCGACGAGCAGGCCCTCGGTGCGCAACTCGGCCAGGGTTGCGCCCAGCATGACCCGGCTGGCGACCTTGGCTAGTGGAACCCCGGTGGCCTTGGCGACGAAGGGGACCGTGCGTGAGGCCCGGGGGTTGGCCTCGATGACGTAGACCTCGTCGGCCTTGACTGCGAACTGCACGTTGACGAGGCCCCGGACTTCGAGTGCCTCGGCGATCCGGCGGGTGTGTGCCTCGATCATCGCGACCACCTCGTCGGAAAGGTGGGGCGGTGGGATCACGCAGGCGCTGTCTCCGCTGTGGACGCCCGCCTCCTCGACGTGCTCCATGACGGCGCCGATCACGAGGTCGCCGTCGGCGTCGCGGATGGCGTCGACGTCGACCTCGGTGGCGTCCTCGAGGAAGCGGTCCACGAGCACCGGCCGTTCGGCGGAAAGCCCGCCTTCGATCCCCAGGCTGCCGAAGCCGCTCAACTCGGACATGGCCCGCTGGAGTTGGGTGTCGTCGTAGACGATCTCCATGGCCCGTCCGCCCAGCACGTACGACGGTCTGACCAGGACCGGGTAGCCGATGTCGGAGACGACGGCCCGGGCCTGTTCCAGGTCGACGGCCGTGCCACCCGGCGGTTGGAGGATGTCGAGTTCCCTGCAGAGCGAGTTCCACTGCTCGCGGTCCTCTGCCAGGTCGATCGACTGCGGGCTGGTCCCCGCTACCAGCGCCTCGGGGAGCAGACCCGCCAGCTTGAGCGGTGTCTGGCCGCCCAGCGAGACGACGATGGCCACGGGCCGTTCGGCGGCGGCGACGTTCATCACGTCCTCGTACGTCAACGGCTCGAAGTAGAGGCGGTCGCTGGTGTCGTAGTCGGTGGAAACCGTCTCGGGGTTGCAGTTGACCATGATCGTCTCGTAGCCGGCGTCGCTCAGGGCGAAGCTGGCGTGGACACAGCAGTAGTCGAACTCGATGCCCTGCCCGATCCGGTTGGGTCCCGAGCCCAGGATCATCACCTTGGGCCGTTCGGAGGGACGGACCTCGTCCTCCTCCTCCCATGTCGAGTAGTGGTAGGGCGTCTCGGCGGCGAACTCGGCGCCGCAGGTGTCGACCGTCTTGTAGGTCGGCATCACGCCGGCCGCCTCGCGGAGATCGCGTACCGACGACGGGTCGACGCGCCACAGGTAGGCGAGCTGGGCGTCGGAGAACCCCAGTTGCTTGGCCCTACGCCAGTCCCGCCGTCCGAGTCCGTCCGGTTCCATGGCCTCGATTGCCAGGCGTTCTTCGGCGATGGCCAGGACCTGGTCGAGGAACCAGGGGTCGATCCCCGTGACGTCGTGGACCTGGTCGACGGTTCGGCCCCGGCGCAGCAGGGCCTCGACCTGGAAGATCCGTCCCGGCGTGGCGATCGCGGTTGCGACGGCGAGCACCTCGTCGTCGAGTTCGTCCAGCGCCCCCTCTGCCGGATCGGAGTTGAGGCCGAGGCGTCCGTTCTCGAGCGACCGGAGGCCCTTCTGGAGGGATTCGGGGAACGTCCGGCCGATAGCCATGACCTCGCCGACCGACTGCATCGATGTACCGAGCACGCCCGACGCGCCGGGGAACTTCTCGAACGCCCACCGGGGGATCTTGGTGACGACGTAGTCGATGGTCGGTTCGAACGCCGCCGGCGTCTTCTCCGTGATGTCGTTGGGGATCTCGTCGAGGGTGTAGCCGACCGCCAGCCGGGCGGCGATCTTGGCGATCGGGAACCCCGTGGCCTTCGAGGCCAGGGCCGATGAGCGGCTCACCCTCGGGTTCATCTCGATGACGACCTGCTGCCCGGTGGCCGGGTCGACGGCGAACTGCACGTTGGAGCCCCCCGTCTCGACCCCGACCCTTCGCAGGCAGGCGAACGCCGCATCGCGCATCTGCTGGTACTCCACGTCGGTCAGGGTCTGGGCGGGCGCCACCGTGATCGAGTCGCCGGTGTGTACACCCATGGGGTCGACGTTCTCGATCGAGCAGACGACGACGCAGTTGTCGGCCCGGTCGCGCATCACCTCGAGCTCGAACTCCTTCCATCCGGCGATCGAGCGCTCGATCAGGATCTCGTGGATCCGGCTGGCTTCGAGGCCCTGTGCTGCGACCTTTTCGAACTCCTCCGGGGTCGATGCGATGCCGGTGCCCCGCCCGCCGAGGATGTACGCGGGCCGGATGACGACCGGGAGGCCGATGTCATCGACCACCCGGCGCGCCTCGTCCATGTCGTGGGCGACGCCGGAGGCGGGAACCTCGAGGCCGATCTCGAGCATCGCCTCCTTGAAGCGCTCGCGGTCCTCGGCCGTGGCGATGGCCTCGGCGTCGGCACCGATGAGCTCGACCCCGTACTCGTCGAGGATGCCGGCCTCCACCAGCTCCATCGCCAGGTTCAGGGCCGTCTGGCCTCCGAGGGTCGGGAGCAGGGCGTCGGGGCGTTCCTTTTCGATGATGCGGGTGAGGACGTCGAGCCGCAGCGGTTCGACGTAGGTGGCGTCGGCGAAGTCCGGGTCGGTCATGATCGTCGCCGGGTTCGAGTTGGCGAGGATGACCCGGTAGCCCTCCTGGCGCAGCACCCGGCATGCCTGGGTGCCGGAGTAGTCGAACTCGCAGGCCTGGCCGATCACGATCGGACCGGAGCCGATCAGCAGGATGCTCTCGATGTCGGCCCGGCGGGGCATCAGGCTCCCGCCCTTCCACCGGCTGCTGCCATGAGCTGCTCGAACTCGGCGAACAGGTAGCGGCTGTCATGCGGGCCGGGGCCGGCCTCGGGGTGGTACTGCACGCTGAACGCCGGGACATCGCGGCAGCGGAGGCCTTCGACCGTTCCGTCGTTGAGGTTCACATGCGTGAGGTCGGCCGACGGGATCGACCCCTCGGCGACGCAGTAGTTGTGGTTCTGGCTGGTGATCTCGACGCTGCCGGTGGCGAGGTTGCGAACGGGGTGGTTGCCGCCGTGGTGGCCGAACGGAAGCTTGAAGGTCTCGGCTCCGAGGGCGCCGGCCAGCAGTTGGTGTCCGAGGCAGATGCCGAAGACGGGCACCCTGCCCAGGAGGTCGGTGATCTGGTCGCGGATGCCGGTGAGGGGCTCCGGGTCGCCGGGGCCGTTGGAGAGGAACACGCCGTCCGGGCCGAGGGCCAGGACCTCGTCGGCCGATGTGGAGGCCGGAACCACCGTGACCTCGCCCAGGCCGGAGAGGTGCCGCAGGATCGTGGCCTTGATGCCGAAGTCGTAGGCCACGATCCGGCGCCCCCCACCGGTGGACTGCACCGAGTGGGGCTCCTCGCAGGTGACCGTGGCGACGAGGTCGATGCCGTCGGTGCCGACGGCGCCCACGGCTGCGGCTCGCAGCGTCGCCTCGTCGGCGGTCCCGAAGGCGCCCGGCATGGCCCCGAGGTCCCGCAGGTGGCGGGTCAGGCGGCGGGTGTCGATGCCTCCGATGCCGGGGATCCCGTGCCCGCGCAGCAGGTCGTCGAGGTTGCCGGTGGCCCGCCAGTTGCTGTGCCGACGGGCCAGGTCGCGCACGATCACGCCGCTGCAGAACGGTCGGCGGCTCTCGTAGTCGTCGGGGTTGACGCCGTAGTTGCCGATGTGGGGGTAGGTGAAGGCGATGACCTGTCCTGCATACGACGGGTCGGTGATGACCTCCTGGTAGCCGCAGAGCACGGTGTTGAACACCACCTCGCCGGTCTGGACGCCGTCGGGTGGAGGTGCCCCGATCGCCTCGCCTTCGAAGACGGTGCCGTCGGCGAGGACCAGCAATGCCTCGGCGATCCCGTGGACGGGTTCCGTCACCGGCGGGCCTCCCCGTCGACCACCACGGGCTGTCCTGCCAGCATCGTGTGTCGTACCCGTCCCCGGAGCGTGCGCCCCTCGAACGGTGAGTTCGCGCTCCGGGAGGCCATCGCCCGGCCGGAGACCACCCAGGTGGCATCGGGGTCCACGACGCACAGGTTGGCGGGGTTCCCCGGTTCGATGTCGGTGCCGTGACGGTCCGACAGGCCGGCGATCGCCGCCGGCCGCCAGGACAGGAGCGCCAGCACCTCTGGCAGGTCGAGGCCGAGCCCGTCGAGGGCCAGCGGGAATGCCGTCTCGAGCCCCAGCATTCCCGGTGGTGCAAGGTCGAACGACAGTTCCTTGGCGTGGTCCGTGTGGGGGGCGTGGTCGGTGGCTATTGCGTCGATGGTCCCGTCGGCGAGGCCCAGGCGGACGGCGGCGACGTCGGCATCGCTTCGGAGCGGCGGATGCACCTTGAACACGGGGTCGTAGGTGGCGCAAGCGGCGTCGGTGAGCGTGAAGTGGTGCGGGGTGGCCTCGGCGGTGACGGGCAGGCCGGCGGCCTTGGCGTCGCGGACCATGGCCACGCTGGCGGCGGTCGAGAGGTGCTGGAGGTGCAGGTGGGCGCCCGTGAGCCGCACGAGGGCGATGTCGCGCATCACCATGAGGTCCTCGGATTCGCCCGGCTGGCCGGGGATCCCGAGGCGGGAGGACCACTCCCCCTCGTGCATGTAGCCGCCCGCCGACAGAGCGGTCACCTCGCAGTGCTGGGCCAGCACCACTGGCCGGCCCAGGCGGTGCGAGAGTCCGGTGCTGTACTCCATGACCCGCCGCATCAGCCGGGGGTCCTGCAGGCCGGTGCCGTCGTCGGTGAAGATCCCGACACCCATGTCGACGAGCTCGCCCAGGGGCGCCATGTCCTCGCCCCGACGCCCGACGGTCATGGCGCCGGTCGGGATGATCTCGCAGGATGTGCCGTGTCCGAGGGTGCGGACCAGCTCGATGACAGCCGGACAGTCCATGGTCGGTTCGGTGTTCGGCATCGCCACCAGGGCCGTGTAGCCGCCCAGGGCTCCACCCCGGGCGCCGGTCTCGATGGTCTCGGCGTCCTCCTGGCCCGGCTGGCGCAGGTGCACGTGGAGGTCGACGAAGCCCGGCGAGACGACGCAACCGGAGGCGTCGAGGTCGGTGTCGCCTGAGAGTCCGGTCCCCACGGCTGCTATCAGGCCATCGTCGCCGACCTCGACGTCGGCGACACGCTCGCCGGACCGGTCGATGACCCGGCCTCCACGCAGGACGATGGTCATGGCCCGACCTCCGATTCGGACCTCTCGAGGAGCTCCCTGCCGGAGCCGAGGAGCAGGAACAGCACCGCCATGCGCACCGAGACCCCGTTGACGACCTGGTCCAGGATCACGGACCGCGGATCGGCGGCGACCTCGGCGCTGAGCTCGACACCCCGGTTGGTGGGGCCCGGGTGGCAGATGAGCCCCTCGGTGGGGAGTCGGGCTGCCCGGGTGGCGTTCAGCCCGTAGTCGGCCACGTACTCGCGCAGCGAGGGGATCAGGCCCTCGGTGATGCGTTCGCTCTGCATGCGGAGCAGGTAGCAGGCGTCGAGCGTGGGCAGGACCTCGTCGAGGTCCTGGGTGACCCTGACCGGCCAGCCGACGAGTGACGGCGGCAGCAGGGTCGTGGGGGCCACAAGGGTGACTTCGGCGCCGAGGGCCGAGAAGGCCAGCACGTTGGACCGGGCAACCCGCGAATGCCGGATGTCGCCGACGATTCCGATGTGCATGCCGTCCAGGGATCCACGGTGCTGTCTGATCGTGTAGGCGTCGAGCAACGCCTGGGTGGGGTGTTCGTGCGAGCCGTCGCCGGCGTTGACGACCGAGGCGTCGGTCCAGTCGGCGATCCGGTGCGGGGTGCCGGCCATGGGGTGGCGCACCACGAGGGCGTCGACGCCGTACGAGGCGATGACGTCGACGGTGTCGCGCAGGCTCTCGCCCTTGCTGAGCGACGACGAGCCGGCGGCGAAGTTGAGCGTGTCGGCGGAGAGCCGCTTGGCGGCCGTGTCGAACGACACCCGCGTCCGGGTGGAATCCTCGAAGAACAGGGTGGCCACGGTCCGTCCACGCAGTGCAGGGACCCTGGCGATCGGGCGCCGGCCGATCTCGGCGAAGGTGTCGGTCAGGTCGAGGAGTTCCTCGATCTCGGCACGGTCCATGCCGTCGATGCCGAGCAGGTGGGCGGTCACGGCGACCTCCGGTTCGCCGACGGGGACTGGCCGGTCACTTCTGCATGACCCCCAGGTCGACGCCCTCGAGGTGGACGTCGACGACCTCGTCGCGGCGGGTCGGCAGGTTCTTGCCCACGAAGTCGGGGCGGATCGGCAACTCCCGGTGGCCACGGTCGACCATGACGGCCAGTTGGATCGCCCGGGGACGACCGAAGTCGCAGACGGCGTCGAGCGCCGCACGGATGGTGCGGCCCGTGAACAGGACGTCGTCGACGAGGACCACGATGCTGTTGTCCAGGTCGACCGGGATGTCGGTGGCGGCCTCGGGAACGACGGGACGCAGGCCGATGTCGTCGCGGTGGAGGGCGACGTCGAGGCGGCCGACGGGCGGGCGGGTTCCATCGATCTCGTCGAGGGCGTCGGCCAGGCGATCGGCGAGTGGCACGCCTCCGGTCTGGAGTCCGATCACGACCACCAGGTCCAGGCCGTGGTTGCGTTCGATCACCTCATGGGCCATGCGACGGACGGCGCGGGCCATGTCGTCGGCGTCCATGATCCGTGCATGGGCAATGAAAACGCCCCCGAATGGGGGCGTCTGGCGTCGTTCTCGTTCGGCCACGGGCCTCTACTCCTGGTTCCGTTCGGGCCTCTCGGGACCCGTTTCACGGTCCCGGCGATGCTAGCAGCCTCCGGGGAGCGCGCGTTCCGCGATGTTCGCCACCCAGGCTCCCGTCCGGCCCGAAAGCTCCCGGAAGCCCGCCCGTTCGGCGACCTGGACGGAGGCCGGGTTGTCCGGTCCGACCTGCGCCACCAGGACGCAGAGCCCGAGCCCGTCGTGCGCCCAGTTGGTGAGGAGGCGGGCTGCGGCCGACGCCACCCCGCGACCGCGTGCGGAGGCCATCGACCACCATCCGATCAGGGCGGCACCGCGGTCTGCGTCGAAGGACGAGAGACCGACCTCGCCGAGCACCCGGTCGTCGGCGTCGACGACCGCCAGGTCCAGGGCCAGCCCGAGACGGCGGCGTTCCCTCCCGCCGGCGATCCAGTGCGCCGCACGTTCGACCGTCGGGTCGTCGGGGACGGGCAGTCGCCGGGCGATCTCGGGGTCGACCCAGGCGGCGGCCAGTGCCGTGGCGTCCCCGGCGGCCCAGGGCCGGAGGAGGATTCCGGGATCGCCGACGAGGGGCGGATCCGGGAGGGGGAGCCCACCCGGCGGGAGTCGCCAGGCGCTCACGCCCCGTCGGGGGTCGGCCGGTGTTTCTCGGCGATGCGCGAGACCACCCCGTTGACGAAGCGGCCCGAGCGCTCGGTCGAGTAGTCGGCGGCCAACTCGACGACCTCGGCCAGAACGGCTTCGGTGGGCACGTCGGGTCTGTGGAGCAGCTCGAAGACCGCCATGCGCAGCAGCGCCCGGTCGACTGCCGGCATCCGGTCCGTGCGCCATCCCTCCGAGTAGGAGTCGATCAGGGCGTCGAGTTCGTCGGCGTGGTCGGCCACGCCGCGGACCACGTCGTCGGCGTAGTCGGGAGGGGGCACCGGCTGTGCGGCCAGGACCTCGGCGGGGTCCTCACCCCGGCGGTCGGCGGAGTAGAGGATGCTGAGCGCCGTCTCGCGGGCCTCACGGCGGGACCCGATGCCGCTGCCCGGTTCCGGGTCCGGACGTCCTGCGCTCATGCTCCCGTCCCGGGTCAGCCCCGGCTCAGGTACTCGCCCGAGCGGGTGTCGACCTTGATCGTCTCGCCCTGTTCGATGAACAGCGGCACCTGGACTACGAGGCCCGTCTCGAGCGTGGCCGGCTTGCGGGCGCCGGACACCCGGTCGCCTGCCAGGCCCGGTTCCGTCACGGTGATGACGAGTTCGACCGCTGCGGGCAGTTCGACGCCGATTACCTCGGTGCCGTACATCTGCATGATCGGTGCGCTGCCGTCGACCAGGTAGTCGACCGCCGGGCCGAGCGCCTCCGGCGGGATCGAGATCTGCTCGTAGGTCTCGTTGTCCATGAACACGAAGTCCGGTCCGTCGCGGTACAGGTACTGCATCGACCGCTTGTCGATCATGGCCCGCTCGACCTTTTCGCCGGCCCGGAAGGTCCGGTCGACGCTGCTGCCGGTGCGTGCGTTGCGCAGGGTCGTCCGTACGAAGGCGTGGCCCTTGCCGGGCTTCACGTGCTGGAATTCGACAACCGTGAAGAGCCCATCGCCGAGTTCGAGGGCCATGCCGTTCTTGAGGTCGTTCGTTGTGATTGTCGCCATCTGGTCCTCCGTGGGCGCTCAGTCGGCCCTGGGTGCACGGGTGAGTGCCCGGTGGCCGTCGTCGGTCACGAGCACGGTGTCCTCCCAGCGGACGCCACCCAGCCCGGCGAGGTAGGCGCCCGGTTCGACGGTGACGACGTGGCCGGTGCGCAGGGTACCAGTGGCCGAACCCGACAGGGTCGGGGCCTCGTGGATGTCGAGGCCCACCCCGTGCCCCGTGCCGTGGAGGAATGCGTCGGCCAGGTCGGCATCGGCGAGAACGCCCCGGCATGCGGCGTCGACCTCGGCCAACGGCACGCCGTCGGCCACGCTGGCCAGCCCTGCAGCCTGTGCGGCGCGGACGGCATCGCGCATTTCGTCCTCCTGTCCTCCGGCCCGACCGCCCACCCGAAACGAACGGGTCATGTCGGAGCGGTAGCCGTCGACGACCGAACCGAAGTCGCAGACGACGAGGTCGCCTTCCCGGAGGGTCCGGTCGGTGGGTCGGGCATGGGGCAGGGCGCTGTTGGGGCCGGCGGCGACGATCGTCACGAAGGCACGGTCGTCAGCGCCCCGGGTGCGGATGCCGTGGTCGATGGCCGCTGCCACGTCGCGTTCGCTGACCCCGACGGCAAGCAGTTCGACGGCGTCGGCGAGGGCGGCGTCGGCGATGGCTGCCGCCGCCTCGATGCGGGCGACCTCGCCCTCGTCCTTGACCTGTCGGAGTTCCTCGACCAGGCCTTCGGTGGCCACCAGGCCTGAACCGTCGAACCAGTCGGCGAGGCGGCGTTGCTCGGACCAGGTCACCGAACCGGCTTCGAGGCCCACCCGGTCGGATCCCCTGAGCCTGTCGACCACCAGGGACCGACGGTCCGTGCCTGCGATGGCGACCTCGGTGCCCGACTCGGCGACCTGCGTCGGCGCCTGCTCGGCGTAGCGGCCGTCGGTGACCAGCAGCGCTGCGTCGGCGCCCACCAACAACTCCCCCGCCGAGCCGGTGAAGCCGGTGAGGTACCGGATGTTGGTGGGGTTCGTGACCACGAGTGCGTCGACCCCGGCGACATCGAAGCCGGCCCGGAGGCGGTCGAGCCGCCCGGCCACCTCCGGCGGCGGAAGGCCGCCCGTCAACGGCCCAGCAATGCGACCGCGGCCTGCACCGCCAGCCGGTAGCCGTCGGCGCCGAACCCGGCGATCGAACCGGAGGCCACCGGTGCCACGACCGAGGTGTGTCGCCATGGCTCCCTGCTCGCCGGGTTCGACAGGTGGACCTCGACCACGGGTCCGTCGAAGGCAGCCAGGGCGTCGTGGATGGCCCAGGCGTAGTGGGTGAAGGCTCCGGGGTTGATCACGATGGCGGCGCACCGGCCCCGGGCAGAGTGGATCGCTTCGACCAGCTCGCCCTCGTGGTTCGACTGCAGGTGCTCGACTTCGAGCCCGTGGTCGGCCGCCGCTGCCTCCACGACCGCAAGGTGGTCGGCCAGCGTTTCGTTGCCGTAGACGTCGGGCTGGCGCTCGCCCAGCAGGTTCAGGTTGGGGCCGGAAAGGACCAGCAGGGTCTGGTTCGTCATGTTGGCTCCTGTTTCTTCATTGGTGATGCTCAGCGGACCCGGTCGAGCACCTGCTCGACCAGAGACACTTCCACGCCGGCGACCACCTCGACGCCGGCCGGGCCATCGAGGGCGAACGTGAAGCCGTCGACGGCCTTCTTGTCCCGACCCATGGCGGCGAGGAGTTCTGCGTCGTCGGCATCGTCGGGGATGCAGGTGGGCAACCCGTATCCCTCGACGATCCGGCGATGTTCGGCCATCCGCTCGTCGTCGATGCGGCCCAGGGCCCGCCCGAGCTCTGCTGCGTAGACGAGCCCGATGGCCACCGCCTCACCGTGTCGCAGGCCGTAGCCACCGGTCGCCTCGAGGGCGTGTCCGAGCGTGTGTCCGTAGTTGAGAACGGCCCGACGCCCGGCCTCCCGCTCGTCGTCGGCCACCACCCGTGCCTTGATCCCGACGCAGAGGGCGATCTGGTCTTCGAGGTCGAGGCCGGCGAGGTCGTCACCGCCGAGGAAGTGGTACTTGGCCATCTCGCCGAGCCCGCAGCGCATCTCGGCCTCGGGCAGGGTCTCGAGCGCCGTCGTATCGCACAGCACGGCCGAAGGCTGCCAGAAGGCCCCGACGAGGTTCTTGCCCTCGGGCAGGTTGACGCCGGTCTTACCACCGATGGCGGCATCGATCTGTGCCAGCAGCGAGGTGGCCACGTGCACGACGGCGACACCCCGGTGGTACGTGGCTGCAGCGAATCCGGCCACGTCGGTGACCACCCCGCCGCCCACGCCGACGACGACGTCGCCCCGGGTGAGCCCCCACCCGGCGAAGGAACGGCAGAGGCCCTCGACGGTCGCCATCGACTTGGCTGCCTCGCCGTCGTCGATGGCGAAGACCTCCTGGTCCAGGCCGGATTCCACGGCGTGGCCGATGTTCGACTGGGTCACGATCGCCGCACGCCGGGCCCGGCCCGGCAGGACCTCCGCGAGGTGCGCTGAAGCGCCGGGGCCCACGAGGACCGGATACGACCGGTTCCCGGGCAGGGTGACGTCGACGCGGATCATGCCGGGGCTCCCTGTCGGCCTTCGAGGAAGACGCTCACCTCGTCGGCGACCTCGTCTGCGGACCGGTTGTCGGTGTCGACGGCGAGGTCCGCCGCCGCCTCGTAGAGGGGCGCCCGCTCCTCGGCAAGGCGGCGCAGGACATCGACCGGCGAGCCGTCCTCGAGGAGTGGTCGGCCATGTCCGTCGCCGACCCTTGCGGCGGCTGTTTCCGCGGTCGCCCGCAACCAGACCACGTACGATCGGGTGCACAGGGCATCCCGGTTCGACGACCGGCCGAGTACGCCGCCACCGGTGGACAGGATGATCGGTTCGAACAGTTCGAGGGCCCGTTCGAGGCTGGCCTGTTCGGCGTCGCGGAAGCCCTCTTCTCCGAGTTCGTCGAACAACACGCCGATGCTGCGTCCGGTGTCGGCCTGCACCCAGCGGTCGAGGTCTATGTGGCGGCGCCGGACCCGCTCTGCCACGAGGGCGCCTACGGATGTCTTGCCGGTGCCCATGCCTCCGACGAGTGCAAGGTGGGGTCGCCCTTCGGTGGCCATGGGGGCAGGCTAGCGACGGGGCCACTCCCGGCCGGGTGAATAGTGGCAGGAGCGGCGCCGATGCCGGCTCACGGGCTCCACACCGTGACGAGCAGCGTCGCCGTAAGCAGGCCCGGGCCGAACGGCAGCGGCCCCGTTCCGAGTCGCCCCCTGCGGACGATCAGGCCGCCGGCGACGGTCAGCAGCGCCGCCAGGGTCGTGACGGCGGCGATCCCGGTGGCGATTTCGTCGCCGCTCGCCCATCCGACCTGGATGCCCAGGGGCACCGCCAGGCGCACGTCGCCGCCACCGAGGGACAGGGGTGAGGCCAGGTGCAGCCCGAGCAGCAGGCCGCCGAATACCAGTCCACCGACCAGCGCCCAGCCGAGGCGTGCACCGTCGCCACCTGCGAGCACGTCGATTCCGTGGATCACGACCAGCCCGACGGCGAGGGCCCAGATCCACCGGGTGGGCAGGCGCTGCTCGCGAAGGTCGATGCGTGCGAGGAGGATCGAGCCGACGAGCAGCCAGGCCAGGGCGGCGACGGCCACGGAGGTGTGTTGTGTCAGACGGCCGGGCGTGCGGCGAGCGCCGCACGGGCGGCCGCTTCCATGGCCGCCACCGGTGCCTCGACCCCGGTCCAGAGCGAGAAGGCACGGGCGGCCTGGAAGAGCAGCATCGAGAGGCCGCCGTGGGCCTCGATCCCCTGTCGGCGCAGGGCCGCCAACCAGGGCGTCTCGAGCGGGTGGTAGATCAGGTCGACGGCGACCTGTCCTACCCTCAGCGCATGCGGGTCGACCGGCATTTCGCCGTCCGGCCCTCCCGACATGCCGACAGGGGTGGCGTTGACCACCACGTCGGCCTCGGCGATGGCAGGTGCCGCGAGGTCCGGCGCGACGACGCGACCGACGGCGCCGGCCAGTTCTGCCGCCGACCCGGCACGGTCGGGGGTCCGGTTGACCACGGCTATGTCGGCGGCTCCTACTGCACCACATGCCTCGACGACGGCCCTGGCTGCTCCTCCGGCGCCGATGACGACCACGGACCGGCCCTCGACGGTGATCCCGGCATCGTGGGTCAGCCCATCGAGGAAGCCGCCGCCGTCGGTGTTGTGGCCGGTCAGGCGACCGTCGACGGGAACGAGGCAGTTCGCTGCTCCGAGGCGGGCCGCTGCGTCCGTCAGTTCGTCGGCGAGCTCCGCCGCCGCCGCCTTGTGCGGCATCGTCACGGACAGACCGGAGAGGCCGAGGGCCCGCATGCCGTCGAGCGCCCGGGCGAGGTCGCCATCGGCCACCTCGAACGCCGTGAACGTCCAGTCCAGGCCGGTGCCGGCGAAGGCGGCGTTGAGCAGGGTCGGCGAGAGGGAGTGGCGGACCGGCGAGCCGACGACCGCTGCCAGGCGGGTGCTGCCGCTGACCGGTGGCCGAAGGTCCGCCGGTGAGGTCGATGTCATGTCCTGTTCACCCACAACCCAGATTCTTCTCCACGCAGACCTGTCGCGCACGCTCGAATTCCTCGGCGGTCACCGCGAACGTGTGTGCACCGGACACGCCGCCCTCGTCGGTGCGGACGTAGTACATCCAGGGGCCGTCGGTCGGGTCGAGGGCCGCCTCGAGGGATTCCCGCCCCGGAGCGGCGATGGGCGTCGGGGGCAGGCCCGGCGTCACCCGGGTGTTCCACAGCGAATCGAATGCCAGGTCTTCGCTGGTCAGCGGCTCTCCGGCGGTCTTGCCGACGGCGTAGCGGGTGCTTGCATCGATGCCCAGGGTCCAGCCCTTCTCGATCCGGTTGTGGATGACCCGGCTGATGCGCCCCCGGTCGTCGTCGATGCGGGCCTCCTCCTCGATGAGCGAGGCGACGATCACCGCCTCGTACGGCGTCAGGCCGAGGCCGGCGGCACGCTCCTCTATTCCCAGGTCGGTGACCACGGTGAGGAACTGTCGGTGCATCCTGGTGACGAGGTCGAGTTCGTCGGCGAGGGATTCCTCGGCCAGTTGGTAGGTGTCGGGGAAGAGCAGGCCCTCGACCAACAGGTAGGGCAGGCCCTCGGGGTAGTGCTCCCAGACGAGGCGCTCGCTGATTAGGGCGGCCCGCAGTTCGTCCTCTGCGAAGGCGGGCATCTGCTCGACGAGCCGGGTGACGGTCTGTGCGAGGGTCAGGCCCTCGGGCACCATCACCGTTATGACCTCCTCGGGGAGCGGGCCCTCGTTCATGCGGTCGACGACGTCCTGGAAGGCCAGGTGCTCACGCAGCACGTATTCTCCCGCCTTGAACGAGTACTCGACGTCCACCGGGCATTCGATGAGCCAGCGCAGCGCCGACGGGCAGCGCATCCACTGACGGAACATGGCGGGGTTGTCGACGATGTCGGCGGTGCCGAGCGCCACGGCGACGTCGTTGGTCGACCATCCTTCCTCGATCACGAACCGGACGTCCTCGCCGAAGAGGCGCTCGGGCCGCATCTGGTCGTCCGCCCAGTCCGTGACCATCCGGTACCCCACCACGAAGGTCATGAAGATGGCGAACACCACGAGGCCCCAGCGGGGCAGCGGACCCCAGGATGGACGGTGGCGGACCCAGCGGACATCGGACCGGGCCTCCTCGCCGGGCTCGAACACGGTTCCCTCGTCGGATTCGTCGAACACCGTCGGGCCCCACACCATCGCCTCGCCGACGGCTTCCTCGGTGGGCACCGCCGGCACGCCGCCCGGCATCGTGGGGTGGTCGCCTGGCGGGACGGGGGGTGCCGGAACGGTCGGCGGCTGGCCTGCGACCCGGGCGCCGATCGTCGCCGAGGAACGCCCCTGGGGTGACAGGTCTGCCGAGGAGAGGGCCTTCGGCGCGTCGTTGCCTTCTTCGGGGGGCATCTCGTCGCTCACGAGGTCGCCTCCCCGCTGCGAGCGTCGAGCCAGGCCTGGAGCAGGACGGCGGCAGCCATCTGGTCGACGACCTTGCGCTGGGCCCTGGCGTCCAGGCCTGCTTCGCTCAGCCGGCGTTCGGCGCTCACGGTCGTCAGGCGCTCGTCGTGGGTCTCGACCGGCACGTCGAGGAACCGGGCGAGTTGACGGGACTCGGCGAGCATTGCCTCGGCCGCCGGTCCGGTGCCCCCGTCGAGCGAGTACGGGACGCCCACGACGACGACCTCGACCTCCCATTCGGCCACGAGGTCGGCAACCGCACGGTGGTCGCGTGTCCGGTCGCCGGTGCGGTGGAGGACATCGGCCGGCGTTGCCAGCCGGCCATCCGGGTCGCTGACAGCGATGCCGATCCGCTTCGAGCCGAGGTCGAGGCCCAGGGCACGCACGCCGTTCGGCTCAGCCGGCGGCGGCGCGGGCCTGCTCGAGCGCCTCGTCCAGGTGCTCGGGGGCCCGACCGCCGATGATCGTGAGGCTGGGATTCGGGCGGCCGCCGCCTCCGATGGTCTTTGCCGCCTCGGCGACGAGGGCGCCGGCGTCGAGCCCGCTGTCCGGTGCGACGGTCGAGACGAGGGCCGCTCCCCCGTCCTCCGGGGCGGTCGCCAGGACAACGGCGCGGATGCCGTCCCGGTCGCGTACGGCGATGGCCAGGTCCCTGAGTCCGTCCCGGTCGATGTCGTCGATGCGACGGACTACGAGTCCGGCCTCGGCACCTTCGACGAGTTCGTCAACCCGGCCCAGCGCCGACTGGCGTCGCAGGTCCTCAACCTGGCGTCGCAGGTCCCTGGCCTCCGCGACCCGCTTTCGAATCCCGTCGAGAACGTCGTCGACGGGGACGCCGACCAGGTCGGCTGCCTCGACGAGGGTGTCTTCGGCGCTGCGCAGCCGGTCGATCGACGCGGCGCCGGTGACCGCTTCGAGTCGACGGATGTTGGAGCCGATCGAGCCCTCGCTGACGATCTTGAGGAGTCCGATGTCGCCGAGGGCGGAGACGTGGGTGCCGCCGCAGAGTTCGATCGAGTTCGGTCCCGCCTGCAGGACCCGGACCGTGTCGCCGTACTTGTCGCCGAAGAAGGCGATCGCACCGAGCGCCTCTGCCTCGTCCCTGGTGGCCTCGAAGTGGTTGCAGGCGGCGTTGCCGAGGACCTCGGCGTTGACCAGGTCCTCGATCTCGACGACCTGCCCGTCGGTCAGGCCCTCGTAGTGGCTGAAGTCGAAGCGCAGGCGGTCGGGCCCGACCCACGAGCCCTGCTGCTTGACGTGGTCGCCGAGGACCCGCCGGAGGGCCCAGTGGAGGATGTGGGTGCCGGTGTGGTTGCGCCTGATGGCGGCTCGACGGTCGGTGTCGATGGACGCCCGCACGGTCTGGCCGACCTCGACGGCACCGTCGACCGCCTCGACGTGGTGGCAGTGGAGGCCGTCGAGGGCGAGGGTCGTGTCGAGGACCCGCAGCGTGCCCGTCGACGACCCGACCGTTCCGGTGTCGCCGATCTGCCCACCGGACTCTGCGTAGAACGGCGTGCGGTCCAGGACGAGGACCCCGTCGGCTATGGAGAGCACCTCGGCGTCGCACTCGTCGACCTCGCGTCCGACGAACTCGGTGGGCCCGTGGGCCTCGAGGACGTGGCGTAGGTCGCCGTCGCCGGACCGGGCCCCGGCATCCTTTCTTGCGGCCTTGGCGCGGTCCTTCTGTCCGGCCATGGCCGCATGGAAGCCGTCGAGGTCGATGCGCACCTCCCGTTCGGCGGTTATCTCCTCGGTCAACTCCAGGGGGAAGCCGTAGGTGTCGTGGAGCTTGAAGGCCACCTCGCCGTCGAGGGCGGCATCCCCGGCGAGGGCGGCGAGGGCGGTGTCGAGAATGGCCATGCCCGATCGGAGGGTCTCGCGGAACCGTTCCTCCTCGCGGTCGAGCACGCCGCGTACGAAGTCATGGTTGCGGACGAGTTCGGGGTAGTCGGCGCCCATGATCTCGACGAGGGAATCGAGAAGGCCCGGCATGATCTGGTCCTCGACGCCGAGCAGCCAGGCGTGGCGGACTGCACGTCGGATGATGCGGCGCAGCACGTAACCGCGGTCCTCGTTGCTGGGGAACACCCCGTCGCCGATGAGGAAGGCAGAGGAACGGATGTGGTCGGCGAGGATGCGCTGTGAGACGTCCGAGCGCGGGTCCGATCCGGGGGCGACTCCGCTGAGTCCGCCGATGGTCTCGAGCAGTCGGACGAACTCGTCGGTCTCCCACACGGAGTCGACGCCCTGCAGCACGGAGAGGATCCGTTCGAGCCCGGCGCCGGTGTCGATGGAGGGCTTCGGCAGCGGCGTCATCGAGCCGTCCCCGTGCTGCTCGAACTGCATGAAGACGAGGTTCCAGATCTCGATGAAACGCTCGGGGTCGCCGTGTTCCGGTCCGCCGTCGGCACCGAACTCGGGGCCCTTGTCCCAGAAGATCTCGGAACAGGGGCCGCAGGGTCCGGTGTCGGCCATGCGCCAGTAGTTGTCCTCGTCGAGTCGCTGGATGCGTTCGGCCGGCACACCGACCTCGTCGCGCCAGATGGCCTCGGCGTCGTCGTCGCTGACGTGGACGGTGATCCAGATGCGCTCGGGGTCGAGGCCGAGGTGGGTGGTGACGAAGTCCCAGGCGAAGGCGCAGGCGTCGGACTTGAAGTAGTCGCCGAAGCTGAAGTTGCCCATCATCTCGAAGAAGGTGAGGTGGCGGCTGGTGCGGCCCACCTCGTCCAGGTCGTTGTGCTTGCCGCCGGCGCGAACGCACTTCTGGATGGTGACGGCCCGATCCCACGGCGCCTGCTGCTCGCCGACGAAGTACGGCTTGAACGGCACCATCCCCGCCACGGTGAAGAGCAGCGTCGGGTCGTGCGGGATCAGGCTGGCCGAGGCCTCGTGGTGGTGCCCGTGTCCGGCGAAGAAGTCGACGAACGCCCGACGGATGCTGCGCGCGGTGGCGGTTTCTTCGGACATGGCAGGTCAGCCTACCGGTGGGCCCTTCCGGGCTCGGGTCAGGAACCCGGCCTGCGCCGCCTGAGGCCGGAGAGGAGCCCGACCAGGCGCATGAGCGGCGACGAGGTGAGGGTTGCGGCACTTTCGATGGTGGCTCCGATCCTGCCCGCCGACTCGCGCAGGCCCTCGGCGGTATCGAGGAGGTCCTCGACACGGTCGAGGTCGCCGGCCGTCCGTTCGACCATCCGGTGCATGTCGGCTATCAGCGGGACCGCCTCGCGGTGCAGTGCGTCCACCGCAGCGTGCAGGTCCCTGAGCATGCGGGCCAGTCGCGCCACGGCCACGAGCAGGAGCCCGAGGCACGCCACGGCCACGATGAGGGCGGCCCATCCGATGTTCATGGGGTCTCCTCCGGATCGGACCGTTCGGCGAGGCGGCGGGCCACCTCGGCCTCGTGGCCGTGTGGTGACGGCTCGTAGTACACGTTTCCCTCCACCTCCTCGGGGCGGTGCGCCTGTTCGACCCAGCCCCTCGGGTCGTCGTGCGGGTAGTCGTATCCATCTCCGTGGCCCAACCCGGCAGCCCCCTTGTAGTGGGCGTCGCGCAGGTGCGGCGGCACCAGGCCGGTACCGGGTGCCCGTGCGTCGACCGCCGCTGCGGCGAGCGCCCGGTAGACCCGGTTCGACTTGGGGGCGGTCGCGAGGTGCACGACGGCCTGTGCCAGGTTGAGGCGTGCCTCGGGCAGGCCGACGAACTCGACTGCCCTGGCGGCGGCGTCGGCGACGACGAGCGCCATCGGGTCGGCCATGCCGATGTCCTCGCTGGCCAGGATGACGAGCCGGCGGGCGATGAACCGGGCCTCCTCCCCCGCTTCGAGCATGCGGGCCAGCCAGTAGAGGCCGGCGTCCGGGTCGGATCCCCGGATGCTCTTTATGAAGGCGCTGATGACGTCGTAGTGTTCGTCCCGGCCGTAGCGGACCGCCTTGGTGCCGAGTGCGGCCTCGGCGTCTTCGAAGGTGACGGTGGGATCCTCATGGCCGGCGGCGATTGCGACGGCGACCTCGAGGCTGGTCAGGGCGAGGCGTCCGTCGCCGGCCGCCCGGTCGACCAGCAGGTCGAGCGCCTCGTCGGTTGCGGTCGCCTCCTCGGCCCCGAGGCCCCGGCACAGCAGTCGGTGGGTGGCCTCGACGTCGAGGGGTTCGAGGCGGAACAGCGTGGAGCGTGACAGCAGGGGTGGGTTGACCTCGAAGTAGGGATTCTCCGTCGTGGCGCCGACCAGCACGAGCAGTCCGGACTCCACGGATGGCAGCAGGGCATCCTGCTGGGCCTTGTTGAAGCGGTGGACCTCGTCGAGGAACAGGATCGTGCCGACGTCGCGTTCGCCGAGCCGGGCCGTAGCGGCTGCTGTCACCTCGCGCACGTCCTTGACGCTGGCGTTCACTGCTGAGAGTTCCACGAACTCCTTGGCGGTGACGCGGGCGATAAGCCGGGCCAGCGAGGTCTTGCCGGTGCCCGGTGGCCCCCAGAGCACCACCGACGAGAGCCGGTCGGCCTCGATGAGGCAGCGCAGGGGCTTTCCCTCGCCCACGAGGTGGGCCTGGCCGACGATGTCGTCCAGGCAGGTGGGACGCAGGCGGTCGGCGAGCGGTGCCCGTCGGGCCAGGCGCTGCCCGACCGCCGAGGCGAACAGGTCGTCGATCACGACGCCGAACCTAGCGGCCGCCGCCGGGATGGGAGGGGCGCCGTCCGGACGGCCACGCCGAGCAACAGGCGTCGACGACGGAGCGGGCGAACGTCGAAGGTCCCGCCGCCACGAGGTCCCGGTTGAACACCTCGGGACAGAGCAGCGGCGTCGCACCGATTCCCTCCATGACGGACGCCAGGGCGGCGAAGTCGACGACGCCCTCCCCCGGCAGGGGACGCGACGCCATCGCCTCGGTCATCGGGTCGTCGCCCGGAACTTCGGCGGCGTCGCAGAGTTGCACCACCTGAATGGCGGAACCGGGGAGGCCCGCAAGGAACTCGGGGCACGGGCCACCGGGCTGGCGCTGCCAGTGCCAGGTGTCGAGCAGGATCCCACCGTTGGGCCTCCCGGCCGCCGCGACCAGCCGCCACGCGGTCTGCAGGTCGGGAATGCCGGTCCACGGCAGGAACTCGAGCGCCACACTGATGTCCCGCTCGGCGGCCCGGTCACACAGGTCGGCGAAGCCGACGACTGCCCGGTCGCTGTCGGCAAGTGCAGGTTCGAGCATGACGGCCACGACCTGGTGGGCGCCCAGCGCTTCGGCCAGGTCGAGGGTGAGGTCGCCGTCCCGGTCGATGCCGTCCGCTGCCGCCCAGCCGGTGGCCGCCTCGACCACCCGGACCTCGAGTCCCCGTTCGGCCACCTCCCGGGCGAACACCCCCGGGTCGGGATCGAGGTTCGTGACGTGCAGGCTCCAGGCCGATACGCCACCGCAACCGTTCTCGACGGCGGCGTCGAGTCCGGAGAGGATCGTCGCAGCGTCGGCTGCGAAGGGATTCGGTATCAGGGTCGCCAGGCAGGGCCCCAGGTCGTCTGGGGCCGTCACTGCTTCGGGGGCAGCACCCGCAGGCCGAGTTCCTCGAGGTGGCGGTCGTCGATAGCCGTCGGCGCTCCCGTGAGCGGATCGGCACCCGACTGTGTCTTCGGGAAGGCGATCACCTCGCGGATGTTGTCCTCGCCTGCGAGGATGGCGACGAGGCGATCCATGCCGAAGGCGAAGCCGGCGTGGGGTGGCGCTCCGTAGCGGAAGGCGTCGAGCAGAAAGCCGAACTTCTCCTGGGCCTCCTCGGTGCCGATGCCGAGCGTGGCGAAGATCTTCTCCTGGACCTCGCGGCGGTGGATCCGGACGCTGCCCGAACCCAGTTCCCAGCCGTTGACCACCAGGTCGTAGGCCTGGGACCGCACCTCGAGCAGGTCGCCCGATTCGAGGAGGTCGAGATCGTCCTCGTGCGGCATCGTGAACGGATGGTGGGCGGGGATCGGGTTGCCGGCCTCGTCCCGGCCCTCGTACAGGGGAAAGTCGACGACCCACAGGAAGTTCAACCCACCCTCGGTGACCGGGGGTCGGCCCAGTTCGAGGCGCAGCAGGCCGAGCACGTGGCGGGTCCTGCGGCGCTCGTCGGCCACGAGGAACAACAGGTCGCCGTCCTCGGCGGCCATTGCGGTCCGCAGGGCAGCCATCTCGTCTTCGGAAAGGAACTTGGCGACCGGCGAGTTGAGGCCATCGGCCTCGACGCGCATCCAGACCAGGCCCTTGGCGCCCCACTGCCTGCACTGGTCGGTCAGGTCGTCGAGCCGGCTGCGGGAAACATCGGCGCCGCCCGGCACCCGGATGCCCTTGATGCAGGGCGCCCGGAATGCCCGGAACTCCGTGTCGGCGAACACCTCGGTCAACTCGACCAACTCGAGCCCGAAGCGGGTGTCGGGCTTGTCGGAGCCGAAGCGTTCCTGGGCTTCGAGCCAGGTCATGCGTGGGAACTCTCCGGGGCGCTCACCGGTCACCGCCTCCACAGCGGCGCTCACCGCATGTGTGATGAATCCCAGGACGTCGTCCTGGTCGACGAAGCTGGCCTCGGCATCGAGTTGCATGAACTCGAACTGGCGATCGGCACGCAGGTCCTCGTCGCGGAGGCAGCGGGCGATCTGGTAGTAGCGGTCGACGCCGCCCACCATGCAGAGTTGCTTGAAGATCTGCGGGCTCTGTGGCAGGGCGTAGAACGCTCCCGGCTCCTTGCGGGACGGCACGACGAAGTCGCGTGCGCCCTCCGGCGTGCTGGCGATGAGCATCGGCGTCTCGACCTCGATGAAGCCCTGCTCCTCCATGGCGCCCCGTATGGACGAGTTGACCGTGGCCCGGACCTCGAGGTTGCGCTGGAGGCGGGAGCGGCGGAGGTCCACGTACCGGTGGCGTAGGCGCAGCACCTCGTCGACGTCGGTGCGGTCGTCGATCGGGAACGGTGGTGGCTCGGACCGGGCGAGGATCGTCACCTCGGCTGCTTCGACCTCGACCATGCCGGTGGCCAGCGCCTCGTTGGCGGTTTCGTCGGGCCGTGCGCGCACGGTGCCGGTCACCTGGAGGACGAACTCGGATCGCAGGTCGTGGGCTCCGTCCACGACGACCTGGACGACGCCGCTGCGGTCGCGGAGGTCGACGAAGGCGAGGTGCTCGCCGTGCTCGCGGACGCTGTCGACCCAGCCGCACAGGGTGGCCTCGGAGCCGATGTCGTCTGCTCGCAGGTCACCGCACCGGGTGGAGCGCATGGAGGTGGTGTAGTCGGGGGTCGGGCGGTCGGTCACTGAAGCCTCGTTCGCAGGTTCTCGATCAGGTCGGTTCGTGCCACGGTCTCCTGGCCGGCGTCGCCGCGCAGGTCCCGGACGGTGGCGTTGCCGCCGGAGCGCTCGTCCTCGCCGATGATCACGGCGATGGCGGCTCCGCTGCGGTCGGCGGCCTTCATCTGGGCCTTCATCGAGCGGTCGTCCCAGGCCCGGTCGGCGCGTAGCCCCGCCCGCCGCACCTCGTCGGTTACGAGGACCGCCTCGTCGCCGCCACAGGTGTCGACGACGAATACGTCGACGGCCGATGCGGGAGCGTCGAACACGGCTTCGGCGTCACAGGCCAGCAGCGTGCGGTCGACTCCGAGGGCGAAGCCGACGCCCGGCGTCGGCGGCGCCCCCATCGCCTCGGCCAGGCGGTCGTAGCGCCCGCCCCCGCCGATGGCGTCCTGGGCGGCGTCGAGTGCCTCGGCCGTGAACTCGAAGGTGGTGCGCAGGTAGTAGTCGAGGCCCCGTACCAGGCGTGGTGAAACCGTGTAGGGGATGCCGAGTGCGTCGAGTGCAGCCCGGACACCTGCAAAGTGTGTGGCCGCATCGTCCGACAGGAAGTCGGGCATCTGCGGTGCTGCATCGATGAGTTCGGCGTCCTCGGTGCGTGGGGAGTCGAGCACCCGCAGCGGGTTCGTGGTGAGCGTCTTGCGGGACTCCGCTGAGAGGGCGTCGGCGTCGGCCGAGAAGTGGGCGGTGAGGGCTTCGACGTAGCGGGCCCGGTCGTCCGGGTTGCCGAGCGAGTTGAGCAGCAGGGTCACCTGTCGCAGGCCGAGCCGCTCGTAGAAGCGCCAGGCCAGGGCGATGACCTCGGCGTCGAGGTGGGGGTCGTCGGGACCGAGGGCCTCGACGCCGACCTGGTCGAACTGCCGGAAGCGACCCTTCTGTGCCCTCTCGTAGCGGAAGTTGGGTCCGGCGTACCAGACCTTCCATGGCACGACCGGTCGGTGTTCGGCGAATGCCCGCACGACCGAGGCCGTCTGCTCGGGCCGCAGGGCGATGCTGCGGCCGCCCTTGTCGAGGAATTCGTACATCTCCTTCGCGACGACGTCCGTGGCATCGCCCAGGCGGCGGAACACGTCGACGTGTTCGAACATGGGTGGCACCACGTGCGTATAGCCGGCAGCGCCGACCACGTCGGCGAACACCTCGACCAGCCTCCGCCAACGGGCGGAGTCCGGCCAGAGGATGTCGCGTGTGCCCTTCGGGGCCCGATAGATGGAGTCGGCCACGAGGCCAGAGGTTACCGGTGGCCCCCGGCCTCGGTCCGGGATCCGGTCAGGAGTTGCTGCCGGGCACCACCCGGTACACGTCGTAGACCGAGTCGATGTCGCGGATCTGGTGCAGTACGCGCTCGAGGTACCCGACGTCGCCCATCTCGAACTCGAAGCGCATCCGGGCCACCCGGTCGGTTCCGCTCGTCATGGTCGAGTTGCTGAGCACGTTGACCCGGTGGTCGGCGAGCACGGACACGACATCGTGCAGCAGCAACGGCCTGTCCAGGGCCTTGACCTCGAACGAGGCTACGAAGTGGGCGGTGGTCTGTTCGTCCCAGTCGACGTCGATGAGGCGGTCGGGTTGGCCCCCCGACAGCGACACGGCGTTGGCGCAGTCGGCGCGGTGGACCGACACGCCGCGTCCCCGTGTGACGAAGCCCATGATCTCGTCGGGCGGTACCGGCGTGCAGCAGCGGGATAGACGGACCATGACATCGTCGAGGCCCTCGACGTGGACGCCGACCGAGCCACGGTCGCGTCGCAGCGGACGCTGGGCGAGGGCGGCGATCGACAGGTGTTCGGCGACTTCCGGGGTGTGTTCGCGCAACTGTCGCTCGACCCGGCCGATCACGGCCCGGGCCGACACGTGGTGCTCTCCGATGGCTGCGAACAGGGAGTCGAGGTCCGTGTAGTTCATCGACTCGCCGATTTCGGCCAGCACGTCACCGTCGAGGATCTCCTTGATCGGGAGGCCGACGCGCCGGAGTTCCTGGACGAGGTCGTCGTGGCCGGTGTCGATGGCCTCGGTGCGACGCTCCTTCGTGTGCCAGTGGCGGATCTTGTTGGCCGCTCGGTGGCTGGCGACGAACTTCAGCCAGTCCCTGCTGGGACCGGCTCCGGGCTGCTTCGAGGCGATGACCTCGACGGTCTCGCCGGACTCGAGGCGGGTGTCGAGCGGTACCAGGCGTCCCTCGACGCGTGCACCGATACAGGCGTCCCCGACCTCGGTGTGGATGGCGTAGGCGAAGTCGACGGGTGTGGCACCGATGGGCAGGGAGACGACCCGGCCCTGTGGCGTGAAGACGTAGACCTCGTCCTGTTCGAGGTCGGTCTTGAGGTTGTCCATGAACGTCCCGTGGTCGGGTGTGTCGTCCTGCCATTCGACGATGCGTCCCAGCCACGCCATCTCGTCGGACGGGAGAGTGCCCTTGTAGTCCCAGTGGGCGGCCACGCCCGTCTCGGCCCGTCGGTGCATCTCGACGGTGCGGATCTGGAACTCGACCTGCTTGCCCTGGGGTCCGATGACCGTGGTGTGCAGCGACTGGTAGAGGTTGAACTTGGGCATGGCCACGTAGTCCTTGAAGCGCCCCTGCACCGGCACCCAGACGGCGTGGATCACGCCGAGGGCGGCGTAGCAGTCGCGCACCGTCTCGACCACCACCCTGATGCCGACCAGGTCGTGGATCTCGTCGAAGGGGCGACCCTTGATGATCATCTTCTCGTAGATGCTCCAGAGGTGCTTGGGGCGACCGTCGACGTCGGCCTCGATGCCGAACCCCTGCAGCCTCTGATTGACCTCGCCGACGACCTGGTCGAGATAGAGGTCGCGTTCGGGCGCCCGATCCTGGACCATCTGGTCGATCTGGCTGTAGCGCTTCGGGTGCAGCGTTGCGAGGGCGAGGTCCTCGAGTTGCACCTTGACCTCCTGCATGCCGAGCCGGTGGGCCAGGGGGGCATAGATGTCGAGCGTTTCGCGTGCCACGCGCTGCTGCTTGGACTCGGGGAGAGCGGCCACGGTCCTCATGTTGTGCAGGCGGTCGGCCAGCTTGATGATCAGGACGCGCAGGTCCTTGGCCAGCGCAACGAGCATCTTGCGCATGCTGGCGGCCTGCTGTTCCTCCCTGCTCTCGAAGGTGAGGCGGTCGAGCTTGGTGACCCCGTCGACGATCCGGGCCACGTCGGTACCGAAGTCCCGCTCGAGGTCGCCGAGGTCGATGAGGGTGTCCTCGACTGCATCGTGGAGGAGCGCAGCGGCCACCGTGATGTCGTCGAGCCCCTGGCGGGCGACGATCGTGGCCACCGAGAGCGGATGGTTGATGTAGGGCTCACCGGACTTGCGGATCTGGCCCTCGTGGGCACGCAGCGCCACCTGGTAGGCGCGCTCGATGAGGTCGGCGTCGGTGTCGGGGTGGTGTTCGAGGAATGCCGTCAGCAGCAGCGACGTCTCCTCGACGGCCTGCTGCGGTTTGCGGCGCCACGGCAGCACCCGACCGGCGGTGGCCATGTCAGTGCCGTCCGGTTCGGGCGTCCTGGTCGGACAGGTTCCTCATCCCTCCACGGTAGCGGTCGGCGGCCACCGGCCCGATTTCGTGCGGGACCCGGGAGGGTCAGCGGCGCCGCTTCTTGCGGGGGCGTGGAGGTGCCCCGCTGCCCGTACCGGCAGGTCGGGCTGTCGGAGCAGGGCGTCGGCGGGCAGGCCCACTGGCCCGTCCGGACGGACCGCCGGAGCGTGCATCGGGGACCGAGGCCTCGCTGCGGCCGATGGTCCGGGTCGGCCCGTCGAGCAGGCCGCGTCCCGAGAGCTTGTCCCGGACCTGGACCCACCGCTGCTCGCCCTCCTTGAGGCGGGCGACCATGGCTGCGGCGAGGAACAGCGACGAGTACGAGCCGACGACGATGCCCACGAGGAGGGCGAGGGCGAACTCGCGCAGGGCCGTTGCTCCGAGCACCACCGAGCCGATCACGAGGAGTGACAGCACGGGCAGCGCCGAAGTGATGCTGGTGTTGATCGAACGCATGGCGACGCGGTTGAGGGCCAGGTTCATCAACTCGGTGTAGGTGTAGCGCTCGGTCGCCCCGAGGCGTCCTGTCATCTCCCGGACCTTGTCGTAGACGACGATGGTGTCGTAGAGGGAGTAGCCCATGATCGTCAGGAAGGCGACCACGGTCGCCGGCGTCACCTCGGCACCGAGGAGTGAGTAGACGCCGACGCTGATGACGATGTCGTGGGCGACCGCAGCGAGTGCCCCGGCCGCCATCTTCCACTCGAGTCGGGCGCTGATGTACAGGGCGACGACCAGGAAGAACACGACGAGTGCGCGCACCGCCTTGTCGGTGACCTCGTCGCCCCAGGTGGGGCCAACCTGTTCGAAGGCCTCGACCCGTCCCAGTTCGGTCGAGAGGACGTCGCGGATCTCTGCGGCCCGGACCGGTTCGTCTATGTCGGAACGGATCCGGATGATCTCCCCGTCGACCATCTGGATGCGTGCACCATCTGCGTCGAAGCGGCTGAGGATGCTGCGGGCGTCGGACACCGACGCATCCGGGGCCACCACCTCGTATGCGGTGCCGCCGACGAAGTCGATGCCGAGCTCGAGGCCGCGCAGGCCGAACGACCCGAGGCTCACCAGGAGTGCGGCCCCTGAGGCCAGGGCCGCGACGCGCCACCAGCGGGGGAAGTCGACCACCGTCTCGCCGGCGTAGAGGCCCCGGAGCACGGCGATCACGGGGTGCCCGCCATCGCTTCGGGCCCGGGCACCGCTCCGGATGCAGGCAGGCCGAACAGGCCCGGCCGTCGGGCGAACCAGGTGGTCCGGGAAAGCACCCTGACCATCGGTCCCATGAAGAAGTAGGTCGCCACCAGGTCCAGGATCGTGGCCAGGCCGAGGTAGAAGGCGAAGCCCCGGACGGCACCGACCGTGAGCCACCAGAGCAGGGCCGCTCCGATGAGCGACGCCGTATCGGCCTTCACGATCGTGGAGAAGGCGATCGGGAAGGCGCGGTCCACGGTCGAACGGGCGGTGCGGCCGTCCCGGATGTCCTCCTTGAGGTGTTCGAAGTACACGACGTTGGAGTCGACGGACACGCCTACGGCGACGATGATCCCGGTGACGCCGGCGAGCGTGAGCGCCAGGCCGGACTGGGTGCCGAGGTGGGCCACGATCGACCAGAGAAGCGAGCCTGAGACCACCAGGCTGACGAGTGCGACGAGGCCGAGCAGTCGGTAGTACCCGATGATGAACAGGGCGACCAGGGCGAGGCCCACGAGGCCGGCCACGATGCCCGCATCGAGCGAGTCCTGGCCGATGGTCGCGGACACGACCCGGGTGTTCTCGGCGACGAGTTCGACCGGGAGGGAGCCGTAGCGCAGCGCCAGGGCGACGTCCTCGGCATCCTGCTTCTCGAACGAACCGGAGATGACGATTCGGTCCCGCTCGAATCCCTCAGCGCGGATCTGCGGGGCGGTTATGACCTCGCCGTCGAGGACGATGGCGATCACGCCGTTGCTGTACCCCTGCAGCACCGGGCACGACTCGCCTCCCCGGAAGCACCGGGCGGCCGCAGCATTGAAGGCGTCGATCCCGGTGGCGCCCTTCTTGAGGGTGATGCCGACCTGCCACCGGAACTCGATGAAGTCGGCGTCGGCGTCCTCGAGGGCGTCGCCGGTCAGGACCGTGGGGCCCAACACGTAGCGGCGGCCCACGGTGCTCCCCGTGCCGGATCCGCCGAGTATCACGAAGTCCTCGGCGTGGTCGGCCTCGGGGCTTGTCACGCCGTCGTCGCCGGTGGCGGGCCGTACGATGCCGCTGCGCACCAGGTTGCACGAGGCGAACGGCTCGGCTGTCATGTTGCCGCTTCCCTCTGATCCGCGTGTGCCGGGGATGGCTGCCGGCAGGACCTCACAGACGGGACGGAAACGCAGTTCGGCCGTGGTGCCGACCAACTCGAGTGCCCGTTCCTGGTCGTCGACGCCGGGCAGTGAGACCATCACGCCGTCGACGGTGCGGGAGATCTCGGGTTCGGCCACACCGAGGGCGTCGACGCGGTTGCGGATGATCTCGACCGACTGGTCGAGCATCTCCTCGGTGGCCGGTTCCGTGGCGGTCAGGCGCACCGACACGCCGCCCTGGAGGTCGAGGCCCAGCAACGGCTGGTTGCCCCAGAGCAGCGTCAGGGCCGCTGCGGCGACCGATATGACGAGGATGCCGACGAGCAGGATTACCTGACGGCGGAACATGGGAATGGGTGGGATCGGGGAGGCATCGGGTCCGCGACCCGGGTCAGTTCCCGATCGGGCTCTCCGGCTCGTCGGGCTCGTCGGACACGCCCCCGTCGAAGAGGCGGTCCACGGTCCCCTTGAGCACCTTCAGTTCGAGGCCCTTGGCGACCTCCAGCCACATGACCTCGCCCTCGACCTCGGAGACGACGCCGAAGATCCCGGCGCTGGTCACGACCTGGTCGCCGGCGGCGATCGACTCCACCAGGGCGCGGTGTTCCTTGGCGCGCTTCTGCTGTGGTCGGATCATGACCATGTACAGCACGCCGAACATGAGGATGATGGGAAGAAAACTCATGGCTAATGCAATCCCTTGGTGGATCTAACGGCGGACCGGGAAAGCCTAGGCGGCGGAACCCGCTCCCGGACCTCAGCCCCAGACGGTGAGGGTCTCTGCCCGGAATGCCTCGAAGCGGCCCTCGCCGATCGAGGTCCGGAGGCGTTCGACGAAGTCGAAAAGCCAGGCGAGGTTGTGGAGCGTCAGGAGGCGACGGCCGGTCGGCTCGTCGGTGAGCAGAAGGTGGCGCAGGTAGGCGCGGCTCCAGGCCGCCGCCGGGCTCGAGGGGAATCCCGGGTCCAGCGGTGCATCGTCGGTGGCGAAGCGGGCGTTGCGTAGGTTGATTCGCCCGGCCGAGGTGAGAATCGTGCCGTGGCGGGCATGGCGGGTGGGGAGCACGCAGTCGAACATGTCGATGCCCCGGGCGACGACCTCGACGAGGCCGGCCGGGTCGCCGAGTCCCATGAAGTAGCGGGGCTGGTCGGTGGGCAGGTGGTCGACGGCCCTCGAGAGCGGTTCGAGCATCTCCTCGCGGGTCTCTCCCACGCTCAGTCCTCCCACTGCATAGCCGTCGAACCCCACCTCGACCGTCCGTTGGGCGCTCTCGGCCCGAAGTGCCCCGTCGACGCCACCCTGCACGATGCCGAACTGGCACTGCCGGCCCGACGCGTCCGGGTGCTCCAGGAAGGCGCGTCGTCCTCGTTCCGCCCAGGCGGCGGTCCGCTCGACCGCTTCGCTGAGGACCCGGTCGGGTGCCGGGAGCGCCGGACACACGTCGAGGACCATCTGGATGTCGGCCCCGAGGTCCGCCTGCACCTCTGCGGCGCCCTCCGGTGTGAGGCGGTGGGTGCTGCCGTCGTAGGTCGACCGGAAGACCGCCCCGTCGTCGTCGACCTTCGGCTGCAGGGAGAAGATCTGGTAGCCGCCGGAATCCGTGAGGGTGAGGCCGTCCCATGCGGCGAAGGCACCGAGGCCACCGAGGTCCCGGATGACGTCGGCGCCGGGCCGCAGCATCAGGTGGTAGGTGTTGGCGAGCACCACCTCGGCGCCCAGGTCGGCCAGGTCGGTCGAGGAGAGGTGCCGCACGGCACCACGTGTCCCCACGGGCATGAAGCAGGGGGTCCGGAAGGAGCCGCCGGGCGTCGTCACCGATCCGGCACGGGCGGCGCCATCGACGGCCTCCGGGAGGAAGTCGGATCTCACGTTGCACCTTCGCTGTTGCCGGGAGCCACCAGCATGGCGTCACCGAAGGAGAGGAACCGGTATCCCTCGGCCAGTGCTGTCGCATACAGGTCCCGCCAGCCGGGGCCGACGAAGGCGTCGAGCATCACCAGGAGGGTCGAACCCGGCAGGTGGAAGTTGGTGAGCAGGAGGTCGACGATGGCGAACTCGAACGGTCGGCGGATGAACAGTTCGGTGCGACCGGCGATGTCGCCCCGTGCCGCCGACTCGAGCGCACGAACCGTCGTCGTTCCGACGGCGATGACCCGTTCGGCGTTCCGGCAGGCGTCCAGGGTCGCATCGGGTACGTCGTAGGCCTCGCCGTGCATCCGGTGGTCGTCGAGGTCGTCGACGGCGATGGGTCGGAACGTGTCGAGGCCGACCACCAACTCGAGGCGTTCGATCCCCGCCCCCGCCGCCCGGCACGCATCGAGGATGCCGTCGGTGAGGTGGAGGCCGGCGGTCGGGGCCGCTGCCGAGGCGGGCCTGTTCGCGTAGACGGTCTGGTAGCGGTCGGGGTCGTCGAGCACGGTCGAGAGGTAGGGCGGCAGGGGCATCTCTCCATATCGGTCCAGTGCTGCGGGCACGCCGTCGAGGGCGTCGAGCCGTACCAGCCGGCGGCCCTCCCCCAGGTCCTCGCCGACCGTGACCTCGAGGCCGGATTCGGGCTGTAGGACGGTACCGGGGGTGACCCGGCGGCTGGGCCTCACGAGGGCCTCCCAGGTCTCGCTGGTCGTGGTGCCGGCGAGTCGTTCGACCAGCAGCACCTCGACCGCTCCCCCGGTTGCCCTGGTGAGGTGGAGGCGGGCGGGAAGCACCCGGGTGTCGTTGATCACGATCACGTCGCCTGGTCCGACCAGTGCCGGCAGGTCGTAGACCGTCTGGTGGTGGATGCCGTCGCCGATGTCGACGAGGAGCCGGGCCGAGGGGCGATCGTCGAGCGGCACCTGGGCGATCGACGCCTCCGGCAGGTCGTAGGCGAAGTCTGCCGGTCGCACGGCGGCCGATCCTAGGACGCGGCGGTACAGCGGCGGTCAGTCGCCGAAGAGGGCGTTGCCCCGTCCGTCGGATGGCACCGGGAGGCCGAGGTGGCCGAAGGCCGCAGGCGTGGCGACGCGCCCCTTGGGGGTGCGCATCAGCAGGCCCTGTTGGATCAGGAACGGCTCGTAGACGTCTTCGACGGTGTCCTCCGGCTCGCCGATGCTGATGGCGAGCGTCTTGAGTCCGACGGGTCCGCCACCGAACATCTCGCAGAGCGAGGCCAGGATCGCCCGGGTGGGCTTGTCGAGGCCGAGCTCGTCCACGGCGAAGAAGGTGAGGCCGTCGCGGGCGGTGTCGCCACCGATGCACCCGCCGGTCTCGGGGCGTTCGACCTGGGCGAAGTCGCGCACCTGGCGCAGCAGGCGGTTGGCGATGCGGGGTGTGCCACGCGAACGCCGGGCGATCTCGGTGGCACCCTCCTCGTCGAGGTCGACGTCGAGGATGCCTGCTGCCCGCCTCACGATCGTGCGCAGGTCGGAGGGCTGGTAGTAGTCGAGCCGGGCGGTCAGGCCGAAGCGGTCGCGCAGCGGGCCGGTGATGAGGCCGGTGCGCGTGGTGGCACCGACGAGGGTGAAGCGTGGCAGTTCGAGCCGGATCGAACGGGCCGCCGGCCCCTTCCCCAGGACGATGTCGAGCTCGTAGTCCTCCATGGCCGGGTAGAGGATCTCCTCGACGGCCCGGGCCAGGCCGTGGATCTCGTCGATGAACAGGACGTCGCCCACTTCGAGCTTGGTGAGGATCGCCGCCAGGTCGCCGGCCCGTTCGAGCGCCGGACCGGAGGTCACGTGGAGTTCGGCGCCCATCTCGGCGGCGACGATGTGCGCCAGCGTGGTCTTGCCGAGGCCGGGGGGTCCGCCGAAGAGGAAGTGGTCGGCCGCCTGGCCCCGTTGGCGGGCCGCTTCGAGCATCACCCGCAGGTGGCCCTTGAGTTCCTCCTGGCCGACGAACTCGTCGAGGTTCCGGGGCCGGAGCCCGACCTCGGCCTCGACCTCTTCGGGCTCGGCCTCCGGGGACAGCAGTTCGTCGCGTGCCACGGCGCTAGGTCCTGGCCAGGCGCCGCAGCGCCTCGCGCAGGAGGTCGGCGGGATCGTCGCCGGCCAGGTCGGCCAGCACCGTGCGGACCTCGTCCGGGGAGTAGCCCAGGCCCCCCAGCGCCCCCTGCACCTCGGCCAGCGCCGATCGGGAGCCTCCGCCGCCCTCGGAACCGTCGGGCACGACGTCGACCGGCAGGTCGAGGGTGCCCTTGAGGTCGACCAGGAGCCGGGCCGCGGTCTTCCTGCCGATGCCGGGGACGAGGCACAGTGCAGCGATGTCGTCGATGGCGACGACGCGCGCCAGCTCGTCGGGTCCGTGGACGCCCAGCACTGCCAGCGCCAGCGCCGGTCCGACCCCGTGTGCTGAGAGGAGGGCCTCGAAGCAGGCCCGCTCCGGGCGCTCGAGGAAGCCGTAGAGGGCCTGGTCGGCCTCGCGGATGTGATGGTGGATGTGGACGAAGACCTCGTCGCCGGACGCCTCGCCCAGGCGGTAGGCGGTGGTGGGGGTGACGGTGATGCGGTAGCCGACGCCGGCGACCTCGAGCAGCACCAGGCCGTCCTCGCCGCACTCGAGCAGGTGGCCGCGCAGTGATCCGATCATGTCGACCCTCTGTCGGCCACGGCGTCCGCCATGGGTGCGGTGGCCAGGTGGCAGAGGGCGACGGCGACGGCATCGGCGGCATCGACGGGCCGCAGTGCCTGCTCGATGTCGAGTTGGGCCCGGACCATCTGCTCCATCTGTGCCTTGTCGGCGCCACCCCAGCCGACCACCGCCGACTTCACCTCGTTGGGCGAGTACAGGGCGACCCGGCATCCCGACGCTGCCGCCTCGGCCATCACGACGCCGGCCGCCTGGCCGACCTGCATCGCCGTGCGCACGTTGACCTGGAACAGCACCCGCTCGATGGCGACGGCGTCCGGCCGGTAGTCGTGGAGCAGGCCACGGATCTCGGCCTGGAGTTCGGCGAGGCGGATGGGGAGCTCGGCGTCGGGGTCGGTCCGGAGGACGCCGGCGGCGACGGCACGGGTACGGCGGGGCGACAGGCGCTCGACGACGCCGTAACCGCAGCGGGTGAGTCCGGGATCGATCCCCAGAACGAACATATGTACGACTCTAGCAGTGCAGGTCGCACGCCGGGGGACCGCTGCCTCCGACGGGGATCAGCCTTCGAGGGCTGCGAACAGCTCGTCGGGAATGTCGAAGTTGGCGTGGACGTCCTGGACGTCGTCGAGGTCGTCGATCAGGTCGATGACCCGCAGGACGGCCTTCGCCGCCTCGACCGTCTCGACGGCAACCGTCGAGGTGGCCACCATCGTGACGTCCGCCGAGTCGAAGGCGATGTCGGCCGCCTCTACCGCCGCCCGCACGGTCGGAAGGTCGGAGGCCTCACAGGTCAGCCGCCAGATCCCACCGTCGTCGACCAGGTCCTCGGCCCCGGCGTCGAGGGCCGCCAGCATGATCTCGTCCTCGTCGGTCGATCCCGGCAGCAGGACGACCCCCTTGCGCTCGAACTGCCATGCCACCGAGCCCGGCTCGGCGAGGGAACCACCGTTCTTGACGAGGACAGACCGCACGTCGGAGCTGGTGCGGTTGCGGTTGTCGGTGAGGGTCTCGACGTAGAGCGCCACCCCGTGGGGCGCATAGCCCTCGTAGGTGACCGACTCGTAGACCACGCCCTCGAGCTCGCCGGTCCCCCGCTTGACCGCCCGTTCGATGGTGTCGAGCGGGACCGAGGCATCGCGGGCCTTCTGGAACATGGTCCGCAGGGTCGGGTTTGCGTCCTGGTCGCCTCCGCCCTGACGCGCTGCGGTCTCGACCTGCTTGATCAGCTTGGCGAAGAGCTTGCCTCGTCTGGCGTCGGCGGCACCCTTCTTGTGCTTGATCGTCGCCCACTTGGAATGACCGGACACGGCGTCGCTGCTCCTCTGGGCTCAGGTGGCGTCGGAGGCGAACGCCGCCTCGAGGAACCGTCGGTGGATGCGGACGTCGCCTGCGAGCTCGGGGTGGAACGATGCCACGAGGACGTTGCCCTGCCGGCACAGCACCGGCCGCCCCTCGACCTCGGCGAGCACCTCGACATCCGGGCCGATCCGTTCGACCACGGGCGAGCGGATGAAGACCCCGTGGAACGCGTCGTCGAAGCCCTCGACCGCCAGTTCGGTTTCGAACGAGTCGACCTGGCGGCCATAGCCGTTGCGTCGGACGTCGAGGTCGATGGCGCCCATGGACCGTTGGTCGGAGCGACCGTCCAGCACCTCGACGGCCAGGAGGATCATCCCGGCGCAGGTTCCGAAGACGGGCATTCCGTCGGCCAGCCGACCAGCGAGCGGTTCGCGCAGTTCGGCGATGTCGAGCAGCATCGACATGGTCGTGGACTCGCCTCCGGGCATCACCAGGGCGTCGACCTCGGCGAGTTCATGGGCCCGGCGGACCTCGATCGGTGTCGCCCCCGCCTCGCCGAGCATTGCGGCGTGACTGGCGAACGCCCCCTGGAGCGCCAGGACGCCGACCTTCATTTCCGGGTTACCAGCCCCGGTCGGCCAGGCGGGTCTCGAGCGCGTCGATCTCGAGTCCGGGCATGGCGTCACCGAGGCCGCGGCTGACCTTGGCCAACAGGGTCGGGTCGGCGAAGCTGGTCGTGGCCTCGACGATGGCACGGGCCCGAGGGGCAGGGTCATCGCTCTTGAAGATGCCGGAGCCGACGAAGACCGCCTCGGCTCCGAGTTGCATGACGAGCGAGGCATCGGCCGGGGTGGCGATGCCGCCTGCGCAGAACATGGGCACCGGCAGCCGGCCGGTGTCGGCAACCTCCTGAACGAGGGGCAGCGGCGACTGCAGGCGCTTGGCCCAGTCGAACAGTTCGGCGGAATCGGCCTGGGTGATCCGGCGCAGGTCGCCGAGGATCGACCGCAGGTGCCGGACCGCTTCGACGATGTTGCCGGTGCCGGCCTCGCCCTTCGAGCGGATGAGGCAGGCTCCTTCTGAAATGCGGCGGAGCGCCTCGCCCAGGTTGGTGGCGCCGCAGACGAAAGGAACGGTGAAGGCCCACTTGTCGATGTGGTGGGCCTCGTCGGCCGGGGTGAGCACCTCGCTCTCGTCGACGTAGTCGACGCCGAGGGACTCGAGGATCTGGGCCTCGGCGAAGTGGCCGATGCGGGCCTTGGCCATGACCGGGATGGTGACGGCCTCCTTGATCGCCTCGATCATCTCCGGGTCGGACATGCGGGCCACGCCGCCGTCGCGTCGGATGTCCGAGGGGACCCGCTCGAGGGCCATCACGGCCGTTGCTCCGGCGTCCTCGGCGATGCGTGCCTGCCCGGCGTCGACGACATCCATGATGACGCCGCCCTTGAGCATCTCGGCGAGCCCGCGCTTGACCAGTTGTGTTCCCGTGGAACGGTTCGTTTCGCTCATGCCGGCGAGTCTACGGCTGCGCCCGGCGGGCCGTCGCCGCGGAAGCAGGGCTTCAGCCGACCAGTTCGCGGGCCTTCAGGATGTCGAGGATCTCGCCCTCGCCGAGGCGCGTCATGAGCACCCAGGTGGACCCCTGGTCGAGGTACAGGCGTGCGCCGGTGTCGTCGTCGAGGATCGCCCACCCGTCGGCGATGAACTGCCGGCTCCAGACGATGCCGGTGACGGTTCCGTCGCGGAACAGCCAGCCGTCGCCCGATCCGGTGCTCAACAACTGTGGGGAGGTCTGGTCGGCATCGGACTGCCGGTAGCCGACCGTGAGCTTGAGCACGTTGTCGGCCGCCAGCGGTGCTCCGTTCGCGTCGAGGTGGGGCAGCCCGTCCTGGTACCGGATCCACTGCTCGGAACCGGCATCCCAGATGAAGGCCACGTCGCGGTTCGCCGTCGTCCAACGGACGCCCGCGGCCTGTATCGCCGATTCGGCGGGTGGCCCGTAGGAGAAGACCGGTCCCGGTGGAAGGGCCGCATCGTCCAACGAGGCGAGGACGCCCGACGGATCTACGACACCGTTGTAGGGGGCCTTCCTGGTGTCGTCGCGGCGGAAGTGCTCCTGCCCCCTTCCCGTCGTGGACCTGGCCTGCAGCAGGCCGAGGCGTTCCGCTCCGTCGACCTCTGCGGCGACCCCGGCGTTGCTTCCCCAGTAGACGAACATGGGGCGGTCGAGGTTGGCCACCAGGTCGATGTCGCTCGACCGGGCCGAGCGGACCGGGCGGATCGCCTCCGGGAGTTCGCTGTGGAAGACGGCGGCGAATCGGGTCACGAAGTTCTCGACCATCAACTCATAGACGATGTCGGCGGCCTCCAGGCCGACCTGCGGTAGGGAACGCCAATCGTTGTTGCCGACCTTGACGACCAGTGCCGGGCGCTCCGGCAGCCCGTCCGGTGCCGGCTCACCGGTCAACGGCATCGTCAGGCCGTCCCAGGGTGCCTCCGTGGTGGTCGTCGTGGTTCCGTCGACCACCCCCTCGGTGTCGCCGATCTCGGTCCTGACGGTGGGCGACGTGACGATGTCCTCTGTCGCGCTCGGCACGGCAACCGGCTCGTCGACCTCGGAAGGCGCCTGGCCGTCCGGGGCCGAGGTCGCCCCTGTGGCAAGCGTCGTCGGGGCCGTGGACGGGACCACCGTCGTCGATGGCACGCCGCTCAACCCTCCTTCTTCGCCTTCCCCGCCGCCGCAGGCTGTCGCTGCCAGGATCAGGAGGGCGCAGCAGGCGGTCCGGACTCGCATCAGGCCTCGCCGAGCGCAGCGAGCCTCAGGTCGACGGAAGGATGGACGGGCGTGGGCGCCTCCGGCGATCCCTCCGGTTGGAGCACCCAGAGGTGTGCGCTGGCTGCGGGTGCCGACGGAACGGTCGAACCGAGGCCGGCGAGGGTCCGGAGTGCACGCTGTAGGCCGGGCGGGTAACGGGTCACCGACGCCGCTTCGAGGTCGAATCGGACCTGACGGTCGGGACGGGTCCAGCGACGCCGCATCCTGGACGATCCGGGCAGGTATCCGTGGGCGGCGGCCCCTGTCTGTGCGGCAAGGTCACGGTCGGTGGTGCGCACCAGCAGGCCGGCGACGAGGCCTTCGAGTTCGACCACCTCGAGTGCTTCGAGGGCGCCCACCGTGAAGATCAGGGCGGGTTTCGGGGATCCCAGGGCAGCCGCATTGCCCGTCGGCACATCGACCACATGGAGTGAGGGCGGCTTGATCCCCTGGACCAGGCAGAGCTGGTCCATGGCGTTGTGGAGGCGGGGGTAGTCCTCCTGTGTCGCCGGTCGCGTCCCGACGAGCTGCAGCAGTCGTACCGCTGAGCGTCGGTCGGTGGCAACTCCGAGCCAGCCGGCCACGATGAGGCAGAGCACGCCGATGCCGAGTCCGTAGGTGCCCAGGGCGAGCGTGGCGATGAGGCCGACGACGAGCCCTGCGATCAGGGCCAGGGTCAGCGTCGGGGAGGGTCGGGTGGTCATGCTCGGCATCGGGGTCGGGGCATCGGCTCGCATGCTATGGCGGACGCGACCGGTCCGCTGGCCTCCTGGACGATTCAGGCGAGGACGCTCTCGTAGGCCTCGAGGTACCGGTCGGCCAGGCGTCGCATCGAGAACTCCTCGGCACGGGCGAGGCCGTTGGCGACGAGGTCGTCGCGCAACCCCGGCTCGCCGAGCACCTTCTCCAGGGCCACGGCGAGGGCAGGGGCGTCACCTGGTGGCACCAGCACCGCCTCGCTGCCCGGTCGGGCCACGCGTGAGTAGCCGGCGATGTCGCCGGCCACCACCGGCGTGGCGGCCGCCATCGCCTCGAGTAGCACCACGCCGAACGACTCACCACGTAGCGACGGAGCGCAGAAGACGTCGGCGCCCCGCATCCGGGAGAGCTTCTCCTGCTCGTCAATGCGGCCGAGCCATTCGACCCGCGGGTCCCCGGCCATGCGCTGCTGGAGTTCATGGGTCTCGGGGCCGTCGCCCGCCACCCAGACCCTGACGTCGTCCGGGAGGTGCTGCAGCGCATCGAGGAGGACGGAGAGCCCCTTGCGGGGTTCGTGCCGACCGACGAAGAGCACGGTCGGGCCCTCGGTCGGCCACGGGTCGGCATGGGCGCATCGATCGATCTCGACACCGTTGAACAGCACCTCGTATTCGCCGCCGAGAGCGCCGCCCACCATGGCCGCAGCGTCCTCCGAAACGGCGAACGATGCATCGAGGCGTTGCCGGAGCCAGCGCACGGGCTGGTTCAACAGGTCGTAGGCGCGGCTTCCCCCGGCGGCGTGGAAGGTCCCCACCATCGGGATCGACGCCAGGAACAGGGCCGTCACGGTGGGTCCCGGAGCCAGCGGTTCGTGCAGGTGCAGCACGTCGAATTCCTCGTCCCGGAGCGCACGAATCGTGCGCAGTGCGCAGGAGACGTCGGGGGCGATCGGCGCCATGGAACCGTTGGCGGCCGTGGGCAGGCTGTTGCCGAGCGGGGTGACGCCGGCGTCGGGGGGTGGGCCGTCACAGGGTCCGAGCACCCGCGTCGGATGACCCGATGCCCGCAGGGCACGTGCCAGGGCCAGGACCTGGCCCTGCACACCGCCGGGCAGCGTCAGGCTGTACGGACAGACCAGGCCGATGCGCACGACGTCGACGCTAGCCCTCGACCGGGCCGTCGGTTGCAGCGCGGTCGCTGGGCCAGTTGGGCTGGAGCAGGTGCCACTGTTCGGGCTCGGCCCGGATCAGGTCCTCGAACTCGGTGGCCAACACCCGGGTCACCCGGGTCACGTCGTCACGGAACCGTCCCCTGCGCTCGGCCGGAATCGGCGGACGCGCCACGCCGTGGCAGCCCCGCCGACGGATGTAGGCGGTGGCCGGGATCAGGGCTGCTCCGGTTCGCAGGGCCAGGAGCGCAGGGCCGGCGGGGAGGGTCGTGACCTCGCCGAAGAACTCGACGTCCACGGCGCCGCCGCCGATGTGCCGGTCGCTGAGCAGGACGATGACGGCACCGTCGCGCAGCGCCCTCTGCACCTCGCCGCCGGCCTCGGGACCCAGTGCAATGACCTCGATGCCGTACGACTGCCGGTAGTCGCGGAACCATTCGAACAGTTCCGGCGGTTCGAGGGGTTCGACCACCGCCGCCACCGGATACCCCACGACCCGGCTGAGCCAGAAGCCGGCCCAATCCCACCCGCCGAGGTGGGGCATGGCGAGGATCACCCCCCGACCGGATTCCTGGGCCTCGACCACGTGTTCGAAGCCCTCCACCGTGAAGCCGGCTTCGATCTCGTCCGGGTCCATTGCCGGGAGACGGAGGCTCTGGAACCAGTAGTTGGCATACGAGGCGAAGACGTCGTCGACCGCCCTCCGGAGGTCGGGACCCGTCAGGTCTGCACCACGGGCACGCCGGACGTGCCGTTCCACGAGGCGTCGACGATCCGAACCGAAGCGGCCGGCGATCCGCCCGAACCCCCTCGAGATCGCCTCGCCCATGCGCCAGGGGACGAGTTGGGCCGCCTTGGAGCTCAGCCGGTAGCCGAGGGCGACCGAACGGACGGCCACGTCGGTCGGCTAGTGGTCGAGCCTGCTACGGCGTGCGGCCTGGCGGGCCCGACGTTCGGCGCGTCGGTCGGTGCGGAGTTGGCGGCGGCGTTCGGCCCGTCGACGGTAGGGCGCCTCGCGTTCGAGGCCGGCCTGGCGCCACACCTTGACGAAGCGCTGCACGGCCGTGGCAAGGGTCAGCACGAGCATCAGCCAGAGGACGGGGATCAGGACCTCGGCGAAGAGAAGGCCCAGGCCGAGCACTATGAACCGTTCCGCCCGTTCCATGAGGCCGCCCTTGGCGTCGAAGCCCAGCGACTCGGCCTTGGCCCTCATGTACGACACGAGCATGGCTGCGGCCATGACGGCCACGGGGAGCATCATGGTGCTGCCGGGTTCGGTCCTGGCGAAGTGCCAGGCGATGCCGCCGAACAGGAGGGCGTCGGTGATCCGGTCGGAGACCGAGTCGAAGAAGGCGCCGCGCTTCGAGGAGGTGCCGGAGGCCTTCGCCACAGCACCGTCGAGGGCATCGGGTATCCCGGTGAGGACGAGGAACAGCAGGCCGAAACGCAGGTTTCCGAGTCCGATGCTGACCGCTGCAGCCGTGGCCATCACGATCCCGGTGACCGTGACCGCATCGGCCGAGATTCCCGTGCGGCGCAGGCTGCGGCCGATGGGCGTCAGGCCGCGATCGACTGCGGCACGCCAGTTTCCGTCCAACATGTGGAGCCTCCTGTGGCCCGAACCGACATGCGGCCATCCGTACGCCATCCGTACGGAGCGCTGCGGGCAGGGCTGGGATCGTGACCACGCTACCAGTGCGTCGTGGTCGGGGGTCGGAGTCCCCGACGTGCCACCTGGCACGCCCGGTCAGTCCGCCGACCAGTCCTCGGGGTTGTCCTCGACGAACTGGGCCACGATCGAACCGTCGACGGCGTCGACCAGGACGAGACCCCGCCGGTCGGGTGGCGATTCGTTGGAGTAGAGCAGGATCCGCCAGGTGGGCCGGCTGCGCAGGCCCCGCCAGGCCATCTGCGCCGAGGCATGTCCGATCGGGAAGCCGACTGCCCGGGTGGCGGCGACGAGGGCTTCGCGCTCGTCGAAGGCCACGTGCATTCCGGCCTGCAGGTGGAACACACCGAGCACGGCGAGGGCCACTCCCCCGACCTGGAAGCCGCCGTTGACCAGCGGGGACCCAGCGGCGAAGAGGCCGACGAACAGGACGGCGAGGCCCAGGCCCAGGTAGACGAACCCGGGGATGCGGCGACGGCTGTTGTCGGGGAAGACGTAGTCGCCCATGGCAGTGGCGACATCGAGGTCGGCCGGCAGTTCGTCGCGGACCTGTTCGTCGGCCACGGGATCGTCGGTGTGCATGCGCCGGACACTATCGACGGTGGCGTGACGCCGGACGTTGCGTGGTGCCGCCCGTGGTTGCGGCGACGGCGACCGCCGAGATCCGTGACGCTCCGGCGGCCCGGAGGGCGTTGGCGGCCATGGACAGCGACGTTCCCGTTGTCACCACGTCGTCGACGATGACTATGGACGCGCCGTGGGCGAACCGGCGGGAGCGCATCGCAGGGCCACGCAGCCGCTGGCGGAGGCCCCGGGTCGCCTGGGGAGGGCCCGGCGCACGGAGCAGGAGGCGGCGCACGGGTACGCCGAGTTCACGGCCGGTGGCCCTGGCCAGCAGGGCTGCGTGTTCGAAGCCCCGCCTGTTGCGGCGCTCGACGGTGCTCGGCACCCAGGTCACCAGGTCCGGGGGGTCGTCGTCCCAGAAGCCGATGCCTGCAAGGGCCGACCCGAGCGCCCGGACCGGGGTGCGCCGGTTGGCGAACTTGAGCCCCCTCACGAGCACGCCGGCCGATCCCTCGTAGCGCCCCAGCACCCTGATCCGGTCCACGCCGGGTGGCGTCCAGACAAGGGGCTCGGGACCGAGGTGCGCCACACATGCCCCGCAGGAGCCCATTTCGGACAACGGGCATGTTCTGCAGTGACCGGTCCGACGCCTGGAGGTTCGAGGTGTGGTCGACATGTTGCCGACCCTAGGAGCGGAGTGCGACACCAATCAGGCGGAGGCCCCTTCGAGTCGGTCGACGAGCAGGTCGGCCAGGTCGGTGGCCTGTCGGGTCAGGTCCCCGGTGCCGTCGATGGTCCGGTCGACCCCGCCGGCGAAGGGTGCCACGAAGCGCTCGTACATCGGCGCCACCGTGGCGGCGAACTGTGAGCGCACGCTCTCCGGCGTCCGGCCCCGTTCGGCGACATCGCGGATGATGCGGCGCTCCCTCCGGACGTCCTCGGGTGCCTCGACGAACACGGCCACGTCCAGGAGTCGGCGGACCTCCGGGGTGGCGAGCAGCAGGATGCCCTCGGTGAGCACCACGGGCTGTGGTGACAGCCGCCGCGACTCGGGTCGGCGACGGTGGGTGGCGAAGTCGTAGACGGGTACGTCGACCGACCTGGCGCCGGCCAGGTCGCCCAGGTCGGCGGCGAACTGCGCGAGGTCCAGCGAGTCGGGGTGGTCGTAGTTGACCAGTGCCCGTTCTGCGATCCCGAGGTGGCCGTGGTCGCGGTAGTAGTCGTCGAATGGCAGCACGATGACGCCGACGTCGCGCCCCTCCAGGATCTCGACCACGGTCCCCGCCAGGGTCGACTTGCCGGCGCCGCTGCCTCCGCAGATTCCGCAGACGACGGACACCTTCTTCGACCCCTGTCGGTTCAGTACCGGTAGTAGTCGGGCTTGAAGGGTCCGGCTACTGCGACGCCCAGGTAGTCGGCCTGGTCGTCGGACAACTCGGTGAGGCGCACGCCGAGGGCGTCGAGGTGCAGTCGGGCCACCTTCTCGTCGAGTTCCTTGGGCAGGGTGACGACCTCGTTTCCGTAGTCCTCGGCCCGTGCATGGAGTTCGATCTGGGCCAGCACCTGGTTCGAGAAGCTGGCCGACATCACGAAGCTGGGATGGCCTGTGGCGTTGCCGAGGTTGAGGAGTCGTCCCTCGGAGAGCATGATCACCGAGTGCCCGTCGGGGAACACGAACTCGTCGACCTGCGGCTTGATGTTCACGCGCTGGACGTCGGACATGCGCACCAGGCCCGCCATGTCGACCTCGTTGTCGAAGTGCCCGATGTTGCCGACGATCGCCTGGTGCTTCATCCGGGACATGTGCTCGGCGCTGATCACGTCCTTGCAGCCCGTGGCCGTCACGAAGATGTCGGCCACGTCGAGCACCCGCTCGAGCGTGTTGACCTCGTATCCCTGCATGGCCGCCTGCAGGGCGCAGATCGGATCCACCTCGGTGATGATGACCCGGGCTCCCTGGCCGCGCAGTGACTCGGCGCAGCCCTTGCCGACGTCGCCGAACCCGCACACGACGGCGGTCTTGCCACCGATCATCACGTCGGTACCCCGGTTGATGCCGTCGATGAGCGAGTGGCGGCAGCCGTAGAGGTTGTCGAACTTGGACTTGGTGATGCTGTCGTTGACGTTGATGGCCGGGAACAGCAGTTCGCCGTCCTCCTGCATCCGGTACAGGCGGTGGACGCCGGTGGTGGTCTCCTCGGAGACGCCGCGGAGGCCGGCGACGACCTGTGTCCAGCGCTGCGGGTCGTCGGCCAGCGAGGCGCGCAGGGTGGCGAGGAAGACGTGCCATTCCTCCGGGTCGTCGTCGGTGGCGTCCGGAACGGCTCCTGCGGCTTCGAACTCGGCGCCCTTGTGGACGAGCATGGTGGCGTCGCCGCCGTCGTCGAGGATGAGGTTGGGGCCCTGGCCGCCGGGCCAGCGCAGGATCTGTTCGGCGGCCCACCAGTACTCCTCGAGGGTCTCGCCCTTCCAGGCGAACACCGGGACGCCGCGCAGGTCGTCGGGCGAGCCGTCGGGTCCGCACACGGCGGCGGCGGCGGCGTGGTCCTGGGTGGAGAAGATGTTGCAACTGGCCCACCGGACCTCGGCACCGAGGGCTGTAAGGGTCTCGATCAGGACCGCCGTCTGCACGGTCATGTGCAGCGAGCCGGCAATGCGGGCTCCGGCCAGGGGCTGCTCGTCGGCGAACTCCGCCCGCAGAGCCATGAGGCCGGGCATCTCGTGCTCGGCAAGGCGAATCTCGTTGCGGCCGAACTCGTGCAGGGACAGGTCGGCGACGCGGTGGTCTTGGTGCAGGGACATGACGACTCCTTGGGGACTCTCGGATCATTCTGCCGCCCCGGCACGGAGCCGGGCGCTAATCGGGCTGGGGTCGTCTGACGCCGTTCGGGCAGCCGCTGCAGTCAGGTTACCGGGTCGGACGCTCCACTCGAGGGTTGTCGCACAGACCGTCCGGGATCGACAGGTCAGGCCCCCGGCTCGCCGACGGTGACGCGGTAGGCCAGGCCCCCGGCATCGATCCGGTAGGGGCCGTCGGCGTGGGGAATCCATGCAGCGCCCCCCGGCGCCAGGTCGAGCCCGACTCCCGTCCCGGTGGGCGACAGGAACGCCGAGCCGTCGACGCACACCACGATGTCGGGTCCAGACCGGTCGTCCACGTCGACGCCGGTGCCGTCCAGTCGCCACACCGAGAACTCCTCGGCGGGGACGTCGTACAGGTGGAGGCGGTCTCCGGGTCGCTGGACGGTGGCCTCCGGCGCTTCCGGATCGATGGCCCCGACGAGCCGGTCGACGTCGACGTGCTTGCCGGTCAGTCCACCTCTCAGGACGTTGTCGGATGCGGCCATCACCTCGACGGCCACGCCACCGAGGTAGGCGTGCAGGACGCCCGGTCCGAGAAAGAGCGCCTCACCCGACTCGAGGTGGTGCTCGGCGAGCAGGGGCACGAGTGCCAGCGCCGGGTCGCCGGGGAATCGCCCGGACAGTTCGAGGACCAGGTCGGCCGTCCCGCTCCAACCTCCGGTTGAGCCAACGCCCTCGCCGCAGCGCTGCAACAGGGCCTCGACCGCCCCATCCGGATGGCCGGCCAGGATCCTGCCCACGACCTCGGCCCAGGCGACAGGACCCCGGGTCCGGACCGCTGCCAGGAGGTCGTCGGGCAGGCCGAGGGCGGACGACACCCGGATCGCCTCGTCGACCGGACGGAAGCCGCACAGGGTCCGGAACGGCGTCACGGCAACCACCAGCTCAGGCTTGGCACCGGCATCCCGGAAGGTCCGCTCCGGCGAATCGGGGGAAACGCCCGCATCGTTCTCGGCGACGAAGCCGGCCTCGGCTGTCGCCCTGTCCGGATGTGCCTGGATCGAAAGCGGTGCGTCGGCTGCGAGGAACTTCACGAGGTACGGCAGCGTTCCTGAGCGCAGACCGGCGGCCGGTCCCAGGTGCGAGGACGGATCTGCGGCGATGAGGGCATCGAGCGCCTCGGGTCCGCTGCCCCGGTCCACGGTCGCCGGCGAAGAGGGATGCGCCCCGAACCAGACCTCGGCCTCGGGTCGGCCCGTTGGCTCGACGGCCCTCAGTTCGGCCAGGGCGGTGGGCGATCCCCAGTCGTAGTGCTGGAGACGGCCCCGGAGGTGGTCCATCGAATGCGGCGGTAGGGGCCGTCAGGCGTCGAAGGTGGGCCGGATGCCCGATGCCTCGGCGGATGCCAGCAGGCGATCGTGTTCGGCCTCGTCGACGGCCTCGGCCTCGTCGACCAGTAGCACGGGGATTCCGTCGCGGACCACGTAGCGGCGCCGCAGCCTCGGGTTGTAGAGGTACCCATCGTCGGCGAAGTAGAGCAGCGGGCCCTTGTCTTCCGGGCAGGCCAGGATCTCGAGCAGCATCGGATCGAGTGTCATCGTCGGTTCCTCCGGTCGGGCGGTCAGCCTGCGCCGTCGATCAGTGTCCTGACCTCGGCCACGCGTGCGGCACAGGACCCGGCGTCGGCGGCCTCGAGGTTGAGTCGGAGCAACGGCTCCGTGTTGGACGGTCGGAGGTTGAACCACCAGCCGCCGGATTCGACGGTGAGGCCGTCGAGTCGGTCCTGTGGTGAGCCAGCGTAGTGCTGTGCGACCCGCTCGATCACCGCTGCGGGATCTTCGACGCGTGCGTTGATCTCTCCCGAGGTGGCGTAGCGGTCGAACGGTTCGAGCAGTTCGCTCAGCGTCCCACCCGAGGCGGAGAGTTCCTCGAGCACGGTGAGGGCGGCGATCAGGCCGGAGTCGGCCCGCCAGTTGTCGCGGAAGTAGTAGTGACCGGAATGCTCGCCGCCGAAGGCGGCACCCTCGCGGGCCATGACCGCCTTGATGAACGAATGTCCTACCCTCGTCCGTACCGCATGTCCCCCACCTTCGGCGATGACCTCGGGGACCACGCTGCCGCAGATGAGGTTGTGCACGATCGTCGCACCGGGCTCCCTCCGCAGGACGGACCGCGCGACGAGTGCCGTGGTCAGCGTGCCGGAGACCGACTGGCCGCGTTCGTCGACCAGGAAGACCCGGTCGGCGTCGCCGTCGAAGGCGAGTCCCACGTCCGCTCCCGTTGCGAGCACCCGTTCCCGGAGGTCGACGAGGTTCTCCGGCTGCATGGGATCGGCGGGGTGGTTCGGGAACGTGCCGTCGAGTTCTGCGAAGAGCACCTCGAGGTCGAACGGAAGCGCATCGAACACGGCCGGGACCACGAGGCCGCCCATGCCGTTGGCCGTGTCGGCGACCACCCGGAGCGGCCGCAGTGCCGGTACGTCTACGAACGACCGGACATGGTCGGCGAACCCGTCCAGCAGGTCGACCGTCGTGACGGTGCCGGTCCGGGCCGCATCGGCGGCGACGTCCGAGTCGCCCGGACCTGCGAGCACGTCGTCGCGCATGGCACCGAGGCCCGTGTCGATCCCGATGGGTCGGGCGCCGGAGAGGCACATCTTGATGCCGTTGTACCCGGCGGGGTTGTGGCTGGCGGTGAACACCGCCCCGGGGGTACCGAGGTGGCCGGATGCGAAGTAGAGCATGTCGGTCGATGCCAGGCCGATGTCGACGACGTCGAGGCCCAGGGCGGTGATCCCGTCGGTGAAGGCTGCCGACAGTTCCCCGCCGCTCGGGCGCATGTCGCGGGCTACGACCACCGAGGTCGTCCCGGGCTCCTCGGAACGGACGAGCCGGGCGAAGGCACCACCGATCGAGCGTGTCAGGCCGGCGTCGAGCTCCTCGGGCACCAGCCCACGTACGTCGTACGCCTTGAAGACCGCCGCCACATCACCCATCGGCGGAGACGCTACCGGGGGCCGAAAGGCCCGCATCGACTGGATAGGCGCCCCGCCGGGCCCGCTGGCGGATGAGCACGAGGTTTCCCAGCATTGCGAGCCCGTCGTGGAGGGCGCGCACCGTCGTGCGCTCGGAGTGCTCGACCTGTACCGGAACCTCCGCCAGGGTCAGGCGCCAGCGCTCGGCGAGGTGGAACAGCTCCACGTCGAAGGCGAAGCCGTCGATGGTGGTGGCTTCGAACAGCGCCCGGGCGACGTCGGAGCGGAACCCCTTGAGCCCGCACTGTGTGTCCCGGTACTGGCCGAGGAGAAGGGCGTGGGTCGCCAGGTTGACGAGGCGCCCCCCGGCCTGCCTAAGGCGTCCGGCATGGACGACGTCGTGTGAACCCTTGTGGCGGCGACTGCCGACGACCATGTCGTAACCCGATTCGACGGCTACGAGCAGGCCTCCGACCTGGGACGGGGCGTAGGCGAGGTCGGCGTCGGTGAACACGACCGTCCGTCCGGACGCTGCCCGGACGCCCTCCCGGAGTGCGGCCCCCTTGCCCCGGTTGTGTTCCAGTCGGACCACGACGTCGGCACCGGCGGCCTCCGCTACGTCGGCCGTCCCGTCGTCGGATCCGTCGTCGGCGACGACGACCTCGAGGTCGGCCGGGTCGACCACGGTGGCGAGTTCCGCTCGAATCCTGGACACGGTTGCCGCGATGCGATCGGCCTCGCGGTAGGCGGGGACGACCATCGAGAGTCGGAAGGCGCCCTCCGGCGGGGGCCGGTTGGCCGGCTCGTCCTGTTCGCGCCGGATCACCCGGAACAGGAGCGTCCGGTAGGCCAGGCTCCGGACGATGGCGGCTGCGGCGACGGCGACGGCCTTGGCGGCGAGATCTCCCGACCCGGGTTCCGTCGGGACCAGCAGGGCCAGGACCAGCACGTCGACCGCACCGGCGGTCAGCACGACCGAGACGAAGAGGCCGGGCGACCGGATCCAGCGGGCGTAGGGATCGTCCCGCAGTGTGATCAGCCGGTGCATCGGGCGTGCCACCAACGCCGCTGCGGCCAACGCCGCGAGGTCGGCGACGACAAGCGGCCACCCGGCCCGGCGGAGCGCCACCAGCAACACGATGTCGACGGTCGTGGCGACGAGGCCGACGACGGCGAACCGGCGGAGGCGCTCCCTCATTCGGCGGGCTCCGGGTCTCCACCGGTGTCGGCCTCGCCCTGTTCCGGTGGGTTGCGCGAGTCCCCACGACGGTCGACCCAGCGGTCGAGCGCTGCTCCGACGTCGGGTGTGGCCTCGAGGACGTCGTACCAGGCGTCGATCGGCCAGGTGGGTTCCCGGCGGCGCCAGAGCACGACGAGGGCCGCCAGGCCCACCAGGGTCATGAGCGTGGCGAGGATGTCGATGCCGGTCCGACCGTAGGAGAGGGAGACCGCCTCGTCCGTGGGCACGACGACCATGAGGTTGGGCGTGATCCGCCACGGCCCGTCGGCGCCGTCGACCTTCCAGTTGGGGAAGTACGAGACCTTGACGACGACGGGCACACCGACCCGGTCCACGGTGAACGACACGCTGTCGACCCCGGCCTCGATGTCGGAGACGGCCACCGCTGGCAACTCCAGCCGCTCGGGCTGTTCGTCGGACGCCACCCGTTGCCATGCCTCGGGGCCCCCGACCGTGCGGGGAACCGCATCGGGGGAGGCCTGGAAGACATCGACGGCCGGATCCAGCCAGGTCCCGTGTTCGACGTCGCTGTAGACGGCCGGCTCGAGGTCGAGTCCCTCGACCAGCGGGGCGTCGGCCACGAGGAACACGGTCCAGGGTCCGCTGTTGGCTACCTCTGTGAACCCCGGATGGGCACGGGCCTCGCTGACGGGGCGTTCGGAGGAGGCCGCGTAGTAGGGCACCCCGAGTTGTTGCAGGTGCCCGAGCCCCAGGTCGAGGTTGAAGCCGCGGTAGGGCAGGTAGCGCTGGGCCCTCGACGGCCCCACCGAGAGCTCCGACTGGACGAGGAAGTGGAACGGCGTGGTGGTCGACGACTCGAAGTAGAGGCCCTCCATCGAACCCACGCAGCCGTCGGTCCAGAGGGGTATGAGCATCAGCGACATCGGCGTGCCGTACCTGGTGAGGTCCTTGTTGTACTCCCACATGAGGCGACCGCAGCCGTGCTCGTCGGCGACGGCCTCCAGCGTGGCCGTCAATGCCCTCAGTTCGTCCCATCCGCCGCCGGTGGAGTCGCCGGTGCGGGCCTCGTAGCCCTTGAAGTTCCACCTCGCCCACGACCGTCCGAGGTTCAGTTCCTCGGTCTCGAGGCCCAGCCAGCGGTACGCGTTGCCGTCCATCGAGCCACCCGGCAGGGCACGCAGCGGAAGCGCCAGCATCACGACCGTGGCGAGCGTGACGCCTACGGCCCCGGCCCCGGCCAGCCCACGGCCACCCCTGCCGACGAGGCCGTCGAGGAGGCGGCCCAGCAGGCGCAGGACCTCGGCCACGGCGAGGGCGGCCAGGAGGTAGGCGCACAGGTAGTACGCCGGGAGGATCCGCCCGTTGTAGAGCCGCCCCTCGGGGAGGTGGATGAAGGCGAGCAGCAGGAGCAGGCCGGTGCCGGCGAGCACCATGCCGAGGCGGCGCCGGAACAGCACGGAGAGGACGGCACCGAGCAGGGCGGCGATCAGCACCGGCTGCAGGGGCGGGTCGTTCGTGAGGAAGTCCGCCGCCAGGCTCTCGCGGTCCCAGAGATAGGAGCGGAAACGCGTCAACTTGGTCCAGGACATGTCGTTGAGGTGGTCGCTGCGCCACCAGAACGGCAGCACCCAGAACGCCGCCAGCAGCCCGGCCAGGGCGCCCGTTCCGGCCAGCCAGCGCAGCGTCGCACGACCGGGACGCAACAGGAGGGCGACGCCGGTGGCGACCAGGGCGAAGAACGCCACCAGGAGGTGGCAGAGGCCCGTCAGGGCGAGCAGCAACGCCGCCCAGGCCCGGTCGCGTCCCGTTTCGACGCCCCGCACCATGAGGCCGATGTAGACGAGGCTGGCAGGGACAGCGAGGGCGAAGGCGAACTCACCCGCCATCGTCGACATGAGGTTGCCGCCCATGATGTTGAACGAGCGGTCGAAGACGAACAGGAGGGTCGCCGCCGACAGCAGGGCGGGGCCCGGGAACGGCAGGCCGGAGAGGCGGCCCAGCGCCCAGCCGGCGGCCGGCATGGCGACCAGGCCGGCGACCGCCACGAGCTTGATCGCCACGCCGTAGTGGACGGGCCAGACGAGGAAGGCGGTGCATCCCAACGCCCAGGCCATCGGTACCCAACCCCGTGGACGGCGACGGATCACGCGGACGAGCCCTGCGATCGCCAGAACCGACACCGGGAGGGCAAGCGGCACGAGCAGGCCGACGTCGACCGCGACGACCATGAGCATCGGCACGACCATGTAGAAGTGGTAGGCGGGAAAGCCGGCGTACCAGTCCGGGGTCCAGCCGGTCAGGCGGAACCGGGGCAGCACCTCGTCGCGCAGGAAGGCCGGCCCCCAGACGTGGGCGCCAAGGTCACCCCCGGTGGGGGTGCTCCTGGTGAACAGCACGCCGTCCGGGTTCACCATCATGAACACGAAGAAGGTGGCGAGGCCGACGCAGAACAGCGTCATCCAGCCCGTGGCCGTCAGGCCCAGGCGACGCCTCGGCCCGGCAGGCTCCGCAGGGGCGTCCTGTCCGACGTCGTCGGGACCCTCGACGTCGGCCATGTCCTCCGGCCCGAACTGTCCCGTCACATCCACAGCAGCAGCCCCACCGTCCATGCGTTGAACCCGACGTGGGCCCAGATCGCCCGCCCCAGGCGGCCGTCACGTTGCGCCAGCCAGCCGGCGATCAGCCCGAACATCACCAGCGCCGGGAACTGCAGGACCTGGAGGTGGACCAGGCCGAAGACGAAGGCCGAGACCACCAGGCCCACCCTGCGTCCGAGGCGCCACTCGAACGCCCGCAGGGCGAGGCCACGGAAGAAGATCTCCTCGACGACGGGTGCCCCCACGACCACGACCACGACCAGCAGCACCACCCCGAGGCCGTCGGCCTTGTCGACCAGTTCCCGGGCGTCCTCGGCCACGTCGAGATCGTCACGGAAGAAGAGGATCGGGGCATAGAGGGCGGGGACCAGCAGCGCCTGGGCGAACACCCCGATGGCGAGACCCGGCAGGATGTCGCGGCGCTCGATGGTCAGCCCCAGCGTCGACCAGTCGAGTCCCCGGTTCGACACGATCCAGACCGGCACACCGAAGAGCCCGAACCAGAGCGCCACCTGGAACAACGACACCGCTTCGAGCGAAAATTCCTCACCGTCCTCGTAGACGTCCAACAGCACCAGGGCTACCTGCACGAGGATCGTCACCGCCCAGCCGATTGCCAGCCCCGCCGCAACGTGGCGGACACCCCATTGCCCCTCGGCGACGGCCGGATCGACCGGATCGACAGGCGGGCCGTTCATCGGGGGCACCCTAGCGAGGGTCCCACCGGCGACCGCATCGGCACGCGACCTGAGCCGGAGGCCGGCCCCGTACGATGGGGCCATGGACGAGAAGCGGCCGCAACAGGCCCCCGGGCCCGAACGCAGGGGCTCCGGCCGCGCCCGTGGGTGGCCCAGATGGGGGGTCTGGGTGGTGCTGGGCCTGTTGACCAGCGTCCTGCTGTTCTCCTCGATGCTTCCGAACGAGTCCAGCGAGGACGTCACCTACGACCAGTTCCTCGACGACGTGGCCGCCGGCACCGTCACCGACATCCTGATCGACAACCAGACCGGTCGCATCGACTTCCACCTCGCCGACGGAACAGGCTTCACCACCACCGGACCCCTCGAACTCTCGCCCGACGACCGGGCCCTGCTGGCCGACAGCAGGGCGGCCGTCGAGTTCAACACGCCGGAACCCGGTTTCTTCCAGACCTGGCTGCCCCTGCTGCTCCCGGTCGGCCTGATCATCCTCTTCTTCTGGTGGATCAACCGACGCGCCCAGGGCCAGATGGGCTCCATGATGTCCATCGGCCGCTCGCGGGCCAAGACCTATTCGTCGGAGCGTCCGGGCACGACCTTCGACGACGTCGCCGGCTATACGGGCGTCAAGCAGGAGATACGCGAGGTCGTCGACTTCCTGAAGGACACCGAGCGCTTCGCCGAGATCGGGGCCAGGGTCCCGAAGGGGATCCTCCTCGTCGGCCCTCCCGGTACCGGCAAGACCCTCATCGCCCGTGCCGTCGCAGGTGAGGCGGGAGTTCCCTTCCTCTCGGTCACCGGCTCGGACTTCATGGAGATGTTCGTGGGCGTCGGCGCCAGCCGGGTCCGCGACCTGTTCGAGTCGGCCCGCAAGATGGGCAAGGCGATCATCTTCATCGACGAGATCGACTCGATCGGCCGCAAGCGGGGTGCCGGCCTCGGCGGCGGCCACGACGAACGCGAGCAGACGCTCAACCAGATGCTCTCGGAGATGGACGGCTTCGAGTCCAGCGAGGGAATCGTGATGATGGCCGCCACGAACCGCCCCGACATCCTCGATCCGGCCCTGCTGCGCCCCGGCCGCTTCGACCGACAGGTAGTGGTGCCGTTGCCCGAACTCGAGGACCGTCGCGAGATCCTCGCCGTGCACGTGAAGGGCAAGAGGATGGACGACGACGTCGACCTGGGCGTGGTCGCCCGTGGCACGCCCGGCATGAGCGGTGCCGACCTGTCGAACCTGGTCAACGAGGCGGCCCTCGTGGCCGTCCGCGAGGGTGACGACACCGTCCACGCCGAGCACTTCGAGGTCGCCAGGGACCGCATCCTCATGGGCCAGAAGCGCGAGTCGATGGCGCTCACCGACGCCGAGAAGGAGGCCATCGCCTACCACGAGGCCGGCCACGCGCTCTGCGCCGCCGTGCTGCCCACCGCCGACCCGTTGCACAAGGTCACGATCATCCCGAGCGGCATGGCCCTCGGCGTGACCATGCAACTCCCCGAGGAAGAGCGCCACCTCTACCGGCAGGACTACATCGAGGACACGCTCGTGGTGCGCATGGGGGGCCGCATCGCCGAACAGATGGTCTTCGGCGTGTTCTCCACCGGCGCCAGCAACGACCTCGTGGGCGCCACCGAGTTGGCCCGCAAGATGGTCCGGGAATGGGGCATGAGCGAGCAGATCGGACCCATGGCCTGGGACGGACAGAACCACGTGTTCCTCGGCGACGACCTGATGACGTCGCGCGACTACAGCGACGAGACAGCCCGCGTGATCGACGAGGAGGTCCAGCGGATCCTCGCCGACCAGGAGGCCCGCTGCCGCGACCTCCTGGCCGAGAACCGCAACGCCCTGGACCTCGTCGCCCGGGCACTGCTCGAGCACGAGACCATCGACGGCACCGAGGTGGACCGCCTCGTGGCACTCGCCGGGGTCGGCCAGGTCGCCGAACCCGGTGACTCCCCGGTCGAGGACCGCTCCCCCGTCGACTGACCCGTGGACCGGCTCCTGCTCCTCCTCGGCATCGCCGCCGCCGCCGGGATGGCCGCCGCCCTCCTCCAGCGGCGCACCGACCGCCGTCCCGTGCGAACCGGCTGGACGGTCCCCGACCAGGTTCGACGTGGCGACTTCGCCCGACCGGGCACACCCTGGCTGGTCGCCGTGTTCACCAGCTCGACCTGCGAGGCCTGCGACGGCGTCCTCTCCCGTGCTCGTCCGCTCGAGAGTTCTGAGGTGGCCGTGGTCGAGGTCGAGGCGAACGCCGACCGCGAGGTCCACGACCGCTACGGGATCGACGCCGTGCCGCTGGTCCTGGTCGTCGACGACGAGGGTGCCGTGCGCCACCACCACCTCGGTCCGGTCACCAGCACGCACCTCTGGGCGTCGCTGGCCGAGGTCCGACAACCCGGCTCGGTCCCGGACGGCTGCAGCGCATCCTGACCGGGCCACAGGCCGGTCACGAAGGCCGAACGACCGTTCCGGCTCCCGCTGTTCCCACGAAGCTGGTCCGACCTGACGGTCCGTCCAGCCTTGCCACGACGACGATCGCAGCAGACGACTCGATCTCCACGACCCCGGGCGGAAGGGCGAACTCGACCATCATGCCCGAGTCCAGTTCGAGGTGGGTGGGAAGGAGTTCGCCCGCGGCCCCGACCTCGTCGGCGTCCCCCACCGGAACGAGGCCCAGGTCGACTTCGGCGATGCCGGCTCCCGCCGGGTTGAACACGACCAGCGACGCCGACCCTCCGCTTTCTGCCCGGTCGGAACGCACCCACCACTTCGTTGCGGCATGGTCGACGGCACTGGTGACATCCAGCCCCACGGGGGCCTGGCCGGCCTCTGCGTCGACGGCGGCACGGGTGACAAGGGAGGCCGAGACGGTCGGCGCATCGAGGGACCGGACCTCGATCAGGAACGGTCCCGCACCGTCGAGTCGGCCGTCCCCGAAGAGGTCGAGGACCTCCCTCCGGCCGGCCCGGAGGACGATCCGGAAGGGCTCGACGGTGAACTCACCAGAAACAGGATGCGGAACGACCTCGACGTCGACCGTCTCGTCGCCGGCGTTGAGCAGCGCGACCGAGGCACCGTCGCCTGCCACCGGCGGTCCCGGGAGGAAGAGCCGTCCGGCATCACCCGGCGCGCCCAGCGAGAGGTCGACGCCGTGCCAGGCGTTCGGTGAGGTGCCGTCGCCGTACTGGAACAGCGCCGTCACCAACTGCCCGACGCGCACGTCGACGACGGCCGAGACAACCTCCGAGTCCGCTATCCGACCGGTCAGGTCGAAGGCGACGAGCGAACGGCCGTCCACCACGATGCCCTGCGAGTCGAGCGACTCGCGGCGCCCCAGATCGCCGATCAGCCGGAGGTCGGCGACCGCTGTGCCGGGGAACGGGTTGTGCAGGAGCAGGACGGCGGTCGTGCCCGGTCGCTCGGTGGTCCCCCACGGATGCCGCCAGGTGGCCGAGGTGACCGTGGCGCAGGGCTCGTCGTCCATCCCGGCGGACGCCTCACCGACGATCCGCTGGTCGACGAACAGCCCGCCGGCCGGGACCTCGACGGTGACCGCTGCGAACCGGCCATCGGGAACGAACGGACCCGGCCGGAACTCGATGTGCTCACCGGCTTCGACCTCGAAGACGCGCGGCACCCGGTGGTCGCCCTCGTCGACGATCGTGATGTGACCCTCGACCGGCATCTCCGTCGGGTTGGTGAGGGCCACGATCCGGTCGTCCACCCCGGGCGCCCCGGGCGTCGGGCCCTCGCAGAACCAGACATCGGCCGATCCGTCGGATGCAGTCCGCTCGGAAACCGCCGACGCCACGTGATCGGTGGGAAGCCGTGCCTCGGGGTCGACGGAGAACGCGACGGCACCGATGAGCAGCGCAAGAAGCGCCACGATCGCCGGTGCGCGGACGGCGTTCATGCGTCCACCCGCCGCCTGCCCCGCCCGACGTGCGCCCAACTCGTCGCCAGCAGCACGACGACCACGATGGCCGACTGCCGTGTCCGGACTCCCCGGGAGCCCACCTCGGCATCCATCACGATCGCCGCCCGGGTACCGGCGGCGATCCGGGCCGACGGGAACGGACCCTCGACCACCTCGACGGATCCGGCACCCTCGATCGGTTCCAGGCTCCACCACCCGGACGGTCCGACCATCGCCCGGAAAGTTCCGTCGACCGGCGGGACCACCTCGAACCGATCCCACGCCGGCCGCTCGACTGCGACGGGAACGGCGCTACCCGTCCGGTCCCTGACCACTGCGTGGACCGGTTCGGCGACCGTGTTTCGAAACACAGTGACGGACCGGTTCAGTCCCTCGACCCGCTCGAGGTCCAGTTGTCGGGTGAGCGCTGCCATGAGTTCTTCGGGCGGCGGAGGTTCGACCGCCGTATACGGCGCTGCTGCACTGCGCTCGACGACCACAAGGTGCTGGATCCCCCAGTCGGCGACCTCGACACCGAGTCGGCTGGTCCGGCCCTCGAGGAGTTCGAGCATCGCAGTGCGGACCTCCCGGATCCCTGATCCGTCACTCGCACGGAACGGCACCTGGTCCGACAGGTCGGGGGCGCCGTCGGTCAACGCCATCGCCAGGCCGTCATCGAGGGCGATCCCTGCCGCCGGGAGGATCGACGGCTCCCCCAGCCACAGCACACGACCTACACCGCCGCGCGATCCGTCGTAGGCGACACCGCCCTCGTCACCGAAGATCGGCAGGGCTGCATCGAGCCCGCGTGGCGGGAGTCCCCACCTTCCGTCGAGCGAAGCTGCGACGACGGGGGCCACTCCGACCAGCAGCGCCAGGGCTGCGACGGGTGGCAGGAAGTGGCGCCATCCGAAGGCCCGTCCGTATATCCCCGCACCGATCGATGCCGCCCCGACGGCGGCTGCCCAGGCCAGGCCCAGTGCGGCCGGGACGAGCACCAGTTCGGCCGCCGGCATCGACCCCGACCACCAGCCCTGGTCGAGCACCCAGGCCAGGCCGAACCCGCCCGCTGCGACGATCAACGCCCTGACCACCAGGGCGAGGCGCCAGCCGGACGCCGTGAGGAGCGCCAGGACCGGGATGACGAGCAGGGCCCAGCCCAGGTGGCCGCCTCCGAATGGCCCCGTGTCGAAGCGCAGGATGGTGGGGATGCCCAGGTCGGCTGGCGCCCAGGTTCCCGGTTCGACGAATGCGGCGACGTGGTCTCCCCCCGGCAGGCGATCCAGTTGGTGGGCATGGAGGAGGGCCGAAACGACCGTTGCCCCGGTCGCCACCAGCAGGAGCCTCGGTATGCCGGCAAGGCTGCCGGCCAGGATGCTGCCCACCACGAGCCCGGTCGCCACGACGCCGACGAGCACGACCACCGTCGGTTCCATGCCGATCGCAACCGCCAGCACCAGGCCGGTGACCAGCGCCTCTCCCCAGAGTCCGCCGAGACGGGTGCCGGGGCCGGGGTCGCCTCCCTTGCGTCCGTAGGGCACCACGCCCTGCGCCACCGCCAGGCGGTGCGCCACCCAGGGCAGCGCCGCGTAGGCGGCCAACGGGGCGAGGCGTCCCTCGGCCAGCGAGTTGTACGGCAACGGGACGGCGAGGTATGTGAGGACGGCTACCGCCCTCGACCTTCCTCCCCCTATCGGGCGGACCAGGCGCCAGACGCCGACGGCGCCGATCGGGAAGGTGGCAAGCACGGCAGTAGCCAGAAGGACGGCGCCGCCCCAGGGGAACACCTGTCCGGCAAGGCCGATGAGGGCGAACCCCTCGTTCAGCGGCGAGGCTATGCCCCCTCCGGTGGGTCGCCAGCCGGTCCACCAGGACAGGGCGAGGTCGAACGGTTCCGAGGGGATGGCCTGGAACCTCCCGATGGCCGGCAGCCCCCTCGTCAGCAGATGTCGCGACCCGAACCCGAGCACCGCTCCTCCGACGAGCAGCGCAATGCCCCCGGGCCCGAGCAGGGCGGACCAGAGCTGGTGCAGCCGGAGGCGGCCGGGTGCCTCGGAACCCGTGCCGACCGACGCACCGCCGGTGACCGCCCGGTGGAAGGAACGGTGCGGTACGTCGTGGCGCACGTACAGACGCGCCTGGTCGCCACCGAAGTGGTGGTCGACGGTGGCACGGCGGGACCGGGCGGAGGCCATCCGGCGCAGGTTCCAGGGCCATGCGGCGACCAGGCCCCTGATGTGTCGGAACCGGCCGACGAGGAGCCCGTAGGCCACGCCCAACAGGGTCGCCAGCATCAGTTCGGCCACTGCAGTGCCGCGATGCACCGGGTCCTGGTTGACGAGCGTCATGCGCAGCTTGTGGCGCGGCCTGAGCCTCTGGGGGTCGGTCCGACGCCTCCTGGTCCGACGGCCCCCGACGCTCCTGCCGACGGCCGTCGGAGCGGTCAGCACCGAGGCCCCCGCCAGCCGGGCGCGCCAGCAGAGGTCCAGAGAGCCGTCGAGGAAGCGGATCTCGGGGTCGAAGCCGCCGATCGCCTCGAACAGGTCGCTGCGGACCAGCAGGGCCGATTCGGACGTGGCGAAGACCTCGCGGTCGGCGTCGTACTGGCCCTGGTCGAGTTCGCCGGGTTCGAAGCGTGGGACCGCCGCTCCGTACCGGTCTACCCATGAGCCCATGTCCTCGAGGTGCCGGGGATCGGACCCGTCGAGCACCTTGGGCCCCACGATGCCGGCGTTGGATCCGAGGGCGCACTCGACCATGCGTCGCACCGCCGTTCCGTCGAGGACGAGGTCGTCATGGAGGAAGAGGTGGAAGGCCCCACCGTGTGTGCGTCCCATGGCGACGTTCGCCGCCGCGCCGAAGCCGAGATCACCCGGTGCCGGGGTCACCTCTGCCCACGGCAGGACGGCCGCCACGCGTTCTGCCAGGCCCTTGCGACGGCCGGCGTCGACCACGAGCACGTCGAGGTCGCTGTGGTCCTGGGCGCCGATCGCCGCCAGGACGTCTTCGAACCAGTCGCCCGGGTCGTGGGCGACGAGCACGAGGCCGACGAGCGGGGTCGCCGGTGGTGGTCCCGGCCCCTCCGCTGCCGGGTCTCCGGTGTGCTGCCGGCCGGCGGTCTGGTCGGTGTCCACGGTGCCCGGACCCTAGTCCCGGGTGCCCCCACCATCGGCGCAGCGGGGACGGCGGTCTAGGGTGCGATCGTGCACCCGTTCGACCCCTGTTGTCGCCCGTGAAGGCGTTCGTGACCGGGGCCTCGGGGTTCGTCGGACGGCACCTGGTGGCCCACCTCGAGGACTGTGGCGACGAGGTCGTGCAGACCGACCGGTCCGACGGCGGGCCGGACCTGCTCGATGCCGACGGGTTCGCTGCTCTGGTCGCCGAGGTGCGCCCGGACGTCGTGTACCACCTCGCCGGCCAGGCGGACGTGGGTCGTTCCTGGTCGGCTCCCGTCGAGACCCTCCGGGCGAATGTGGAGGGCACCTACAACGTCCTTGCCGCAGCACGGGCGGCGGAGGTGGGCCGGGTGGTCACGGTGACCAGCGCTGACATCTACGGGCTCGTGTCGCCGGACGACCTTCCACTCACCGAGTCAGCCCCGGTCCGGCCGGTGTCCCCGTATGCGGCGAGCAAGGCGGCCGCAGACATGGTGGCCCTGCAGGCCCACCTCGGATTCGACCAGCACGTCGTCCGGGCGCGTTCTTTCAACCACCTCGGTCCTGGCCAGAGCGACCGCTTCGTCTGCTCTGCGCTGGCCGCCCGGATCGTTGCAAACGAACTGTCCGGCGATACCGAGGTTCGCGTCGGCAACCTTTCGCCGCGACGCGACTTCACGGACGTCCGCGATGTCGTCCGTGCCTACCGACTTCTGGGCGAGCAGGGCCGGTCCGGTAAGGCGTACAACGTCTGCACCGGAACCTCGACGAGCGTCCAGGCGGTCATGGACCGACTGCTCGCCATGGCCGGCCACGAGATGCACCTCTCGATCGACCCCGAACTGTTTCGTCCGGCCGACCTGGTGGAGCTTCGCGGCGACCCTTCCCGGATCTCGTCCGACACGGGCTGGAAACCGAGCCATGTGTTGGACGAGACGCTGGTAGACCTCCTCGAGGACTGGCGCGGGCGACTTTCGACGGCAGACTGACGGCCCTGCCAACGGGCGGCGGCACCAAGAGAGGAAGCACAGATGGGCAAGCGGGCATTGATCACCGGGATCACCGGGCAGGACGGATCGTACCTGGCCGAACTGCTCCTGGAGAAGGGATACGACGTCGTCGGCATGGTTCGCCGGAGCTCGACGGTCAACTTCGAACGCATAACCCACCTCATGGGCGATGTGGAGTTCGTTCCCGGCGACCTTATCGACCAGATGTCGATGGTCGAGATACTCCAGGACCACCGTCCCGAAGAGGTCTACAACCTGGCCGCCCAGTCGTTCGTGCAGACCTCGTTCGGGCAACCCGTCCTCACCGGCGAGACGACCGCCCTCGGGGTGACCCGCCTGCTCGATGCGATCCGGATGGTCGATGATTCGATCCGCTACTACCAGGCCAGCTCGAGCGAGATGTTCGGCAAGGTGCGCGAGGTCCCCCAGACCGAGACGACGCCGTTCCATCCGCGGAGCCCCTACGGCGTTGCCAAGGTCTACGGGCACTGGATCACGATCAACTACCGGGAGAGCTACGACCTGCATGCCAGTTCCGGGATCCTGTTCAACCACGAGAGCCCACGGCGCGGCCTCGAGTTCGTGACCAGGAAGATCACGCACGGGGCGGCCCAGATCGCCCTCGGGCAGGCCACCGAACTGCGCCTCGGCAACCTGGACGCCCAACGGGACTGGGGTTTCGCCGGCGACTACGTGGATGCCATGTGGCGGATGCTCCAGCTGGAGTCGGCAGACGACTTCGTCATCTGCACCGGCGAAACCCATTCCGTGCGCGAGTTCTGCGAGCTCGCCTTCGGGCGCGTCGGACTCGACTACGCGGACCATGTCGTCATCGATGAGCGCTTCTTCCGGCCGGCGGAGGTCGACCTGCTGGTCGGCGACGCCGCCAAGGCCGAGGAACGGCTCGGTTGGGTGCCACAGACCTCGTTCACCGAACTGGTCGAGATGATGGTCGACAACGACCTCGAGGCACTCGAGCGCCAGGGCGGGAACTGACCGGACCGTGATGCACCCGTGATCGCCGTCCTAGCCGGTGGTGTCGGGGCGGCGCGGCTGCTACGGGGGCTGGTGCGGGTCGTCGATCCCGCCGACGTCATCGTGGTGGCCAACACCGGCGACGACCTGGTCCTGCACGGGCTGCACATCTCGCCCGATCTCGACACGATCACCTACACGCTGGCCGGGGCGGGCAACCCGGAGACCGGCTGGGGGCTGGCCGGCGAGACCTGGCAGGCCATGGACGCCCTCGACCGCTACGGCGGTCCCTCATGGTTCCGGCTCGGCGACCGGGACCTCGGCACGCACCTGTTCCGGACCGGGCGCCTCAGCGAAGGAGCGGGGCTCGCCGGGGTGACCGCCGAGATCGCAGCGGCCTGGGAGTTGGGTTTCCGGCTGCTGCCCGCCACCGAGGACCACCTACGGACGATGGTGACGCTGGCCGACGGCGGCGAGGTCGGCTTCCAGGAGTACTTCGTCGGGCTCCGGCACGACGTGCCCGTCTCGGGGATTCGCTTCGACGGCGCCGATGACGCCCTCCCCGGACCGGGTGTCCTCGAGGCGATCACGACCGCCGAGGCGGTGGTGGTCGCACCTTCGAACCCCCTGGTGTCCATCGCCCCGATCCTCGCCGTTCCCGGTGTCCGGGATGCGGTGGCTGCACGGCGCGGGTCGGCAGTGGCGGTCTCCCCGATCGTCGGCGGCTCGGCACTCAAGGGTCCGGCCGACAGGATGCTCGCCGAGATGGGGCACGAGTCGTCGGTCGTCGGGGTCGCCCGCCTCTACCGTGACCTCGTGGCCACCCTCGTGATCGACCGTGTCGACGCCGACCTGGCCGACGAGGTCGAGGCCGAGGGCGTGCGCTGCGTCGTCACCGACACCGTGATGCGGACGACCGACGTGGCGGTCGCGCTGGCGAAGACCGCCATCGAGGCCGTGGCATGACGAACGAACTCCGGGTGGTGCCGGTTCCCGGACTCCCCGAGGTGCACCCGGGGGACGACCTGGCCGGGATGGTCGCTGCGGCCTGCGAGGCGGCCATCGGACTCCATGACGGCGACGTCGTCGTGGTGACCCAGAAGGTCGTCTCGAAGGCCGAGGGGCGATTGGTCGACATCGACTCCGAGACCGGCCACCGCCCGATCGTCGAGGCCGAGTCCGTCCGGATCCTGCGACGGCGCGGCGACCTGGTCATCGCCGAGACCGAACACGGCTTCGTCTGTGCCAACGCCGGCGTCGACCTCTCGAACGTCGAGGCCGGACAGGCGGCGTTGCTCCCGGAGGACCCCGACCGTTCGGCGCGACGCATCCGCGATGCCCTCGCCCACCGCTTCGGCGTCGAGGTGGCCGTCATCGTGAGCGACACCTTCGGGCGCCCGTGGCGTCGGGGGGTCACCGACGTCGCCATCGGCGTCGCAGGACTGCGTCCCGTGATCGACCTGCGGGGCACCGCTGACGCCCTGGGCCGAGAGCTCCAGGTCACCGAGGTGGCTGTGGCCGACGAGTTGGCGGCTGCAGCGGAACTCGTGATGGGCAAGTCCACGGGCATCGCGGTCGCCGTGCTGCGGGGCGTCGATTCCGCATGGCTGGGCGACGGGAGCGTCGTCGAAGACCTGGTCCGCAATCCCGACGAGGACCTGTTCCGCTAGTTGCCGGAGTGGAACCAGTCGATGGTGCGGCGGATTCCCTCGTCCAGGTCGATGTCTGCCCGCCAGTCCAACTCCGCGGCAGCGAGGGAATGGTCGAGCGCCGAACGCTCCGGTTCTCCGGTTCGTGCCGCCGCCCGGAGGGGCTCGGCCGGTCCGTCCACAAGGGCGGTCATCGAGCGGTAGAGCCGGTCGACCGAGGTCTCGACGCCGGTGCCGATGTTGAACAGTTGCCCATCGCCCCGTTCGGCTGCTGCGACGAAGGCCTCCACGACATCGTCGACGTACACGAAGTCACGGGTCTGTTCGCCGCTGCCGTAGACGGTGCAGGGTTCACCGGCCAGCAGCCTCCCGGCGAAGATGGCCACGACGCCCGTCTCGCCGTCGGCGTCCTGCCGGGGACCGTAGACGTTGGCCATCGCCAGTTCGGTCCAACCGACCCCGTACAGCGATCCGTAGACCCGAAGGTAGGCCCCGGCGGCCAGCTTCGACGCCCCGTAGGGGCTCTCGGGGCGGTGTGGCGTGGACTCGTCGAGGGGGAGCAGCGACGGGTCGGCGTCTCCGTAGAGCGTGCCGCCGCTCGCCGCGGCAACCACCTTCCTCGTACCACCGGCCCGCGCCCCCTCGAGCACCCGCAGGGTGCCGAGGACGTTGACCATGGCGTCGTTGACCGGATTCTCCACCGAGGCCTGCACGTCGGCCTGTGCGGCGAGGTGGTAGACGACCTCCGCCCCGGCCCCGGCGATGAGTTCGATGCTTCGGTCCTCGCGCAGGTCGACCACCTCGAGCCGCAGCCGGTCGCCGGCCGTCGAACGAGCGTCGGCGAGGTTCGCCTCGCTGCCGGTGGAGAGGTCGTCGAGCACGACGACGTCGTGTCCGTCGGCCAGGAGTCGGTCGACGAGCGTCGAGCCGATGAACCCCGCTCCCCCGGTGACGACGGCCCTCACGCCGGTCTCCTCAGTCCTGTTCCGGACGACGGTCGCCGTCGAGGCGTTCGCCGACGGCCACCTCGGCTCCGTGGCCGACGACAGAGAGCCCGAGAACCTGTGCGTCGGACCCGATGGAAGCATCCCGTCCCACCAGCGAGCCGTCGACGACCGCCCCCTCTCCGATGTTCGATCCGGCCATGACCACAGAGTCGCAGACCCGTGCCCCCTCGGCCACCACGGCTCCCGGTCCGATCACCGAACGGCGAACCACCGCTCCGGTGTGAACCTCGGCGGCATCGTCGACGCTGGACCGGGCCGGCCCACGGACGCCGTCCATGAGGTCGAGTTGCACGTCCAGGTAGGTCTCGGGGGTGCCCGTGTCGACCCAGTAGCACTCGGAGCGGAAGCCGAAGAGGGTTCCGGAATCGGCCATGGCCGGGAAGACCTCACGTTCCACCGACACGCGTCGACCGGGTGGGATGCGTTGGAGCACCGACGGCTCGAGGACGTATGTGCCGGCGTTGATCCAGTTGCAGGGGGCCTCGTCGGCCGGCGGTTTCTCGATGAAGCCGGTGACCCGTCCGTCGGCGTCGGTGGGTACGACGCCGTAGCGCGAGGGATCGTCGACCGGCGTCAGCGAGACCGTTGCCTCGGCCCCCGACGCCCGATGGAACAGGACCAACTCGTCGACGGCGAGGTCGGTGAGCACGTCGCCGTTGAGGACCAGGAACGTCTCTTCGATTCCTGCGTCCTCGGCGGCGAATCGGATGGCCCCGGCGGTGTCGAGGGGTTCGGGTTCCACGGCGTAGGTGAGCGGGACGCCGGCGCATCGGCCGTCGGGATAGGCATCGAGAAAGGCGCCCGGCAGGAAGCCGAGCGAGAGCACCACCTCGTCGATGCCGTGGGTGGCGAGGTGCCCGACGACGTGTTCGATCATCGGCCGATCCAGGATCGGCAGCATCTGCTTCGGGAGATCGGTGGTGAGAGGGCGAAGCCTCGTCCCGAGGCCTCCTACCAGAACCACGGCGCGCACGGCGCTCGTCCTATCCGGCGGTGGTCGTCGGTGCTTCGGAGTTTCCCGACGAGATCGCCCGCGGATCCACCGTTTCGAGGAACGTGAAACGTTCGGCACGGGGCAGCGGTGGCTCGACGCCCTCGGGCACGAAGGCGACGGTGATCGCCTCGAGGTTCTTGAAGTAGCGGACGGCGTCAAGGCCCTCCGTGATGACCTGGGGGGCACGGAAGCGGTCCTGGGCGTCGAAGCGGGCCACCTTGAGCACGGTCGGCTCGCCACCGCAGTCGAAACCCTCGGTGATCGTCTCGCCCGTGTCGAGCCGGATCGAGGTGTCGTCGATCATCCCACCGAACGACCTGAAGAACTCGCCGATCGTGGCGTTCTTCCCGGAGGCGAGGGAGTTGAACGGATGTATGTGCATGAGGCCGTCGCCGTGGGTGTGGATGCCGTTGGGGTCATTCTCGTTGACGATCTTGCCCCGATAGGTGTCGCAGACGTAGATGTCGTAGGCCGTGTGCCAGTGGTCTCCCAGCCGCGGAGCAGCCGTCGCCTCACGTCCGGAGCGGGCAAAGGCCACGAGGGAAACACCGAGGACGACGACGAGGGCGAGGGCGAGGGGAAAGCCCAGTGCCCGCCGTTCTCCGGTGCCGCCTGAGGCTCCCGCCTGTGCGGCGCGGGCAACCTTCCTGCCTGAATCTCCACGTGCCATCGGGCGGACACGCTAGCGGCACCCGTACCGGTTCAGCGGGCAGATCCCGTCATCGCGACAGGAGTTCCCCCATGAGTTGCATGTGGGCTTCGGCAACGGATCGCGGCGATGCCCACTGCTCTGCCCATGCACGTCCCGAGGCCCCCATGGACCACCGTTCCTCGGCATCGGAGGCCAGCCGCTCGACCGCTGCGATGAACGCTTCGGCGTCCTCAGGCGGTACCGCCACCCCGGCGCCCGCCTCTCCGACCACCCGGGCGACCTCGCTTCCCTCGTCGACGCTGGCGATCAGCGGACGCCCCGCAGCCAGGATCGAGTACATCTTGGACGGGACGCTGCTGGCCGCAAGGCCGCGGCGCAGTGCCACGACGTGCATGTCGGCGGTTGCCAGAACCTCGGGGACCCGTTCGGCCGGTTGGTAGCCGACGACGGTGAGGTTCGGCAGTTCCTCGGCCGCACGGCCGAGTTCCCCTGCGGCCACGCCTCCGCCGTTGATGACGTAGGCGATGTCGTCGCGGTCGCGGTGTCGCCGTGCCGCCTCGACGATGATCCAGAGGGACTGCGAATGGCCGAGGTTGCCGGCGTACATCACGACCGTTCGCTCGCCGAGGCCGAGTTCGGACCGGTAGGTGGTGTCGCGGTCAAGTGGCCGGATGGCGGTGGTGTCGACGAAGTTGGGGATGACCCGGACGAGCGGGTCGCTCGATGAGCCCGGGAGCTTGCCCACCACGTTCGCCGCCAGGTCGTCTGACAGGACCGTGACGGCGTCGGACCTCCGGTAGCTGAAGCGTTCGAGGGACCGGAACAGCCGGATGGCAAGGGGCGATGTGATCGCCTCGACCTCGATGGCGACATCGGGAAAGACGTCCTGGACGTTGAGCACCAGCGGGCACCGGTGGCGGCGGGCGGCGATCCATCCTGCGGGGGCCAGGGTCAGGGGCGGCGACAGGGCCATCACCGCGTCGAACGGGCCCCGGGCGGCAACGGCGACCAGCGCCGCTGTGCCCGAGAACGCTGCGAAGCCGAGCGCCCTGCCGACGAGCCGTTCCTTGCGGCCGGCGAAGGGCTGCAGTCGGACGACCGATGCCGATCCCTGGGAACCCCTGCGGACGAGACGCCCGCTCCACCCGTCCTCGACCCGGTGCTCCCGATACCAGGGCAGGGAGGTCACCACGTGCACGTCATGGCCGGCCGCTCCCATCTCATCGACGATGCGGGACACGACGACCCCGGTCGGTGCGGTGTCCGGAGACAGGTGGGGGGTGATGACCAGCAGGCGCATGGCCGATCAGCCCGGGGCGTCGAGTGCCAGACGCCAGGCCCGTTCGAGTTGCTCGGCCGAGGCCTCCCACGAGAACTCGGCGGCCCGGCGCAGACCGGCCTCGGCCGCGACACGGCGGGCCCCGGCGTCACCGAGCGCCCGGTCGAGCGCCTCGGCCCAACCTGTGACGTCGTCGGGGTCGACAGACCAACCGGCTCCCCCGGCCACGTCGTCCGCCGGCGTGCCGCTGGCCACGACGATCGGAACGCCTACCGCCATCGCCTCCAGGACCGGGATCCCGAAGCCCTCGTACAGTGACGGGAAGGCCATGAGGGATGCGGCGGCGAGTCGCTGCGCGTACTCGGCATCGGGAATCCGCCCGGTGCGCTCGATCCGGTCCCCCAGCCCGGAACGCTCGATGGAGAGGATCACCGCTCCTTCGGAGCGGCCCGAGCCCCCGGTGAGCACGAGGCGCGCCTCCGGATGGAGGTCGGCGATCCGCCCGAAGGCCTCGATGAGCAGTTCGTGGTTCTTGTGCGGGTGGCTGACGGCCGGGTAGATGACGACCGGTGGCGAGGGCGGCTCCACCGGGCGGTCCGCAACGCGGTCCACCCCGGACGACACGGTCACGACCCGTACGGGATCGACGCCGAAGTGCCGGACGACCTGTTCGCCGACGGCGCCACTGACGGTCACCACGACGTCGGCGCGTCGCAGAGACCGGGGAACCGACCACGAGAGGAAGCCCTCCTTGAGCACGGAGAAGTGTTCCGGATGGTCGAAGGGCTGCAGGTCGTGGACGGTGACCACGACCGGCCGGGAGGAGCGCATGGGGATGCGACCACCGACGTGGTGTACGGCATCGAAGCCAACGGTCCGCCGGGCAAGCCATGTCGACTCGCTGGCGATCCGCCGGATCCGGCTGCGACCATCGCCCGGGGAGGCGACCACCTCGAACTCGTCGCAGAGGTCCGGATGTGCCTCCCGCAGGGACTCCTGCAGGAACAGGACGGGTCGGATGTCGCTGGGGCCGTGCCGGGCGAATGCCTGCAGCGTCCGGACCGCGTACTCCTCGGAACCGCCGACGTCGCCTGGAACAAGGAAGAGCAGGTTGACGGCGATGCGCTTCGTGGCGGTCATGGGACCATCATGCTGCCAGTACCGCCCGGTAGACGGTGACCGTCCGTTCAGCCACGGCATCCCAGGTGAAGGACTCGGCGCGTGCCCTGCCTGCGGCCGCGAATCGTGCGGCCTCGGTGGCGTCGTCGAGGAGGTGGCGGATTCCCTCCGCCAGCGACACGGAGTCGGTGGGATCCACGAGGACGCCGGCTGAGCCGACGACCTCCGCCGTTGCCGTACCCACCGAGGTCACGACCGGGGTCCCCTGGGCCATGGCCTCGAGGACCGGGAGGCCGAAGCCCTCTAGCAGGCTGGGAAAGGCGAACACGTCCGCCAGGGCGTACCACGCCCGCTTCTCGTCCGCGGTGACCGGGCCCACGACCCGGACCCGGTCGCCAAGCGGGTCCACAAGGCGCTGGACGTCAACCCCCCAGCCGGGCGGGCCCACCAGGACCAGCACCGCATCGGGGACCGTCGCCATGGCCTCGACGAGCCCCGCCAGGTTCTTGCGCGGTTCCGCCACACCCACCCAGAGGACGACGCTCCCTTGGAGCCCGTACCGCGACCGGAGGGCCTCGACGCCCACGGGCTCGGCGGCCCGCAGGTCGACGCCCAGTGGCACGACGCAGATTCGCTCCGTCGGGATGCCCGCATCCACCAGGTCGGCAGCGGTCGCCGCCGACGGGCACAGCACGCAGCGGGCACGACCGGCTGCCTCGAGCCACGCCTCGAACATCCGGCGGCCCCGGTTGGTGAAGTGGTCTGGTCGGTGGCGCCACGCAAGGTCGTGGACTGTGGCGACGAGGGGCGCCCTGGTGGCGGGCACAGCACCGCCGGTGGCATGGACGAGGTCGGGCCTGCCACACCGTCGATCGACACCTGGACGGCCCAGCCGGGCCCAGGACTCGTAGAGGAGGGGACGGGGAAGGCGCAGGTGGGCGATCTCGATTCCGTCCGGCGGAGAGACGACGGGCCCTCCACTATGCGACGCTGCAATGCCGACGACCTCGACATCGGTGCGTTGTGCGATAGCCCGGGCCAACTCGACGGCGGCGACCGCGGTTCCGCCGGGAACCCGGTGCCAGCACTGCTCCAGCAACAACGCTGCACGGATCAGACCTCCGGTCACGGACAGGACTCCCCCTCCGGGGGCCGACCGTCCACGTCGACCGTGATGCGCGACAGCGACCACCAACCCCGGCCGACGGCTGCGGCATCCTCGCCCTCGAGCAGGATCCCCGGCAGGTGTGCCCTCGCCTCGGCTTCGACCACCAGTCGGTCGCGTGGCGCCAGGAGAAGGACGTCGAAGTCGTCGCCGAGGGTGAGTTCGACCGAATCGCCCTGGCCGTCGACGACCTCGACGAGGGGCGTCCGGCTGAGGCTCTGGGCGAGGAGCACGGCAGCATCGAACCGGTGGGGGGCCACGCGGATCACCGTCTGCGATGTCCGCTCCCCCCGGCTCCCCTCGACCGGGAACCCTCGACTGGCAAGATGGTCGGCCACCGTGACCTCCTCGGCATCTGCGATCTCAGGAGCGCGGCCATCGACGAGAACCACCGCCACCTGCTCGGGACGCAGCTGTACGCCGCGGAACACGTCGAACGCCACCTCAGCCTCGTCTCCGTCGCGCAACCTCAACACCATCGACCCGCCGACCAGGTCGTCGAAGACCGGCAACGAGTAACGCTCGAGGTCGGTCGGCTCGAAGTCTCCGAACGCCCTGCCGATGTCGAGAAGGGTTCGAAGCGTGAGGCGTTCGTCGAGGACCACAGCATCGGTGCCCGCCTCGATGAGGTCGTTGCGGACGAGGACCGACCGTGCTCCACGGTCCACAAGGCGTTCGAGGGCGAGGACGATGAAGTCCTGCTGCCGGTCGTTGCGTTCGAGGTCATTCGACACCCCGACCCTGCGCCACCGTCCGCCGACGAACGCCTCTAGCTTCCGGCTGCGCACGAAGGCCAGCGAGGACGAGCCGTCGAGCACCGTGCACCCGGGCTCCGGGATCGAGAGGCCGGATGCCACATCGCGTATCGGTTGGTCGAACCACATCGGAATACCGTCGAGTTCGTCGACGACCTGCACGAAGCCGGTGAAGTCGACCAGCACGAAGTCGTGGATCGGAACGCCGAAGTTGCGGCTGACAGTCTCGACGAGCGTCGGGGCTCCCCGACTGATGCCACCGACGATCAGCGCCGATGCCAACTTCTCCTCCCGGACTGCCACTCCGTCCACGTAGATGGGCAGGTACAGGTCCCGGGGGATCGACAGGACCGCTGCCCGTCGGAGCCCCGGGTCGATGCGGACGAGCATGATGACGTCGGCAAGTGCCACTCCGCTGGTGGTGTCGCGCCGTGCAGCGGGATCGTCCGGGTCCATGCCGACCGCACTGTCGGTTCCGATGAGAAGCAGGGTCCGTGGCGGACCGGCGGGGCCGTAGACCGGTGTGGTGTCGGGTTCCCCCTGACCGTCGCCGGTCACGTCGCCCGGAACCCCTGCCCCGCCGCTGTCACCTGTTTCGGCGCCCGGATTGTTCGATCCACCCACTCCCGACGAGCCCTGGCCGCCCGACGAGCCCTGGCCGCCCGGCGCGCCCTGGCCGCCCGGCGCCGTGCTCTTCGTTCCGGGCAGGTCGGCCAACACGCCGGCGGGCACCTCGATCCGCACGATGCTGCTGACCGAGTCCTCGAACTGGTCGAGGCGGGCGGTCACGTAGAGCAGCGAGACGGCGAACACCACGCTGGACGCGAGCAGTAACCGCTGCGGCCAGGTGCGTCGCAGTCCCGCCTCCGTTGCCGACGTCACGTCCGGAGGGTACCAGCGCACCCCCCGGTCGACCGTCGCGGCCTAGCCTGCCCGGATGCCGCAACCGCCCACCCCTGAGTCGCCCCGCGTGGTCTGGGTCGACGGTCGGCTGCTGGCCGATGGCGACAGTTCTGCGATCTCGGCCAACGACCACGCCATTGTGGTCGGTGACGGGGTGTTCGAGACCATGAAGGTGGTCGACGGAACAGCCTTCGCCCTCACCCGGCACCTCCGTCGCCTCTGCTTCTCCGCCGACGGCATGGGGATGCTCCCGCCTGACGAAGACCGGATCTGCGATGCCGTGGCCGCAGTCCTCGACGCCGATCCCACCGCCGGAAAGCTGCGAATCACCTGGTCGAGCGGCGTCGGGCCGCTCGGTTCGTCACGTGGCGACGGCCCGGGCACGCTCATCGTGGCAACCGGACCGGGGTCGGCCTGGCCCCCTGCCGAGGCCGTTCACCTCTGCCGGTGGGCCCGCAACGAACACGGCGCCCTGGTCGGCCTCAAGACCACGTCCTACGCCGAAAACGTTGTCGCCCTCGAGGCCGCCCATGACCGCGGGTGTTCGGAGGCATTGTTCCTCAATACTGCCGGCGACCTGTGCGAGGGCACGGGTACCAACGTGTTCCTGGTGGTCGACGGCGAACTCGTGACGCCTCCCCTTTCATCGGGTTGCCTCGCCGGGATCACCCGGGCACTCCTGCTCGAGGAGATGGCCGTGACCGAGCGGCCGGTCGACCCGGGAGAATTCGCCCGGACATCCGAGGCATTCCTCACCTCGTCCACTCGGGACGTGAACGCCATCGCCCGGATCGACGACCTGGTTCTTCCAGAGGCGCCGGGACCGGTCACCATGGCGGCACGGGCGGCATTCGTCGACCTGTGCGCCCGTTCGCTGGACCCCTGATTCAATCCCGGTCCAGGGACCGGAGGTGGACGATGTCGCCTGCGCGAAACTCCCGACGGGTCCCGTCGACCTCGACGACCAGGGCGCCATCGGTCGTGAGGTCGACGGCGGTCCCCTCGACTGCACCGGACGGTGACTCGATCCGCACCTCCTGTCCCATGGTTGCCGACCGCGCCAGGTGTTCGAGCCGCATCGCCTCGACGCCCCCCGAGGCCTCGAGGGCGCCGAGCCAGTGCCCGAAGGACGAGAGGACGGGATCCCACAGGCTCCTCGACTCGATTCCGAGGCCTGCCGCTGCCAAGGACGTGGCGCCAGGTGGACCCTCGTCGTCCGGTCCCGGCCAACCGACGTTGAGGCCCATGCCCACGACGACCGTCGGTGGGTCGCCGTCGACGAGTTCGGCGAGGATGCCGGCCACCTTGCCCGGCCGGGCGCCGTCCACGAGGAGGACGTCGTTGGGCCACTTGATCCGGACGGTCGGTCCCTGCCCGCCGAACAGGTCGCCCAGGGCGTCGACGACCGCCACCGCCAGCGTGGAGGTGACGAGCGGGAGCCGGTCGGGCCCGCCGAACGGTCGGAGCAGGACCGACATCAGCAGGTTGGCGTCCGGCGGGGCGTCCCAACTGCGATC
>Ga0187827_10000145_pt1 | contig 108662 bp, 94 predicted proteins | sample ETNtaG_39_FD_167969 | JGI IMG/M metagenome (GOLD analysis project Ga0187827, IMG submission 167969) | Marine microbial and viral communities from oxygen minimum zone, Eastern Pacific Ocean - ETNP2014_SV_150_PacBio MetaG (Illumina Assembly) | ecosystem: Environmental > Aquatic > Marine >... | reverse complement strand
AGGCCAGTTCTCAGCGAGGTAAAGGGTTGCGTGAATCACCTTTTCCACTCCTCCTTTGATGCGGAAAGGTGGCAGGCCAGCTTTAGGGAAAATTACATTTAATTCACGGCTTTGGCTGATGTCCAACAGGGCGATGTACATCTCGGGGGCATCATCAGGGAGAGAAACTACAAACTGAACCATATCCGGTATTTCTTGGCCACCTTCATCCAAGAAGGTGACTGACGCACCAGGATTATTGGCGTCGCGGTCTTTGGCGTGTTGGATTTGGCCTGGTTGGGCATCATCCGGAAGGGAGCCAGCAGCAATCCAATCTTCCAGCTTATCTTCGGGGAAAGATTCGAGGCGGAGCTGGAGGTCTAAGCCACTTGGAGTATTGGCAAGATTCAAAAGCCGGTTGTGTCGGAACTCTGCATTGAGTTCTTCCGCAACGCTCTTGGCAATGCGTTCTGCGCGATCCTTGCCAGCAGTGCTCTCCTCTCGGAATAAAACCAAGTCATCCGCGCAAGTGCTGAGCTCCATTTTCGTGGAGCCTTCTGGAATAAAAAGTTGATAGCCGTTTCCTCGAACAGGTTTACGGACAAAATCCAAAAGGCCTTCCATCCGTTTGTTGAGTTCTGAAACGATTGCATCGCCAAGAGTGCCTTCAGGGACATAAACCAAAAGAGGATCTTCCCCGCCCGCGCGTTCTACTTCAATTACTTGGACAGGCTCTGTCTTTTCAATAGTGGGTGGCTTGCCAACCCATCGTGCGGTCGAAGACTCAGCCCAAACGTCTTCAATCCTTGCCTTTCCAATCACTTTTCCGTCCAGGCTGCGAACTTCAACCACACTTTTGCGGCGCAGTAAGTGGACAGTTCCGGCATTAATATCGATGCCGCCATTGTCAGGGAGGGCGGTGCCAGAAAAGCCAGGGGGGCGTTCTGCAAACTTAGCACCAAAAACAAGGCGGTCCATGGCGCCTTCGATTTGGACATCCTGATTTGCTTTTTTCTCGGCAACTCGAAGAGTCACCCGCCGCGCCAATTCACGATAGGTCGTGCCTGGCTGTAGCTTTTCTAGTTCATTGGCTAGGAAGAAAGAAAAGATACCGAAAGAAGTCCAGTCGCCGCTGCGAGCGAGAACTTCCACTTCGCTTGCCTTTTGATGGCTAGCGCAGGCGGCAAGGTGGACATATGGAAGGTCGCCGAAGCGACGGGGGTCACCATCTTCAAGGAAGGGGATTTTTTTGGGCCAAAAGCTTCTAATTCGATTGAAATCCAAGGGGGCTCCCCCCCCGCTGGTTGCCCGAGTCTTTGCGCCGCCGGGACCTCGAGTGACCCCACCTGAGTGACAAGAGTCGGTGATGACGGTGACACGGTCTGTCTTGGCGCAGAGGGCGCGGAGAAGGGAGTGGATTTCGTCGTCGGTGATATCAAAAGAATCCCCACCCGCGCGACTGTTATTAGCTAGGAAAGTGGAATCGAGCCCATCATTTTCAGCGCCGGCCTCCTTGGATGCATCCGGGAGGCGGGAACCGTGGCCGGAATACCAGAAAAGGACTTCGGTATTGGGGCCTGCGCGCTGGATGAGCCACTGGTCAAACTGCTTCACAATGTTCTCATGAGTGGCCTCTTCGTTCAGAAGAGTTTTGATGTTGCGAGGGCTAAATCCGAAACGGCGCTTGAGTACGCCCTCCATTCGCTGAATGTCGTTGACGCAGCCATCCAGACCCTCAGCCAGCGCCGGGGTAGGGGGGTCTTTGTATTCGTTAATCCCTACAAGGAGGGCCAGTTTTTCGGGCGCTTTTTGGGGTATCGGCGACGCAAAAGGAACCAATGTGGGGACGGCAGAAAGAAGGCTGAGAATAAACATTTTGCCTATCAATCCTACCTCATCGTTTATGGCCTGGTAGGATCTTTTGAGAGCTATTTACGCAAGTCTCTAGTCCTGCGGCGGCTCAATTGGCGTGGTATAATTCTTGGGTATGAAGATTCGGGCTAACCATCACCTAAGGCATATCCGTTGGATCGTTCCCTTAGCCTTGGCGTTAGTGGCAGGTTTCTTGCTTGTTTTACCCAAATCGGAACCAATTCCCGTTGACTGGACTGAGGGCGAAATCCAAGTTTCTGGGGCGCACAGGGGGCTTGATGAAGAAGGGTCTTCCACCTTGATCTTTGTGGACCCTGAAGAGCTCGTCAATGTAGAGGCTGATTTTGCGGGAGATTCCCCTCACCGGCAATGGCTGAAGCAAGAGTTCCCAAATATGGCCGAGGAGACTCTGAGTGGACTTGCTGAGTCCGTGGCGCAAGCCGACCGAATCCTTGGAATTCAAGTGAATTCGGCAGACTCCTTTCGCAACTCGGATGGGAAGACGATCGACACGCGCTACGGAGTCACCGTGCGTGACTTTTTGAAGGGAACGGGAGTTTCTAGCCACGAGATCGTTTTTCCTGGTGGAGTGATTCAAGAAGCAGGTCCAACGGGCGAAATGGAAGAAAGGCGTTTTGATCTCATTGGCCTCCCTCAACTGGAGGTGGACAAGCGATACATCGTTTTTCTGGGGTCCCAGGATTCCAAGAAGGGTTGGACCCTTCCGATTGGAATGTTCCAGGGCATTGTGGAAGTGAACGAACGGACTCGCCGAGCCCTCTCAAGGTTTCAGGTCGATTCGAATGCCCAAGGTCAATCGCACCCCTTGGAAGAGTTTCAGGACAACCTCCAAAAGTTGAGGGATTTCAACGTGGCTCCCCGTCCTAAGCCGCTAAGAATGCGGATGGGTTTGTCTCGTGGCGTGGAGCCGACTCCTGTGCTCTACCAGCCTTCGGTCAATACTGACTGGATTGCAGGTTTTTTATTGGCCATCGCCTTGCTTTTGCTCGTGCTACTGCCGTCTGAGGAGAAAATTTCAAGATGATTTCTCGTCTTCTCCAATGCGCTTTTTCACTTTACCTTGGGTTGCTCTTGCTGACCCCATTGTCCGCTCAGGAATTGGGCAAACGAAAGGAAGCCTTGCCGACGGAAAGCCCAGTCATTCAAGTTGACTTATCAAAATTAGAGCCTTTGTATCCATTGCCCTCGCGTGCGAGTGCTGGTGAACTTCCAGGAGATGATGTTTCAGGTGAATGTTCCCCCGCTGAAGTGAAATCTTTCGAGCTTAGATCCGCTGCTCCGCCCGAACTTCGGTCGGTTGAGGAAGAGTCAGAAGATCCAGAAGAGCAGGAAGGATCTCAAGGTAAGCCCACGAATTCCCAAGGGGAGCGAGCCAATGTGGAGGGAACCAAAGGACGAAGGAGAGTGATTCAGCCTTCAGACCCAGGGGATGATGGCGAGGAGATAGGGGACTCGGAATCCAATACCGATTCCTCAAAGCGTGTAGCTCAACCCATGGGTGGATCTGAGCTTGTCGTGAAGCTCAACCAAGGCAGCAACCAGTCCTATGGTTCTCGATTGAAAGGAATCGTGAACGAAGGAGGGAATCAGGCTGCATTGGACATCTTCACCACCTCCTTGAATTCGAATGGAGGTTTGGCTCGAGTTTATTTTCGAATTTATGACTCCAATGTGGCCGGAAGTGCAGGCCCTCAAATCCAACAAGCGAAAGAGGCTGGTCTCAGGGTGCTCGCCACAGCTTCTGGGACACCTGAAGATCTTTCCGAGGCCGAGATTGGCAGGGACTATGTGGGCGCGATTCCAGCCTATGCTCGAAGGGTGCCCACGGACCCTCAGGCTTGGGCAGATCGTTTAGTTTCGAAACTAGAGCAACTACCTGTTCTTCCCGATTACATTGAAATCGGGAACGAGCCGGACCGAATGGAATCATGGGATGGGAGTCTCGAAGATTATCTCAATCTCTACCACGCTTCAGTAATTGCAATCAATGCGAGATTTCCAGAAATAAAAGTCGGTGGAATGGGGCTCGCATTGGCAGAATCACCGATTGGGGAAAGCCGAGAAAAGCCCGCATTGGTTTCCTTGGTTGATTATGCGAATGAAGAAGGGCTTGATTTGGATTTTCTTTCTTGGCACAACTACGGCTTAGCCTCTCAAATGCGTTACAGCGGAATTGTTGAGCAACTCCGCACTTCCCTGGCCGACTCCGGCCGATTGGACGCGGAATTGTTCGTGAGTGAATGGAATATTCGACCAAACGCCAGAGAAACGAACTTGGACTTTGACGGGGCGCACGCCGCTGCAAACTTCGTTAGTTTCGCAGCCACTTCTGCAGATTTAGGTTTGGATGGTAATTGCTTCTTTATGCTCCTGGATGTCAATGAACAGGCTGGTGTTACTGACCTCTCTGGTCAAGCCGTTGGAGCCTTGACGGCACACGGTATTAAGAAACCTGTGTTCCATGCGATGGAATTTGTGGACCAATCCTCTGATGCGGAGCTACTTCAGGTTGAAATCCCAACAAACGAATATGCATTAGGTGGATTGGCAACCATGGTTCGGGCAGACTTCAGGGAGCCTCAACTTCGGCTGATTTTGGCCAATGATGTTGTAGAACCTCAGTGGATTTTCCAAAAGGCCTGTGAAGAGAAAGGCTTGAAGCCTGGTGAAGTCTTGAGGCGCATTTTCCCCGGAATGCCATCTTTGGAGTTCCTCCCCCAAGAAACACTGGTCGCCAACTTTCAAATATTAGCTGGAAAATCTTCCGCAGAGTGGGAAGCAATGGGCTTCACCCAAACCGAGCGGTCGATTTTGTCGGATTCGATTGATCGCGCACTAAAAGCCGTTGAGGTGGGAAGTAAACCGAGAAAGGTCAGCGTTCGATTAGAGGGCGCAGAAGATGTAATTGTTGATGGGGTTTCTCGCTTTGACGACTCCCATAACTCTCTTCTCCAGGCGCGGGAGCGTTTGTTGCCGCAATTAAATCAATTGGAGAGCCTTGCGCAACTCAACTCGGTGAATGCTGTCTGTGACCGTTTGGCCGCGAACGGAATTAATGTTCCTGGCCGTGACGCCATTCAAGATGGAAGTGACCTTTTCAATTCCCTCCAAAATCTTGGTTTGTCCGAACCCATCCAAAGCCTGATTTCCGCTACCTTTAAGAAAACTTTGGATGAAGAGCGTTTGGGTGGATTTAATACTATTAACGCAGATTTCCCTCAGCGGGAAGATGCGGAGTCTGCAGGAATTCAGATAGACTCGGATACTCTTAGCCTTGCGATGGCGCCCAATTCCATCATAGTGATTGATTTGACGATTCCGGGTATTCAAGAAATTCAACCTGGGAAAGAGCGGGGCGAAACTGACTCCGAAGTCTTTAGCTCCGATTGGCTCTTGGGCCTCGTTCTTGCAATTGCCCTGTTGATTCTTGTCTTCCGTCTCAACAAGAAACCGGAGGAGGAGTAAGTGAAGAGCCGCCTCCTTCTTGCATTGGGTGTTGCCATGGCTCTTCTTGTAGGAGCCCAAGCTGGCAAGGCCTACATCCGTATTGTTTTGAATGGCAAGACTTTGTATTGGTCGGGTTGGCCTGTTTCTTGGCGCATTAGTAATCATTCTCCCGAAAATTCTTCAGATGAATCGTGGAAAATTGCTATCGAAGAGTCCTTCGATACTTGGCAAGAAGGCTCCAATAGTAATATTCAATTCACTCAACAATCCACTACATCGAGTCGAAACACTGGCGGAGGGGATCACTTGGTTTACTTCGACCCAACCAATACAACAGGATATCTTTACTCAGGTACTGTCGCGGTGACAATGATTTCCTACAAGACAAGCTCGGGGAAAATAACCGATGCTGACATTATTTTTAATGACCGGGATTACGACTTCAGTTGGAGCGGGGAGAATGGGAAGTTCGATATTCAGGATGTACTTACCCATGAAATTGGGCATTTCATTGGTTTAGATCATTCCCCTATTGTTGGCGCAACGATGTGGCCTTATGTTTCTTCAAAGCAATGGCTTCATCGATCTCTATCCCTTGATGATTCTGCTGGTGCAACAGCAGTCCGTTCTTCAGGAAGCCCAGCAACCTTGAGCGGCACCGTCAAGAAGATTGATGGAAGCAAATTAAAGGGGGCATTTGTTAGCGCCATTCGCGTTGACGATGGCCGAAATGCAGGTTCTGCAATGAGCGATTCATCGGGAAACTGGACAATCAAAGGGCTGGAGGCTACGGATTACTATGTTTATGTAGCTCCCATTGAAGGTGGAATGACTCAGGCCAACTTGACGGGGAACTCCACAGTCCAGACAGACTTTGGTGCAGACTTCTATGGAGGATGGCCTTCGCCCTTGTTTTATTCGGCATCTGCGGGGAACACAAACAACATTGGCAGTTGGACCGTGCCTGCTGACAGCAGTATTACGGATTATGCTTCAGGAACCAAGAATGCTGAGCCCGGAGACACCATTACAGTTCGTGTAAGCGGGAGTGGGTTTGCGGGCGGCGTATCTGCGATGTCCCTTGGAGGGCACCTAGCTGTTCAGTCTGTTTCTGGTGGTTCGTCATACAAAAACATTCAGGTGTATGTTCCTCTTGGTACTCCATATGGGCTCTATGATATGTATTTGACGAGTAATTCTGGAGAACTAGAAATTGCACCGGGTGTCATTGATGTTATTGCGCCATCCCCGAATATCAGTTCCCTCGATGTATCGGTGGGTTCTAACAACGGGGGAGAGATCGTTCACCTACTGGGTTCAGGATTCCAAGAAGGTGCTCTTGTCTTATTTGGTGACGCAGAAGCCGCTGACGTGGTTTTCGTTGATTCAGGTGATTTGGAAATTGAGACTCCGTATCATGGCGTTGGCCTTGTGGATATCTGGGTGCACAACCCTGACGGTCAGTTCGTTAAGAAAAGCGATGGCTTTACTTTCAGCGCAATCCCAACCCTTAATGCGGTTTTTCCTTCAGTAGGCCAGAAAACCGGTGGCACTTTAGTCGAGTTCACTGGATCTGATTTTGCGGATGGAATCCAAGTATCCTTTGGCGGGAATTTGGCGAGTTCTGTGACTGTTGAATCGGAAACTTCGATGGCCGTGTATACACCCAGCGGCTCTGTGGGTGATGTGGACATTACTTTGACAAACCCGTCTGCGATACCAGTCGTGAGCTCTGACGCATTTTCATATGTCAACGAGTCTGACCCTACCATTGTCAGTATCTTTCCTGCTTCTGGATCTGCAAGCGGAGGAGACTTGATTCAGATATCGGGTTCTAATTTTAATGGAATTAATTCTATTCGCTTTGGAAGCGATGACGAAGGAGCCGATGGCTCGGATGTCGAAACCATAAACGTGGGAAGTTTGTCTGTTCTTTCTCCCGCTCAAAATAATGGTGAATATAAGATTCGCGTTATTTTGGATGATGGTCGAGGTGCGGTTTCGGCGGAAAGCTATACCGTTTCAGGAGGAGCGACTGCCGGTGCAAGTAGCGGTGGTGGTGGTGGCGGCGGCGGTGGTTGTGGTGGAGTTATTGGCCTCCACGCAGATCCATTCCGCAACTTAGGAGACCTTCCCTGGTTCCTTCTCTTGTTTTTCTGGATTAAGCGTTCCCGGCGGCCTGCCGTTCCAAGCTAGTTTACTTTTTTAAGTAGGGGCTTAGGCGGTCCGCAAGCAAGACGCCCACTTGCATGGCTCCTGTCGGAGCAAGATGACTCATGTTGAAGAACATGCCGGGCAAAACGCTGGGCTCATCAATATAGTTCCATAAAGGAAAATTTTGAGATGTCGCAGCAGAAGATGCCCACAGATTCCACTCGGCCATTTCTTTTAGAGCCCCATTCCGTAATTCTGCAGAAACCGGAGGAACCCAGGCAATAAGGTGTGTGCCGTTTTCTTCGCAGCGTCGAAGGACAGATTGAAGTTGCTCTTCCCAGCCGAAAGGCACTTCCCATGGACGAACGAGGAGGAGTTGGTCCGACTTTTGAGCTTTTGCGGCTCGCACTGCAATGGGGGGGAGAGCTCCATGACGACCCAGGTCTCGTCTTAAATCATTCGAGCCCCAAAAGGATCCAAATTGCAGGCGTGATTTTTCTTCTTTCTGTAAGCGATCTCGACGCTTCTCAGGATAGAGGATGGGGGCTAGGTTAAGCCAAAGAGCGCGAGGGCCATAAATAGAATTGACAAGGCCCTCATTAGTCTGCTCCCACGGTTGACTAAAGGCTCGCTCCAAAGTGTGAGACAGTGGGGCGAACCATCTCCAATACAAGAGCGTGCTGTTATCGATTCTGGCCCCATTCCAGAAAGAAGGTCCGAGCTCAAGTAAGAGGACATTAGGTTGTCTTCCATTAGAAAAAGCGAGATCAAGAAGTGAATCTATCTGAGTTGAGGTGCCGCCGTGAAGCCCAAGGTTCCAGACCTCTACGGGCTGCCGGAGGTTGTATTCCGCCTTTTCTTTAAGGGAGGGTGGCAGTAAACCCCATCGAGTCATCGAAGAGCCAATGGCGACAACGTCGGGCTTTTGACTTGCATGCTCCTTGTAAACCTCAAAGATTTCATAGCCTCTATCCGAGGCGTCGGTGTGTCGCCAACGCATACCCATTGCTTCTATGGAAAAGTTCAATAGAGCAACTGTCAGGACAGCTCCTAAAATCGTTCGGGCATAAAGGAATGAAATTGACATTAGAACTGGAAGTAAATGAAAGGTGTAGCAGAAGTTTGAACTGCAGCAATAAAACCGAGAAGAAGTACGAGTATGGCGCCTTGGAATTCGGGAGATAGACGGTTCAGTTTTTCTCCAACCCACTGGTCGGGGCGAGCGCTAATGCAAAACCAAGCCAAACAAAGAGTCGTGAGAAAAGCGTGCAGAGGTTCGAAGTGTCCACTAAGCCCACGGAGCAGAGACGAGAAGACGTCTATGGCTTCAGGGAAGGTCGGGGCGCGAAAGAAGACCCCCACGAGGCACCAATAATTAAATACGCAGGCTCGCTGGAACAGAATTGCGATGGGGGAGTTGCTGAGTTGGACCCCATTGGCTTTACGGGCGTTTTCACGGAGATGGCTCACCATTAGGCCAAGCCCAAGGAGAAGACCCCAAATTGGAAAATTCCAGCCAGCGCCATGCCACAGGCCCACAAGGAACATAGTGGCAGCGACATTGAACAAGGCCCTTTTGGGGGAACAGCGATTACCTCCCAATGGGAAGTAAAGGTAGTCCCGCATCCAGGTGGACAAGGTGATGTGCCACCTTCTTAAAAGGTCAATCATGGTTCGGGAAGTGAAAGGAGAGCGGAAGTTCTCCGGCAATTCGAACCCGAGCATCTTTCCGCAGCCAATGGCAATGCGGCTGTAGCCGTCAAAGTCCCCATAGAATTGGAAGGCAACGGCATAAATGGCACAAATTGCACCCAAAGTTCCATAGGCATCAGGATTGGCAAAGAAGGGGTCTCCAATTCCGCGGCCAATGGTGTCCGCGATAACCACCTTTTTAAATAAACCGATCAGGATGTCAGAGAGGCCTTCTTGAATTTTGGACGAGTTCGGACGTGAAACTCCAGGTCGCAGCTGAGGGAGAAACTCCTTTGCTCGCACAATAGGGCCGGCGACAAGCTGGGGGAAGAAGGCGACAAATAATGCAAAATCTGAGAAGGATTTTGTGGGGGTTAGCTCCTTTCGATAGATGTCAAGTGTGTAGGAGAGAGTTTGGAAAGTGTAAAAAGAAATGCCAATTGGGAGAGCAATATCAAGGAGAGGAAGGTTCGCTCCAGTCCATTCAGCGAGGCTTTCGGCGAAAAAATCGTAATACTTGAAAGTCCCCAAGATGCCCAAGTTGCCGACAAGGCTTGCGTAGAGCCAAGCTCGCCTTCGTTTTGGGTTTTCGGTACCGTGAATCTTGGTTCCAACAAGAAAATCTAGACCGGTGCTGAAGAGTATGAGAGCGAGAAAGCGCCAATCCCAACAGGCATAAAAGAACCAAGATGCGATGAGGAGAAAGGGCTTTCGACCTCGCCCTTGATGGCGAAGAAGCAGGTCCACCGCAAGGACAACGGTGAAGAAGAGTAGGAATCCGAGGCTATTGAAGGTCAAGTCAGTACCGCCGAGCGAAACTGATTCTAGCCCTCGCCTTTTGCGATTCCCCGATTCTCTCCCATGGGCAAGGTCAGCTTCACCTTGGAATGAGCTGCTCCAAGAATGCTTTCGGCAAAGAGCTGGTGATGATTTTGACCCTTTAGGGCCCAGATTTGGACGTGGGTTTCCCCAATCACAAAGTCATGCCCCGACCAATTAGGATCTAATTGCAGGCGCCGCTGGGCAAGCTCAAGGCCGGATTGTGCGGCAAGGTCTGCCTTCAGGTTGTCCGTAATCTCAATGGCGAGTCGTCGATATAGCCGCCCATTTTTTGCCCAAGATCGCCCCTGAGCACTGATTAGGCTTGCGATCGCCAATGAAATCAAAATTAGTCGTCCATTTCTTTGTGTCCCCATACCTCCTTCACGGTATTTGGGGAGACGACTTGAGCTCTATAGTTTTTCAGAAACCGATGTCACATCTACTTTGGGCATGTCTCCAAAAAACAGAATGCCCGAAGGTGGATTGTTCGCAATTTCGAAGTTGTAATCGAAACTGCAGTCCTTCATGTTGTTGATTTCATCCAGCACAATTGTGACGCCACGGGAAATAATTCTGCGAAGGTGCCATGCGGAATGCCAAAGGCTTAAGCCATGAATGTCGGTTTTCCTACCGCCAGTGCTGATTACGCGAGCTCCAGGGGCAATGAGGCCAACGGAACCGCCACACTCAGGCTCTCCCCCTATGTAGTTTTTTCCTCGGAGAACGATGGTGTTCCTGGGACCATCGCTAGGGTTGTAATTGTTCTCGCACCAAAGGACCAAACCGCCGAATAGTTGAACATCTTCAAGGACTAGAGTTTCTCCAGCCTCCAAGAGGACCACAGCCGTTTTTTTCATTTTGATGTCTTTTAGGCGGCGATTCCCCCTAAAGACTCTAGTGCATTCGTTCTCTTGGAGCCAAGGGTCAAGGCTCCAGCCTGGAATGTGCACTGGTTGCTGAAGCTCGCATTCCGAATCCGGCGCATTGTTGTCCGATATTTGGCGGAAGAGCAGTCCCCGCAAGTTCATCCTGGCTACTTGCAAATTCGGTCTGGGGCGTGCTGTGCTTGGACGTTCCCAAGCTCCAAGGGATGTGCGGGAGCTGACATGCACGTCGTTTCCCTCTAAGAACCCATGCTTAAACACCCAGGCAAATTCAGGAAGATCAATCCAAATTGCGTCACCATTAATGTCGACATTCTCGCCGCTAAAGTCTCCTCCCAGTACAGAGAGGGCTTTGGTGCGGACAGGGTCTCCGGGTTCAATGTCCATTGAAGTTCGAATTTTGGAATGCGCTTCACCTTTGGTGCCTTCGACAACAAAACTAGCTTGAGTCGGGAAAAACTCAGAGACCTCACCGGGTTCCCGAATAACGGAAAAGCCAAGGGGGGCTAGTCGATTTGCTTCCTCAGCGGACGTTCCCTGCCAAGTTGGGTCAAGGCTTACTCGCCGACGTGCATATTCCAAGCCTGATTGTGCGGCTAGATCGGCATGCAAAGCAGACATGCCTTTTCGGGCAACGCCCATCTGGCTGGAAACGGATTCACCAAACGAAAGGGAGACCATTGCAATGAGCCCGCTGATGACCAAGGTCATCAATAGAACGCTTCCGTTGAGATTGGAATTAGAAGGACGGTACATTTTTTCGAATCCAAGTTGAGCCGGCGAGCTCGAAGTCGAGGCCGGTTGGGTTGGGAGTGGCCTCAAACCCTGAGCTCACTCCAACACTCCAGTGAAGAGAGATTTGTGAAATGACATCGCCCTCACCCAGAAGGTAAGTTAGCTTAAAGTTATTGAGGTTTTCCACTACCCTCTCTTCGGATTCGCCATCCGTGAGCTTTAGGCATGATTCTTCAGAATTCCACGTCCAGGCGAGCTGGCTAGGTTCAGGCTCACCTGCAGTCTGGAGAGCGATTGTCCACTCCTCATTGGGTTCGCCTTGAACTTGAAGCCAATTTGCGTAACGGCAATCTTTGAGAAGACGATCCATGGCGCGTCGAACAGCAACATTGCTTTGAGTTCTTCGGTCTCCTTCTCGGACGACTTCAAAATTTTCAGTCGTAGTGTAAAGTGCTCCGAACATCACAATCATGGTCATGCTTGCAGCCAGTAGCACTTCAAATAAGGTGAAGCCTGCTTGTGAAGAAGGTCTTCGAGTTTTCATTGAATCCTTCCTTCCGGTTGAGCCACAATTTTTCCGCTCAAAGGATTTACTTGGAGCACCCAGGGGGTCGTTCCACCTAAGATTTGGACACTAGCGCTTTCGTTTGCTCGACCACTTGCGAGAAAACTAAAAGTGTCAGGGTCGCCATCAGAAGAGGCAAAGGAGAGCTCTTTGTGAAGCTCTCTCCAGTTGGAGCCGCTTGGGGAGGATAAGGCACCCCCCTCGTCGTCTTCACATCGCCAGCGATTCTGAGAAGTGTCCACACGGAGGTGGATGGTTTGCCACGTAGTTCGGGCGTGGGAGCGAGCCCAAACAGCGTCTGCGAGGAGGCGCCGCATTTCACTTCCGGCGCGATCGTCCTGCTGCATGACAGGGATTGCAATGGCCGCCATGGATATCACAATGGCAACAACGAGTAAAAACTCTGCAAGTCCAACGCCACGCTGAGAGGGGACGTGCGTTATCTTTCGGCAGAGAGCCATTGCGCCTCCAAAATGTTGCGGCCATTCGACCAACAAGTAATCTGGACAATTCTTGTTCTGGATTCGAGAGGATGGACCTCAATCGTGGGGTCGAAATCGTCAACTGCCTGAATGTCCACCTCTAAGGACATGTTTTCTCCGCCAGGGAGTGGGGCCCCATCTCCAAGAATGGGGGTAAGGCTTTGACCGTTCATGGCGTCAAGCTGGTCAATGGAAAGTGGAAAGGCGTATTCGTGTAATTCCCGAATAGCGGTAGCCGCTGTGGCTGAAGATTCGGCACCGCCAAGGGCTTTTAGGTTTCCTCGGAGGGCTGCTGTGGCAGAAGTGCTCACTAATATTAGGAGAAGTACTGCAATGGATAACTCCATTAAAGTAAAGCCACGTTCACTGTGATTCGTTCTTATTATCATCCCACAAACTTTGCCATCTGAAGGATTGGGGTCATCAAAGAAACTACAATGAAACCAACAATGGAGCCGGCAATCACAACAGTCGCGGGCCCGAGCAATCCTGTGAAAACTTCCAAGGCAGCATCTGTCTCACGGTCAAGGAAACCGGCAGCTGTACGTAAGCTTGAATCCAATGTTCCGGAAGATTCACCAGCGACCACCATCTGAATAAGAGCTGGAGGCAAGTTTTCGTTTTCTAAGGCGGTGTGGAGGGGACGCCCATCGCGTACAACTGCCGCCGCGCCTTCCCAGAGAGCACGAAGGCGGGGGAGTTGAGCAACTTCTGCGGCATGTTCTAAGCCAGCTAGGATGGGAACGCCCGATTCCAAGGTGAGGGCGAGAGTGTTCACGGAACGTGCGATGAATGCTTTGTGAATCAGCGTGCCTACAACCGGGAGGTGGCTAACCAAATCGAAAGCAGCTTCTTGGATTCGGCGGTTTTTTAGAGTAAGCACCAGGCCACAGAGGAAAAGAACTCCTGCGATGCTCGCCAGGATTGGGGACTCTCGGAGGAATGTGCTCAGTCCAAGCACCACACGGGTCGTTGAAGGAAGGAGCTCAGGCTTGGACATGAGAAGCCCTTCAAATTTCGGAACCAAGAAAATCAAAATACCAATAGTCATGACGAGTGTCATGCCTAAAAGGAAGCTTGGGTAAGCAAGAGCGGAACGTATTTTTCCAGTGAGCTTGATTTGTTTTTCTTGCAATTCAACCGCGCGCCCAAGGGATTCATCCATTGCCCCGGCTCGTTCGCCAGCGGCCAAAAGGTGAACCACAAAACTATCAAAGCAGCGGGGGAGGCAACCAAAGGCCCAGGAAAGATCATGGCCGCTTTCCACGATAGTCGCGATGCGTTCTAATGCTTTTTCTGCTAGAGGAGTTTGAGCGTGCTTGCGTAAAGTTCGCAATGCAGCAATCAACGGGACACCTGCAGTGAGCATTGATCGGAGTTGGATGAGGATATGAAGCGATTCCTTGGGCTTCATTTTGAGCCGCTTGTCCACGAGAACGGGCTCTTCTTCTTTTGCGATGGAAGCTGAGCCAAAACTAGCAGAAACCGTTCCGCCTCCCACCGAGCTTTCGGTAGGTCTCGGGCGAAACACGGTTGCCAGGCTCATCCGGAGCTCCCTGCTCTTAGGGCTTCCTCAAGAGAAGTGTGTCCAGCATTAACTCGCGAGATTCCATTTTTGAGCAGCGAAATCATGCCACGATTAACGGCATATTCGCGCAATTCGTTATTGCTCGAACCATTTGCAATCATCCTCTGTAGGGCGGAGTCAATCTGCATGACTTCAAATACACCAAGACGACCGGTGTATCCGGATTTTCGGCAGGCTGGACATCCTTCCGCTCGAAAATGTGGGCCCTCGCTGAGACCGGATGAAGCAAAATTTTCACGAACAGCTTCGGGTAGAGCAACAGAGGCTTTGCAGGAATCACATAGCTTTCGCAGAAGGCGTTGAGCCATTACCGCCTTAAGGGTTGCCGCAACGAGGTAAGGTTCTACACCCATTTGCACTAAGCGGGTTGCAGCGGACGGCGCATCGTTCGTGTGCAGAGTTGCCAGTACGAGGTGACCGGTGAGAGCGGCTTCTACTGCAATGGCGGCCGTTTCATTGTCTCGAATTTCGCCAATCATGATGACGTCAGGGTCTTGGCGCAAAAGCGAGTGGAGGCAAGTCTCAAAGCCAAGCCCGGCTTTGTGGTTTACTTGGGTTTGATTGACTCCTGAAATAGCCCGCTCGACGGGGTTCTCAACAGTTGCAACATTGATTTCTGGAGTAACAATTTCATCCAGGACGCTGTAAAGGGTTGTCGTTTTCCCTGCTCCGGTTGGACCAGTAACAAGAACTAAACCGTGCGGGGCTTGGATGGCATCTCGTAGCCAACCCAAGTTTCTACTTTCCAACCCCAGCTCTTCCAGAGTTTGGCATTGTGCTTTCCTGTCCAGGACTCGCATAACCGCCTTTTCTCCGTAGACAGTTGGCATTGTGCTGACGCGCAAATCAACGTCGCGGTCAGCTTCTTGGAAATGGATTCGGCCGTCTTGTGGGCGACGTTTTTCAGCGATGTCACAGCCAGCCAGAACCTTGATGCGTGCGACCACTTCACGGCCCTCAGAAAGTCCGAAAGTGCTGACATCACGTAAGCGGCCATCCACACGGTAGCGTAAGCTGTAACCATCTTCCATGGCTTCTAAGTGAATGTCGCTCGCACCCTCAATCAAACCGTTCAGGAGAAGCCTGTCAAAGCGATCACTTCCATTTGAGGAGATTGATTCGCTCTCTGTAGAAGTGCTTTGTCCTGAAGCTCTTTGAATTAAGTCGAGTCCCCTCTGAACTTCTTCTGGAGTGGTGACAACCGCAGAAACTTTGAGTGAAGTGGCACGGCGAATGAGGTCCACGGCATATACGTCGGAAGGGTCGCTTACCGCAACGGCCAATGTGTCTCCAAAGCGAAGAATAGGGACGGCGCAATGAGTGCGCAGTTCGCTCGTTGGTATGCCATGTTCCAGGGAAACATCCAGGATTTTCCATTCCGTTGGGAGTACGAAGGGGAGTGCATGTTGAAGCGCCAAGGCTTCTGCGAGATGCGGTCCCTCAATAAAGCCTTCCTCGATTAGGATTCTTCCGAGGTATGCGTCGGGGTGTTCTTTTGCTTTGGAAAGTCCCTTCTCCAAGTCCACATTATTTAAATGGCCAAGCTCGATTAAGATTTCGCCGACACGCTTTCCGAGGAAACGAGGGTGTGGAGGATCTCCTGCATGGCCTTCCAAGGGAATTTTGTTTTGCAACTGGAGAGAGCGGCATGCGCCAACCAAAGTGATGGATGGAGATTGAATCTGAATTGGCTTTCCAATCCCTTGAATCCTCGCGCAAATAGAACCAAGGAGTTCGAGGCCATCGGTGTCAATGGACTTAACAGTCGAACCATCCAGGGCTGTTACTGAGCCTAAACGAAGTTCAGCAAAGATGTTTTCAAGTTCTTGAGTCCTGGAAGAGCTAAGAGCCTCCGGCAATGGGAGGCTTCGCGAAATATTTTCCCCAGAAAGGCTTACGTCAGGGAATTGATTAGAGGTAGGTTTCATCGAGAAGTGTTCACGGCGATTTTTTGTTGAACATGACCCAAGAGGAGCTCGGCAGCTCGAAGTCCTGGGCGTTCGTGCAAAACAATAAGAAGGGAAGCTTGTGCCTTCTCCCAGCAGGAAAGACGGATATCTAGTTTTGCTTGAAGAAGGCGATCTCTCCAATCAAGCTCACTTTCCGGAATGCGTTCGAGAACTTTTCCTGCCTGAAGAAAACTCCGGCGTTCCGAGAGAATTCGTGCGAGCCCGGATAAAATTTCATGGTTGTTTTCTTTGGACTCAGCCAAAAAACGATAGAGCCGTTCGGCACCAGCCCAATCCCCATTTTTTTCCGCTTTTGTTGCTGCGTCAAGAATCGGGTCCACACCCATTTCTCGAAGGCCCAAGCGGCTACGAAGAACGCTAGGAGTAGAAGTGTCTGGATTAATGCGAATGGCTTCCGAGTAGGCAGTTGCCGCTGCATCCAGTTGCCCACCTGCAAGGTAGAGGTCTCCTGCAATGCTCCAAGAAGAGGCCTCATCTGGGTTGCTCGCGAGCATGTGCTCTACAAAGCTATTGGCAGCTTCACCGGAGTCCAAAGAGGAGTAGTGGGTTAGCATTGCACGAACGTATTCGGGGGAATCTTTGTGCTTTTCCCAACCGGCTTCTAAAGCATCGCCAGCTTCCTCATCGCGACGGTTTTCGGCTAGTGCGGCTGCCCAAACCAGGATAGCTTCCACATTTTCTGGATCGGAATCGAGAGCTTGGCGAGCGTATGGGAGCGCAGATTGAGCATCTCCTTCAGCAAGTAGCATGCGGGCCATGGCAGCGTGGCATGCCGTGTCTTGCGCATTCAATTCGCAAGCCTCTTGGAGATAGCCCTTTGCTTCTTCAGCGAGCCCTCGTTCCAATGCGCGGAAAGCAAAAGTCCGTAGGACCTCTGCTCGAGAATCTTTCCAGTCACTAGCTTCCAGCTGAACTGGAATAGATGCGGATTTTGAATGGACCACTCCTCGATTGACGGAAGTCGAAGTTGCGCAAGAGGCAAGAAAACCAAGTAGAACCAGGGCAAGAAGTTGTTTCATCATTAGTCTCCAAGTTCCTCAAGGAGTTCGACGGCATTTTTGAGCTCTTCGAGTTCAAGGCCAGCCTCACGAAGTTGCGCTTCGCAGTGCTTGGCGAGGGCTGCCAAATCTGCATCTGCAGGCATGGCTGCAAGACCCCACTCTGCCTTGGCGAGGGCAAGCTCCGGCTGGCCAGCAGCCAGAGCCAATCCGGCTTCGGCGTACATTTTCCTTGCATAACTAGGGCGCAAGTAGCCATGGTGGGAAGCAGCGAGTCGAGACTGAGCGAGCCTCCAACGTTCGGCGGCTTCGCCTGCACGAGAATCCAGCTCTTGATCATCCACAATATGTGGAGTCAACATGACAATGATCTCGTTTTTGCTTTCGCTTTCCGATTCAGATCGGAACAGAGAGCCGAGGTAGGGGAGAGAGCCGAGGAAAGGGATTTGGCTGGTTGTGGTCGCAACAGCGTTTTCCATGAGGCCACCAATTACGACAGTGTGACCACTCCGAACGAGGATGTTCGTTGAAACTTCCGTTGTGCTTTCTTCTGGAAGACCTGAAGTAGGGTTAATGTTCCCATCGGAGTTTTCCGGATGGATTTCCATGCGGACGTAGCCATCGTCAGAGATGAAAGGACGGAAAACCAAGCTTGTTCCAACTTCAAGGAACTCAACACTTTGAACGGTGCTCGTTTGAGTCGTAGTGGTTGTTTGGTATCCAATTTTTTTGCCGACGAGAACTTGAGCTGCATGACGGTTCAAGGTCAACACTTGTGGGTTGGAGAGCACAGTTGCGTTGCCGACGTCTTCAAGTGCTTGGATAAAAATCCCAACTTGGTTCTTGAGGATTCCCATATGTAATCCACCTGAGGAAGAGTCCGTGAAGCCCGTTTGGCTGAATCCCAAAAGCCAATTATCCAATTGGGCACCTTCGGCAGTTCCGCCGGTGTACGAATCAGTGATGTTGCTTGTTCCACCCATGGCTTGAAAATCAATACCACCTAGTGCGGTGAAATCAACGCCAAGCTTGGCGGTGTCATTCAAGGAAACACTCAAGATAGTGGCCTCAACCAAAACTTGTTGAGGAGGGATGTCTAGCTTGGCAAGGAGGGCGTCCACGCGAGCATTGGTCTCCTCTCGCGCCAAGAGAATCAACATTTCGCGCGTTGCCTGTTCATTTCCACCCAGATCGTCAGCCTGGTCAAGCCCAGATTTGCTTTCAGGTCCAAGAATCAATTGTTCGTCCCCAGATAGGAGGGGGGACAACATGGGTTCGACATCTTTGGCTCGCATATGATTCAAGAAGAGCACCCGAGGCTCCCAAGGGCTTGCAACGACTTCGTCTTGTCCCGAGACTGAGCTTGCAGGAACAACCAAAACGAATCCACCTTCTTCAACGGCCTGGAATCCATTTGCTGCCAAGATCTTATTGAGAGCTTCCCGCACAGGGGCTTCGAATAGGTTTAGGGTTACTTTCCCTTCGATATCAGGGCCGTACACTAAATTCAGGCCGTAGTTTGAGCTGAACATTTCCAGAACGCTAGCCAAGGGCTGGTCGTGAAAATTAACCGTAACGGTTTCGTCGGAGCCTGTTGGAGAGTCCTGTGAAATTGCAGGAGCCGCCAGGGCTAAGGCCGCGGCGGTCAGGACATTGAGTAAGATCGTTCTCATTTCGGGCGCGGGGGAGAGTTCCCCATCGGGTTTGACGAGAGCATTTGGAGAGTGATTCTTTCACTTCCTTCCAGGAGGTCGACCTCTCTGGAACGAATGCTCTCAACCCGATATCGGCCGAAATGATCGCCTACCTGAACCCGAATTCCGCCTAAAAAGGCATAACTTGTGTTTTGAAAAAGGACCGTTCCGGTCAATTCCAGCTCGACTTCCGCCATTCCTTGGGGTGAAAATGGGTCAGATGAGGCGGAAATGTCCTCCTTTTGCTCATTTTCGAAGAGCATGGTGTAGTCATCCACATTTTCAGCGTGAAGCCCGAGGGGTTTGGACCATGCCCGGAGGCGGTCAAGGGCCTGTGAGTAGCTGTATACCGAAGGCTGTGCCTGGCCTGAGGGAGTTGGCTCCCCAATCGTGCTTGGAAAAGTAGAGCTCGAAACTTGGCTTGAGCCTTGATTGCCCATCCCATCATCAGGTTTTTCGGTTCCAAAGAGGACTCCAGACCAACTCCAAGTGGCTACAAGAAGGGCTACTCCGAGAACCCCAGTTTTTGCTGGGCTACGCCGGAGTTCAGCAATTACATGGCGGTCTGAATGCTTCATGCTTGATCTCCATGTAATACAGGGATGGTGAGAATCCCTTCCAAATGGACGCCATCTCCATTTTCATACTGATCTGCAGGCAAGGAAACCTCGATTTGATCAAATCGGACTCGATAATTACCACGTTCCAGTTGATTGACGAACCGGTCGATTTGGCCAAATGAACTTTCGGCTTCTACAAACCAAGTCTTTGGGTCGTCGGGGTTGACGTTGAGTTGGCGAATGCTCAAATCGAATCCGAGTTCTTGCGCTGTTAGGACAAGTCTCTTTTGCAAGAGATGAGGATTGAGGTCATTCTCTAAGTTCTGAAGTTCACGATTTGCGATGGGCTCAAAGAGTTCCCATCGTTTTTGCAAATCGTCTCTCTGGTGAATCTTTTCTCGGTTTAGGTCACGCACTTCGGAGGATTTCTCTAAACGAACGACTGCGCTATCTCGTCGCAGCAAATCAGGGCTTACACGGATTGCCCAGAAGAAGGCAGGAATGGCGAAAAAAGTCGCAATAAAAATGAGTTTTCTTAGTTTCATTTCTCATCCTCCCTCTGGCCGCGCAATTGAATTTCTACACGGAGCGCTTCAGGTCGCCCTTTGATGACTTCAGTACTTCCAGTTCGACATTTTTTGTAGCCTGAAAATTCCAGAAGTCGCTCGGGTAACTCCAAAAGGGCCTCATCACTTTCTACAAGGGCAGTTACAACGAGGACAAGCTCACGCTGAGGAGTCGAATTTCGACTACGATTAGTTGGGAGTTCATAGCTCCAGCGAACTCGTTCAACGGAGACATCGGTGCCACACGCTCCTGCTAGGCCATGAAGTAGCCCTCCGCATGTTGGTCGGTCTAAATGCTGAGCTAAAGGATCGAGAGAAACCGCATATTCACTCATTTCCGTGAATAAGTCATTTAGTTCAACGTTTGCGGCAAGGGATTCCGAGTCAGGAGTTTCTGCTTCAGTTGCCCTTTGCTCTGTCGAGGTTGCCTCCCAGGCAACAGCTTGGCTACCGATAATGCAAGCCAAAGCAAATACACTTAGGATTGCAATGCGCTTGGGAGTGCGACGGCGCTCCAAGTGAAGCTGGTAGTTTTCAAGGGGAAGGAAGTCAGCAGTTTTCATGCTTCACCTCGCATGGCTAGGCCAAGGGCAGCGCACCAGAGATGTTCTTCTGCCCGAATATGGCTTGGGGCTTGGATTCCAAGAGCCTCGAATGGGGCAGCCAGGCCAACAGGGAGATTGAGAGATTTGCCTAGAGCCGCCTCAACTTCTGGCAGGGACGCTCCAAAGCCTGTGAGTTCCAGGCAAGACATACGGGCACCTTTATTTCGCGTTGCAAAGTGGCGAAGGCAGGCACGAATTTCTTGTGCCAGCAATTCTGCGTCAGATTTGAGGAACCTCAGGATTTCAACCGCGTGTCCAACAGATTGCTGGTGGAGGTTGGCGATGGTGGTTGAATCAATACCGTTCTCTTGGCCTGAAGAAGCATTTTCAAGGAGAGGGTTGAGGGAATCGAGCTCTGTACAGTTCAAGGCTTCCTCTAAGCGGCTTAGCAAGGCTGAGCCAGTTAATTGCATAGGTTTGAGAAAACGAATCTCGCCACCATGAACCACGCCGAAGAGAGATTGAGAAAACCCCAAGTGAAGGAATCCCCATGGGTCTTCTTCACCTTGATGCACTTCTTTCAATGCTCGCGCTATGGGGAAGGCGCCCATTTCCATTCCGGACGGCCTTAATCCCAAACTTTCCGTTGCTGTCCGACAGCGACGTAGTTCGGAAGCCCCCACTGTGAGAAGTAAGAGATCTTCCCGTGTCCCTGCCATATCGGTTCCCGTAATCGGAAGGTAGCGATATTCCAGACCTTCTGAATCTTGCGATGAACGCGTCGCTGTATCTTTCAATACTTGGTCTATGCGGCCACGGTTGTGCTCGTCAATAGGGACAAGATTGACGGATACGGCATCAGAACTAATTCCAATTAAGGCATCTTTGCCAAGCAGCCGCAGGGATTTTCTTTCCTCCGCAACTCGCTCAGCTGCACGCGCATGTCGGCTTTTTCCCTGAGCGGAGTAGATGGATGCAGTGCGAACGGACCAACCACCCGGGCCTCCTTCTAGCTGAAGGAGGCGAGTGTCCAGTGCGCCAAAGTGAAGGGCCACCGGTGATGTCCGGGTGATTATTTTCAAGATTCGCGAATTGAAGGAGTCGTGAAGGCAGATTCCACTAGGACTGCATCGCTCTGTTGGCCAGAATCTGAGTTATGTGCGGTGGGTGCAGTTTCTGTGATTTCTTCAAGAAGAGTTGCAAGAAGCATGAAGCTAACCACGAAACACAGGGCCGCAAAAAAAGCTGGCAAGGGACGTTTTTGGAAGGGATCTCTCAAAGGTCAAAGATGGGGTTGCCGTTTGGAGTTTCTTCAGCCGTATTGGCTTTGAAGACTCCAGTCGTGGTGAACCAAACCCAGCCCGTGGAATCATCTGGGCCACCGAACTCTGAACTTGAGCTCAGGACAAGAATGGAATCCAGAGAGTTGTATGGGTTTGCGGGGATGGCCTCGGTGAGGTAGGGGCCATAAGGGAAATTTGGTGTGCCGGGTGCGGCAGAAGCGCCTAACTCGTCAGTAGAAAGGAGCAATTGGCTCCGGAACTCGGATTCACTCCACTGCTGGCCATCAAAGCCTGGAAGTTGTTCTTGGTGCTGGAAGGCGTAGTAATCAATCGCCGTTCGAATGCGCAAGAGTTCTTGCTGTGTTGAAGCCATACGAGCATCGGCCACCGTATTTTGAAATGTGGGAATAGCCATGCCGGCTAGGACAAGAATCAAGGCGGCAACAATGAGGGTCTCAATTAGAGTGAAGCCGGATTGAAGACTGTTTTTCATGGTTTCGGTCGCAAGAATTGGGGCCAATTGGCCACCGAACATCTTTCGACCGACCAGCAGGTCACTCTTTAGGGAAAAGCGACTTCCTACGGGGTGGCGTTTTCCGGAATCGGGCTAAAGCGAACCTAACTCACTTCATTTAAAGTGGTTAGAGGGACACCAATGCCGCGAACTAGGGCAGAAACTTTTTAGTTTCTTTGAGCTTTTTGGGGAGGTATTCCTCAATCACAAAGTTCAGCCCCCACTTGGCGAAAGCCTGCTGTTCAGCTCGAACACCCATCTTGAGCATTTGCTTGATGGCGGCTTTCCATTTGGGGTGAGCTTTAAAGAAAGGGTCGTTCTTCAAGGCATCTTTTGCCCGCTTGACATCAACGGGTTGAAGGGGGTGTGTGGCGTCTTCAAGCCCGAATTCCAGAATATCCTGAGGGGTAACTCCCATAAACGTTGCTTTGGGGACGCAAAATTTTGCATTCACATGAGCTGCTGCGCCGGAGCCGACTTTGAGGGTGCGATAAATGTTGCAAATCCCGTAGGGGTCGCAGTCAACAAACGCATAAACCGGAAGTCGCAGCTCTTCCGAAAGCCGTCGCACAAATCTACGGGTTGCTCGTGTCGGCACTCCTCCCATTTCAACCAAGATGCAGTTGGCGGTCCTCCAATAGCGATGATGATTGAGGCGTTGAAACATGCCGCCTGTTTCAATGACAATGACGAATTCCGCGGAAGTTTCAAAGCCCAAGTGATCTACGGAAGAAGGGACGGTGTAGGCACCGGAGCCCATGCTCGCACAATCCGAACGAATTGGATCGCCAGTCTCCGGATCCCGGTCAATCACGGTGAGGGCGCCGACAACAGAGCCGCCATGTTCCTCGGGAACGAAGCGCAGAATTTCTCGCGTAATCCCCTTCAATGAAAACATGCCCTCGATGTCATCAAGGACGGTGTCGGATTCCCGTTGTTCATTAAATTTGGCATCACCCCAGTTTTTGGAAACGTAGTAGGCTTCCCGCTTAGTGGCAAAGTCTTCGTCAGAGACCATGTCCTGAGCCAGGGACATTAAGCGAAGAGTCTGGGCAAAAGTTTTCACCGAATTGACATCCAAAGTTCGAGTCTTCAAATTTCCGGCAAGTTCAAAGTAGCCCGTCTTTTTGTCATAAGTCACATTTGCGAGGTTTCTTTGGGGCATTGTCATCGATGGCAATTTCCCCTTCTTCGAAACTTTTAGGACATCGGAGGCGGCTTCGTGAATCGAATCTAAGGCGACACCTTTTAGTTCTTCGGTGGTCTTGTCTACTTTGGCGGCAGCCGTTTTCTTCTTTACAGTTTTCTTTTTTGTTTTTCGAGCAGCCATTAGATTTTTCGAGTGGATTCCATGGATGTGCGGAGCTTTTCGACAAGATTCTCTCGTTCTTCGTTACTAATGCCTAAAATTTCCTGAAGACCAATTCCAACATGTGGAAGGTACTGTTCGATGTAAGTTCGTTTTTGAAATTCAGAGGCAACTTTTTTCCCTTTCCGAATATGAACGCCAAGTTTTCTGCCAGCTTCTTGGAGGGCAAGTTTTACTTCCTTGAGGATTTCTGGATAGGAGGCAATGGCTTCTTTTGCTTCGGAAGTAAAGGGAACCCAAACGCTTGCCATGTGAATCAAAATGGCCGCAGAGCCCACAGGGAGAGCCCCTTTGGATTGGGTGAGACCGTAGTTCTTCCACGCGGTTTGCATCACGGATTTTGTAAAACCACAGCCCGCTTGCTGAGAAAGAAGTGGAACCCTGTTCGCAAACCTAAGAATGCGAACGGGTTCGTCAGCGTTGCCAAGAAGATCTTCGGTGTCTGTTGTCCCCCGCTTTTTCCTCTTCTTCGTGATTTTTCCCTTATTGCTGACTTCCAATAAATCGTCTCCGGGCTTTGACCAAGCGATTCCAACTTCAATTTGGAACGGATTGCCTCGGTAAACAGAAGGAGGACGAGTGGAGACAGCGTAGAAGTCGGCATCACATTCCTTCATGAGACCTTCGGTAATGCGGTTCTCTCCAATCGGTGAGAGACAATTGGTGGGAGGGGCAGATATTTTTGTTTTTTGAATGGCACGGTAAAGGGCGTCCGCCTCTTCGCGAGCAACTCGACTTGGATAGGTGCGCTCATTTAGTTTGGTAGCCTTGATGATTTCTTGGGCTTTCTTTTTTCCGACACGGCAAAAATCTTCCTGAAGGAAGCCAATGAGCCAGCGCGAATTCGTTTCGCGGAGCATACGGATGAGTTCTCCGAGCTCAACGCCATATGGGTGAGGCTTAATCTCGTCAGGTCGATCCGGAATTTTTTTGACTGCACGCTCATAAACTCGGATTTCTTCACTTCCGGGTGCGAGATAATTTATGGTGCAGTGCGGATTTGCAACAGCAGTTTGCTTGATGTAGTCATCCACAGATCGTAAGCCACGTTTGTATGTGGCTTCCAGCTCCAATTCAAATCGAGTACCTTGTTTGAGGTGCCACTCCTTTAATTCGTCATCACTGGTAATGACGGGTTTGTTTTTTCGGGAGTCCATCTGCAGTTTGATGTGGTGGGCTTTCCCGCGTTTGGTTTTGGACGTAATGACTGCTCCTTTGCCAGTCGTCATTTGTCCGTAGAGGAGGGCCGCCGAAATACCGATGCCCTGTTGGCCACGGGATTGGCGGCGACTATGAAATTTTGAGCCGTAAAGTAGTTTGCCAAATATATTTTGAATTTGGGCTTTTACAATTCCGGGGCCGTTGTCTTCGACCATAATTTTGAAGCGATCTTCTTCGAGCTGGTGAATCTCAATAGATATCTCAGGAAGAATCCCAGCTTCCTCGCAGGCGTCGAGGGAGTTGTCCACGGCCTCCTTGATGGTGGTGAGAAGGGCCTTTTGTTTGTTATCGAATCCGAGCAAATGACGGTTCTTGGCAAAGAACTCAGAGACCGAAATCTCTTTCTGTGCCAGGGCCATTTCTTCGGCGGTGGAATGTTTTTTACGAGTTGCCAAGTCTTTGCCTCAAAAAGTTGGCACTAGTTTGCCGCGAGGGGAGGGCAAAATCCAGCGCGACAAGAGAAAGAAGGGCTCTTGTGGACCTAAACCCTTTAATGGCAAGGGAAAAAAGAAATCCGAAATCCTATGTAATGAAAAGCGACTTCCTAGCCGATGAAGGACTGATGCGCTTGATTTAGCGCTTTCCCCTCATCCAAATGGCTTCCAAAAACCCTCAGAAAACCAAGCTTGTTGCTCCAGTGGCCGCTCTAAGCTCCGCTGATAAAGGTGTTTATGAGAATGACCTTGCAAAATGGCAACCCCTCGTCTGGTATGTGGTGAACCGTTTCCGCAACCGGCTCCCGGTCTCCGTTTCAGACGATGAGCTCTTTTCTGCAGGAATGGTGGGGCTCATGAACGCCTCTCGTTCCTACGACTCTTCAAAAGGGGCAACCTTCAAAACCTATGCGTATCACCGCATTCGGGGTGGCATCCTCGATGAACTGCGTCGACTGGATTTTCTTCCACGCACCCAGAGAGAGAAGGCCAAAGCCGCTGGGGTCGATGCTCCCGCATTTGTGACTCTTCCCGTCGATGAGAATGGAGAAGAGTTCTTGGCCGCAGGGGAGAAGGAAGCGGAGTGTGAAAACATGGAGTTGATGGAGTTGATTCGGAATCGAATCCAAGACCTTCCTGAAAAAATGCGTCAGGTCATGACTCTTTACTACAGCGAAGGGCAACGCATGAGAGATATAGGTGAGGAGTTGGGGCTTACAGAAAGTCGAGTCAGTCAAATCCACACCAATGCCATCCAGCGCTTGCGACGATTGGTGAAAGGGCTGAGCTAACATGAGGGCATGGTCCCTCGGCGAATCGTCCTAGCATGTTTTTATGTACTGAGTGCACTGCCCGCCTTTGCTCAATTACCTGAGCAGAGTCCCAAGGTTGTGGACTACACCATTGCAGCCCACCTGCAAGCAGATGGGCGAACCATCAAAGGCGAGTTGAGCTTGGATTGGAAAAACACGACAACTCAACCCACTCAAGAACTTCATTGGCATGTTTATAACAACGCTTGGAAGAGTCGAGATTCCTTGTTTATGCAAGAGGCCCATCGTTTTGGTGTTAATCGGTCTCCTCGAGAGTGGGGCGGCACGCAAATCAAAGAAGTAACTTTGAAAGATGGGACCCCGTTGGAATTTTCCTATCAGCCTCAGTCCGGTGCTCCGAAAGACGAAACCGTATTAATCACGAAACTTCCTAAGGAAGTTCAACCTGGCGAAACTGTTTCTGTCGAACTTTCTTTTAATGCAGTCCTGCCTCCCGCTTTTGTGCGATCTGGCGTGGATGGCGATGGTGGGTATATCCACGCCGTTCAGTGGTACCCAAAGGTGGGTGTTTTTGAAGAACTTGAAGGGATGATTCAATGGAATTGTGAACCTTATCACTACCTCACCGAGTTCTACGCCGACTATGGTTCTTACACTTTAGACTTAACTCTTCCGATTCGTTACGCAGGCAAGGTCGCTGCAACAGGATCTTTGACGAGTGAGGTTTCTTCAGAGACGACAGTCCAATATGTTTTTCAATCTGACAATGTGCATGATTTTGCTTGGACGGCAGACCCTGACTTTGAAGTAATTGAGATTAGTTTTCATACCCTCATGAATGAAGGTGGGTGGCGAGATCATGAAGAGGAGGAGCGCATCTTTAACGCTCTTTCGGGGGACAACAGATTTGCTCACATCCAATCTGTCGAGACTCTCCTTCCTCGCGACACGTTAATCCGCTTAATGCTTCAACCCGAACACGCCGAATATTCGGATCGCTATCTGGACGCCACGGCCAAGTCTCTTTATTGGTTTGGCCTTTGGTACGGCGAGTACCCCTATGAAACGATTTCCGTCATTGACCCAGCCCATAATGCACGTCGAACAGGTGGCATGGAATATCCTCGACTTTTTACTGGTGGTGTCCGCAAGGGCAATGCCCAGAGAACCCTGTCTCCAGAGGGTGTGACAGTCCATGAATTCGGGCACCAGTTTTGGTACGGGCTCGTAGGTAATGACGAGTTTCGTCATGCGTGGATGGATGAAGGTTTTAACACCTTTAGCACCCAGAGAGTTAAAGCCAAAGGCTGGGCTCCTTCTTTGGCAACTTGGTCGGTTCTAGGAAACCAGTACTACGGGCAAGCCCCTGTGGCCTACCCTTCTTACGGCAAAGGAAGTTGGCTTTCTCTTTTTGCTTTACAACGATGGGAAACGCCTGACCTTGGATTTGTAGGCGAATTGTCCTATGAGCTTCGTCGGAACACATCGATTGAGAGATGGGCGCGTGAACTTCCCTTGGCGAGCTATTTGCCTGAAGTCTGGGATGACCCGGTCCTCCGGTTACGCGGCAGCCATGCTTACGACTGGTCGGACCCATTGGCAAAACCAACCTACACTCTTCAAAACAGCACCATGCGGCGAACAAATGCTTACAACCGCCCTGCAATGATGCTGGAAACTTTCTCTCGCCTCATGGGCGAGGAAACCTGGACGCGAGCTATTCGTGCCTACCACGAGCGATACCGTTATCAGCACCCTCGACCCAAAGATTTTTTCAAAACAGTACAAGAGTTTGCAGCGGGAGTCACGATAGGTGACCAAGAACTCAATTGGGGGGAGTTGTGGAAGCAGGCTTACCAATCGAATGACACCCTGGACTATGGAGTTCATCGCTTGCAAAACCAAGTTTCTATTTTGAACTCGAAGCAGCTCGAACAAGAGGACACCGAAGAAGATCACGAGGGGCCTTGGGATGTTGTCATCGAACTGCGCCGCTTGGGAACCTTTCAAGTACCGGTTGAGGTCCGAGTGACTTGGGAAGATCAAAGCGAAGAGAATTTTGTTTGGGATGGCCGAGACTCATGGAAGCGCTTTGAATGGCCCGTCCACTCTTTGCGTGCCACGAAAGTTGAGGTGGATCCCAACCAGAGACTGCTTTTGGACCGCAACTGGATGAATAATTCTCGCTTGGACAAACCGGACGACAAACGAGCTCTCCAATATGGATTACGGGCCATGATTTGGGCTCAACAGGTTCTTCATTACTCAGGAGGCATGGGATGAGCCAGGAAGAACACGACTCCGGTTTGAATCCCACTCCTTTTGTCGTTGACGCTGTGGAGCACAATTCGCAGCCGCCGAATGCCCTCGACAGCCAAACTTCGAGTCAACCAACGCCGTCCATGTTGCCCACTCATCCAAGGCGAGGAATTTTGGGTCACTTCTTGGCCGGCCTCGGATTGGCCCTAGCGCGCCCCCGGGTGTTGGTGTGCCTAGTTGCCTTTTCCATTCTTCTTGCCTTACCCACGGCAACAACTGTTTATCAATCTGCTCGCTCTGGCTTAACGAACGTGGCCGTGCCCGCTTCTGAAATTCCCTTCAATGTAGCTTGGTCCACGCCGGGGTGGTTGCTTGCGGAATGGAAAAGAGAAACTCCTAACTTTTCTTCAGCTGCCCAGGCGGCCCTCACCCCGAGCATTTTGCTTTCTTCTCTTGTTGGGCTCCTTCTCGCCGGCGGTTGGATGGGGATTGCCCTCAGCCCTCGCCGCCGCAACGGGCTTTTGGCCTTCCTTCGGTTTGGAGGAGAGTGGTTCTTTCCCTTTTTTAGGACATGGCTATTGGGCTTACCTCTTTTCTACGGATTGACTTGGATTTTTTGGAGTAGTCCCTTTGAATGGGTTCTTGAGCAAGTGGTTCCGGAAGGCAAACTTGACCTTGCTCCCTCTGAATCGCTGGCTCGTTGGGTGGAGCATGGACGCGAAACTCTTTATGTGTTGGGGCTCCTCGTCCTGGAGTTGGTTCTTGACCTCAGCCGGGCTTCCATGGTGGCGAATCGAGGGCGCTCCGCCCTACTTGCACTCTTTAGGGGATTGGGCAGGTTTGCTTACGAGCCCATTCGAGTTCTCGGTTTTACGGGCCTTGGTTTTGTTTTTGAGTTGGGTTGGGTTGTCGCCCTCTCTGTCTTGTCTGCCCGCGGGTTAATACCGCTGTGGAGCCTAGTCTTCTTGCTTCCCTTCGGAAGAATCTTGTGTCGTGCCGGTCGCCAAGCTGGATTGGTCATGTTGGTAGCAGAAGATCGTCCTCTCCCGGAAAAAGCCTGAGTCTAGACTTTTCGCAACTCTAAGTGGGATTAGAGAAGAGATGGTCGGCGAGAATTCTTCTCGCAGCCATTAGCCGCCACGCAACAATTATTAGGACTTAAATAAACGAGAAATACCGCCCAACACGGAGCCCTCTCCTGTTTGCTTCCCAAGATTCTTAGGGGCATTGGCAAGAATTCGGTTGGCCAAGCGAGAGAAGGGGAGGCTTTGTATCCAAACTTTTCCATGTCCGCGAAGGGTAGCCAGGAACAGACCCTCGCCACCAAAAATCATGGACTTCAGATTGCCGGCACGTTCAATGTCGTAATCAATACCGGGCGTGAACGCGACAAGGCAACCCGTGTCCAGGCGAAGAGTCTCTCCATTGAGCTCGCGTTCCACGATGGTTCCGCCGGCATGAAGGAAGGCAAGCCCATCACCCTCCAATCGCTGAAGGATGAAACCTTCGCCACCAAAAAGACCTGCACCGAAGCGCTTGTGAAGAGCAATACCAACCTTTGTTCCGTAGGCGGCACAAAGGAAGGCATCCTTTTGGCAAAGTAAGTCGCCTCCCATGGCCCCAAGATCCATCGCTATAATTTTGCCTGGATAGGGCGCAGCAAAGGCAACGCGCGCCTTTCCAGCAGCGTGGTTGCTGAAATGGGTCAAGAAGATGGATTCCCCTGTGAGGACTCTTTTCCCAGCATCAAAGAGTTTGCCCATCAAGCTGTTGTCTGCGCTGGAGCCATCACCCATGCGGGCTTCAAATTCCACACCTTCTTCCATGTAGTTCATGGCGCCCGCCTCGGCGACAACGGTTTCGCCTGGATCCAGCTCAACCTCTACAACTTGAAGGTCATCTCCGTGAATGAAATAGTCTAGTTCATGGCACTTCATAGGGGATGTTCTAACATGTTGGCCCCTAATACGAAACTATGACTACGATTCTTCAAGGAGCGGCTGTAATTGGCCAGTCTGGCGGCCCCACGGTCGTCATCAACCAATCCCTCGTTGGCGCCATTCAGGAGGCTGCCCAACATGATTGCATCACAAAAATGTTGGGTGCAAGGCATGGCGTGAAAGGCATGATGGACGGTGACCTCATTGATTTGAGTTTAGAGACTGCTGACACTCTTGAAGCGATTGCCAAAACTCCAGCTGCTTCATTAGGGTCAGTTCGCATGAAACCTACTGCTGAGGATGTCGCCAAGATTGTGGAAGGCCTTCGCCGTTTCGATGTTCGATACTTTTTCTACATCGGAGGAAATGACACCGCTGAAACTGCTCATATTGTGGAGCAGCTTTCTGTAGAACAAGGCTACAAAATGCGTTGTTTTCATATTCCAAAAACCATTGATAACGATCTTCGCGTCACTGACCACTGCCCTGGGTATGGCTCCGCTGCTCGCTTTGTCGCTCATGCTTTTCAGGGCGACGACCGAGACAACCGTTCCCTCATGGGAGTCAAAATCAATGTGGTCATGGGTCGGCACGCCGGTTGGCTGACCGCTGCTTCGACTTTGGGCCGTCGTAATGAAGAAGATGGTCCTCATTTGGTTTACCTGCCCGAGCGGGTTTTTGACCCTGAACAATTTTTAGCTGATGTTGCCGAGGTTCATAGTCGTTTGGGCAGGTGCGTCGTTGCCGTTTCTGAAGGAATTCATGACGCTGATGGCAAACCGTTTTTGCAGGTTTATGCTGAACAAGCAGGCTCTGCTCTTGCGGGTCAAGCGGACAGCCATGGCAACGTTCAACTTTCAGGAACCGGCGCCTTGGGTGATGCCCTTGCAAATCTTGTGAGAGAGCACCTTGGGAATATTCGGGTGCGGGCGGACACCTTTGGATACTTGCAACGTTCTTTTCCAGCCGACGTTTCTCCCATTGACGCCAGTGAAGCTCGCGAATGTGGCAGGGCTGCGGTTCGGGCAGCCGTATCTGGAGACCACGCCAGCGGTTCGATTGCCTTGCGCCGTGTGGAAGGGGGGGAATACCGTTGCGAGCCTTTCGTGACTCCTCTCCATACCGTTGCCAAACACACCAAAGACATGCCGGAGGAATTCCTTCTAGGGCAGAATGGTGTTTCTCCTGCTTTTCGGAATTATGCCCTTCCTTTGACGAGCGGCATTCAGCCCATGGCAGACCTTGAAGGGAATCCTGTCAATTCGGAATAACCGTCTTTTCATAGGTTTCATTTTTCTTTCCCCCTTTCTTATAAGAGCGAGGGTTGAATACCCCTGGTAGACAACCTGGATCTCCTTTCATAAACCCCAAATACGTACATGCTTCTAGCCACAGTATTGTTGTTTCAAAGCCAAGCACTGGCTCCTCTGACCAAGGGCGGCTCCACCGCCCCCTCGCTACAAGTTGAAAAGTCAGTCACCGTTTTTGGTCGTCTTCAAAGCGACTTCACTCTTTCTGGCGCAGGTGGTGAAGAAGATGCCTCCGCTGTTGAATTCCGCCGCGTTCGCATCGGCGCAAAGGGCAACCTTTCCGACGAAGCTTCTTTCAAGGTGGAGTTGGATTTTGCGAGCAGTAGCGAACCGGCAAAATTCGCTGATGCATACCTTCAACTTAAGAACATCGGACCTGGCGCTATCAAGGTTGGACACTTTAAGGAGCCATTCGGTTTGGACGCATTGACATCCAGCCGCTTCATTACCTTTCTGGAGCGGTCGGTTGTGAGTGGCTTTTCCCCTGCTCGCAACCATGGAATCATGATGTCCAATAGCACGGATCAATTGACCTGGCAGGCAGGCACCTTCTGGGATGCCGATTCCTACGGCGAAGATACAGATGCAGATAACAACACTTCCTTTGGTGGTCGTGTAGTTTTCCGTCCTTGGATTACGGACAAAGGTCGCACTCTTTTGCACATGGGTGCTGCGGTTCAAGAGCGAAAAGGAACGAAGTCATTCAAGGCATATCCAGGTTCCCACGAGTCCGGCTCCTGGGCCACAACTCTAACTAATGTCGACACCACCGGATTGGAATTGGCCTACACCGATGGCTCTCTAAGTCTCATGGCTGAATATGCCAATGCCGACTCTGACGAAGGCGAAGCGACTTCAAAGTCCGCTCAAGTGAGCTGGTTCACGGGTGACCAGTACCGCGGTTACAAGGTTTCCTCGGCAGCTTTCGAGCGGGCTAAAGGAATTTCCGAAGGTGCTTGGGAAGTCGCCGTCCGCTGGGGTGACTATGACTTCAGTGAAGTTGACGGAACCTCGGGCACTGCCAAAGGAGTTGCCTTGAACTGGTATGTGGACTCCAACATTCGGGTCATGGTGGATTCCACCACAGTTGAACCCGAAGTTGGCGCTGATTACGGTGTCATGGCTATCCGGTTCGCTTTCGATTTCTAAGAAAATTGCTTTCATGATGGGACGATGGGTTCTTCGGAATTCTCGCCTCATTTCCCTTCTGGGAGAGAAGAAAGCCAACACAAACCCGTACTTTTTCGTAAAAATAGTTGCCATGAAAGTAGTTCTCACCACCCTTAGCCTTCTTGTACTTTCTTCCTCCCTCTGCGCCCAGGGCGGTTATTTAGGAGTTCAGCTGCAATCGGACGACCAGGCTGGAGCTCTCATTTCCGAAGTGACTGAACCCAGTGCTGCAGAAATCATGGGGTTGCTCCCTGGAGACCGAATCCTGACCGTGGACAGCACAGGTATTTTGAATATGGAAGCTTTGGCCCAGGAGGTAGGAAGGCGCCTGCCCGGTGAAATTGTGAGGCTTCGAATTCGGCGAGGCGAAGAGGAAATCACCCTCCGCGGTCTGCTTGGGCGCCGTTCTCGGCAAAGTTTGCAGCGTTCCTCTCCTCCTCTCGACCGGCGCGCAGTCCCTCGAGAAGAATGGAAAAGATTGGAGGAGTTGCTGGAAAACCAGGGAGGCGTTCTTGAAATGCCAGAATTCCCCGAAATGCCAGAATTCCCCGAAATGCCTAACTTTCCTGACTTCCCACGGATGTTTGATGCGGATGATTTTTTTGAAGGATTCCAGCTCGATATTGACGCCCAGTCCACGGAGGGCATGAATGTTTACCTAAGTTATCCCGAGTCCACTTCTGAAGAAGACCGCGAGCGTTTAATCCAGGAGGCCCATGAAAAATATGGAGAAGACGTGGTAGTTGAATTTAAGGGAAGGGGCACCGTTTTTCGTATGGGCACTAGAAAGTCGTTTGATGGTGAATTGGACACCAAAAAGTCTAAAGACCTGAAAACTCTTCTTGAAGAAGGGGAGTTCGAAATCCCTCAAAGGGAGGAGAAAGAAAAAGACAGTGTTTGGCACGCCAGTCTTGACGAGGCTCTGAAAGCTGCCAAGAAAAGCGGAAAGCCAGTTTTATTAGATTTCTATGCGAATTGGTGTGGCCCGTGCCGCCAATTGGGGGAGGAGGTGCTCGATAACCCCAAACATAAGGATCTGATTTCTCGATTTGAGGGGGTCCGAATCAATACAGATGATAATAAAAGCTTGGCCAAACAATACGGCGTTCGGGGAATCCCTGATGTCCGCATTCTGGATGCAGGCGGGAAGGAGTTGGCCCGGATTCGAGGGTTTAAGGGCGAAGAGGCCACGGTCAAAGTCCTCCAAGGCCTTTTTTGAGCCTTTGGTGATTTCCGAGTCCGGTCCTCAAAATCGGGGGACTGAATCCAATAAGAGGATTGAAATGAAACGCCACAAAATGAACTCCGCAAGTCGTCAAGAGCCTTCAGGGCTCGTTCGGGGGAACAGCGGCTCGCAACGAGGTGGTGCGCTTCAATCGCTTTGGGAACTCTGGTTCTGGTTTCGGTCGGGGGGCCGAAGCTGGAGTGAGGCCAGGGGAGGACTTATTCTACTGCCGATAAGGCAGGAAATTTTCCACGAAAGTTAATCCCTTCGGGGGTTTGATTGAAGGCCTGAATCGGGGGATTCGGGCCTTTTTCTTGTATTGAAGAGAAAAGTTAGAAATACCCTAATTAGGCGGCTGGAAATTTCCGAAAGAGGGGGGTGCCCTTCCGTCCAGCCTTATTTGCTATCCCCCTTCTCCTTCTAGGAGCAGGAATGGCCACTCTTTCGGCTTCTTCGGTCGCTGAGGGGTCAAATTTGGCTGATCTCGTCTCAGACGCAGATTGGATTGCTGAAGTCGAGACCATAAACAAGCGTTTCGAGTTGTCTGATGACGGATCTATTCAGACGGTATTTACTTTTTCTGCCATCACTCCGATGAAGGGGAGTGTGGCCTCCATAGACGAAGTCCGAATTCCGGGCGGAGTGGCGGCTGGCCGCGGTTTGCACATTCCTGGCATGCCGCGAATCGAGGTGGGTGACCACCACATTCTGTTCCTAAGTAAAGAAAGTGTTGTACAGCGATGGAGATTACCCGTCCGGCTATCGGCCGGCGCTTTCCGCGTTCGTCAAGCCCGTCCAGGGGCTGGGCGCACGGTGGTTCGCGCGTTGGCAGACCAACAGGAGCCGGAAATCCAGGATTACCAAGCCTTCCGCACCCAAGTTCTTCATGAAATCGCAAGCCAGCGTTCTCGTTAGGCGGATTGCGATCTTCGGATTGGCCTTGGCCGTGGTCGGTGGAACCGCTTTAGGTTATGTTCGAATTGTTATTGGCGGCGAGACGCTTTATTGGAATAGCAACACCATCGGATGGCAGCTGAGTACACCGGGTTGGGATGATTTGAGTGAAGATGGGAGCCACCGCGCAGCGGTGCGGCATGGCCTGGAAAGTTGGGAAAACGTTTATGGAAGCAATCTTAATTTTCGCTTTGATGGCGAGACATCTTCCACGAACTTCTCGAGTCATTCCAGCCATTTAGTTGTGGCGGACGAAAACAATTCGACAGGGTTCTTTCCTAGTGGAACAGGGATGGTTGCCGTTACTCCCATCAGCTATCGATTAAGTGATGGGCGAATTTTGGATGCCGATATTATTCTTAATGCTCGCGATTGGGTTTTTTCGACTGATTTGAGTCAAGGCACTTTTGATATTCAGGATATAGTAACCCACGAAGCTGGCCACTTAATAGGCTTGGACCATTCGCCCTCTCTTTCTTCTTCTATGTGGCCGTATGTTTCCGCTTCCCAGTGGCTTCACAGAAGTTTGAGTGCAGATGACAAGGCCGGCGCTGTTGCGCTCAAACCTTACGGCGGAGATTCTAGGCTCAATGGGCGAGTTTTGAGCCCTCAAGGTGGCGGCCTTTCCAGTGCTGTAATTGGCATTGTCAATGTCCACGATGGTCGTCAAATGACTACGGTGCTCTCCGAGCCAAATGGGAACTGGACCGTACGCGGTTTGGAAGCTGGAGACTACTGGGTTTACGTGACTCCACTAGAGGGAGGCATGGGGGAATCCAACCTCACAGGAGACAATCCCGTAGACACAAACTTTTCAGCAGATTTCTACGGCGGCTATCAAAGTCCATACTTGTTTGCACTTGCGGAAGGTGAAATCTACTCTTGTGGAGACTGGATTCTTCCCGCAGATTCACCTCTTCAAGATTATTTGGGAGCTTCAAAACAAGTCCATGCCGGAAGTGATTCAACGTTCACCTTGTCTGGTTCAGGTTTTTCTCCAGGTGGACTGCAAATCCGATCCAAATCTCCCTACATCACGATTACGAAGGTTGGGGGAGGGTCTTCCTGGAGGAGAGTTTGCGCAACAGTTTCTTCCGGAGCTCCTGTTGGGCAATACGATTTATTCTTCGTCCATTCGACAGGGTTTTTAGACATTGCTCCAGGAGCAATCGAAGTTGTCGAGGAAGCCCCCTCGATTCAATCTTTGAGTCACTCCGTGGTTTCGATTCAAGGTGGAGAAAAAATACAAATCCATGGCAATGGATTTCAGGAAGGGTGTTGGGTTGTAATTGGGGGTAAGGAAGCTGTTCAATCAACTTGGATTGACTCACAAACCCTTGAAGTTATAGTTCCTGGACACGACGGTGGTGAAGTAAATGTCATGCTCCAAAACCCAGATGCCCAAAGTTGTATTCTGCGAAACGCTCTCACCTATGTTGCCGTCCCTATTTTTACAGAACTTTGGCCCGTTGCGGGACAAAGCAATGGGGGAACCAAGGTTCTCGTGCATGGTGAAGACTTTTCAAGCGGTATCCAAGTGTTGCTAAACGGTCGCCAAGCGTCAACGACCTGGATATCTAGCAGGTTAATAGAGGTGTTGACTCCATTCGGTACACCAGGTGGGGCCGATTTCATTTTCCGAAACCCAAGCGCCGCAGACGTCGTCGTGGAAGATGCCTTCCTTTTCGTGTCTTCGCAGGACCCTCAAATATCCGACTTCACCCCAAGTACAGGAAATGGGTCCGGCGGAGCTCTTGTGAAACTGTTTGGGCGCAACCTAGAAAATCCCGCCCGCGTTTTGTTTGGGGTGGACTCAAGTACAGGACTTGGAGGTGTGGAAGGGGAGGCCCTCCATGCAAATGCTCCAAACGAGATTCAGGTCAGGAGTCCTCATTACCGGGCGGGAAGTTGGGGAGTGAAGCTGGAGTTGGCCAACGGCCAGGGTGTGATGGCGCCGGGCACCTTCTTCTTCCAGCCCGCTCCTGTGGTTGGCGGGTGCGCTGGGGTCGTGGGTCGACCAGGAGCTTTCCAAGGCTGGGGAGAGCTTCCGAGTTTTCTTGTCCTCTTTCTGGGTGCGTGGATTCTCAGAAGAAAAAAGGGCGTCTTGGTGGAATAGGGCAGATTCATAGAATCACTGAGTGAGCTCCTGCGCCGCAACCCCTCTCGTCCTGCCTACATTGTTTCTCCTATTGGGAGTTACCGGATGTTCTCAAGAACGGGAACGGCCTTGTCCACCGGTTTTGGTTGTCGGAATGGATGGATTGGAGTGGAGTGTCTTAGAGCCCCTCATAGATGCTGGCCGAGCTCCCAACTTTCAGAAGCTCATTGAGCGTGGGGTAGGGGGAAGTATTCAAACGGCGGTTCCCACCTTCTCTCCAGTTCTTTGGTCCACCATTGCAACCGGTTTCGGTCCGCGCGAACATGGCATTTTGAATTTCGCAGAAATGGGTCCAGGCGGCCAGCTAGGTAAGCCTTACACATCGAATACGCGGCAAGTTCCTGCGATTTGGAACATGGCATCTGAGCAAGATCGCCGCGTTCTTTCCACTGCTTGGTGGGTATCTTGGCCTGCAGAAAAAATTCAAAATGGAAGGATTGTTGCTTCTTATGCAGCCCAAGCTCAAGGCCGAATTTTATGGAAGTCTGGAGTATGGGCAGATGGATTGCCCGATCTCGCCCACCCCCCAAGTTTGATGGAAGAAATCCTTCCGGCTTTACAAGATGGGGCACCCGAGGGCCCCTTGCGTTCAGAATTCAACGGGATTTTTGGTTCCATTCCGCAAGAGGGGGCTTGGGATTTTCCTTGGCAAAGAGATCGCTTGTTTCGCATGGCTTATCACGGCGATAGAACCCATCACCGCATTATGTTGGAACAGTTAGCCCAAGAGATTGGGGACTTAAATATGGTTTATTATGGATTGCCCGATGTCGCAGGCCACTACTTTTGGCGTTATCGCGAACCTTCTGCTTTTTCTTACTTCACGCCACCTGAGCAAACCAAACGCCTTGGCAATCGCATCGATATTGTTTACGAATTGATGGACCGTTGGTTAGGGGACCTGATTGATGTGGTACCTCCAGAAACCAACATTATGGTTTTGAGTGACCATGGGATGCACGCCTTCAATCTTGCCAATCCACGGCAAATTCAGTCCGGAGGACATGAGGCTGGCCCCGATGGTGTGTTTGTCCTTGCGGGTCCTGCTGTCCAGGTCACTGGACTACTTCCGAAGGAGAGCCGTCGAGTAACCAATATTTTTCAGGTTGCACCCGCTCTTCTCCACCTGCTTGAATTGCCTGTACCTGAAGACCTTCCCGCACTGGTTCCGGAGCACATTTTTTCGCCCGAGTGGATTCAAAACCATGCTGTTCAAAAGGGGCCAAGTCTCCGATCGGAATTCCGTCCCGCTACTCCGCCGAGAGTACCGGGGGAAGGATATGACCAAGAGTTCATCGACTCAATGCGAGCAATCGGTTATGTTGGCGGGGACGAAGAAGAATAATAATGTTCAAACGAGTTCTACTTGCGACTGATTTTTCAGACCACGCTCGCTCGGCCTACCCATGGGCTGCAGAAATGGCGAGTAAGTCTGGAGGGACTGTTGTGTTGATTCATGCCTTTGAAGATGACCTTGTCGCCGCAGCACCGGCATTAAGTGGTTATGTGCAAGCCGAGGCTTTGGACTTAGGAAAGTATCGAGAAGAATTCCGTCGAGGCTCTGAAGCAGCTCTCGCTGCTGCGGCTGAAGAAGTCGAGGCCTTAAATTCCGCGGTAGAAACTCATTTGATTGAGGGGGGCGGCCGGCCCTGGCAGGCCATTGTCCAGGCTGCGAAAGACCTCAATTGCGGAGCTATTGTTCTCTCGACCCATGGCCGTGGGGGACTCGCACACATTTTGATTGGCTCTACGGCAGAAAAAATCGTTCGAACCGCACATTGCCCAGTTTTAACTGTGCATCTTGGAGATCATGTGGGAGACTGACGTTTTACAAAAAAATGCCTAAAGAATCCGCCCCGCTACGAACTCCCATTGTTGCTTTTGACATTGAGGTTGCCGGTTTGGAATGGGAAGAAGTGGACGAAGCCACTCGCCACTACCTTCTTTCTCGGAAATCTCAACGGGATGGTGAAGAACCCATCAAGCATCGGCTTGCTTTAGTGCGAGGGCTTGGAAGAGTGGTGTCAGTGGGCATGTGGAACTTGGAAAAGGACACGGGTGCTGTCCTTGTTCATGGTAGCGGCAATCAATGGGATGACTTTGAAGTTGTGCCTGGTACAAAAATTTGGCGCGGAAATGAACGGGAAATGCTTGCCGAGTTCTGGCGTTTAGCGGAGGAGTGGGGGGCGGTTGTGACGTACAACGGCCGGTCTTACGACGGCCCCGTTCTTATGACCCGTTCCGCCATGCTGGATATCGCACCCTCCCGCAATTTGGCTGGGTATCGCTACAGCGTCCGCGACCACTGTGACCTCATGGACGTCCTGGGTTATTTTGGTGCTTCGCGCGAGAACTATTCTTTGGACTACTGGTGTCGGCGGTTTGGCGTAGAGTCCCCCAAGGGGAAAATGGATGGCTCCATGGTTGCACAAAAAGCACGCTCAGGTCGTTACGACGAGATTGCTGAGTACTGCCTTCGAGATACTCGAGCGACCGCCGATTTGTTTCGCCGTTTGCAGTCCACCCTGATTCCCCTTTTTGGTTGAGGGCTGGCCTTTGGCGACACTCGCTCGGAACACGGCCTGGTTAACCGTCGCCAAGACTCTTTCTCTATCTGTTTACGCCATCTTTGGGCTTTTGCTTCCTCGATTAGTTTCGATGGAGACGAATGGGGTTTACACTTTGATGAGCACGCTACTTTTTTTTGGTAGTGCTGTGGCAACAATTGGTGTTCCGACTATTTTGGTCCGGACCATTGCTAGAGAGCCTAATCAAGCGGGACAAGTTTATGCCGATGCCCGCCGAACCCTACTCCTCGGTTCTTTTGTCGCAGGCTTCTGTGTCCTCGCTTATCTCCTTGTGGAGATGACTTTTCAGGGCGGATTAGGCATTGAGCGCTGTGTCCTTGGTTTTCTCGTTTGTGGAATCATTTTTGGCGAAGCATTTGGCAGTCTTGGCGAGGCTCTTTTCCAAGCCAATGAAGAAATGGCTGTTCCCGCTGCTTGGGATGTCGGCACGGGTCTCTTTCGAGTCGGATTTGCAGGTTGTGCTTTGTACTTTGCGCCCCATTGGGGGTTGTTTGGGGTTTTTACTTCTTTTTTAATTGGATCTTTCATTCGTGGATTTGTTTTACCCATTAAGGCCGAGGCTAGATTTCTTCCCAACGGACTCCCTAAGTCGAACAATAAGAGAACTAAAGCCCTTATGCTGGAATCTCTTGGGCTTGCCTTATTTCAAGCCCTTCGCATGCTCCGGAATCGTTTGGATTCCCTACTTCTAGGGCTATTAATCATCCCGATTGTTGGCCTTTCCCTTTTGGAAACATCCGACATTGCGCGAGGGCTTTACGGGCAGGGCATGCGAGTTCTGTTCGTCTTTCATGCTCTAACAATGGCGCTCAATTCCGCTGTATTTCCCCGCCTAACTCGGTTATCTGCCGAGTCTTTAGTAGACCCAGATTCTGAGGTGGAGGTCAAACACCAATTCGGGAGAGTTTTGCGCTATCAGGCTTGGTGGGCGGCCCCACTTGCTGTTTCCGTGTTCATTTGGGCGGACCCCATTGCCGGCTGGTTTGGTGAACAATACCGTTACGGGGTTGAGGGCCTAGTGGGAACCACAGGGGGTGTCCTGGAAATCCTGTCGATTGTTGTATTGTTGGATTGTATTGGAGGACCCGTTGGAATGCTCATGATTGGAAGGAAGGAAATGGATCGAAAGCTTCCTTTCTTTGGTCTTGTTTTTGCCGTTTCTAGTATCGTTCTAAATATTTTGTTCATTCCAAAATGGGGCATATTGGGAGCAGCATGGGCTTCTTTCGGGGCGGCATTGGTGGAGGTCCTGGTCAAAATCGTGCTGACCAAACGGTTGTTGGGGACGGCCAAACTCATGGCTGGATCTTTGCCATACATCGTTCTTTCGGTGGGGATATCTTTTGCTTTGATAAAAGTTTTTCCAACCCTTCTAGAAAGCCCGCTTTTGGGAAGCTCTCTTTTCATTTGCGCTTATATCATTGTGAGCGGTAGTTTTGGCTTAATTGACTCTGGAATCACGGACCGACTTCGGCGGCTCTCCCATGGATAAGGATTTGAGCATTCAAGCAGAATGGAAGGACATATGAGTCGAGTTTTTCCATATTTCCTGTCTAGGCCGGCGAATCTTCTGGCGGAGCCTTTTGTGGCTACGGAATTGCCCACAAAGCGACCCAGATTTGTTGCAGGAGATCCTCGTCCGTGGGTTCGGGGCACGCTCAAAATCTTGGAAAATCAAGGAAGTCCTGCTTTGCCATGGTCTGAAGATGCCGATTTTATTCTTGCGCCATGGCCTAACCCAGGGAAGGAATGTCAAGACCTTTGCCGCCTTCTGGCGGGCGTCGATTCGTCGACCCCTGTGGCTTTGTATGAACGGGATTTCCCCGTTCTCCCCAACACCGTGATTCAGCGACGTGGAGAACAAACTTCTTCTGGGCCTGAAGTTTCTGACAGCCTGAGTCGTTTTCGAGCCTCCCTTAGACATGGCGGGAAAGGCGAAGCCGAGGCTCTTGTGTTGTTGCCTGCTCAGCGCATGAAACTCATTCTTAAGGGTTCTTTTCTGGCAACATTTCAGCCGCGCTCAAAGGATTCTTTGCAATCTCGTCGATATCTTCATCATTTACTGGATCATCAACGAAGCTTGAGTGTCCTTGCCCGAGTGGATCAGGAACTTTCTGATTCTCAACATCATCGAGACAATCCCGAAGAGCGGGTCCTTGCTTTAGCTCCACATTTTGACGATGAAGTTCTCCTTTTAGGTGCTGAACTTGCCCAAGCCGTGGAATCGGAATGCCCCATGCGCCTTCTTTGGCTAACGGATGGGGGCAAGGAAGGTGAAAAAAGGCGTACCGAGGGCGCTAGAGCTGCAAAGATTCTTGGGGTTTCGGAGACAGCTTGCTTGAATGCTCCTGAAAGCAACATTCGTGCTCATGGGAAGTGGACACAGGATCTTCGCCAGCATCTTGAGGAGTTCAAGCCGACTCGAATCCTTATGCCATGGTGGTTGGACAACCATGTGGACCATTTTGAACTCACTCGAGTTTTGCGTGCTGCTTGGCCCACGGGTTTCCCTTCATGCACGCTGAGCTTGACTGGGTTTTGGACCCCACTTCCTTTTGGAGCGAATGTTCCTGTTCATGCAAAGTTGGAAGAAGCCCTTCGTCAGCATGAGTCTCAGCTGACATCCTTAGACTATGTAGCCTCTTTTGCGGGTCTTAATGCTTGGTATGGAGGCAGTAGCGAGAGGCCTTCTTCAAGAACTTGGGATGTGCCAGCTAAGGACTACTTTGCGGCATTTAAGGAATCTGGATCTGGGCTTCGCCGATATCGGAATCCATGAGATGTCCTTATGAGCCTCCGCTCAGCTGATCGAACACGGTGGGAGTGTTGCGGATAATCATTTGGCTGAGAGTGATACTGCGCAAGGTATCCGTGACCACCTTTAAGGTATCACTGTATTGAGCGCGATCCGTTCTCAAGACATAAACAAAGTCGCCCGGGCGAACAAAAGGTATTTGTGAAGGGGGGTCGTCCAAACTTGGGTCAAAAAGAAGACTTAAGTTGTAACTTCGGACTTCAACTTTGTCCCCAACCTGCCTTGCAAGAATGATACCCGTAGTATCTCCTTCTGCAGGAATTCCTCCTGCAAGGGCAATGATTTCCAGGACTGAGATTTTTGGGGTGTCCAAAGGGAAGACGCCAGGCTGATTCACTGTTCCAAGAACAGTGACTTTCCTGAGCATGCTTAGCGTGACAGTAAGGGCAATGGATGGTTCAACGAGAAGGCCGTTGTAGGCTTCGAACAACTCATTTCGCAAGGAAGACAAAGTCATCTGTCCTCCTAGGGGTATGGGGTCGATCAAATGACAATCCAAGGAGCCGTCAGAATCCACGACATAACTTCGGCTCAAGTCAGGGAAGGACCAAATGTCCACGTGAACCAAATCGCCAGGCCCAATGAAGAACTGGCCACTTTGCATCTCTTGGGTTATGTTTGCGCCGCCAAATGCGGGTTCTTCTTCAAGGCCAACACCGTCTTTTACGGGGTGACTACACGCAACAAGAAGGAGAGGCAGTAGGGAGAGGGGTTTCATGAGTTTGGGCAGGGGCGCTATTGTTTCAAAGGAGGGCTCCCAGTGGAATACCTTTCGGGGAAGGAAAATTGACGCGACTCGCCATCATCGGAATTGACGGAGCAACATGGGACATTATGCAGCCCATGATTGACGCTGGAGAATTGCCGTATATTGCCCGTATTTTGGAGGAGGGGGTCAGTGGAGAGCTCGAATCGGAAATACCGCCCATCACGCCACCGGCCTGGACCTCCATGATGACGGGGGTTAATCCTGGAAAACATGGCATATTTCATTTTATTCGTCGGGAGCTGGGCAGTTACAGGTGTCCTCTAAATGATAGCTCGCATTTTTCAGGAATGGACATTGGCTCCATTTTGAGCCGCCAAGACTGGAAAGTCGGGCTTCTCAATGTACCCATGACCTTTCCGCCCTACCCCGTGAATGGTTGGACGATTTCTGGTGTTCCCTGCCCATTGGAGTCTGATTCTATTTTTTCCAGCCCTTCCCTAGCTGAAGAAGTGCAAGATTTATTGGGACATCCTTACGAATCCGATGTGAATTATGTTCCTTGGGACGGGGACACTGAACCCAATCAAGAGGATTTGTCTCAGTATGCTAGTTTGCGGGATGAATTATTCCGACTGGAAAAAGAGCGCCTGGAATTACTTCCAATCTTGCTACAAAGGCACCCTGTGGATTTCTTTTTCACGGTGATTTCCATTACGGACCGCTGTCAGCATTTCTTTTGGAAATTTCAAGACCGAAGCCATGCCGGTTGGTCTGAGGAAGGGGAGCGGCTTTATGGCGAGGTCATTCGGGAGGCCTACCATTTAGCGGATGCTTTTGTGGGGAAAGTCATTGAGCTTGTGGGGTCTGCTGTTCCCATTGCCATTGTTAGCGACCATGGATTTGGACCTCAGAACTGGGACTTCCACGTCAACCGTTGGCTTGAGGAGGAAGAATTTCTCTATCGAAAACCCACGCCCCGTTGGGTTCTTAACACGAAGCCAGTCTCTCGCTTCCCTGGTTTTTTAGGGAAGGTGCCGTTTCCTCGACTCCGCCGGAAATCCCAAACCGATTTTGAAGATGTAGATTGGAGTCGAACAAGGGCTTTTAGTTCTCTCGATGGAATATGCCTGAACATCAAGGGGAGAGAGCCTAATGGTCTTGTGCCAGAGGAACAGGCTCAACCCCTGCTCAATGAAATCCGTCATCGTCTTAAAAAATTAACGATGCCAGGAGGAAGGAAGGCTGTTGATTGGTTTGTTGACTTGGACGAATGTTATTCCGGTAATCGGAAACAAGAAGCTCCCGATTTACAATTTCAGATGGGAGGTCTCACCTGTTTGTTAAAGGACGACTGGAATTCCAAGACACTTTTTTCTGAGCGGCGCAATGCTGGCATTTCTGGAACACACCGATTTGAAGGCATCTTTGCATTGTCTGCTCCAGGGGTTAAGCCATCTCAAAAACTAAGTGGAATGCATATTCGTGACACGACTCCAACCCTTTTCCATGCTCTCGGGATTCCTATTCCATCCTGGATGGAGGGAAAGGCTCAATCCCGGATTCTTTCTAAGAGAAGAGAAGTGGTTATTGTTGAAGAGTCCATGCCTATTCCTGGGGGAGCCGGCGTCGGATTTACTCAACAAGACTCAGAGAAGGTTGAGGAATCCCTTCGCGCTTTGGGATACTTGCAATGAAACTTGTTTTTTCGCCTCTCTTCTTTCTTTATCTAATTGCCCTTAATGGTAATTCTCTTTCGGCTCAAAGTGACGCACCTGAGTTTTTTGTAGATTTTTCTACTGCTGGTAAAGAAGTCCCTCAGGGGATTGGGGCTGGCATCAACGACCTATCGAATGCGAGCGAAGGGGTCTGGAAAGCTTGGTCAGAAGCCATTCGACCCGAAGGGGGGCTTGCACGGATTTGGTTGAACTACACCATGGGACCCATGGCAAAGCAGGTGCAAGCCGGGCTGTATGCAAAGGAAGCGGGACTAAAAGTTTTTCTAGTCGTTGTGGGCGCCCCGGAGAATCAGGGTGTCCCTCATGAGAGGGCAGGAACTCCTCCCAAAAGTGTGGATGCTTGGGCCAAACAGGTCTCCGGCGATGTCCACACCTTGCTCAAAGCCGGCGTTCCTGTTGAATATGTAGAGATTTGGAATGAGCCTGATTTGGAGGGGCGATGGCTGGGGACTATGGAGAGTTTTGGAGCATTTTTTGCCAAAGCAGGCAAGTACCTTCGGAAATCCTTGCCTTCCCATATCCGACTTGGAGGGCCGGGGATGGCTTCTGGTGCAGGGCCCGGCCAAACTTATTTTCGAGCTCTTTTGAAAGCCTGCGCTCAGCATCGTTTTCAACCTGATTTTCTCTCTTACCATTTCTATTCAAGCTACCCAAGCGATAACGAGTGCTATGAGTATGCGAAGAGAATCCAGCAGAGTGCGGATGAGTTTGGGATTCCCGAACCGGAGCTGATTCTGTCCGAATGGAACATTGACTTGCCGCACCCCACAGCGCCGGAATGTGATGATCACCGTGCAGGTACTTTTTATATTTCTATGAACTCCTCTTTGGCGCGTACTTCGGTTTCGCATAGCCTTTTCTTCTTTTTGCAGGATGGATTTTGGGAAGCCAAGAAAGATTACGCCGGGCAATCGGTGGGGGTTTTTACTCTTAACGGCGGGCCCAAAGCAGTCTTGAACGGGATGAGGATGTTTCGAAAAGCCTCCCAATATCCACAAGTCTCTGTAGAGCGAAAGAATGCTCCATGGAACTTGACTTGCCTTGCCACGCGTAGTGGGCCTCGCGGTTATCTCCTTTTAGCTAACGCTTTTGGGTACGCAGAAAAGCGTGCCTACCACTATGTGGAATGGGCGGGCATGGACATGTCTATGTACAAAGGGAAGAACCAGCTGGTCCGTGGGTTTGTTGACGGGAAATACGGCGTTGAACGCTTGGGCGGCCCCCAAAAAGACCAGTCGCTTTGGGAAGAAGGCAAACGACTTATCCTGGAAACTCGAGCGGAGATGAGTTTAGAAAGCCGACCCGTAAAAATAGAATGGGCCGGAGGTAAACCATCGGTAACAGGAGTTTGGCTATTGGACCAAAATCATTCGAACCCTCTGAGCAATCAGCATTACCTTCAGGAATTTAAGCGCTGGGGAACGGAAAATGTTCAGCGAGCTGTGGACCTTTTGGGTCCCAGTTTGAAAAAGAACGGATATTCAAATTCCGACATAGCAAAAGCAAAGGCTGTGATGAGCCAAGGCACGAGTTTAGAAATGATGAAAGCTGTGCAGGACCCCCAAAATGGTCTGGACCCGAGGCTAGTGGCGGACATCGTGCGAGGAATGCGATTCCACTTAAAAGAGGTGCGTAGTCAAGCACCAAGACGTTTAGCCCAACACCCAGGATCTGAGCTTTCGGAGGTTTCTGCTCAATCCGTTCTGAAGTCCTCTGCGAGGGGAGTTCTTCTGGATTTACCCCCTTGGTCTTCTGTTTTATTGGAATTGTCGTGGGAAAATGTTCCGGAGGACCGTGGCTGATATCCAGCTCGCTACATCTTCTGGGAATGTCGGGAAAATTTCCCTTTACCTTGGATTTCTTGTTCTCGGATGCGGGCTAGGCTATTTCGTTGGCGTAGATGCAATCTATGGCCATCGCCTGGAGGTGGACCTTTTGGGGCCTTCTCCGCCACTGGTGAACGATATGCCTCAGATTGGTAGTGCATTTGGAATCGCAATCTTTTTGGGAATAGCCTTCTTTCTAGGTTGGTGCATTCAGTCTGGAGGTATGGATCGACCCCTATTGGGGCTCGTTGCTTTTTCTCTCTTTTCCGATGTCATTCCCGCCATTTACCAAATTGCCATTCTTTTCCTTGGCCTTCTTTTGCTCGAAAGATATTTAAGAGGAGTTGATTTTTCAGTCCCACTTTCGCCAACTCTTGTCCCAATAGGCCTAGCTCTTATTCTCTACTTAACGGTTTTTCTTAGAACAGATTTCCCGATTGTAACACTCATGGATTTTGTTCTTCGGGCGACTGTGCTCATCATGGTTCTGTTGTTTCCAGTCCTTTTTAGTAAACATCGCCACCTTGAACTGTTTTTTAATTTTTTGTTAGTTGGGGCATGCATCTCAGCTCTTGTCGGGCTAGCGCAGCTACTCATGTCTTTGGCAACAGGCACTTTGATTACCTTTGCCGGGTCTGAAATGAATCGAATCGAATTCCCGGTTCCCTTAATGGGAAGCTCTGGGGTGCCTCGCTGTACAGGCCTCATGCTTCATCCGAACCATCAAGCAAACGCGCTTGGCACAGTTGCCTTGCTTACTTTATGGCATGGCTTGAAAACCGGATTGAGCCGAAAAAGAAGAACCGTTCTTTTGTCGACCTTTTTTCTCCTCTCTTTAGGTGTCTTTATTACTTTTTCTCGAAGCGGATGGTTGGCACTTGTCGCAGGCACAGGTCTCCTCCCATTTTTCCGTTGGCCAAAGTTTAGAGTCCTATATCTCGTTAGTGTTTTCGCTCTCTTTTCAATCGGGTTGAGCACCGGAGTCTTCCAATCGCTTTATGAAATCATTGAGGGAATGAATGCCTCAAGCGCAGATTTCCGATGGCATATTGATGCCCTTGCCTTAGAGGCCTTTCAGAAATCCCCCTGGTTTGGAATTGGAGTGGGGGAGATTCTGAATTTCTTTAATCCCTACCATCTCGAAATCCATAACACCTACCTGCAAATTCTTGCGGAAATGGGAATTTTTGGCGTACTCGTTTTTGGAATGCTATTTTTCCTTATCTTTTCGAGATTCCGACTTGCTCTCCGTCTAGCTGGGGAGGGTCCTGACGGGGACGAGAGAAGAGATTGGCTAATAGGGATTGGGCTTGCCTCTAGTGTTCTCCTCGTGCAGAACTTTGTCGTCATGTTCCTTTGGGTGAAGTTCTTTTGGGCCTGGATAGCCTTTATTGAAGCTTCAATCTTCGTATCCTTGCGGCAGCAGCACCATACTCTTGGCTACCAGTCTGCCTTCTTGACCGATGAATACTGATTCCCTGTCCGAAGTCCTCGCCGCCGTTTATCGGCGACGAACACCTATACTTTTTATGGTTTTAGGCTCAATTATGGGAGCTGAATATTATCTCCAGAGCGTTGGTACTTTTTGGCAGGCTACGGCTTCTCTTTTGGTTCCTGGTGAAACGACTCGAATGTCTTTGACCTCGGAATCGGAGTCGCTCCCAGAAGGTCCGGTTGTCCCTGACCTAAGTGAAGAAACTCGGGTAGGCATTATGGGGTTGATTCATAGCAATTTGGTTGCCATTCGAGCCCTTGAAAATATGGGATATGCAGACCTCTTGGGAGAGGAGCGTGCTCAAGCGGTCACCAGTCTTCGCAGGCAAGTGGTGGCAGATTTGAATTTAGATCAACTCTTGGTTGTCTCTGTGATGGACCGAGACCGTAATCGCGCATCCAGAGTGGCAAACGCCTTTGCAACAGCACTGCGACAGGTAATGCGAGAAATGGCTGAGCGAGGACCTCTTGCAACCTTGGCATCTTTGGAAAAAGAGGAACCTCTTTCTTGGTCGGAATATGCCGCTGCAAGACGAGAGCGCCTCAATATTTTGGAGCTTGCACAGAGCCCCGACCCTGATATCGACACATCTCTTTTGGTGGCAGAGAACCAAAGATTGAAATCTTCCATTCGCGACCTTGAAGTTGAATCAGCAAAAATTTCTGCTCAACTTCCCATTGTCCAAAGGGAGATTGAGGCAAGACCTGGAGAGATGCAAATTTTCAGTCAAACCTTGGTGGAAAACCCCTCTTACACGCAAGCCCTTAAGGATGTCTCTCGTATCCGGGTCGAACTTGAAATCCTTAAACTGAAGTATCGCGAAAGACGAGACGCTCAGGGCAATCTTCTTCCTAACACGCACCCTGAGCTCGAACGAGCCATCCAAAACTTAGAGAGCGCTCAACGACGGGTAGAGGACGAGGCACAAATCGCTTCCGTGGTGCCTACTGGCGGTCAGGCAACCGGCCCACTGGTGCACGCATCCACCGAATTGCGACCTGATGAACAGCTTCAAGCCCTGCTGAATCGATTGGTGGATTTGCACACGGCTCAAGCGGGTGTTGAGCCCTCCCTCACTCTTATGCGATTACAGCTTGCTGCGAATCAAGCAGAATTGGATTTACTCCCTGGAACTCGGCAAGAACTTTCTCGCATTGATTTGGAAATCGAGCGCCTTCACGCCTACGCATCTCAGATTTCACAAAGAGTCGAAGAATTGCGTTTGGTTTTGGATCAAGGGCTTGAATTCACCTTTTTTGAAGAACATCAAAAAGCTAGCCCCTCTTCCGCTAGAGAAGTGCCCAAACGCCCATGGGTTTTCTTTTTTGCGGTTGCCGCTTCTCTCGCTGCTGGTTTGACTTTGGCTCTTGGTATGGAATTGCTCGCCCGGGCTCGCCTGAGCCGGCCTTGGTAAATCAGGATTTCCTTTCAAGGATTTCTCGAAATCGGCTCGCCCACAGTGCGGATTCCTTGACATTGTGTTTGCCATAGGCGGCCTGAACCTCGCCTTCTTCGGACTCTTTCGACATTTCGGCAAGGAGACGACCGAGGTCTCGCATGGGCTTTTGGGCTTTTGAGCGAATTCCATCGGCGTCAATGAGAACAGGGCCATTTGAAGTGCGAATAAAGTTCGACAACTTTGGGTCGCGGCAACCAAAGCCGAAGTCATGAAGTTTTCGAAGCCAGCGAGCAATGTCTACAGCATCCGAAATCTCGCATGGGGAACCTTCAACGGCTAAGGTCCATAGGCAACAATTCGAAAAACCAAGTGAGGTCGCAGCAGGTAAGCCGATTAGCTCTAGGAGGTGAAAGTTCCGATGTGTTCTTTTCGCGGGACTCCAAAAGCACCGTTGATTTCGAAAATAAGCCTTTCGAAAGTTCGCTTCACCCCGAAAGACACTCCCACCTTTCCCACACTGAATTTGTTTTTTTTCCTCTGAAGGGAATGGTTCATCTCGTCTCCATGTGAGTAGGCCGTAAGTTGGGGAACTGAACTTCGTTTTGAAATCAGAGCAGTCCCTCCAAGCCCTCCGACTGCGCTTCCAGAAGCGAGAACGGGAAACCTCGAAGGCGTATTGGCTGAGCGTGGAAGAAACGAATGGAATTCCAGAATATTTCAAATAAGCGGTTGCAAGTCTTTCAGCAAAAGAGAAGCGTTTTTGGGGAGAGTATTCCGAAATCAAACGCACTAAATCTCTCCGCCGATTCCTTTTCGTGGCTCCCTCTTTCCGAAAGGAGGCATGGTTGAGGTCGAGTGGAACCAGAGAGTCGTTCACCATCAGAAAATCAGATAGGCTGAGGTCAGAATCGCTCCAACCTTGGTTATGCAATTTCGCAAGTCCCTCGCCCCAGGACTCCGCAGAAATCTCGTTCCCAGAATCCTCCAACCACGGGCGAGCGAAGACCCCGAGGTTCGGAGTCACTTGCTCTGCAGTGGCTGTTGCGAGCTCTAGTTGTTGGTGCAGGCGGAATTCGCGGAGGGCCGGTGGGGCAGCCAAGAGACGGCGTGGCTTTTCCCAACGGCGATTTGGGTGAAATACTTTGAAGAGCCAGTCACCCTTGGACTGAGAAGAGCAACGAAGCACCGTGCGATGGGGAGAATGCCTCACTACGACTGGCTTGGCAGAGATCTCTTCCCATAACGCAGCAAGCCCCGCATCCCGCAAAGGGTGCGTGTGAAACTGCTCTCTCAGGCGGGTCATGTTGTGCCGTTCCAGCTCTCGCATGCCAACAGCCTACAATCTAGGAGCGTGCGAGCCTCCTTTCACCGCAGTCTTCTCTCCACTTCCTGTTTCCGGGAAATTGGGATGCACCTTTTTTTGGTGCTCGGTGGGATGACCTTGCTGGTTGCTCTCGGTGCGGCTGTTCGAGCAACGAGCACGAGCCAGGGAGCCCCCCTTTGGGTGCCTCTGACCTTAATACCTCTACTTGTAGGGAACGCCCTTCCCTATCTCATTCCGGCAACACTCTTGACCGCAGCGGTCTTGACTTTTGGTCGTATGAGCGCCGATGGTGAAATCACCGCTCTCCAAACGGCAGGTATGACTCCCCGGCAAATTCTGCGACCAGCGTTTCTATTTGGAATTACTTTGGCCCTTCTTAGTTACCCACTCGCATCCCAAGTTTTGCCAAGTGTGTATAAAAAGATAAAGGATATTTCGATTCAAGTGCGCTTTGCAGCATTGGAAAACACGAACCCCGGCGCATCGGAAATTCACTTCCGTGGGCTCCACCTCAGCTGGCGAGGGCGTGCGGCGAATGGAGATTTCAAAAACTTGCTTCTTACCCATGAAGGGCGAGACGGAGCGCAAGCCTTTGCTTTTGATCCTGGAGGTCCTGGGCAGAAAGCCAACATACAAGGTTCTGAGCGCTTGCGGCTCCGTGCCTCTCTTGCAACCATGGACTTAGATGGCCGCCACTTAGTTTTCCAATTCAAAGGCATGAGAAGTTTTGCGATGGGTGTGGAAGGCCAAGGTGCCTGGTCTGCAGTGAATGAAGGGCCTGCAATCGTGCGAATTGATTTGGATTCGGTACAAAGTGGATTTGGAGAGAACCTAAAAGGCAATGCCTTCTCCTCAAGTGAAATCCGACAGCAACTGAAAGGTGAATTGAAGCCCAATCGTCGCAGCCACCTAAAGTACACCCTTTGGAGTCGGTTTTTCACGGCATTGTCCACAATTCCACTTGCCGTCCTTGGTGCTTTGCTTGGATGGCGCCTGCGTAAGGGGGGAGTCATGTTTGCCTTTTCCGTTGCTCTAGGGCTTCTGATTCTGATTTACTTCCCACTCTTCCATATTGGGAATTCATTCCAGAAAACTGGATTGTTGGGCCCATTTTTAGCGGCGTGCCTTCCCTTTGTCGGCATGCTTTCTTTACTTTCGATTCAATTTCATCGAGCAAGGAGCCGAGTGTGAACCGAATCAACCGCTATGTCCTCTTCACATTTTTGCGCTATCTCCTGGTCGTGGCGGCTGCAATTTTGGCAATATTCACGGTCTTAGATTTTCTCGGCCATGGTGATGAAATTTCTTCGGCAAGTGAAACGATGGAAGGCGTGTCTGGCCAGGTATTTTATTTTTATCTCCTCAACCTCCCTTTTCTTTGGGTTCAGTTTGCGCCGTATCTCACTTTAATTGCGGGCATGATGACGGTCCTTCATTTCGCCAGGAAAAGAGAATGGACGCCCATGTTGTCGGCCGGCGCTTCCTCCTTTCGTGTCCTCGCTCCAGTGTTTGCCGGAGCCATCCTCGCCGCTCTTTTTTCCGTTTTCCTCCGTGAACTTATTCTCCCCAATCTTGCCGCTCCTCGTGAGGGCATCCAAAGGCGAGTTTTTCATCAACGCGACTGGGCTCTTGTTGATTTAACGGTGAGGACCCAAGATGACCATCGCCTTCTTCTCCGGCGCTACGACCCAGAAAAAGAACAGATATTTGGGCTGGAGTTGTTTTCGTTTGATTCCGAAGGCAACGATCAATTACTCCAAGCGGACTTTGCAGAATGGAAAGAGGGACATTGGGTTTTGGGTAAAGGACGCCAAGTTCGAGCCGGCCAATCGGAGACCCCAGTGGAATACCTTTCCCACCCCGAATTGAAGCCGGAAGATTTCTTACGTTCCTACTTTTCCGCCGTCAGCCCACTTGAGCTTTCTTCTGGTCAGCTCAAAGAGGTGCTAGCTAGAGATTCTGGCCATCGCCAAGCCGAAACCCTCCTCTGGGCCTGGCGAGCCGCTCCATTTGTCCACCTAATCCTTCTTTTTGTGGGGCTTCCCTTCGTTTTCCGCTTCAGCCGCCGATCCTCCATGGAAGGCTTCGGTTTTGGCATTTTCTCCTGCATGCTCTTCTTTGTTGCGGAGATCGTATTCAGAGATTTTGGCTCTCGGGGCGCCCTTAGCCCGGCTCTTGCGGGGACAGGGGCCCTTCTCCTCTATGCCTGCGTGGGGCTAATGCTCCCTAGGCGTTCCTAAATAAGCTAGAAATCAAGGAATGAAATCCAAGTGAGGTTGCGTCACAATGAGGGCATGCGTTTCGAATTTCGGACTCTCCTCATTCTTCTCATCGCCTCCTGCCAATCGACATCATGGATGGCTGAAGGGGATGCTGCTTTCTCGATAGGGGATTATGGGGCCGCTGTTTCCGCCTATCGACAAGCGCAGATTGCTGGAGAAGGCGAGCTGGACCCTTCCTTGTCAACCCGCCTAGCCGAAGCCCAGGCGAGAATTTTGCCTGCACATGCTCGGCGCCTTATTCACCAAGAAAAGCATTTGGAGGCTCTTGAAGTTCTTGAAGCCGCGGACCAAGCGAGCCCTGGGCACACCATGACCGTGGAGCTTCGGGCCCGCGCTTATCGCGGAATGGCCTCGGACCTTGTGGATGAAGCCGAAGCTCTTCGTGGGATGGGTGAAGTCAAAGCGGCTTATGCTGCCTTCCTTCAAGCATTGGAGTGGCACCCTGAAAATTCACGAGCCGAAGCTGGGTGCGGTGAGCTGGCGGAAAAGATTGCCACTCTCCAACGCCAGGGGGAGTCTTTTTTCTTTGACGGTCTTCGACAACGCGCGGAAGGACACACGGTTCGTGCCCACACCTCCTTCATGCATGCGGCAGCGATTTGGGGTGAAGGTTCTCAAGCGGAAGCCATCCTTCGGGAATCTTCCGCCGAGATGGCAAAGGAGCAAGTTCAAATGGCCACTCTCCTCATGGAGGCGGACTCGTTGGGTCCTGCTTGGTTAGCGCTTCGCGATGCCAATCGGCTTCAACCTGGCAATTCCGAGACTGAATCCCTTCTTTCCAAAGTCGAAGTGCGGCTCAAAACCCGAGCCTCATTAAACGATGTCGATATTCAAATCCGCGGAGAACGTATGGCGTTGGCGAGTTCAATTTTGCTCCATGTTGCTGAAACCGATTTGGCAGAGGAAGCGGATCGCGTTTATGTTCTTCGACAGGCCATGGTGGAAAAGCAAGCTCTTATTGATTATCGCATGGCCCGGGCCTTTGAGTTAGCCGAGCAATGGGAGCGGGCCGCAGAGTTGTACGGGCGCGTTTTGGAATCGGGTCAAGGCGCAGAGGATGTTCGTTGGCGCCTAGAACGGGTTCAAAGCCGGCTTTCTGCGGATACCGAATAATACGTTGGAGGCGGTGGTGGAGACGAGAGGATTCGAACCCCCGACCTTCGCATTGCGAACGCGACACTCTCCCAACTGAGCTACGTCCCCATTCTGAGAAAGGATGCCTAACATAGTCAACTAACCGCCTTCGTCCATGCCTTCACTCGCCACTGATTTTTTTCCTTCTGATTGGAAGGGTGCGGATGTGGTTTTTCTGGATTGCGACTCCACTCTTTCCTCGATTGAAGGCATTGATGAGTTAGCTCTTCGGCGTGAGGTGGACGTTGCACACTTGACGGCCCGCGCCATGGCGGGGGAGTTACCCTTGGATTCGGTGTACGGGGAACGCTTGCGTTTGATTCACCCGACCGATTCTGACTTGAATTGGTTAGCAGAACGATATTGGGAAACCCGTCTACCTGGGGCATTAGAAACGGTTTCTGCTCTTCAAGGCATGGGGATTCGGGTTTGCGTGGTGTCTGGCGGACTGTTGCCAGCGGTTCAACCCTTTGCCGAACGGCTCGGCGTGGCTTTTTCCGATATATACGCTGTCCCTTACCCATTAGATTCTTCGGATCCCATTGCCGAAGCCTGCGCGCACCCCTTGGCAAAAAATGGGGGCAAGCCCATCGTTGTGGAAGAGGCGTGCGGCGAGGATATGCCGAAAGAGTGTCGCATGCTGGTAGGGGATGGCGTGTCTGACCTGGAAGCCAGCCCCGTTCTGGGGCTTTTTGTGGGCTTTGGAGCGATAGAGGCACGCTCGCGCGTCCATGCGGAAGCGCCGGCATTTTTGGGTGGCCCTGGTCTATGGGCAGTTGCTCTTTATGCCGCAGGTCCGTCTCGTCTTGAGACATTACGAAAAACAGCCCCGAAGGTGTATGAATACGCTGTTTCAGAGGCTTCACCCCCCCGCTGAAACCCCCGGTTCAAGCCCGTGGAACGCACATCCGCCCAACCCAAACTCTTCATTCCAGGACCGACTGAGGTCGCTCCGGAAGTCCTGGCCCAAATGGCCAATCCCGCTATTGGCCATCGTGCTCCCGAGTGCGCCCGACTTTGGAAAAACGCACGCCAAAGCTTGGGGCGCTTAATGCAGGCTACCGGCGAGATCTGCCTACTGACCGCTCCTGCAAGCGCCATGATGGAGGCCGCCATTCGTAATGGTGTTCGAGAGCGATCTTTGCATCTTGTTTGTGGTGCTTTTTCGAAACGTTGGTTCGAAATCGCACGGTCATGCGGAAAAGATGCGGTTTCTGTTGAAACGGAATGGGGGCAAGGATTTTCTGCCGAAGAATTGCGTGCTGCTTTGGAAGAGTATGGTCCCGTAGATGCGGTTACCGTTGTGCACAATGAAACTTCCACTGGTGTTTTGAATCCAGTTCAGGACTACCGCGCTGTGCTTCAAGATTTCCCTGGAACGTTGCTATTGGTTGACACGGTTTCTTCGATGGCCGGGGCCCCCGTTCACGTAGATGAGTGGGGAATTGATATTTGCCTCTTTGGTGTTCAAAAGTGCTTGGCCCTTCCTGCGGGAATTGCGATTGCATCTTTGAGCGATGCAGCACTTGCTCGTTCGGCCGAAGTCGAACACAAGGGTTGGTTCTTAGATTTTCTTCGCTTGCAGAAGGGGAATGAGAAGGAACAATCCCCAACGACGCCAAGCACGGCCCACCTTTACGCCCTGAACCTCCAGCTGGAGCGCATTTTTGCGGAAGGGCTCGAGGCTCGTTGGCTGCGGCACGCCAACATGGCTGCCCGAACTCAAGAATGGGCGGAGGGGCACGGTTTTGAACTTTTCCCAGCGGAAAACTTTCGGTCGCCAACAGTCTCTTGCATCGCTCGAGGGTCTGGCCCCGACTTTGTTCCTATTTTGGATGCATTGAAAGAAAAGGGCTTTTTGATGAGCAATGGTTACGGTGCCCTCAAAGGGAAAACCTTCCGAATCGGACACATGGGGGAACATACCCTCGAATCTCTAAACGATCTCCTTGACCACTTTGACGTGGCTATAAAAAATGAAAGTTCTCTTCGCTGACGCAGTTGCTTCTGATGCCGAAAGCATTCTTGTGAGTGCTGGGATTTCGGTGGACAACCGCCCAGGCATGGAAACTCCGGAAAAAATGGCCGCTCTTGCGGATTGCGAGGGCTTGGTTGTGCGTTCTGCAACCACTGTAGATGCAGCCATGATGGATGCCGCTCCCAGCCTGCGGGTGATTGGGCGCGCGGGTTCGGGCGTAGACAACATTGATGTTCCCGCTGCAACGGAGCGTGGAATTTTGGTCATGAATGCCCCCGGCGAAAATACTCTTTCTGCCGCCGAGCATGCTTGGGCCATGCTGATGGCCATGTGTCGCAACATTCCTGCTGCCCATGGGAAGTTGAGCAGTGGCGGCTGGGGCAAGAAAGGCTTGATGGGCGTGGAACTTCATGGCAAAACCATTGGCGTGTTGGGCTTGGGCCGTATTGGCCGCGAAGTCGCCTCCATGGCGAAAGCATTTGGCATGGTTGTTCTGGGTTACGATCCCTTCTTGTCGCCGGAGATTGCCAAGAAGATGGGCATTGAGCTTTCTGCCTTGGAAGATATTTGGCCCAAAGTGGATTTTATCACTTTGCATACCCCCTTGACTGACCGCACGCGACATTTGCTGAACCCGGAAACCTTTGCCTTATGTAAGGCAGGTGTGCGTGTGGTGAACTGTGCCCGCGGCGGCTTGATTGATGAGTCCGCCCTTCTTGCCGCTTTGGAAAGTGGGCAATGCGCCGGCGCAGCTTTGGATGTTTTTGAAAGCGAACCACCTGCCGAGGATTATCCCCTCCGTAACCATCACCGAGTAGTTTGTACACCGCACCTTGGTGCCAGTACTTCCGAAGCTCAAGAAAAGGTAGCCGTTCGGATTGCCGAGCAAATCGCCGCCTACCTTAATGATGGCGCTGTACAGAACGCGGTCAACATGCCTTCGGTAGGATCCGAAGTTGCCGAGCGCCTGCGTCCTTGGCAGAAACTAGCCGGCAAGTTGGGCGTGATTCAAGCCCACCTTCTAGATGGGCATATCACTGAGATTGAAGTAGAAGTTGCCGGAGACTTGGTGGAGCTGCCGCAAAGCGCCCTCACGAGTGCAGTCCTTCAAGGATTGTTGGGTCGCTTGCTCTCTCAGCGCGTCAACTTGGTTAATGCCGGCGCAGTCGCCCGAGAACATGGTTACACGCTGAAAGAAGTCCAGGGCCAAGATGCGGATGGCTACGCTGGTTTGCTTTCCGTGCGGCTTCATTCAGACCACGGGGAACACTTGGTTCAAGGTGCGGTTTTTGGGGAGATATTCCCCAAGGTCGTTCGTATTGATTCTTACTACATCGAGACCGACGCCAAGGGAGAACTTCTTTTGTGTGTCAATGACGATTCACCGGGTCGGCTTGCTGCGGTCACTTCAAAAATTGCCGAGTTGGAAATCAACATTGCCGACATGGCGCTTGGCCGCGACAAAGGCCAAGGCACTGCAATGTGCGCCTTGCATCTAGACGATACCCTGAGCGATGAGGGGCTGGAGGCTGTCCGATTGATTGAAGGTTTCCATTGGGCGCGAGTGATTCGGCGTTAAAATTCCAGAATGAACCTGCAGGGACTGATTACTGAATTTTTAAGCAAATTTGCTCTGCCCAGCAATCTTTGGGTGGAGATGCTCGCTCAGTCTTTGGGATTGTTGGCCCTTTTTGTGGCGGCTTGGGCGGCTAATTTCATTGCCAAACGCTTAATGTTGCGAGTCATCAAAGGGTTTGCCAAGCGTACGAAATCAACGTGGGACGACGATCTCATTTCCTGCCGCGTTTTTGACCGACTTTCTCACATAGCGCCAGCTCTTGTTCTATATTTGTTTTCTGCGGCCTTTGTGGGTGGCGATTCTTTTTTCTTAGCCCTGTTTCTTCGACTTTCATTTGCATACATCGCATTAATTGGTGCCGCAGTTGCAGATGCCATGCTTAACTTTTTGGTGGCTAGAGCTCAAAAGGTTCCAGCCCTAGAAGACAAGCCAGTGAAGAGCTGGGTTCAAGTTCTTAAAATAGTTGTTTGGTTGTTTGCGGCTATCGTAGCGATTGCCGCTTTGTTTGACCGCTCCCCTTGGGCCCTGCTCGGTGGCCTTGGGGCTCTAACCGCAGTTTTGATGTTGGTGTTCAAAGACTCTATTTTGGGTTTGGTCGCTAGTATTCAAATTTCCACACAGGATTTAGTGCGACATGGGGATTGGATTGAGGTTCCGAAGTTTGGAGCAGATGGGGATGTCATTGATATTTCATTGAATACCGTGCGTGTTCAAAACTGGGACAAAACAATTACCACGATCCCCACGTATGCCCTGATTAGCGAAAGTTTTAAAAACTGGCGCGGCATGAGCGATTCTGGAGGCCGACGCATCAAACGGGCTGTTCGAATTGATATGAATTCCATCCGATTTTTGAGTGAGGAAGATTTTTCAAAGCTCACGGAGGTTCAGTCTCTTGCTCCTTATTTGCAGGGGAAGCGGGAGGAGCTCTTGCGCTGGAATCAGGAGAAAGGGACGGACGATGCGAGTTTGGTAAACGGTCGCCGACTCACCAATATTGGCACCTTCCGGGCTTACTTGGACTGTTGGTTGCGGCAGCAGCCGGCAACGCACAAGGACATGACCTTCTTAGTTCGGCATTTAGCTCCGGATGAATTTGGTTTGCCGGTTCAGATTTATTTGTTCAGCAGTGAACAGCGATGGGCGCAATACGAAGCCATCCTTGCCGATATTTTTGACCACATTCTTGCCGTTCTTCCTGAGTTTGACTTGCGGGTTTACCAGCGCCCCACGGGAGCAGATTTTCGAGGGGATTCAATACTCGAAAGCGATAAAAAGCTCTAGGCTTCTTCTTCGCCCTCTCTGAGAACAAAGTGCCCGCGGAGGCGGCGAAGAGGGGAAGTGCCGATATTGCGGACGGTGTGAAGTGCACCCGCAGGGACAAAAATTTCTTCGCCTGGGTCGGGATGTAGCGTGGTTTGGCCGAAAGAGATTTCCATCTCGCCCTCAAGCACCACATGGAGTTCATCTACATCGTGAAGATAGTCCACGAGCTCCGTCCCCGGTTCATCAAGTTTGTGCTCGCAGTCATAGCCGCGCTTGCGCCAGTCGTTGGCAACTTGAGTTTCGTCCACGGGAATGGGGTAAGGGGCAGTCATGAGGGACCTCCTGGGTAATTCAGCCTAAGCTACACCTCTTTCGGTTACAAGATGGAAGCTCTTGAAAGCTTTTAGAAAGTGTAATCATTGCGTTCTGAGGGGTTGTTCGACAGGTACTCAATAAACTCCCACTCGATGCCGTCTTCGTCGTAGAAATAGGCGCGGAGGCGGTGAGGGTGGTCCAGGGCAAGCATACCTTCTTCGTACCCAGCAGCTTTGAGGCGCTCGCGGAGGGCACTGAGGTCGTCCACCACGAACCCAATGTGGTTGCAACCGGTGTGGTGATAGGGCTTGCGGCCTCCCTCAGTAGCTTCCACAGCAGTGTCCAGGCCAATGTAGGTCTCGTCATCGCCAAAATGAAGCCAGGGGCCTCTTTCGCCCTCGCCTTCGTAGCGTACCTGCCATTTGGGAAGAGCCGCTTGAAGGAAGCGGAGAGCTGCGTGGATATCCCGTACGGTGATATTGGCGTGTTCGAAGGTGGCGGCCATGGTCTTAGGATATCTCTTCGATGAATGACCGCCGCCGTCTCTTGGGACTTGGTGCCCTCCTCGCTGGTAACCTAATAGCAGAGATGAAGAAATGAACGAAGCCCTCTGGGAACCTGAAGCTTCTGCGATTGATGCCGCTCAAATGACCGCATCCATGCGCGCGCACGGCTTTGAGGATTACGCTTCTTTTTGGAAGTGGTCGGTGGAGAATCGGGAAGAGTTTTGGAAAAGTCTATGGGAGGAGTTCGGGGTGGTTGGCGAGATGGGGGGGACGGTTTGCGAAAACCCTAATGCCATGCCTGGCGCCAAGTGGTTCCCAGAAGCGCGTCTTTCCTTTGCTGAAAACCTCTTGCGTTTTCGGGGATCAGAAACGGCGATTTCGTTTGTGCGCGAGGATGGCCTCCGAGAAGAGATTTCACGCGATGACTTGATTTCCCAAGTTGCCTCCTGTGCAGCAGGTCTTCGTGCTGCTGGGGTCGGTCAAGGAGACCGAGTTGCGGGTTGGCTTCCGAATTCGCCTGAAGCGGTAATTGCGGCCTTGGCCGCAAATTCTCTCGGCGCAGTTTGGTGTTCTTGTTCTCCTGATTTTGGTGCTTCCAGCGTTCTAGATCGATTTGGACAAATTGAGCCTAAGATTTTGATTGTTTGCGATGGTTATGTGTACAAAGGTAAGGGCTTTGATATTCGCCCGAAAATCCGGGAAGTGGTTGCGGCTTTACCAAGCTTAAAGCAAACTGTTTTATTGAGTTATTTGAACTCCGAAGCTCAGCTTGAAAAATCCATTTCGTTTGAGCAGCTTTGCGCCAATGGGGCGGGGGCTTCCTTGGAGTTCAAATCTCTGCCTTTTGATCACCCCTTGTATGTGATGTTTAGCTCGGGGACAACTGGCAAGCCAAAGTGTATTGTGCATGGGCAAGGTGGAACTCTCCTGCAACATTTGAAGGAGCATCGTTTGCACTGCGACCTGCGTGAGGGAGAGAAGCTTTTCTATTTCACTACAACGGGTTGGATGATGTGGAATTGGTTAATCACCGGTTTGGCTTCCGGTGCCACGATTTATCTTTGGGATGGAAACCCTTTTCACCCTGGCCCTCAGGCTATTTGGGATTTTGCGGCCAAGGAGGGCCTCCATTTTTTAGGAACTTCAGCCAAGTGGGTAGATGCTTGCAAGAAGGCGGGGTATGAACCTCCAGCCCTTCCTGAACTCCGCACAGTTCTTTCGACGGGTTCTCCTTTGGCCCCCGAGTCATTTGACTGGCTAACCGAAAATGTGCCAGGAGTGCAGATTGCCAGCATTTCGGGAGGCACCGATTTGATTTCCTGTTTTGCTTTGGGAAACCCCATCCTTCCAGTGCGTCGGGGCGAGTTGCAGTGTCGCGGTCTCGGGATGGCAGTGGAAGTTTGGGATGATCAGGGCCAGGCTTTGGTGGAGGAGCAAGGCGAGTTGGTTTGCACCGCTCCCTTCCCTTCCATGCCAACTGGATTTTGGAAAGATGAGGGCGGTGACAAGTACCACGCAGCTTATTTTGACCACTATCCGGGTATTTGGCGGCATGGCGATTGGGTTCAGCTTTCAGGAAATGGCGGTCTTACGATTTATGGTCGTTCTGATGCAACTTTAAATCCAGGTGGAGTCCGCATTGGCACGGCTGAGATTTATCGGCAAGTTGAACAAATCCCAGCGATAGCCGAAGCCATTGTGGTGGGCCGAAACACTCATGATGGAGATCAAGAGGTGGTATTGTTTGTGCGCCTGTCAGAGGGGGAAGAACTTTGCGATACCCTTGAGTCCCAAATCCGAAAACGCATCCGTGAAGGTGCGAGCCCTCGCCACGTGCCTGCTGAAATTCGTGCGGTTCCCGATATCCCTCGAACCCGTTCTGGGAAAATTTCCGAAATTGCTGTCCGCGATGTTTTGCACGGCAGGCCGGTTAAGAACACCGAGGCTCTTGCGAATCCGGAAGCCTTGGAGTTTTTCTCAGCTTAATGCTTGCTCTAAATCGGCAATGATGTCGGCAGAACTTTCAATTCCCGCAGAAACACGGAGTAGCCCTTCCGTAATTCCGAACTCTTTCCGGGCGTGTTCTTCGACAATACGGTGAGTTAAGCCAGCTGGGTGTTGAATCAAGGTGTCCGTCGAACCCAAACTTACGGCTGGAGTACAGAGCTTCACCTTTTTCATGACCTTTGCGGCGGCATCATGCCCACCTCGAACTTCAAAAGCCAGAATAGCTCCAGGACCGTCCATTTGGCGCTTCGCGACTTCGCAATTGTCGGGGTAGAACACTTGGTCAATACCGTCACGACTACGCAACCAGGCAACGAGGGCTTGAGCGTTTCTTTGGGCTTGTTGTACGCGAAGTGGAAGTGTTGGTAGTGAGCGATGCAGTAGCCATGCTGCTTGAGGGTGCAAAACTCCTCCGGTCACAATTCGAATTTGCCGTAAGGCCATGGCCCATTGTTCATCTTTGCAGGCAACGACTCCTGCCAGGACATCGCCGTGCCCACCAAGGAACTTGGTTGCGCTATGCAATACCAGGCTGGCGCCGTGTTCGATAGGGCGTTGAAGAATGGGGGTGGAGAAAGTGTTGTCTACGATTACGGGGATATCTCCAGCGGCTTTGGCGGCGGCGGCGATATCCACGACTTGAAGAGTGGGGTTAGCGGGAGTTTCAATCCAAATCAATCCCGTGTCTTCACGAATGGCTGAAGCGATTTCATCAGCTTGAGCCCAAGTGACTTCGAGGCCCATGAGGCCATTGGCGAGCAAGTGGTCGGTTCCGCCATAGAGGGGGCGGACGGCAACGACATGAGTGCGCGGCTTACCGTCGTCGACGGATAAAACCCGGAGTGCCATAAGGGCTGCAGTTGCGGCTGCCATGCCAGAGGAAAAAGCGACACATCCAGCCTCGGCGCCTTCAAGTTGGGCAACGGCTTGTTCCCAGCGATTCACAGTTGGGTTGAAAAGGCGGGAGTAAATCGGGTTTTTTGCCCGAGCCTCCCCTTTGACAAAGGCGTCAATGCTGGCCATGCCTTGCTCTAAATCATGGATCGGATAGGTACTGGAGTAGTCCAAGGGCGGAGCATGGACGCCCAGTTCGGAGAGGTCTTCACGGCCAGCGTGGACGGATTGGGTGAGGAAGGAAGGGTCCATTGCCACATTATCTTCGAATATTGTGCGGTTTGTGCCGAATAGTCTGCGGAATAGTATAGAATTGCATATATGGACCGAATTGAATCCTGTATTTTGGCTGAACTGCAGAATAATGCTCGATTGTCGAACAAGGAGCTTGCTGGGCGGGTGGGTTTGTCCCCTTCATCCTGCCTCGAGCGGGTTCGTCGTCTAACCGAGCGGGGAGTCATCAGGGGGGCACATGTGGAGGTGGATCCCTCTGCTCTTGGGATTACTTTGCAGGCTTTCGTGGGCATTCGCCTTCGGAAGCATTCCAAAGCTGAAATCCTTGGATTTCACGACTACCTTTTGTGCCTCCCCGAGGTTATCGCTCTCTGGCATGTGTCCGGTGACCACGATTATTTAGTGCAGGTTGCGGTGCGGGACTCGGACCATCTTCGGGATGTTGCATTAGATTCCCTTACTTCTAGACCCGAAGTCGAGCACCTTGAAACGTCTCTGATTTTTGAGTACCAGCGGAAATTCGCCCTCCCCGACCTTCAGGGTGAATGACCGTTCATTTTTGGGAATTTTCTCTCCAATCTCTAGGGCGCATGGGCAGAATGGGGGCACCTATGTCGTACACGCTCTCATTCAACAAGCTTGGACTTACGGACCTCCCATTGGTCGGGGGGAAATGCTCTTCTCTCGGAGAAATGGTGACCCAGCTAGGAAACCTAGGCGTTCGGGTTCCTGGCGGTTTCGCGGTTACCGTTGGCGCTTACCAATCGTTCTTGTCGCATAATCAGCTGGAAGAGTTCATTCGCGAAACGCTTGCCGGGCTTCCTGAAGGTGATTTGAATGCCCTTGAACAAGCAGGAGCTTCGATTCGTGCGGGTATTTTGGACGGAGAATTCCCCGAAGAAATTCGTGAACAAGTCGTTGAAGCCTATCGTGGAATGGAGGAAGAATATGGAACAAATTGCGATGTTGCAGTTCGTTCATCAGCAACTGCCGAAGATTTACCGAATGCTAGTTTTGCGGGACAGCAAGAAAGTTATCTCAACATTCGCGGTTCCTTGAATTTAATGGAAGCTGTGAAACGTGTTTTTGCATCCTTGTTCACGAACCGAGCTATTTCATATCGCAACGACCAAAACTTTCCGCACGATGGCGTCTTAATCGCTGTGGCCGTTCAGAAAATGGTACGTTCCGACCGTGGATCTTCAGGGGTAATGTTCACGTTGGATACGGAGTCTGGTTTTCGAGACATTATTTTGATTAATTCTGCCTGGGGTCTGGGTGAAAATGTGGTACAGGGCACTGTTAACCCTGATGAGTTTCGGATTTTTAAACCTGCCCTTCGGGAGGGGAAGCGTCCGATTCTTTCCCGCCGCTTAGGAGAGAAGGCATTGAAGATGGTGTACTCCCGCGAGGCCAGTGCAGGTGCTTCGGTTCGGAATGTTCCTGTTTCTAAGCTTTCGAGAAATACGTTCTCTTTGCAGGACCATGAAGTCTTGGAACTTTCTCGCTTTGCTTTGGCCATTGAAGACCACTATTCCAACCACGCGGGGAAGGACACTCCCATGGACATTGAATGGGCAAAAGATGGTCAAGATGGGAAGTTGTACATTCTGCAAGCTCGCCCGGAAACGGTCCATTCCGGTGATTTAGGAATTTATCACGAGGTGTTCCAAATGCAGCAGCACGGTGAGGTGATAGCCGAAGGTCGTTCTGTGGGTAAACGAATCGCCGCTGGTCGCGCGCGCGTGATTTTGGATGCAGAGGACATGCATCAATTGCAGGCTGGGGAGATTTTGGTCACGGATATCACGGACCCTGATTGGGAGCCGATTATGAAGATTGCCTCCGCTCTGGTTACCAATCGTGGCGGCCGAACCTGTCACGCCGCCATCATTGCGCGGGAGCTAGGGATTCCGGCTATTGTTGGAACGGGCGATTGCACCGAAACGATGCCTGATGGGGAAGAGGTCACGGTTTCTTGTGCGGAAGGGGAAGCCGGTTATGTTTACGCTGGGCGGGCCGAATGGAAAATGGACCGTTATGACCTCAGTGGTTTGGAGAAACCAAGGACAGACTTGTACTTGAATGTGGCAGACCCTGATCAGGCTCTTCACCACGCGCGGCTTCCTGCTGAGGGCATCGGACTCGCCCGCTTGGAGTTCATTATCAATAACTCTATTCGTGTTCATCCGCGAGCCTTACTGGAATATGAAAACTTGACAGATGAGGTGCGTGAAGAGGTCGATCCCGCAATTGCCGGATACTCCAGCCCGCGCGACTACTTTGTGCTTCGCTTGGCGGAGGGGATAGGAACGATTGCCGCTGCCTTTTATCCGCGGCCCGTTGTTGTGCGAACTTCGGACTTCAAATCGAATGAGTATGCCGCCCTTCTTGGTGGGCATGCCTTTGAGCCCATTGAAGAAAATCCCATGATTGGGTTTCGTGGGGCCTCTCGGTACTACTCTGAGGAATTTGAAGAGGCATTTTCTTTGGAGTGTGACGCTTTGCGCGAAGTTCGAGAAGGGATGGGGTTGACCAATGTCATTCCCATGATTCCTTTCGTGAGAACGGTAGAGGAGGGGAAGCAGGTTTTAGATCTCATGGCTCGGCACGGCCTTCGTCGCGGCGAACGAGATTTGAAGGTATACCTGATGTGTGAATTGCCCGTTAACGCGCTGATGGCCGACGAGTTCTTGGAACACTTTGATGGCATGAGTATCGGCTCCAACGACCTTACTCAGTTGACCCTGGGCGTGGACAGGGACTCCGGTCTTCTCACCGGCTTCGACGAACGGAATAGTGCCGTTCTTAAAATGATGGAAATGGCGATTTTTGCCTGCAAAGCGAAGGGCAAGTACATCGGTATTTGTGGTCAGGCGCCGAGCGATTTCCCCGAAATCACGCAGTGGCTAGTCGAGCGTGGCATTGACACCATTTCTTTAAACCCTGACAGTTTGGTGGACATGTTGAAAGTTGTTCATGCCGCCGAGCGCAAGCTGGTTGGGGCAGAAGAAGAAAAAGTCTCGGTCTGAAAAACCCTGAACAAAGGGATTGGGGTGACCTAAAATACTAGGTCATGACCGACGTCTTCCTCGCTTCAGCTTGCCGCACTGGAATCGGTCGATTCCAGGGCTCTCTTTCTGGTTTTCGTGCCCCTGAGCTGGGTGCTTTTGCGATTTCCGAGGCCTTATCGCGCGCTGGGCTTGATGGCTTGGCGGTTGACGAAGTCATTATGGGGAATGTGCTACAGGCGGGAGTGGGTCAAAACCCAGCGCGCCAGGCTGCTCGCGCTGCGGGTATTCCCGATTCGGTGGCGCCCTTTACCGTGAATAAGGTGTGTGGCTCAGGTTTGAAATCGGTGATGTTGGCCGCCCAATCGATTAAAGCTGGTGATAACCACGTCGTGGTTGCTGGCGGCATGGAGTCCATGTCGAATGCGCCGTACTTGATGCCAAGTGCGCGCCAGGGGGCACGCCTTGGGCACGCCCAATTGCTTGATTCGATGGTGCACGATGGTCTTTGGGATGCCTATTCCGATCAACACATGGGTATGACAGGTGAATTGGTCGCCGACGAATACAACATCAGCCGCGAAATGCAGGACGAGTTTGCCGCAAGCTCACATCGCAAAGCAGGTGCCGCTTGGGAATCTGGCAAGTTCGCCGCCGAGACTTTTGAAGTGTCCATACCGCAACGGAAAAAGGACCCCATCGCCTTTGCTGCAGATGAAGGAGTGCGCGGCGACACCACCGCCGAAGGCATCGGAAAAATGCGGCCTGCCTTTAAGAAGGATGGTTCTGTGACTGCGGGTAATGCTTCACAGCTTTCGGATGGCGCATCTGCGGTCGTTGTGGCTTCCGCCGAAGCCTGTGAAAAGCATGGTCTGAATCCACTCGCCAAAATCACTGGTTACTCCGCAGGTGGAATGGCTCCTGAATGGGTGATGATGGCCCCTAAGGTCGCAATCGAAAACCTTGAAGCGCGCACTGGCCTCAATCGCAATGACTTTGACCTCATCGAACTGAATGAAGCTTTTTCTTCCGCCGCATGCGCTCTAACACAAGAAATGAAGCTCGACCCGGAGCGAATAAATGTCAACGGTGGTGCAGTGGCGCTTGGCCACCCAATTGGGGCATCTGGCGCGCGCATTCTCACCACCCTGCTTTACGCCTTAAAAGATCGCAACTTGCAGCGCGGTCTTGCCGCTCTTTGCCTTGGCGGAGGCAATGCCGTCTCACTTTCCGTAGAACTTTGCTAATAAAATGACTGATTCCATCAAAGTAACTGTCGTCGGTGCCGGAACCATGGGTAACGGCATCGTGCAAACATTCGCCACTTTCGGCCACACCGTAACGATGGTGGATGTGAGCGAAGACGCGCTTGAACGCGGACGTGCGGCGATTGAGAAGTCGCTCGGTCGTTTCGTGAAGAAAGAAAAGATAAGTCAAGACGATTGTGACGAAATCATGTCACGTATTTCGTTGTCGACCGATCTTGCTAATGCTGTTTCCGCAAGCGATCTCATGATTGAAGCAGTTTTTGAAAACGAAGAGGTTAAGAAAGATATTTTCAAAACTGCCGATGCCGCGGCACCTGCACACACAATTCTGGCATCAAACACATCTTCCATTTCGATTACTCGCATCGCCGAAGCAACTAACCGCCCCGAAAAAGTGATTGGCATGCATTTCATGAATCCAGTTCCGATTATGAAGTTGGTGGAAATCATACGCGGCGAAAAAACTTCCGATGAAACATGTGCTCAAACCATTTCTTGGTCGGAAGCTATCGGCAAAACCTGTGGGGTTGCTAACGACTTCCCCGGTTTTATCGCAAATCGGATTCTTATGCCGATGATTAACGAGGCAGTGTGGTCACTTCACACTGGGGTGGGGGACCGAGAGTCCATCGATATCGTGATGAAACTCGGGTGCAACTTCCCAATGGGTCCCCTTGCCCTCGCCGACTACATCGGCCTAGACATCTGCTTAAATATCATGGATGTCTTGCAAGACGGTCTCAAGGAAGACAAGTACGCACCCTGCCCAATGCTGCGCGAAATGGTCGAAGCTGGCAAACTCGGTGTTAAATCCGGCGTAGGTTTCTACGAATACAGTTAATAGCTCGCCTGAGTACTTTGGGGTTTTCGCAAAAAAAAGGTGCCCCAATACTGGTTATTTACTGTCATAATGTATATCTATGAAAAATCCCCTCGTTTTTCTGCTTTTCTTTATCGTTCTAGTGTTTGCTAGCCCGGCAAGGCTTTATTCTCAAGCAACGCTCAGTATTGACCCTATTTTCAAAGGAGGCGAGATAACTTTTCAGATTGATTATGGCGCACCCGATGCGTGGATTTTTCTATGCTATTCAAAGTCGGGCCCAGGACCAATCACTTTGCCAAGTGGTTTGATTCTGGATTTAACGGAACCTATCAAGCAAATTGACCCCTTTCAACTTGACGGCGTAGGTTCAGGGAATCTGGGCCCTCTCTCTATTCCAAAAACGTTGAGCGTTGGCACCGAGGTATGGTTCCAGGGCGTTGAATACGACATGTGGTCTGTTCCAGCCCATCAAGCTACAAACATGGTTCCACTAATCCTCATGCCCAATCCTCCGCGCCTGGACATGGTGCATATCCCTGTTGGGACTTTTGAAATGGGGGATCATTTTGGTTTAGGCTCTCTTGATGAGAACCCTGTACATTCCGTTACTTTGAATTGTTTTTACATGGATCAATACGAAGTGACGAATCAGAAGTATGCGCATTTCCTCAACTCAAGTTATGTTAATGGGAGGGTGATGGTTTCCGGGAATAGCGTTTATCAGGTTGGCGGCAGCAATAAGGAAATTTGCAACCTCTGGAACGGCTTGTTATGGAATGGGAACCGATTTCTGGTTGAACCCGGGAAAGAAAATTATCCGGCGGTTTACATGACTTGGTACGGTGCCTGCTTCTACGCAAATTGGCGAAGCCTTGCTGACAACTTCAACCCTTGTTACGATGAAACAACATGGACTTGTGATTTTTCTAGCGGAGGTTATCGTTTGCCTACAGAGGCCGAATGGGAATATGCCGCGCGGGGTGGGGCAGAAAACCCTTACTTCCAATACCCCTGGAATCGAAATGACATCACCTCAAACGATGCAAATTATGATTACAACGTGGGTACCACTGTGGATGTTGGGAGCTACACATCAAATGATTACGACCTATACGATATGGCGGGCAACGTTTGGGAATGGTGCAACGATTGGTACGATCCAAGTTATTACTTGAACTCTCCTGCCGAAAACCCGACTGGCCCAATCAGTGGCTGGTCTTGCGTGATTCGTGGTGGTAGCCGGAGCAATTCTGGGATCCACCTTCGATCTGCATCTCGACACAGTAGTTATCCGATGGATCGCAATGGCACAATTGGCTTGCGTTTGCTGATTACATGGTTTTGAAGTCAAACTTAGCCACGACCCACCATTTGCTCTAGACCCGCCACCACAGCACAATAGCAAGTCATGGTTGCTAGTTCGCGTACCGCCGTTGTCGCTGCTGTCTTTGGCAATGGGGCCCTGGCAATTCTCAAGTTTGTTGCCTTTTGGGTTTCGGGTTCAGGTTCTCTTTTTGCCGAAGCCGTTCATTCCCTCGCCGATACCGCCAATCAAGGCCTGCTTTGGGCGGGCGTGCACCGGAGCGGTCGGCCTGCCGACGGACGCTTTCACTACGGCTACGGCGCTGAACAATTTCTCTTTGCGCTCCTCGCCGCAGTAGGCATCTTTGTACTCGGTTGTGGTGTCACTGTTTATCATGGCATCCACTCCCTACTCCACCCGGGGTCCCTTGAAATCGGCTGGCTTAGTTTCGCCGTCCTCGGTATTTCATTCATCCTCGATGGCGTCGTCCTCTTTACCGCAGTTCAGGCCGTAAACCGGCAACGCGGCTCGAAGAGTATTGCCGCTTTTTTGCGGAGTACCACTGACCCTTCTTTAGTCGCAGTTCTATATGAAGACCTAGTCGCCACCCTTGGTGTATTGGTTGCCCTGGCCTGCATTGGCCTCGCCCATTGGACTGGCGACATGCGTTGGGATGGTGTGGGCAGCGTGCTTATTGGCCTAATGATGGGATGGATTGCCATCAAGCTTGGTCTAATGAACCGCCGCCTGTTACTCGGGCACGCTTTAAGTGCCGAGCGCGAATCCGAGGTACGCACTTTCTTGGAAGAACAGCCTTCTATTGAAGCCGTCCAACGCCTGCGCACCCGTGTTATCGCCACTGGTCAGTTCAAGCTGCAGGCCGATCTTGATTTTGATGGCTCCGAAATCGGCCGTGGCATGAGTGGATGGGTCCGCGAGCGCCTGCCGCAATCCACCGAAACCGACTCGGCCACGCTGGAAAACTTCTCGGCTGCAGTGGGGGAAGAGGCTGCCCGTCGCATTGCCCTGGAGGTGGACCGTATCGAGCGTGAACTCAAAACCCGCTTCCCCGAGCTGAAATTCATGGATTTGGAAGCGGATTAGTTGTAAGCGAACTTCGGAGGTGATGAAACGTCTAGGAAGTGGGATAATGCGCGCCCCGAGGTCGGACTTCGACCCTAAAGAAATGCCAAGCTTGCTTAACGAAGAACACGAAATGATTTTGGAGTCTGCGCGCGAATTCGCCGAGCGGACCCTCAAGCCAAACGCTGCAGCCTGGGACCGCGAGGAGCGATTTCCCATCGAGGCATTGGCCGAAGCCGCCGAAATGGGTTTCATGGGTTTAACCGTGCCTGAAGAGTTTGGTGGCGCAGGCATGGGCAACTTGCACGGGTCCATCATGCTTGAGGAAGTCAATCGCTGGTGCGCTTCCACGGGAGTTACTTTGTCGGTCCATAACTCTCTGATTTGTGGACCGATCACGAAGTACGGTACTGATATACAAAAGCAAAAGTACCTACCCAAACTCGCCAGCGGTGAGATGCTCGGTGCTTATTGTTTAACTGAGCCTCAAGCGGGGTCCGATGCCGCTTCGATTCGGGCCACCGCCGCAAAGGTCGATGGAGGTTGGAAGGTGAACGGCACTAAGGCGTGGATTACATCTGGCCCCAACGCCGGCCTGTACATGGTTTACGCCGTAGTCGATTCCGATGCCCCGCGCGGCCGGAATATTGGTTGTTTCCTCGTTGAACGTGATTTCGATGGTGTTAAAGTTGGAAAGAAAGAAGAGAAGTTGGGAATTCGCGGATCATCCACTTCGGAAATGATTTTCGAAGATGTATTTGTTCCCGACGAAAATGTACTTGGTGACCCACTAGGCGGTTTTAAAATCGCGCTTGAGACTTTGGATGGCGGCCGCATCGGCATTGCCTCGCAAGCACTGGGAATTCATCGCGCGTGTTTGGAAGAGTGTTTGAAGTATTCTTCTGAGCGCCAACAGTTTGGTCGTGAGATTGGAAAATTTCAGGCGATTGCCTGGAAGATTGCCGATATGGGTACTGAACTTGAAGCTGCTCGCCACCTCGTACACGCCGCCGCCTTCAAACGCGATGCAGGTGAGGCTTGCACTAAAGAGGCTGCGATGGCGAAGTTGTTTGCAAGCCAAGCTTGTAACCGTGCTGCGCAAGATGCGGTTCAAATTCATGGCGGCGCAGGTTACACCCAAGAGTTTCCTGTCGAGCGGCATTACCGTGATGCGCGCATTACTGAAATTTATGAAGGCGCCACTGACATCCAGAGGATTGTGATTTCGCGAGCCTTGGCCACTAATCAATGACCGTCACCACTCTTTTAGAACGCTTTAACGCTGGGCATCAAGGTGCTTTGGCGCGGGCGATTTCCTGGGTGGAGAATGGAGTCCCTGAAGCTGGCGAATTGCTGGATTCTTTGCATGCGCGCACTGGCGCAGCTCAGCGCACTGGCATTACGGGACCGCCAGGCGCCGGAAAATCTACTTTGGTCGATGCTCTTGCTTCCCATTGGGCAAGTGCAGGTCGCAAGCTTGGTCTATTGGCCGTGGATCCTTCCTCCCCCTTCAGTGGCGGCGCGCTCCTCGGTGATCGCGTACGCATGGATCGTGCCGCAGGCGAGCACGGTGTATTCGTGCGTTCCATGGCCACCCGTGGCTCGCTCGGTGGCTTGTCCCTCGCAGCTGGTGCCGCCGCCGACCTCATGGCCGCCTTTGGTTTTGAAGAAATCCTTTTGGAAACTGTCGGGGTCGGTCAAGCGGAAATTGATATCGCCGCCGCCACCGATGTGTGCACAGTTGTGCTCACCCCGCAAAGTGGTGATGGTGTGCAAGCAATGAAAGCGGGCCTCATGGAGGCCGCTGATCTGTTTGTGGTAAATAAGGCCGACCAACCAGGTGCCGATTTGTTGGCCACCGAAATTGAACAAATGCTCGATTTTCGACCCCCTGACGCCGTGCGTCCACCCGTGTTGAAATCAACTGCAATTACCAGCGAGGGCATTGTCGAGATCGCCGCCGCAATAGATGAACTGCGCACCCACGCCCTATCCGATGGACGCGCCGAAACTCGCCGCCGTGCTCGTGACCTCGCCCGCACTCGCAGGGTCTTCACCGAAACTTTGCGTGCGACCCTATGGGCCGAGCACGGTCTCGAACAACTTGCTCAAGCTCAACTTGAAGCCGGTGCCCGCCCCGACCGCCTTGCCCACAAGTTGGCGAGCGACATAATGAACCGCTTTCAGGAAAACGGAGAACAACAATGAGTGCAAACCCGATTCGCGTCATGATTGGAAAACCCGGCCTCGATGGCCATGACCGTGGCGCCAAAGTGGTGGCCGCCGCCCTGCGCGATCGCGGCATGGAAGTGATTTATACTGGTTTGCACCGCACCCCTGCCCAACTCGTAGATGCTGTTGAGCAAGAAGATGTGCAAGTGCTTGGTCTGAGCATTCTTTCGGGGTCACATATGGAACTTTTGCCAGCCATTCGTCAACAACTCATCGACCGTGGTCTTGAAAAAATTCTTCTAATTGCAGGCGGCATTATTCCTGAAGACGATGCCGCTGCCCTAAAAGATATCGGCTTTGGCATGATTTTCGGCCCCGGCACACCCACCGATGAAATCGCTGATTTTATTGAGAGGGGAGCCTCGGCTAGTTAGGGGCCTTTCTGGCTAAGAGTTCTTGAAGTGTCGTAGCTCTGGCTGGTACGCAATGCTACCTGAGGTGGTGAATCAGAGTGGGATATGGGATAATCCCTCGTTCCTGTAGACGCTGCCTTTTGATGGTCAATTCTGCAGTTCATCATGGAAGACCTAAAGACCAATTTCGACCTGACTGAAGAGCAGGAAATGATTCGTGAAACGGTGGAGCGTTTTGCCAATGAAGTGGTGGCCCCTGTCGCCGCTCACGCAGACGAGACCTGTACATTTAATCAGGATGTTTGGGGACAAATGTGTGAGTTGGGTTTGCCTGCCTTGCCCTTCCCTGAAGAAGAAGGGGGCGCTGGTCTCGACAACCTTTCATATATCATTGCCGTGGAGGAGTTGTCGCGTGTTTGCGCAAGCACGGGTTTAAGTTATGCCGCTCACGTTTCTTTGGGGACTTGGCCTATTCATGCATTTGGCTCCGATGCGTTGAAGGAAAAGTATATGCCCGGTTTATGTGCGGGTGAGTTCATGGGTGCATATGGTTTGACTGAGCCCAACGCAGGGTCCGACTCGGGTGGAACTCAAACCACTGCGGTTTTAGAGGGAGACCATTATTTGGTTAATGGCTCCAAGTGTTTCATTACTAACGGTTCTTTTTCCAAGCCATATGTGATTACTGCCCAAACCGACAAGTCTCAAGGCCAAAAAGGAATTGTCGCCTTGGTTGTTGATCGCGATACCGATGGTTTTTCCATTGAAAAGGGTGAGACGAAATTAGGCATGCGTGGTTCTGATTGGACAAACTTGGTTTTTCAAGATTGCAAGGTGCCTGCTGATAATTTACTTGGAACACCTGAAACGGGTTTCATCACCTTCATGAAAACTTTAGAAGGTGGGCGTATTTCCATTGGCGCGCTGTCTTTGGGGATTGCCCAAGGCGCACTAGACCAAGCGGTTAAATACGCTAATGAGCGTGAGCAGTTTGGAAAGCATCTTTCTAAGCATCAAGCGGTTGCCTTTAAGTTGGCCGACATGCGCACCGAGATTGCCGCTGCACGTCATCTGGTTTACCATTCTGCACGCATGAAAGATGCGGGCCGTGATTACGGAACTGATGCGGCAATGGGTAAGTACTTTGCTTCAGAGGTAGCGATGCGTTGTACTTATGAAGCTATCCAAATTTTTGGAGGCAACGGTTACTCGCGCGAATATCCCGTTGAGCGGATGTACCGCGATGCCAAGCTATGCACGATTGGTGAAGGCACTTCGGAAGTGCAGAAGCTCATCATCTCACGTGATTTATTACAAAAAGCCCAACTGCAAATGGCCTAAGGCTTCCTATTGTGAGCACTGAAACCCAAGTTGGCCGTTTTCGAATTCGCGCTTTGCGAGAATCCAACTTTTCCCTTGATGGTGGTTCTATGTTTGGAGTAGTGCCGCGGGCACTCTGGGAAAATCTCACGCCCGTATTTGAAGACCATACCATTCCTTTGGCATGCAACTGCTTTCTTGTTGAAGATGGTGAGCATGTGTTGCTGATTGAACCGGGGCTGGGCCAGCGCTGGAGTGAAAAGCACCAAGCGATGTATCGCATTGAACATCCAGGGGGGGGGTTGTTGCAGGTTTTGGAGGCTGCGGGGCGACGGGCGGAGGAAGTTACTCATGTGTTAATGAGTCATGCACACTTCGACCATATTGGTGCGGCCTGCGGAGGAGACGGTGCACCGTTGTTTCCGAATGCCCATTACTTTTTGGCAGATAGTGAAAGGAAAGCAGCTTTAAATGCAGATCATTTGAGGCAGGCTAGCTATCGAAAAAAAGATTTGCAGCCAATCGTGGACGCCGGTTTGCTTGACACCTTCAGCGGTGAGCTTGAAGTGGTTCCGGGAGTCACACTGCATGAACTGGGAGGTCATTCAGACGGAGCTTCGGTAGTCGTCATTGACGATGACGGACAACGCGCCTGCTTCTGGGGAGATGTCGTACCAACTCGAAACCATGTCGCCCTGCCCTTCATTATGGCTTATGACATTAACGTAGAAAAATCATTCCAAGTTCGCTCGAAGTGGATTGCCGAGGCCACTGATGGAGATTGGGTAAACTTGTTGTTTCACGACCCAGAACACCCCATCGTTCGCTTCACTCATGAAGGCTCTCGCTACGGCTGGGTGTCGCTGGGCGAATGAGTGGAGCTCTGAAGAGCAAGAACTAGGCCAGCCAAAGCGATCGTGGTGAAGAGCAAAGGCCACCACACGCCGTTGGGGAGATCGTAAGAGGCGTGAGCCATGATGTTTCCCCAAGAGGAGGTGTCGGCGGGACCAAGTCCTAAGAAGGAAAGAATGACTTCGGCCTTGATGGCATAAACAAAGTGGAGCAGGAATTGTACTTTGCATAGGGCGCCGAGATTGGGGAGAAGATGGTGCCTGAGAATGCGCCCAGTTTGTGCACCTTCCAAAATTGCGGCCTCAACAAAACACTCCCGATGAAGGCGGAGAGCCTCCGTTCGTACCATGCGAAAAGTTCCAACCCAACTCGCCACTCCAATGGCGATGGCCGTTGTCCAAATTCCAGGGCCAAGAATCCAACCAACCAATAAAACGAGAAGAATCCCCGGGATGGCCGTAATCGTGGCTGCAATCGCCAGAAGGAAACGGTCGAGCAGCCCACCTTTCCAGGCGGCAAGAAGCCCGAACAAGCTCCCGATTCCCACAGAAATCGTTGCGGCAACCATTCCCACCATGAGGGCTATTCGTGAACCTTGAATGATGCGGGAGAGTACATCGCGCCCCAAGTGGTCCGTGCCAAGCCACGCAATGGCGTTAGGGGGAAGGCTGGCATTCCCAAGGTTGTCGTGGGGCCACTCTCTTGAGCCAATCCAGCCCGCCCAAGCTGCCAGGGCAATTCCGGCGTAGCCCAGTAAAACCATGAGGCGTAGGCGGCGACTCATGAAGCGAGCTCCGGCCGTTTGGTCATGCGCGGATCCAAGCGTGGAAGAAGATAGTCGCAAAGTTCTTGAAGAAGCAGCCACGAAAGGGCAATCAGGAAAGTGGATGCGCGAAGAATGGAGACATCATTGCTTTCGATAGCATCCACAATCCATGAACCCAATCCGGGAATTCCGAAAAAGTGTTCTAAGAGAAGGGAGCCCAGTACCAAGAAAGGTAGAGCGCTAAGGATTTGAGTTAGTAGTGCAGGGAAAAGATTTGGAAGAAGATGCTGTTTTAGAATTGAAGAAGAAGGCATGCCACGGGCGCGCGCAGCCTGGATAAATGGTTTGGAATGGAGGTCCCCTGCAAGGTTGCGCCAAAACCTCCATTCCGGCCAAAGCCCAACTAATATCCAAGACAAAACAGGAAGGGCAAGAAAGGGAAGCCATGGAGCTTTCCATCCAAAAATGGGGAAGATTCCCAAACGGCCAGCGAGGAATTGTTGAAGAAAGAGAACCCAAGCTAAGGAGGAAATAGACATTCCGATTGCGGAAGCCATGGCAAAGCCACGGTCAAGCATGCCCCCCTTCGATAAGCAAGCAAGAGCCATGAAAACAGCGAGGGCAAGGGTGAGAAAAAAGGCGGGTGCAGCCAGTGCTAGGGAACGAGGGGCACGGCGGATTAATTCAGAAAGCACTGGGAGGCCACTTCGCGTTTCTCCAAAATCAAATCGAAGTGAACGGAGCGCAGGCGAGAAAACCTTCGTAAAGGTGTCCTGCTCCGAAGCCCAAGCAAGCTGAAGGGGCGTGCTTGGGTTCCATCGAATGCGCGTGTCCTTTAGAGCGATGGCTAAGCCTCTTGCGGGCAAGGCTCCAAAGGAATCGTCGGCCTCCAATTGAATATTTCCCTTACTCTCAAGAATCCACTCTAGAAAGACAGAGTCTACAGTGCGCCCCTCGGTGGGGTATCGGCGGTATGGAACGGATTGATTATTTCCAAGAATCAAATCTTCCCCTTCAGTCCACAAGGACAAAAAGTTGTCGGGATTGGTCTGACGAATCTCAAGAACATTTGGGTAGTATTTTTCCCATTGCCCTAGGCGCTGGCGAGCAGCAGCAATGGAATCTGCGTTTGCGTGCTGGCCGGCCTCCCGCAAAGCGGAATCTCCAAGAAGACCCGAATCCAGAATCAAACCCAGAAGAATACTTACTCCAAAGGCAAGCGCGACTGCCCGAAGGAGAGAGCGCAATAGATTCATCGAGCCACCTCCTTCAAACGGAAAGAGGCGCAGGGCAAAGGGTCAAATGGATTGAGTGTTGGAATTTCGAGCCAAGGTTGAGTCAGCAAATAACTTTGGCGATGGTCAATAGGGATGGCTGGGGCAAGCGCATTTAATCGGGCAAGCATTTTTTTTGCCAAAGCAATGCGCTCATTTGGGTTCTTTGTGGACTTAAATGCCTGGAGAGCTTGATCATATTGGGAGTCATGAAAGCGAGATTTGTTAATGCCGGGAGCAGCAAATTCTCCATAAAAGATATCCAAGAGGTTTCCAGCGTCCGGCCAATCCAAGGTCCAAGCGCGAGTGGAGATTTGAGCTTGACCGGAGTTCATTTTGCGAACAAGGTCCCCATAGTCTTGGGCGACGGAATCCAATTGAACCCCAATCCGTTTCCAAGAGGCGGACAACATGGCACCAAGGTCTCTTGAAGTAGGGTCAGTTCCTCCAAGCTCAAGTCGAAGAGGAGGGAGACCCTTTCCTTCTGGCCAACCCGCTTCGGCGAGAAGTTTTTTTGCCTGAGCAAGGTCGCTTCTGCGCCAAGGGATGTCTTGGATGGCATTCGACTCAGGAAGTCCAGGCGGAAGCCAGCGCGTTGCGGGTTTTGCCCAAGATCCACTCCGGACAATTTGATGCCACTGCTCATAAGGGAAGGCCAAGGCTAGAGCTTTTCGCAAAAGGCTTCGTTTGCGATTGCCATCCGAGTCGCCAGGAAGATGGCCTACGACGGGGTCGGACATGTTGAACTGCAACATGGTCAAGTCCAACATTTCGGTGATGCGAAGTTTGACGCCCTGCTTTTTTAGCTCAGAATTGGGTTGGCCGTTTTCTATTAGGGAGGTGAAGGCATCTTGCAAAGGGCTCAAACGGTCCAGCTCACCATTTTGAAACATCATCGTTCGAGTACTACCTTCGGGAACCCATAAGAATTCAAGGTGTACGCGAGGTGGAGCGGAATGGTCAGAGCCAGGTACTGGCGCAAAGAAAGCACGAAATCCAGGTTCCCATTCCTTGAGATAGAAGGCGCCAGAGCCCACGGGGTGGTGGCTGAATTGCAGGCCGGACCGAGAAAGAGCTTCTCGCGGGTAAACCAACAAATAAGGCGAGGCCAAGCGATAGGCGAAAGTGGGCTCAGGTCGGGTTAGGCGAATTGCCAGTTGGTGAGAGTCAATCACGCGCAAACCTTCAATCCCGCCGTCGAGGGCTTCAGCCCATGCTGTCTTCGCTTCGTCTTCGCCTCGCGAGGTGGCGAGTCGGAAGGCATCTAAGCCTTCAATGAGTCCCTCTAAAACGAACCAGGCTGCTGCGCCTTCTCGCGCATCGGCAAGACGAAGCCAAGAAGCCAAGACATCCGAAGCTTGAACAGCTCGCTTCCCATTTCCCCATATAGGGTTGGAAGCGGGGTCAAAAAATGTGGCATCGGGCCGGAGGCTGATGAGCCAAGTTTGTTGGTCTTCCGAAATTTCCCAAGTGTCTGCTAGGGCTCCTACAAGCTCGTAGTTTGAACTTAAGGAGTCGTATTGCAGTAAGCCCTCGTAGCATTGTCGCTGAAGAACTTGGTTCCCTGTTGTTACGGACTTAAGCGGGTCAAAGCTCCCAAGCTTGGAGGCAAGGGCAAAGTGAATCGTTTGCGAATTAGTCGATTCTTGGGAACAGGAAAATAAGAAGGAAAGGAGAAAAAGTGCCCTCAAGAAAGAGGGCAGAGGTTCAGATGGACGAGGTATCACTCGTCCTCCGGCTCGAGTTTTTCTGCCAGTACACCTAAGTGGCGATCCCCAACCCGTGTAGCAAGAAGAACGAGCCGGTTGTCCCCAAATTTTTTCTTAAGCATGCGTTGCTCAATGGCAAGTGGCCGTTCAGCAATACCACGCTTTCGGATTTCTAAACTCCCCACGTTGTGTTTCCGCATAATGGGCCGCATTTTCCTCGGATCAAGAGATTCCACTGCGAGAATTTTAAAAGTGTCTAGGAAAGGGGAGAAAACAGGGGTCGCACCCGTGAGGTAACCAATCTCAGGGTCAACCGTGTAGAGTCCATGCTTGGCTGCAAAAGAGCCGAGTAGACCAGCTTGCACAATGGAAGGGTCTGGGTCATAAAAGAAATCGCCAAACTCTCCAGTTTCGGCTTGGGCATTTAGGTCACCAGTCCAAGACTCCTCTGCGGGCAAGGCCGTTGCTCGACGCGCGGCATTGCTGGCAAGTTTTCCATACCAAAAAATAGTTTCTTTGGCCTCGCCCTTTAGAGAGATGACCTCAATCTCATCTGGTTCGGGGTAGTGCTCCAAAAGGGTGTCAATGGAAACCGCAGGGGACAATTTGATTCCAGCACCTGGGCGTCCTGCGAGCAAGGCAGTAATCTGCTCTGGGTTTGGAGACCAATCGCCCGGACTCATAATTCTTCGCGCCCCGCGGCGGCGAGAAGGGTCGAGCCACATGAAGCCCGGCCCAGGCATTTCTTCAGTACAGTCCGTCTCTTTGAAATCTATCCTCTCCAGAACTCCATAAACTTCGGCATTGGCTTCGGCGTAATGGGTGGCAGAGGGTTCTTTGTCCCAAGCGTGCACTTGAATGCCAAGGTTAGCGATGGCCATGGCATCTGAACCAATCCCGCAGCAAGGGTCCCAAACTTCTTTTGCCTTTGCATCTGCGAAACGCTTTGCGCGCCACGCAGCAACGGATTCGGAAGAGGACTGTTGGAGTTGTTCTTTAGTAAAGAACATATCCAAACCATGTCGGAATTTGGTGAGTGCACGCCGACGGTTTGCTCGCAGTTCTCCCAAGGCCTCGGCAATCTTTTTAGGGAACATGCCCCGAAAGTTTTCCTGGATGGCAAGGGGGTCTTCTCCCATATTCCGGAACATGACCAGGGTGTCCCGAGCCTCGTCGGAGGTCAGGGCTTGGGCGGTCTTGATGTCAACTTTCATGGGGAATCGGGAGCGTACAGATTCTAGAATAGTGGGCGAAATGGTCCTCGTTTCGAAATCTGTTTCAAGGGAGAAGCCTAAAAAGAGGTCCCAAGGGTGAAGGACTGGCGATAATCCGTTTGTTCGAAGCCGGGGGCAGGGGTTCCATCCCAGGAAAGCGAACTAGTGAATTGGAGAAACCAGTCACCGGCTAGGGACCAGCGAAGGCCACATTCGGTCGTGGCGGAGGCATCTTCGGCTCGGGACATGGACTGGAAATATTCGACTTTGCTGGTAAGGGTGAGCTTGTCAGAAAGGGGGGAATCTAGTCTTGCGGCTAACCGACTCGTCCAAGCGGAATCCGACAAGGCTCCGACGTTGTTTTCTCGGACCATGGAGGGGCCTCCTTCGAAGTTTAAAGATGTTTTGCCCTCATCCCAGCGCCAAGTGTGGCCAATACCTAAACCGACATCTGTGCGGTGCGAAAGTCCATTGGGCTCATCCGAGCGGCCAGATCCCTTCCCATAGGCATAAAAGTCGTTGGCGTCATCGAAAAAACGGTGATGTTCAGCGGACAAGTCTAATAGCCTCGAGGTCGTGCTAGAGATTCCCGTAGATTGCTCGGATTGGCGGACCCCGGAGTAAAGGAGGCCCAAAATCCACCTGTAAGTGCCTTCTTCTAGTTTTGCTTCCCCACGAATGGTGGCTGTCGAGGAAGAATTATTGCCGCTGAGAAGAACCAAACCTGCATCAGCTGTTCCATGCCATTCCGGTTCTTGGGGAAGGGCTGAGACAAGGGCAAAAGAAGCAATTGACAGTGCGCAGAACATCTTATGTGCTAAGGGTTTAAGGGCTAGGTCCTTGGGCTAAAGGTGGGGGAGACCTTTTGACGATAGCAGTGTAGTGAGTTCCACCTTTCAGCAACGACACCCAACTTCGGGGCGCCGGGCTTCTCTGCCTGGTTTTTTTGCATCAACCCCTTTCCGTGGGGCGTTGATGACTTCCTTTTTGGTGGCGATGTCGGTTTGGTGGAGTGGCGATTGGTTGGCCTTTCAGGAGGCAAGGGAGCTGGCCAAAGTTCAAGGAGCCCATATCCAACGCGCTGCCCTTCTTCAGACGAATTCGATGGCCAAAGAAACAGGCCAGCCCATTGCTCTAGAAAAGAATTTAGCTGAGCTTGGTCAGTCACTTCATGCAGATGCAGTTCTCTTTTGGAGTGCTCAGGGTGAACTGACTTCTCGTTGGGGAGTGAGCCAAGGGAGCCCTAACTTGGCAACTCCTCGGGCAATAAATAGCGGAATTTGGATAGGGAAAGAGTCTGGGAGCCGTTGCTTGGAAGTGCGAATTCCCCTTCAAGGTCGAATGACTTCTCTTGGTGAAATTCGTATTCGTAAAATTCTCCCGAAGCCGGCGTGGTTCAACTCACTAGGAAGGGCAACTACGCTTGCCGCTTGCATTGCATTTGTCGTTTCTTGGATTTGGTTGCGGAGGAGTTTTCGGGCAATTCGATCCGTTTTCCATTCTCTTGAACGCGTAGGTCGAGAAGACTTTTGTCATCGAGCCGCAGTTGAAGGGAGTGCCGAAATGAAGTGCTTAGCAAAAGCAACGAACCAAACTTTGGACTCTTTAATGGATTCTTCGGTGCGCGTCCAAAAAGTATATGTAGAAACTGCTCTTGCCCTAGCGCGAACCGTGGAAGCAAAAGACCGCTATACCAGCGGTCATAGCCACCGAGTCGCAAAGTATTGTGTTGAAATGGCTGAATGGATGAACTTCGATACCGAGCGCCTTGAAACATTACGGTTAGGGGCCTTGCTCCATGACATCGGGAAAGTTGCTGTCCCCGATGCCGTTCTTTGCAAGCAGGGTGCACTTGATGACGAAGAATTTGACTTGATGCGGAAACACCCAAACGCTGGCGATCGCATTTTGTCTGCGATTCCTGGCTTACGGGATATTTCCGACATTGCTCGCAGTCACCACGAGCGATGGGATGGCAAGGGGTACCCTCTTGGAGTTTCCGGGGATTCGATTCCCCTTGAGGGTCGCATTTGTTGCATTGCCGATGCTTTCGACGCCTTGACGACCGAGCGCTCTTACAAGCCTGCATTTTCGATTGAAAAGGCCTTGGGAATCATTGAGAAGGACGCTGGAACGCATTTTGATCCTGAACTTGCCCGCCTTTTTGTTTCCCTAAAACGGAATCAAATGGCGGAGAGACCCCAAATACCTGAAGCGCAGAAGTCTGACCCTGTTTCTTAGAAGCTGGAGACGGTATTCTGCGAGGGATGTTTGCTAACCACCGCCGCGCGTTTCAGGAGCAAATGGAGGAGGGCGACCTTGCCTTGTTTCCTGGTGCTTCTTTCGCCACCCGTAATCATGATGTGGAATATCCCTTCCGCCAGCAAGCGGACTACTGGTATCTGACGGGTCATGGCGAGGCCGATGGCATTCTTCTTCTTTCCAAGGGGATTGATGGCCTGCCAAATGATGGGCTTTTCGTATTGCCCAAAGATGCGGAAAAGGAAACGTGGACTGGCGTTCGCTTGGGGCCTGAAGGAGCCAAAAGCACTTTAGGTTTTCAAGAGGCTTGGTGCCTCGAAGAGGCTTCGAAGCTTATTCCAGAAGCCATCCAAAAGGCAAAAAGGCTTTGGTATCGAATTGGCGAAAATGCGGCTTTAGACAAGCAGGTTCTTGGTGCTGTTACTGCTTCAAGAATGAAGGCTCGATTGGGGATTCATCCACCGGAAGCGATTGTTGAGCCGACCCACGTTCTTCATGAAATGCGGCTCTTTAAGACGGAGGAGGAGCTTTCCTTTATGCGGCAAGCTTCGGCTGTTTCTGCGGAAGGTCATATCTTGGCGATGGCTCAGGCCGCCTCGGGTGTGGGCGAGTGGGAACTTCAGGCCCTGCTGGATTACACTTTCCGCCGAAACGGTGGTGATGGCTGGTCTTATCCCGCCATTGTTGCTGGTGGTTCGAACGCTTGTATTTTGCACTACAACACGAACCATCAAACTTTACGGGATGGAGATTTGTGCCTAATTGATGCTGGTGCCGAATTTTCTTGCTACGCAGCGGACATTACTCGAACCTTTCCAGTCAATGGGAAATTTATGCCTGATCAAAAGGCAGCATATGAATCTGTTTTGGTGGCCGAACTAGCCGCTATTGACGCCTGCAAGCCTGGCGCCTCTTTTAACGAAGTGCATATGGCAGCAGTCCGTTCTCTGAGCGCATCCCTTGTCGAGCTCGGAGTTTTGAAAGAATCCGTAGAGGAGATTGTCGAGAAAGAGCTCTACAAACCTTGGTACCTGCATAACACTTCGCATTGGATTGGCTTGGATGTCCATGACGCTGGTCGTTACAAGAATGGGGAAGAGTTCAGGTCATTAGAGGCTGGAATGTGTTTGACGGTGGAGCCGGGCTTGTACTTTGCTGAAAATGACGAGCGTGTTCCAAAAGCTTTGCGAGGAATGGGGATTCGAATTGAAGATGATATTTTGATTACTCCCGGGGGCAATGAAAACCTCACCTTGGCGGCACCGAAGACTGTTGAAGACGTTGAGGCCGCCTGCTCAGCAGCAAGAGTAATGCCCCCTGTGTTGGACACCGAACTTGTGGCCAAGTGACTGACGCCCTAATTCTCGAATCTGTTAGCAAACTTTATGGCGACTTTCAGGCTGTAGACTCGCTTTCGCTTCGCATTCCGCGGGGCTCCGTATATGGTTTTCTTGGCCCGAATGGGGCAGGGAAGACGACAACCCTTCGAATGATTCTGGAAATCATTCGCCCAACATCAGGCACGATTTCCGTTTTGGGTGCACCTTCGGCTCTTCAAGTTCGTGACCGTATAGGGTATCTACCAGAGGAAAAAGGCCTTTACAAAAAAATGAAAGCCTGGTCCACGATTGCATACTTTGCTTCGCTGAAGGGAATGGGCCGGAAAGCTGCGAAGACTCGTGCTTTCGAACTTTTGGAGCAGTACGGCCTTGGAGACTTTGCTGAATCAAAAACTGAGGCTTTGTCGAAAGGGATGCAACAAAAAGTTCAAGTCCTTGCTTCAATCGCTCACAAGCCAGAATTCGTAATTCTTGACGAGCCTTTTTCGGGTTTGGATCCTGTCAATCAAGAGGTGATGGAAGAAGTCATTCGAGATATGAGTTCGGCGGGGGCAACGGTTCTTTTTTCAACCCATGTGATGTCCCATGCGGAAAGGATTTGTGACCGCTTTGTTTTGATTGCCAAAGGTGCCTCTTTGTTTGATGGAACGGTGGACGAGGCCAAAGCCCTAATGCCACGGCGAGTCCTAATAGAGTCTGCCGGAGACTTGAGTTCTTTGGAGCAACTCCCCTTTGTTAAATCGGTCCAGGAGGACCTCAATCAGCCAGGGCTTCACGAATATCGTCTCAAACCAGACGCGGACCCGCATCACCTCCTTGATGCAGCCTACGAAAAGGGCATTCGCCTCACCAGGTTTGATCGTTCCGAGCCGAGCCTTCACGACATCTTTGTGCATATGGTTGGACCGGAAGCGAGGGAGGCCACTGTTCGATGAGATACGCCTACCTGATTGCAGTTCGCGAGTATCTCGAAAATGTAAAAACCAAGGGGTTCTGGATTGGGATTCTCCTTTTCCCAGTAATTCTTCTGGCGTCCATTAAGGTCACACGCTTTTTGGAAGAAGAGGCAACTCCGACACGCAATTTTGTTTTGGCGGATTTTACGGGAGAGCTTGAGGCCGTGATTGACCAAGGCCTGAATCGCTCTCATCAGTGGCGCGTATTTAGTGCTGCATCTGATTATGTGAGTAAGCACACCCGAAAGGAATTTGCCCGAAAGCAAATTGAGGAAATGGATTTGGAAAAAATCCCTTCCTCGGTGATAGATGCCATGAAATCCATGCGGCAAGAGGAGGATGCTCGATTTGAAGGCTTTTTGAATTCTAGTGACCCTAAGGCTTGGATTCGCATGATGGCGGATAGTGGAGTGTTGGTGGAAGACCGACCGGATTTTGAATCTCCGCGCCCAAAATTTTCTCGGATCCCAACTCCCGATTGGCTGGATATGAATCAGTCCTTCAAGGAAGTTCGGGCCTTACTGAAAGAAAGACTGGACGAATCGAATCCATCTGACGAAAAGGACTTGTTTGCCGCAGTTGTAATTCCGGATGGAATTTTGACTCCCTCAAAATCAAACCTTCTACAGTTTATGGGGGCGAGACCCAAAGAAGTGGAGTACTGGTCGATTAACCAGGCGGACTTTGACCTTCGGGACAGCATTCGCCGTGCTCTTGACAGAGAGCTGCAGCGGCGTTTGTATGCAACCGAAGGCCTGGATGAAGAATTGATTAAAAATATACAATCGGACAGAGTTCCGGTAGTGTCTTTGGACCCCAAGAAGAAGGAAGGGGAAGAAGAAGTTTCACTAGCAGACACCATTCGGCAATATGTTCCGATTGGCTTTGTTTATTTGCTTTGGATTTCTTTGATGTCTGTTGTCCAAATGCTATTAAATAATACCGTCGAAGAAAAATCCAATCGAATCGTAGAAGTCCTACTCTCTTCTGTTACCGCAGGCGAGTTGATGGCGGGTAAGTTGTTTGGAATTGCCTGCGTCGGTTTCACGATGTTATTTGCTTGGATTGCAGCCTTGTTGGGTATTTTGCATTGGCATGCTGGGCCCGAAGCCGAATTCGTAACGAAGCTCTTGGATATCATTGAAAATTCAGGCTTGTTATGGATTTTTCTTGCTTACTTTCTCATGGCTTACTTACTTTATAGTGGAATATTTCTGGCTATTGGAAGTGTGTGTAGCACCATTAAAGACGCTCAGAACTTCATGGGGCCCGTCATGATTATTATGATGGTTCCCCTTTTGACAATGATGTTCATTCCTAAGGATCCACACGGGACATTGGCCACAGTCCTCTCTTGGATTCCTATCTACACGCCTTTCGTGATGTTGAATCGTGCTGCAGCCAACCCACCCCTGTTTGATATAGTTGGTACAACAATCCTTGGATTTGTTTCCGTGGTTGTTGTCATATGGCTTGCCGGAAAGGTGTTCCGGACAGCTATTCTGCGTACAGGACAGGCGCCACGATTAGTGGAGTTGTGGCGTTGGCTGAAAGGCTAAGCCTTTAGGCGGGGTGGCTGCGGCTTAGGGAAAGGGACCTCAGATTTTCCATCCCAGTTTTCGAGCGGTTGGCAGAAGCTGTCCAATTCCACAATGAAATCGGATAGAGCAACGCCTAAGTGCTCTGGAGCGAAGGAAAGGAGTAAATTCCTGCCCCTTTGAACAAGTTTGCGCCCACCTCTTGGATTGTGGTTTTCCCAGTGGTGCAAGCCGACGGCGACTTGGATGAGGGCTTTGTAGAAATCGCGCCCACTTCCCCCCATGGCCATCCACTTCTCTTCCCAGGCTTCATGGGCTTCGTACCACTTGCCTAAGTTGAAGTGCAAGATTCCAAGACGAAGCTCATCCAATTCAGGCATAGAAGGGAAATCAGTCGCCTGGATTTTGTTTTTTCTCCTTGGCCTTCTTGCGCATCTCCTCTTTTTCTTGAGGAGTCGCCCAAAGGGTTAGCCATTGGCGCTGGGCATTCCTTTTTTCAAGAGGCCATTCGTCTGTTGAAATTTTCAATGACTTTTTGGCGTCGTTCCACCACTGAATCCAATCAATTGTGTTGCCACCTTTGTCTTCTCCAGTAAGTACCGCCATGGAGGTTCGGAATTCGCTCATTTGGCCCATGTGACCACGCTTGCCGCCGCGAGATTTCAACAAATTCATGAGGGCTTCACAAGAATCTACATGGCGAATGTGACCTAGAGAAAGAATCCGGGCACGAATGATTTTTGAATTTTTTGCGCCGGAGTAAAGCCCATTACTTAAGACATCAATCGCTTTTTTGTTTCCGTGTTGCCCTAGGGCGTAGTAGTACTCTTCGGCAAGCTCGTCGACATCGATGATTTTCTTATTTTTCTTTTGCTTAATAAGACTAGCGAGAGCAGATGGGTCTGTATTGAATCGAAGAGCTATCAAAGCGGAAAGCTGTACGGTTTGGTCTTTTGATTTTAAGGCCTTGCTAACTTCTTTGACCACGCCCTTATCCGGGACCATGCCCAAGTTTTCAAGGAGGGCTGCTTGGGCAGCATAGTCTTTTCCACCTAGACCTTCTTTTAGTTGAGCGATTGCTTCTTTAGGAGAGATTTCATCTACTTCGACTTTTTCGACCTCGGGAGCAGGTGCAGGGTCTGGAGGGTCCTGGAGTGGGAGGCAAAGAGGAGCGAAGAGGAGGATTTCAAGCATGATGACTCAATGGTAATGGGGAGCTATCGAATTGCGAAGCCCTTGGATATTTGAGAACCCCAGTAGAGGGTGGTAGTTCTGCTGGATTTCCCCCAACATTCCAGCGAAATTTTCGGTAAAAGCCGAAAAAACCCAGCGCTGTGCTTGGGGACAGCTCAAGCCACAAACCCAAGGCTTGCTTAGTAAAGCAGGCGTAAAAGGTTGTTCGACATACGAGTCGGGGAACCCGAATCAAATTCAATGGCCTGGAACCAAACTTGAGCGCCCATGGGGGCAGTCAGGGGAACTTGAACCGTTCTAGAGCCATGACCGAGGCCGGAGACGAAAAGGGCGGCAAAGGGTGTTGCGGGCGGAGTTAAATCCAATTGCAGCCCATTGAGCAAAGTGGTTGGCCCCGAGCCTGTAAGTGAGTACAAGACATGGCAAAGAGAGAAGGGACGAGCGTCAATCACCTGAAAATTGGCCAAGCCACCAATGCTTAGGAAAAAGAGGGGGTCAACTTCGAGAACATATTGGTCGTCGGAAGGCAAGTTTGGATCCGTGTCAAACAAATCCACAAGACCATTCTTGTCTCGGTCCTCCAGGCCATCTAGCAGGCCTCCGCCATCACTGTCGGCATTAAGGGGGTCCGTCACGGTAACAGGGTCGTTGTCGGGCTTGAAAATCTGTGGGTTCGTTCCGAGAGTTCCTTGGGTCAGGCCCGATTCAGTTCCATCTTGAATACCATCTTCATCGGTATCTTTGGAGCTTGCATCGAGTTCATGAGAATCTTGTTGACCATCGGCATCGATGTCTTCATCTCCGTCACCAAAGCCATCATCATCAGAGTCATTGTCCAGAGGGTGTGTCGTGGTGCTCGGGTCCGCATCCGGATGGAACCAAGCCAAATCGGTTCCAGCAATCCCGTTTGCGGGATCTCCTGGCCAACCTTGGTCTCGGCCAAGTTCTTGCCCATCTTGAAGTGAGTCCCCATCTGAGTCCGGGTTTAAAGGATCTGTTCCCAGCAAAGGTGGCTCAAAGTCAATCTCGATAATCCCAGGGAGGCGATCCCAACATAAAATCTCAGGCCCAAGGTCATTCCATTGACCATTTGCGGACATGTGGACATGATCTTCTTGTCCAAGCCAAGAGTTCGGTTCGCCAGGGAGCCAATTCCGATAGGTCGTCAATTCGCCCGAAATCCACTCGAAACTTCCCTCAATTCGAGTGTCGTTTAAACCAATCCAAGGTCCGTTTAAATCCGGATTGCTACTACACGAATCTCGATATAGGTTTTGAAGAAGCCAATCGTTTTCTGCGGCGTTTCGGATTGTGGCCAAATGTCCTCCTGCCAAAACGGCTTCCGCTTCGGCTTCATCCCAGGTTCCCGAAGCGCTTAGGCGATACCAGTGATTATTGGATTCGTTCCAGTGCCAGGCAGGGTGAGGATATAGAACTTCTTCTCCATCAGAGAGGCCATCGTCGTCGGAGTCTTGGTCTTTAGGATCCGTTCCCCATAAGGAAATTTCTTCTCCATCCGTAAGTCCGTCCCCGTCATTGTCATATAAAAAACCTGGGTGAAAGTTAATTTCGATGACGCCTCGAAACTTTTGGGTAGTGCGAAAATCTGACCATGAAGAGGCAGCAGCATGGCCAGTTGGAAGCATAGCTGCGGCATTTTGAAGGGCTCCTCCGTTAGGTTGATTTGGAGACCACTTGAGATAAGTGATTCGATCTCCCGAAGTCCAATCCCAAACACCTTCCTGAAGTTCATCGTTAAAACCAATCCACAAAGGGCCATAATCTCCAAAAGTTTGGAACACCCAGTCGTTCTCATAGAAGTCCGAAATGGAGAGGAGATGCCCCTGAACGCTAAGAGCGGAATTCTCGGCATCGAGCCAAGACATACTGCGCGTCATCTTGTACCAATGCTTGGTGCTCGAATTGTAAATCCAGGGACTTTCCTGGGAAAATAGGGGTGATGCCAGTAAAAGGGTTAGGAAAAGGAGGGGGCGAGAAATCATGGTTCAAGGGGGAACCCATGATAACTAAAAAGAGAACTAAGGGGTTTGAATCGTTTTGTCCTCAATCAATTGCCGAAAACGAGCGAACAGATGGGCTGAATCGTGTGGTCCAGGCGCCGCTTCAGGGTGGTATTGCACTGAGAAAACTGGGAGTTGAGAGTGTTGCATGCCCTCAACGGTTCCATCGTTCCCATTCCGATGGGTGACTTGAAGCGAAGCGCTTTCAAGGGAGCCTTCATCTACAGCGAAGCTGTGGTTTTGGGAGGTGATGTCAATACGGCCAGTGTCCAACTCAATTACAGGGTGGTTTGCTCCATGGTGACCGAATTTCATCTTGGATGTTTTGCCGCCAAATACGTGAGCCAAGATTTGATGACCAAGGCAAATGCCCAGAACGGGAACCCCGTTTTCTGCAATCGTGCGGATAGATTGGTGTGCATAAGTTACAGCAGAAGGGTCGCCTGGGCCGTTGGACAAAAACACTCCAGAGGGATTGAGGGCTAAGACTTCTTCGGCCGAGGTGCTGGCGGGGACTACATGCGGTGTAAATCCTGCAGAGACCAGACAGCGCAGGATGTTTCGTTTCACGCCAAAGTCAAAGACGACCAAAGGTAAGCTTTCTTGACTTCCTGGAATGCCGGGTGCTTTGTAATCTTGGTCTTGCCCTTCGGACCAATCATACGCAACTTTTGTTGTTACTTCTGCGGCAAGGTCACGCCCCTCTAGAGGTGTATGAGTTTGTGCTTTTAAAATGAGCGATTTCTCATCCAAATCCTCAGTCGAAATGACAGCTCGTAGGGCTCCCTGTTCTCTAAGCATGAGACTGAGTTCTCGAGTATCCACTTCATCCATCGCAACAATATTGTGCTTGATGAGGTATTCCGGCAAAGTCGAATCTGCTCTCCAATTGGAAGAGACAGGGGAACATTCCCTCATGATTAAGGCTTCAGTCCAACATGCACGACTTTCATCATCCTTCGTGCAACAACCATAGTTGCCAATTTGAGGGTAAGTCATGACTACTCCCTGGCCCCGATAAGAAGGGTCTGTCAAGATTTCCTGGTATCCTGTCATTGCGGTATTAAAGACAAGCTCGCAGGCGCGTTCACCGCTAGCGCCAACGGAGCGGCCTTTTAGGACAATGCCATTTTCAAGGGCAAGAAGGGCGGGGGAAGAGGAGTCTTGCATCAGTTAGCCATTTTCCTCTCGCGCCACCATCGAAGCCAGTCTTCCTCAGAAGAACCAGGATTTTCTCCGGTTAGTCGCCTCAAGCCCCTCATGGCCGCTTGGCTTACCCTGGTCGAAATGACACGAACTTCGAGAACAGCCCCCTCAGTAAGGATATGGGTCACAGGGTAGGCAATGGTTTGGGGAAAGCAAAGGAGAAGAGTCGTAGCAAACATGGAAAGGCCTTTACGGAGAGCTCGCCCAGCGATCCATAAGGTGGAGGGTAGGGATTACGCCTCTGTAGTGCATCGCAAAAGATTTGCTCATAGAGACCTCCTCGGGAAGGTGCTCCCAAGATTCCTCGCAAAGCTCCTTCAAAGAGGAATTTCCGCTGATGGAAGCGGCATAAGCGAGTCCTCGGATGCAAAGTCCACTCATTGCGGGTTCTCCAGAATCGTTGCGATGATATCGGAATGCGTGCTTGCTTTGGTCGTACATGTCTTCGGCCCATTTTTCGGCAAACGCTACAAGAGCTTTTTGGGTGTCGGAGTCGTTGCTGTACTCATGCCACCTTGAAAGTGCTTCCATTCCAATGCCCGCATGAATGGAGGATTTAGTTTCCTCGGCGGAGACCGTGCGCAATAAGCTTTCACACTCGCCAGCCGCCGCGGTCAGTTTTGCGTGAAGGGCAGATGTGTTGGGCCGGCTTTCAGTCAGATGGAAAATGCTGAGGATGTTGATAACAGGCCAGGCGATAGTTCTCGGAGCCAATGTGGTTCCAGCTTCTCGAGCCTCCTCAAGAGTTCGAATCGCATTCGGGACAATCCAATCTGCATGGTGTTCGGCAAAGCGAAGAATGGAATCCTTCAGGCGAGGTTCACCCGATAAAAGGTAGGCTAATACAGTGCCCTCAATGACAGAGTGTCCTCCCATATGTCGTTTTTCCGGGATGGGGTAGGTGTCCACATTGAACACAGGTGGGTTATCCCAACTTCCGCCGTAAAGATCGAAAAACCCTGAAAATTGAGTGTCTAGATCAGTAAATCCAAGCTCTTGAGCTCGAGAATCTTGAGAAATGCCTTCAGCTAATTTTCTCAAGTCGCCCACTTCTTCGCTTCCTTTTAGGTTCCTCTCAATCAGAATGACTTCATTCATGCCAAGCATGCGTAGAACACGGCTTTTCATTTCTTCATCATCTGCGCCATTTCCTTTTTCTTCTCGAACCCATCTCTTTAGGGTGAGCCCAAAGTCTTCTTCATATTGAGCTTCAGCCCATGCGACAACATCGTCTTTAGATAAGGGCCCGCTACGGTTTGATTGAATCAGGGCCTCTAGCTTTTCTGAAAAAAGGTCTGCAATCCAGGTTTCTATGTGGCGCCTAGTTGCCCGGTGTTGGAATGCACCCCCATAAGGAGAGATGTCCACATCTGCGTAGTGCCAGGCAAAGTCCATTCCCAGCTCAAACCCTTTGGGATCACCGGTACGTAGGAAATATTGGAACAAGGTCAGGGCAGGGTCGTACTCGGCTTGCATGGAACCCATATAGCTAATGGTTTTCCCCGTTCCCGAGGCATCACCGAATCCTTGGATTCCATAATCTGTTCTGGCAAATTTCTCACGCCGATCAAGCATGCTGTCAATGGAGTGAGAAATAGGGTTTGCCATCGAGGCAAAAGACTCCGAGTTGAAGGAGCCTAAGTCTCCAAATGCTTTGCTAGAGAGATACCATTCTGGTTTGCAAGAAACCAAGGGTGGTTTAGCCCAGCGGCGAGTGAGAACTGGAACGGGGGTTGTGGGGTCGGTGGGTTGCATATCCAGCCAAACCTCACAGGTTCGACCAAATCCTTCCTCGAGAACAACCGGTCTTTCGTCTACAACGGGGCAAAATTCAACCTCTAGGGAATCTGAATTGCGGGTGAAACCCGATGGATAGAGCTGCCAAAAGTCAGTAACGGAAAGGCAAAAGTCGTCCAAGGCAAGAAACCCAGGAAGACGACCATCTAAAGTTCTGCCTTTTGTGCTCCATTGTTTGTGGCTCACTTGCTGCAAAGAAAAATCGCCATCAAGCACCTTTGTGCCATCGTCGGGAAGGGCGACGATAGGGGAACCTTGTTTGTCCGAAAGAGGGACGGATAGGCTCCAGGCTTGAACTTTGTGGATTCCAGAGTGAATATCCAAGGATTGTTGTACTCGGACTGCCGAGTGATTGCGCCAAGCTGTAATTCGAGTTTTTAGAGAGCAAACAGTTCGCCCACTTGCTGTTTTGAAAGAATCCTCTTTTGCATAGGTCGCTGAAAAGTCAGTGTCGGATTCCAATTGGAAAGTGCCAGGGTGAAGACTATAGCTTGAGACAGATTGCGAATCTAAATTGAGGATACTCTTAATAGAACCCAGCCATGGGGACCCATCGGCATGTTTGATGGAAAACAAGGCGTCATCGCTAAGCGCTAATTGGAAGAAATTGGTTTGTAGAGCGGAATTCCTTACTTGCCATTTATTCCTGGCTTTAATTTTGGCTGTTGTGGTTTTTAAATTTCCCTCCAAGACGGTGTTTGGCTGAATGGGGGGTGACATAAATTCGGCCAAGGCAACCCGCACGGAGCCGTCTTCCCAACGAGAAAGAACGGTGTTGGAGACAGGAATTGGAGGCATGCCCTGAATTTGGAGCTCCCAAGAAGGGGGTTGCTCCGGCGCAATTCCCTTTGGAAGTGGAACTGAAACTCGTACAGGCACTTTTTCAGAACCAGCGTTATAAAAATCACGGATTTGGATGGGGACATCAATGCTGGTGGCTGAGGAAGATGTCGAGCCTTCTGAAGAAGAACCGCTAGAAGAATCTTCTCCTGGAGAACAAGCTAGGAATGAAATAGTGACCAAGCCCAGAATTGGAAAAAGGCGAAAATGGAGAAAAGTCATGTTGTATCTAGTTTACCTCAAGATTGGAGGATTCGTGAGGCAAGAACCGCCGCACCAAAGCCATTGTCAATATTGACTACCCCAATGCCAGGAGAGCAAGAATTCAGCATGGCAAGCAAAGCGGCGAGTCCTTCGAAATTCGCCCCATAGCCCACGCTTGTAGGTATAGCTATGACCGGGGCAGAAACAAGACCACCAACCACGCTTGGAAGAGCGCCCTCCATTCCTGCGCAGACCAGGACAACCGATGCCTTTCGGATGTCGGGAAGGTGGTCCATAAGGCGATGCAAGCCCGCAACGCCAACGTCAGGAATGGAATCGACTTGGATTCCGAAGAGCTCAAGGGTCACCTTTGCTTCTTCAACTACAGGCAAATCGGAAGTCCCTCCGGACAGAATGCAGGCTCGATGGTCGGTCTTTGTAGGTGGGTTTTTACGCCAAGTAATACAGCGGGCTGTGGGATTCCACTGAGAATCCGGTAGGGCTTTGGCTACAGCATCCGCGTGAGTTTGACTCGCGCGAGTTGCCAGAATCCTGTCATGCGCTTTTGATAATCGCACCATTGCTTCTGTCACCTGAGCCGGCGTTTTCCCTTCAGCAAAAACAGCTTCAGGAAACCCACAACGGATTTCGCGATTCGTGTCCATTTTGAGAGGGTCTGAAGGGGTGGGAGTGTGGCGGGAGGAATCCATCTCAGCGGGCTGCAACATCGAGGTCTAAGGAAGCGATATCACCATTTGTTAATTTCGCATAGCCCAAACCAGCAATCATGACGGCGTTGTCTGTGCAAAATTCAGGTGGAGCAAAAGTGGCTTGAATATCGTGTTGGCTGGCGTGGTGCGCCACTCTCTCTCTCAATCGAGAGTTGCGGGCGACTCCGCCACCAATCAGCAAACGAGGGATTTTTTTTTGCTCACACGCTCGCATGCATTTTTGGGCTAAGGTTTCAGTGACAGCGTGCTCAAAGCTAGCACATAAATCCGATAAGTTCTTTGCTCCGGGAAGAGTAGGATCCGTGCGTTTTCCGCCAGGCCCCTTCAAGGTATAGAGAAGAGCGGTTTTCAAGCCCGAAAAAGAAAACTCAAGGGAGTCCGGGCCCATCAATGGGAGTTTAAACGGAAAGGCTTTTGGGTTTCCGGAAGAAGCTTCCTTTTCAATGCTCGGGCCGCCTGGATAGGGGAGGCCAAGCATGGCAGCTCCTTTGTCCAAGGCTTCTCCAGCGGCGTCATCCCGTGTGCACGCCAATAAAGTGTGGGTCAGTGGGGAATCCGTTTGATACAGGCTGGTGTGCCCTCCAGAAACAACCAAAGTAATGTACGGAAATTCCCAAGAGGGGATGGGCATCAAGGCGGCATAAATGTGGGCTTCAATGTGATGGATATCAATGAGAGGTTTCTCAAAAGCCCATGCCATGGACTTGGCGGCAGAAACTCCAATGAGAAGAGAACCTAGCAGGCCAGGCCGAGCGGTTACGGCAATGGCGGACAAGTCATTAGGTAGTACGCCGGCTTCGGAGATTGCAGTTTGTATCGTCGGAACAATTTGTTCCAAATGACTTCTCCCTGCTATTTCTGGAACAACGCCTCCCCATTGAGCGTGTTGGTCAATTTGGCTATGGACTACGGAGGAAAGTACTTCTCTTCCATCAAGGACCACCGATGCAGCGGTCTCATCACAAGAACTTTCAATTCCGAGGATGAGCTTGGCTTCACTCACGCTTGAATGACTTTTTGAAGGTGCTTCAAAGCGGTATTTAAGACGGGGTCTGCGGGTGCTTTGAGTTCTGCAACCCTTGGGAAAAGATTAAAAACTTGTTCTCGATATTTGGCAGGAGGGAAGTCGTATCCAAGCCATCCTTGAATTTCACCGGATTGCTCGAGGTTGACCGCAACAGGGAGATCAGGGAGAAGGCCACCACCTCTTGAATGGTCCGTGTTTCCTTCCAGAATCCTTCCGGAGGGAGTGAGGTAATATCCGGCAGTAAATTTAAGTGCAAAATTACCCGTTCGATATCGGTGGACTTGTTGATATACACCTTTTCCATAACTTTGCTCGCCCACCAAAATGGCAGCGCCTCGGTCTCGGAGAGCACCAGCAAGGACTTCGGAGCCGCTTGCGCTTCTTCGGTTCAACAAAACCACCAAAGGTATGTCAGCGGCTCGAGATAACTTGGCATCCGCAACTCGGACAAGGTCGTCACCATCTCTGACCTGTAAACTGCAAACGGGCCCGCCTTTGAGAAATCGAGAAGCGATATTCACAGCTGCATCAAGAAGGCCACCGGTGTTGAACCGGAGGTCAAGGACTAGGCCTCGAAGTTCCGTGGAATACAGTTGGTCTAAGGCTTGATCCAATTCAGCGGGAGTGGTCCGAGCAAAGGATCGGATATGAATATGACCAATTCCGGCATCTCTATCTAGAAGTTCAACTCGACCGACCGTGGTCCTTTGAACAGGTTGTCGAACGACTTCAGTCTCATAAAGGGTGCCATTTTGTCTTTCCAGGCCGAGTCGGGTCGCTGTGCCGCGTGGGCCTTTGATGGCTTGGACGATTTGGTCGGTTGTCATCTGGGTGACATCCAGGCCATCAACCGAAAGAAAACGATCTCCCGGCGCAATTCCGGCCAATTCCGCTGGCCCATCTGGATGAGGATAACGGACAATACCCGTGGAGCCATCCAGAATGACTCCAATCCCAATGAGCTTTCCAGTACTGTCCTCGTCAAGACGTTGGAGGTCTTCCGGACCAACAAAGTAGGTGTAGGGGTCGTCAAGACCATCCAGCATCCCCTCCACGGCTCGGTGCATGAGCCATTCGGGGTCTTTGGGCTCGACGTAGGAGGACAGCAATCTTTCATGAACCATTCCCAGGATTCGCTCTTCAGGTGGGGTCATTGAACGGGTCAGAATTGGTCCTAAAAAGGTCTCCGCAACAAACACACCAATGCCCGTCAGGACGGAACCGACTAGGATTCCGAGTGGATGAAGGGCTGGTATGCTTCTCCGCGCCATGCTGGACATCCTACGCTTTCTTCCTCTTTTCGCCTTCTGGGCTTCGCTCCCAGGCTGCGCTTCTTGGGTGCCGGATACCTCGAACTACGAGGTCTTCGAATTGACCTTTGATGTCTCCCTTCCCGAAGGGACTAGATCGGAAGACACAACCCTCTGGGTGCCCGTCCCTTTGGAGGATGGCGTCCAGGTTCTTCTAGAAGCAAACACACCGAAGCGTGCAATAACTGGAGCCTCAGATACCTATGGGAATCGATTCTCCAGTGTTACAGGAGCGACTCAAGATTCCTATTCTTGGTCTTGGATTGTGAAAAGAAGCCTGGATGGCCCGGGCAAACTTTCTGCCGAGCCGACGCACCATTATCTCAGCCCAAATCGACTTGTTCCTGTTGGGGGCGAATCCGCCCACCGGGCCATTAAGGTGGTAGAATCGGCTGGGCCTCGTCCGTTGATGCGCGCCCTTTATGACCAAGTTTTGGAAGATATGGATTATTCAAAAATTGGGGAAGGATGGGGGACAGGATCCACAGAATGGGCATGCGAAGAGGGCTATGGGAATTGCACAGACTTTCATGCCCTTTTCATTTCCATGTCCCGTTCTTTAGATGTGCCAGCCCGGTTCACTATTGGCTTTCCCTTGCCCGAATCTGAGGCCGGCGTAGTGAAGGGATATCATTGTTGGGCGCATTACTGGGATTACGCCCAGGGTTGGACACCAGTTGATATTTCGGAAGCCGATAAGCATCCTGAGCAAAAGGAGTTCTTTTTTGGTAATTTGGATGCCAATCGAATCTCGATGACCGCTGGGAGAGATTTGATTTTGACCCCCCCTCAACAAGGTCCCCCGCTGAATTACATGGTGCGCGCCTATGCTGAGAAAAAAGGTCAGCCTGTACAAGCAACGACGACGGTCCGCTTTCAAAGAGTGCGCTAAAATCAGCTTTTCCGAATTCCTTTCCCTACCGAATCATGCCCCGTGCCCACCTCATATGCAAAGCTGAGTTTTGTGCAGCCTTCCGGCTCCACAATCCCAGCAAAGATGACGCGTGGAATCGTGAGACCTACGGTATTTGCAATAGCGACTCTTTTCATGGTCATAATTGGTTGATGGAAGTTGAAGTTTCCGGGGAAATCCACGAAGAAACTGGCATGGTGATGGACCTATTGAAGCTCCAGGACCTCGTCCAAGAAAAACTCATTTCTAAAGTGGACCACCGCAACTTGAATACGGATGTAGATTTTTTGGCTGGCAAGCTAACGACAACGGAGAATCTGGCAGCCGCTTTCTGGGAGCAATTGGAACCAGAGCTGCCTCAAGGAGTCCAACTAAGGGAAATACGCCTCGAGGAAAGTCGAGATTACTCCGTCCGCTATTGTGGTGCTGATTAGTATGAACACCCCAACCTCCCTGAATCAAAGAAAGGACTCCACCATGGAGAGTTTGGTGGAAGCAATGCTGGAACAAATTGGAGAAGATCCTAAGCGTGAAGGTTTGCTCAAGACTCCTCAAAGAGTAACCGAAACGTTAGCTGATTTGACTAATGGGTACCAAAGGAGTTTGGAAGAAACCGTAAACGGCGCCATCTTTCACGAAGATGCGAGCGAGATGGTTCTGGTGAAGGATATTGAGTTCTATTCCTTATGTGAGCATCACATGCTTCCCTTCTTCGGAAAAATTCATATTGGTTATGTCCCAGATGGTCGAATCGTGGGCTTGTCCAAACTTCCCCGAATTGTGGAGATGTTCGCTCGCCGCTTGCAAGTGCAAGAAAGAATGACTTTGCAAATTGCTGAAGCCATTGAATCTATTTTGAGCCCCCTTGGCGTTGGCGTTGTTTGCGAAGCCTCTCATCTCTGCATGATGATGCGAGGAGTTGCAAAACAATCCAGTTCGGCCACGAGCTCTGCGATGCTTGGCATTTTCCGGAGTGACGCAAGAACTCGTAGCGAGTTTTTGTCTTTGATTCGTTAAGGCAATTCCCTCTCGGTTAGAAGAAAGTTCCATCGAGACTGGTTTGAACAAGGGCAATACCTTGGTTATCCCAAGCGCTCACATGGACTTCATTTCTTCCAAAAAGGCGAAGCCAGTGCTTGGGGATGACCAGCCTGAGAGTGTCCCGGCCAGCGGGCTGAAAGGCAACCGGTGGCTGATTGTTCACCCAAGCCCAAGCAGTTGTCGGCTGGCGGTCTTCAACCAAGTCTTTCACATCTGGGCCAAGGTCGCGTATTTGAATTTCCCTTGAAAGCCCTGGTGTTTGGGTAGGGTTGATTACCGCGACACCAACTCCGTATCGATGGACATTGACCACAATCTCCTGAGATTTTTTGGCGAAGGTGGCCTCTTGAATTGCTAAGGCAGCGGCACGAGTCATTTTTGGGAGGAAAAGCCCCATAACGAAAAAAATGAAAAAGAGTCGGACTCGTTTCATGATTAGAAGCTCCCACTAAATGTATTGGGTTTTCCGGAATCGTCAAGAATGACGAGCTCCCAGGAGTCCGCGAGTACTCCTTGAGAGTTTTGGTTTTGAAATGAACCAAATGAAATCGTGTCTGAAGGGACTGTGATTTTCGCTTTCATTCCTGAAACATACTTGTCAGGTGGGTCTGAGAACCCTTCCTTGCCATCGTTGTTATTGAACATCGTGAGCTGAGCCCCTTCCAACTGAGGGCATGGAGTTTTCCCCGCACTGATGGTCAGTCCCTTGAAGGACCACCCGCTATTGGATTGAGCTGCGCCTAGTGCTCGAACTTCTAAACAGCTGGTGTCGGCTAAAACTACGTTCCCTTCACATCCTTCTTGAAGAAAAACGAGTGGCAATAGCATGAAGAAACGTGTCATTTTTTACCTCCCCCGCGGAATGCGGTATCCAGTGGACGATTCCCAAGACTGGAGGCTACAAAAAAACCGCGAAGTGGAGAACTTCGCGGTTATTGATAGTTTGGGTAAAGCTTACCCAATGGTGAGTTCTTCAGTCACGTCGAGGAGTTCATTCAGATTAATCCAAGAAACGGCAGAGAAGTAAAGGGGGAAGCCTGTGGTCCCGGCAGGGATGCCAATGCTTGAATTCGCTGTGCCAGTGGCATCTGCGACGATATTTGCAATCATCGTTGGAGCACTAAGGCCAGTATTTACAATAAATCCGAGGTAGCCGGCAGAACCGGTACTGGTTCCGTAAAAGAAGTATATTTTCTCATTGGGGTGGCCAAAGTTAGCCTGGAGGTTTGTCGTGGCGCCAGCGGCAGGTGGTGGGCTGTAGTCAAGCTGGAATGGTGGGGCGACGAGGAGGCCTCCATCGTCAGGGTCTAAAGGGCTTACTCGCAAGAAGGGGCTACTTGTTTTGGTCCCAACTTGGAAAATCAGCGGACTTCCAGCAGACATGGTCAACGGGATTGGAACGGTGATAGTTTTCGTTCCACCCGTTACATTTGATGCTAAGAAGAAGTAATCTCCACCTGTAGGTGTAGAGAATTGTTGGAAGTTTCCAATATCCAAATCAAACCCCTCTGCAGAGGTCGTTGGAGTAATGCTCTTCCCCGCATAGAAGTAGAGGTCGCAGGGGTCCCTTAGGTTGTCTACGGTTATCGTGACATCGTCACCTAGCAACCAGGTGGAAGTGACTGTTGTTGCGGGTGGATCTAAATCCGTATCTGGTGGAGTCCAGTGAGATATTGCGCCAGTACTCGTGCCCGCACCGGTGGAAATTCGTGTCCCACTAGCGACGAAATCACTCTTCCCACTTCCATTAGAGTCCGACAAGCGTGTCATCGACCATCCCATACGAGCGCCAAGAGTGCCATCAAGTACAAGTAGGGGGGCAGTTGGGTTGGCGAGATCTAAAACTTCAATATGGGAGTTCCCTGGTTCGCCAATTGCGAGGTCTGGTTCGCCGTCGAAGTTGGAATCATCCAAAAGAGCGACGGAGAATCCAAAGTGAGCCCCTAAATTGACCCCATCTATTCGGTGAGTATTTGGGAATCCGAGGCTAACATCCCAGACAAAGACAGAGCCTCCGTGGTTGATGGGGGCGCCGGCAGCGAGGTAAATCGCACCGGAGTCTCCCTTTAAAGCAGAGACGGAAATGCCCACACCTTTAACTGGAGGGCCGGCAAGCGTTGGAAGGAAATTGAATTTGGAAAGAAGGCCACTCCCAGGGTGCACTGCAAAGAGGGAAGCTGAGCCAGTTGTAGAATCAAAGGGTGCGCCGACCACTAATCCATCACCCAAAAGAGGGCTGATGCTTCCAGGGCAATCTAACGCGAACCCAAACCATTCGCTGTTGGTCGAACCTACCAACATGTCGGAAAGGGGAACATCCTCTTCTAATGCTCCGGTTGTTTGATTGAAGTTGAATGCGCGAACATCGCCATCCATGTTCCCGTGGCCAATCGCGGAAACCATTAGTTCCTTGGTACCATCTCCGTTGATGTCACCAAACGCAAGGGCGGAACCCAGCATGTCTCCAGCGGCAAGTCCCTCAATCGTGTCCAGAACGGAACCATCGGCACCACTAAACACATATGCACGGCCAGAGAAGAAGCCGTTAGCGCCTTCGTAATAAGGTGAGCCTGCCGCAAAGTCTTTGGATCCATCGCCGTCGAGGTCATCCAAGCCGATGACATCTACACCGAGTAAATCTCCAGCACCCTCGCCGTCTACTCGAAGAAGGACATTGCCCGTGTCGCCGTCGAGAATGAAAACTGAGCCGCTGTTGCGGCCATTGTTGTCGGCGCCAATTGCGCCAACAAGGACTTCTGAGAGTCCGTCACTGTCCAAGTCGCCCATTTCTGCTACGGAATACCCAAAAGCATCTCCGGTGGAGCCGCCAGGACTATTCCAAGTGTTGAACCAATCTTGTTGGGCGAAAAGGGAGGGGGTCAGCGCGAAGGCAAGAGCCGACGCAAGGAGGGGAATTGAGTCACGCATTTTGAGAAGGATGTTCAAAGGAGGGCCAAGCCTCTTAGGTCGTCGGGATGAAAGGGACCGGCTGTCCAATCCTACCCGATGGAAAGGACTTTTGCCGGGGAAACTAGGCGCTCCTAAGGGTTATGGTTGCTTGCCCCAGCCACGCTAATCTGCGCATATGAAGGGTCCCATCTCCGCCTCTCTCCTCGTTTTTCTCGGCCTCTCCTGTGGAGGAGATTCTGGACAGGTTAATACACCTGAACTGCCTCCCCAGAAAGAGGTTGCGACGATTACTCCAAATCCTGCTACTGCAGGAATGGCTTGGCTTCGTGCCCATGTTCTGCTCGACTCGACCGGGGAGCCTGTACCTGAAATCCGGGTGCGATTGCTTTGGAAGGACGATCTAAACGATATGGGCCGTGCATTTGAGACCACGGATTCAGAGGGTCGCTGCAGTTTTGAAGTCCAAGCAGGGACTTTCGTCCAATCCATTGCGGTCTCCCCAACCCCATCCACGGCACCCAGTGCCAAGGTCATCAAAAAACCGGTTCTCGCCGGTGCTGACATGGAATTTGAGTTTAGGCTTCAGCCAGGTGGCGTCGTTTCTGGGCAAGTGTTGGATTCCATGGGCAAACCCATTGTTGAAGCTGATATTCACCTTTGGTTCAAGAAAAAGGAAAAGTTAGCCCAAAAGCCGGAAGCTTCTGTCGACCTCCTCTCTAAAACTCATGAGGGGGGCACATTCACCCTTGGGGGAATTCCTGAAGGTCCGTTTATTCTGGAGGCTATTGCTGAGGAGAGAGTGTGTGTTCAAAGGGTTGGCGGAGAAATCAAAAGCGGTCAAGTTTTGGATGGGCTAGAGTTATTAATGGAGCCATCCAACACTGTTTCTGGCATGGCTCTTGGGAGTGATGGGGAGACCGTTCAAGCGGCTCTTGTCGTTGCTGGAATGGTGGGGCGCCACGCCCGTCGGGACTCAACCCACCATCAGGGCATTTACTATTTTCCCGTGCGCCAACAAGTTGTTTATTCGGACGTGGATGGCAGTTTTACTTTGAATTCAGTACCCATAAGTCAGGTTTGGGCCGTGGAGGCGAAACACTTGGACTATCAGCCCCTTCGAAGCCGCCTTCTGCCAGGCACAGGGAGCTTAGATATAGAAATGATTCGGGGGTACCGCTTGGGGGGAGTCGTTCATGATGAGAATGGCAACCCAGTTTCAAAGGCATATCTTCGTTTGCGTGGAGAACAGGATAGAGAACGGCGAGCTCAAAGGAACGGTCTCTTCCAATTCAAAGGGCTCTTTGCAGATTTAGAAGCCGCTTTGTTGGTCTATTCTCCCGGCTACGCCGTGACCTCGATTTGGCCATTAAATCTTGAAGATGGGAATGAGTCTCTCGAAATTCTTCTTCAGCAGGGGGAAATTGTTGCGGGGCAGCTTTTGAATGCATCAGGAAGCCCTCTCCCTAACATGCGCATTGAAGTCGTTCTTCCTGAAATGAAAGCTCCGAACAATGCGGAATTTCCTGGAGGCCACCCTTGGCGTGAATTTGGGTTGGGGGTTACTCAGTCTGGACCAGACGGCGCCTTCTTCCTCTCCGACCTTCCTTCCGGCACTCATCTATTGAGAGCTTTTCAAGCGGATGGGGTTCAAGTTGGTGAAATCGAAGTCGAAGCCGGGGACGAATCGGTTTCTTGGATATCTCCATAGTTTTGCAAGCGTTCTCCATCGATTCCCTATTGGATGCTCGGCGCGATGGCCGAGAGCAAACTGAGCACGAAATCCGTGCTTTTGTCGATGGAGTTGTATCGGGTGCGGTGAGTCGACCCCAAGCTGCAGCATGGCTGGCCTTTGTTTTTCTCAATGGAATGACCCATGAGGAAACGGTGGCCTTGACCCGTGCCATGACGGAATCGGGCGAAACTTTGTCCTGGCCTGGTATTGAGGGTCCCTTTGTGGACAAGCATTCCACTGGCGGGGTGGGCGATAAGGTTTCCCTTGTTTTGGCCCCGATTTGGGCGGCGATGGGCCTGCGAGTCCCCATGCTTTCCGGAAGAGGTTTAGGGATTACTGGGGGTACCTTAGATAAGTTGGAAGCGATTCCAGGTTTTCGAACTGATTTGAATCCAGCTGAATTACATGCAGTTCTTGGGGCTGCAGGTTGCTTCATTAATGGCCAAACGGAAAGCATTGCTCCAGCAGACCGTATTCTTTACGCCCTTCGAGATGAAACCCAAACGGTTCCCTCGATTCCACTTATCACCGCAAGCATCCTTTCTAAAAAACTGGTTGAAGGATTAGATCGTTTAGTATTGGATGTAAAATTCGGTACTGGCGCTTTTATGAAAACGCAGGAGGATGCCCAAGCTCTGGCGGATTCCTTGGTAAGCGTGGGCTGTGGTGCCGGCGTACAAACCACTGCCCAGGTAACGGGAATGTCCACTCCGCTCGGGTGCGCTATTGGCAACGCACTTGAAGTTCAAGAGGCGGTGGATACTTTGCAAGGTGAAGGCCCAGAAGATTTTGTGAATCTTTGTCTTGAGTTGAGCGGAGACCCCAAAGGAGCCGCCCAAGTTCTTCAAGATGGTTCTGCATGGGAACATTGGTGCTTGATGCTGCGTGGCCAGGGTGGAGATCCAGAGGCCCAACTTCTTGGTGCGGACTGTAAGGTCGAAACCATTGAGGCTGAAACGAGTGGGCTTTTACAAACTTGTGATGCCGGCGAGTTGGGATTGGCCGCTTTCCGATTGGGCGCTGGCCGGACTCGATCCGAAGACTCCGTCCATCCTGGTGTAGGTTTGAAACTTCACGCAAAGTTGGGGGATTTGGTTTCGAAGGGGCAACCTCTGGTAAGTATTTTCTATGATGCCGGGCGGGGTTTTGAGGAAGCTAAGACTCACCTGGCCCGCGGTCTCGCTCTTGCTTGACTGGTAGAGATAAACTTCGCCATGCTTCAATTGGACTTTGTGGACGGGACTCTTGGCTGGCGTCGCCGCCACGGAGGGGGCCGAGGACAAGCCGTAGCTAAGGCAGTTGGTCTGCGTGCAGGGGCAAAGCCGCCCAAGGTTTTGGACTGCACGGCCGGTCTGGGGCGAGATGCTTTCATCCTTGCAAGCCTTGGTTGTGTTGTGCACGGCCTTGAGCGAAGCCCGGTTGTTGCCGCAGCTCTCAAGGATGCCCTTCAACGCGCCCATACGGATTCCACCACAGCAGAGGCTTTAGGGGGTAGATTGAGCTTTCAGCATGCCGACGCTCTTCTTGTTCTTCCCGAGCTCGTGGCGTCGATTGAACCGGAGGTGCTCTATGTCGACCCCATGCACCCCCCGAGACCCAAAAGCGCTTTGGTAAAAAAGGAGATGCGGCTTCTTCGTGAGGAAGTTGGCGTGGACGTGGACGCCGAGGATTTGGTGCGCTTGGCTCTGGAGCAGGGCGTCAACCGCGTAGTGGTCAAGATGCCTCGGCGAGCGAAGGCTTGGGTGAGGGAGCCACAGCATCAAATGATGGGTAGAAGTACTCGTTTCGACATCTTCTTGTTTTCTAACTAAAATAGGAATCTATGGAATCCTCTTCACTCCCTCTGCTTGAAGTTCCTGAAGCATCTGAAATCCGTGACTGGGCCACGGAGCAAGGCATCCTTATTTTGGCCCACAGCTATCAAGAGGGCTTTTTGCAGGAGGCCGCTCACTTTGTGGGGGACTCCTTGGAGTTAGCCCGCAAGGCTTCGGAGACTCAACTCGATTCCATTTGTTTTTGTGGCGTCCACTTTATGGCAGAAACGGCGAACATTTTATGCCCTAATGCAGAGGTCTTTGTTCCTGATTTGGATGCGGGTTGTTCTCTTGCCGATTCATGCAAAGTCGAGGATCTAATTCGATACCAAGATCACCTGGAGGTAAAACTTGGCCGCCGCCCAACTTCGATTGCCTATGTGAATTGCACGGCTGCGGTGAAGGCCGCTGTGGACGTGATTTGTACCAGCGGCAATGCCCGTGCGGTTGTGGATTCCATTCCCGAGAATGAACCTATTCTTTTTGTCCCCGATATGCATTTGGGAGGCTGGTTGAACGAAGTCACGGGTCGAGAAATGATTCTTTGGAATGGCGCTTGCGAAGTGCACGAACTTTTCTCCGTGGACACTTTGCTTGAGCTACAGGAGAAAAATCCAGGTGCGATTACCATGAGCCATCCGGAGTGCCCAAAGCGAATTCGGGATGCAAGCGATTGCGTTCTTGGGACCGCAGGCATGTTGCGCTTGGTGAAAGAAAGCCGGGGCAAGACTTTCATCGTGGGAACGGAGGGGAATATGATTTATCGCTTCGAAAAAGAGGCACCTCAAAACACCTATATCCCCGCCCCGGGAGCAAGCTGTGCTTGCAATCTTTGCCCCTATATGCAGCTGAACACCCCAGAAAAGCTGTGGAAATGCTTGCATGACCGAGGGCCCCGAGTTGAGGTGCCATCTCAATTCCGCCGGGGAGCAATGGCCTCGCTCGGGCGAATGCTCGAAACGACCTGATTCGCTTGCCTTTTTTTGGTCTTCCGTAACAGCTTTTCAAGAAAGAGGTTAGGACAGATAATCGGTTTTTTTGTACCGACTTCTTAGACTTTTCCTATAAAAAGTCGATTTTTTTGTCCCTTCCAACAGATTTGTGGGTTTCAAACTCATGAAGGCCGTGCCTTCTGTTCCTTACTGATTCAGGTGGGACGCAACTTCCTGGATTTTTTTTCGAAGCATCGTGGGGATGCTGGGGCTTTTGCCCCTTATTAACTACAGCTCTTCGCGGGTTCGACTTCGGTCGTCCCGCGATATTTTTTTTGCTTCTTTCTTTCGGGAGAAAGGGAGTAAAATTCAGACGTGCCTCCCGCAATTAGCCCAGCCCTCGCCGTTTTCGTGCAGATTCTTATTGGTCTGCTGGTGAGCTACCTTGCGCGCCAGCGAGGAAGAAACCCTGTTGCTTGGTTTATTGCAGGCATGCTTGGGGGTGTCCTATCTTTAGCTCTCCTCGTATTCCTCCCCGATTTGGAGCGAGAGCGCCTCTGGAGACGCTTGGAATGGATGGAAGGGCAGAAGGGGCCGCCTCCTTCTCCCCCAAGCGTTTCCGAGGAAGTTGTTCCGCCAACTACCGAGCCTAGAGATTCGCCTTCACCTGTTTTACCGATTCCTTTCGCTTCTCCCTTGGCAACTCACGGCTGGTACCTTGCCCTCCCTGGAGGGAATCCTGAGGGCCCATTCGCCTTGGATATTATTCGGGAGAAATTCAAGGGTGGTGAGTTGACCGGGTTTTTGATTTGGCAAGAAGCTCTGGATAGTTGGATGCCAGTGAACCTTAGTCCCGTTGCGAGTGGCTAGGCTTAGTTCCCGGCGACCTTGAGGACCCAGTCAGTCCAAAGTTCTTCCAGGTTTTTATAGGTTTTTTTCCCGAAAGTCTTTTTGAAGTAAGTTGTAGAGCCCTTGCTCCTGTAGGCCGAAGACAGAAAACGGAAAAAGCTCTCGCGCAATTCATCATTTCCAGAATGCAAGAGGAAGCGGACCAAAGTGTAGGATTGGGCATAGCGCCTTACCCGACCAGTAGAAGCCCAAAAGTCGCCCTTTTGATAATTCAGGACTCGCGTCAGCCCATCCATTTTTTTGCCGGCATCTCGATGGACACGGAACCGAGGCATTTCAATGAGGGTGTTGTCAAAGGAAATGGATCCAGGGGTTTTTATTATCCCGGCCTCAAAATAACAAGCAAGACCTTCATCTAACCAGCCCGGGAACTCTGGGTCCCGCCGCTCTAGTTCTCTGCCCGTGCTAAATAAAAGGGCGTGAGTCGCTTCATGGAGAAGGTTATCGGGGCCTGCGCTTGTGAAAAAAGAGCGCAGTATTTTCTCAGAAGAATCAAAATAGGCTGCTTCAATTCCTGATTGGGGAGGAAAGCTCTCCAGGTCTGGATAGATATAGATTTGAATGCGATTTTGGAGTTCGTAAAAGCCAATTTTTTCTTGGAATTGGGCGTAATAAAGAGAATAAAATTGCTCTAGCTCCATACAGGAAAAAATGACATCGTCCAAGGGGCCTGCGGCTTTGACTTCAAAATGGGACGTTTGGATTTCCCAGGAATCAGAAAAATCAAACCTTCGTTCTTGGATGGTTTCCCAGCGAACTCGACTTCCAGACTTAAGTTTGGCTTTCCAGTCGTCTCCGTACTTCTTGTGGCCAAGTGCGGTGTGGGCTTTCTCATTGGCAGGGTCCACAACCAAGGCAAAGTACCGGAGCATCTTGGCGTCTTGAGGATAGCCATGCTCAATGCACCAGTCTGCCAGCTCATTGGCCATCGGTGCGGTAGGGGTGGAGGTTGCCAGTTCCTTGAGTCGGCGGATGTACTCCGGATAATCAGGACGCGGTCCCGATAGATTGGAAATCTTGGATTGGGCAATTGTTTTGTGCCGAGAGCCTTGAGCCAGAACAACTTCTTCATCCGTCTTTCGAAGAATAATCCCTTCCAATTTTTTCCCGCTGGTTAATTCAACAATGTCCAGGACGGGATCGTCGCCACCGGCAGCAAGAATGAGGGCGCAAAGGAGATTCAACATTGCTACCAGAATACGGAAGAGGCCGCCCCTTGGGGGACGGCCTCATGTCCGCAGTTATGACTCGATTAGTTTCCGCTACGGTTCCAGGCGTAAGCACCAGGAGTGCAGATCTGCCAGTTCTTATCGGCAGCTTGCGGATCGTAAAAGGGATTCCCTACGGGGAAGGACTCAGGGGTGTTCCAAGCAACTAGTTTGAAGTTAGTGCCATCAGATCGATAGGCATAACCTTCGCTACCAAAATCAGTCCCTTCTTCGGGGTCTTTTGGAAGAGCAGGCAAAAATTCAGGGACTAAGTCCGGGATGTAGCCGTCTGGGCCGT
>Ga0187827_10000143_pt1 | contig 109050 bp, 71 predicted proteins | sample ETNtaG_39_FD_167969 | JGI IMG/M metagenome (GOLD analysis project Ga0187827, IMG submission 167969) | Marine microbial and viral communities from oxygen minimum zone, Eastern Pacific Ocean - ETNP2014_SV_150_PacBio MetaG (Illumina Assembly) | ecosystem: Environmental > Aquatic > Marine >... | reverse complement strand
GGGTAATTGTCGGCGTATTAATCAGACTTGTCTCCCAGTTGTTACCCGACTTCAGCTAACAACAACCACTCACGCACAAAATACAGAGGTCTGCTAAGGCCAAGACTCAGGGATTTGTGGTTTTCACTCGCTCTCTGTTGAGAGGCGGCGTGCAGGTCAGCTGTGATCCTGTCACCGACATCTACATTGCGCAGTAACGCAGCTAACTCGTGAGTCTCCTCGCGAATTCGACCGGCACGTCTGTCAACTACCTGGAGTCGCCCCTTATTGTCCTTGAGGGTCGCAAAGTTACAGCGAACGGCAACATCGCCTGGCTGCAGGGAGAGGCCAATACCAGCCGCTTCGACAGGACCGCGAGCGAGATCGATGGCAGCTTGCTGGGGTAAACCCATCAGCAGCGCGATGCCGGTATGGGTGTCTACGGGTACACCGGGGAACAGAGGGTCCACCAGTGCACACATGCCTTTTGCAGCCAGACCATCCAACAGGGGGGTGTGAGCTGCCTCCAAGGGGGTTTGGCCATTCAGTCGAGGGCAGGGCCGGTCCCCCAGACCGTCGAGTATGATCAAGACACCTTTATGAATGGATGCCATCGCTGCTATCTACCGATGAATTGACTTCGCCGAATGTTCATCAGATGCTATTTCGTCTGATCCTGACTATCCACTAACTTGTCCATAATGGTGCGCATGATCTCCTGGACGGCTATTTCCTTGTCATCGTTGGGTATGATGGTGGCGTGAGCCTTGTCTGCTTCGGATAGCAAGAACGATTGCAGTCGACAGATACTGTCGAAATGGGCCAGATAGCGTTTGCTACGACGATCCGGTGCTTGCTCACGCCTGCCTTTGATGCGGGAGCGCAGTTCACTTGGTTTCAAGATGCCCAACATGATAAGAACAACCACAGCATCCTTTCGCTTGCTGATCTTCTGCAGAAGCGACGGATGTACGTGCACGCCTTCCAATATAAGCGAGACGCGTTCCTGCAGTGCGCGTTGAATAGCACCTTCACAGGCAACTGAGACCAATTCCACTTGTGACCGGTAGCCCTGTGCCAGCAGCTCATCCGGTTCCGTCTCGACCTCTTTAGACTCATCCGACGTTGGCAGCATCTGCCAGGCAACAAATGATGATGTGTGCAGCACCGGTACCAGTCGTTTAGGCACCATCATGCGCATGACTTCACGTAGCATATCGGTGGACTGCGTTCGCACGATATCCAGTCGATGTGCCAACTCCGTGGCTATGGTGCTCTTGCCACAGCCCGGAACCCCACCGATCAGCAGAACTAACGGTCGATTGCTGCGTACGAATCTGGTCCAAGTCATGTACCTTTCCGCAGCCAGTTCGCCCGCTTCCTGTCGCAGGTATTGCTCGGTAATCTCAATCAACTCAGTTGAAGTAATCTCCCTCACACCCATGTTCAACAGGTGCTCATACACCATCGAAGTAATGTTGGTTGATTCATCGGGCGAAATACAACAGGGGTTCAGACCGTGTTGAAACTGTCCTCTGGAAAATGGCCTAACGGTATCGCTGTCGGCCCTGACAAAAACGGTAGAGGGAGGAACGACCCATGAAATATAACGGTCAGCCAACTCGGCGCCATAGGTTTCCCGCACCTGCTTCTCGACCATTTCCTGCAGGATCTGACTGGAGACCGAGAGGTCCTCTTCCCCTTTCGTCAACTCCTGACGAATATCTGATGCAACACTATAGGCTTCCGCAAACGATAGCCCCGCTATCTGCAGGGACCGGGTCAGGATACCCCTAAGAAAAGGCACCGCTTGCGTGCCGGATGCCTCCGTAATAAGTACTTTTCCCATCGCTTTTCTATTGCTGCCTATTCAGGCTGCTCGCTCCTCGCATCTTTGTATACTTTCAACCCCTTACTTCGCTGGGCATGGATGATATCCACCTCCCTTTGGAATCGCTTGCGCTTGAGATCATTCTCTTCCGTGACAATTTTGTCGCGAATATCACGTTCCTTTTTCTTCAACTTCTTAAAGATGACCTTCATTTCCAGTCGCGTCGCAGCCTGATTGTTGGCACTTAAATCCAGGTACTCGGCTACTTTCTTGAGGAGTTTCTTGGTCTTCATATGCGTTTCCCTGCATCGGTCAGAAAGACATCATTCGGATTGGGCATGTGCTACCTCATCCATTTCATCTTCATCCAGTGATCAGAAAGACATCATTCGGATTGGGCATGTGCTACCTCATCCATTTCATCTTCATCCAGTGAGAAGCTCTCTTGGGCTTCCGTCAGTTCAGTGTCCTGAACAACAAACAGCGTTTGACTGGCTTTTATCAGATTCAGTGATACGTCAGTGGCATAAGTGGAGTCGTTTAGCAGTGACGAACCCATTTCGGGAGTGATTTGTCCCTCCCTGATCAAGGTGGAGAGTTCTGTATTCAATTCTGCATGGGAGTCGTCGACAACCATTTTCAGCGCATCCAGAGAGAGCAATTCAACTTCCTGTCTGTCGGACTCCCGCATGTCCTCAATCTCGCGGACTATCGAAATGATTTGCGCTCTGAGTCCATTGTAAGCTGTGCGGATCTCCTGATTGTCGGAATTCAGGTAGCGCATCATGTTTACCTGGAGATGCTTGATATCCTTGACCACTTCCACCACATTCTGGTTTGCTTCGCGCAACCAGTGCAGACCACCGGACTGTTCCATCTGCCAGGAAAAACTTACCTTACTGATGAAAGCGATAATGGCGCTGTAGATGCCTTTGACACTTCTTTCATAGGCAACATCCACATCGTACTCCGGGAATCGGGTTTGCTTCTTGGCAATCTCCGCAATGTCCCGACCGGAGAGAATTTCCTCTTTGCTGAATCCAAGACCTGCGGCAATAATCCCCATGGCATTGTCGTACACATGTACCGATTCCTGACGAACTGCCTGTAACGCGGTGTCTGGAAAGTCAATTGCAGCAGAATTCAGAAACTTCGGCTCATCGATGTCCTGCTTCTGGGCTTTGATGAATCCCTCGAAAAAGCGCACCAAGTGGTTGATAAATGGAAGCATAACAACGATGCCGATCAGATTGAATATGGTGTGAAAAACGGCCAGTTTCAAAGTGTAATCGTCAGCAGCGATGCCGACCGCTTCGCTGACACCGTCGACGACGAATATCAGTGGATATATAAAGACGATGGCTATCATGCCCGTTACAACATTAAAGACCAGGTGCGCACCGGCCAGCCGCTTACCCTGTTCGTTGGCGCTCAAGGAACCTAATATGGCGGTGATGGTGGTGCCGATATTGGCACCAATAGCCAGAGCCAACGCATTGTCGTAGGTGATCTGACCCGCCGCCAGTGCCGTGATAATAAGCACCAGCGTGGCGTGGCTGGGCTGCATCACGACAGTCGCGAAGATACCGATCGAAGCGAACAGAAACAGACCCGGATATCCTGCAACTGCAAACTCAGCCAGGTCGATCGTTTCCTTGAAGGCCTCGAATCCCTCTTTCATGTGGTGAATGCCGAGGAACAGAAAACCCATGCCTGCCAGTATGTAGCCGATGCCATTCATGGCCCTGGCTTTCTGCAGGATCAGAATGATACCGAACACCAGCATCGGCATGGCATACGCGGAGATTTTGACTTTAAGCCCGAAGCCGGCCACCAGCCAGGCACCGGTTGTGGTGCCCAGATTAGCCCCAAATATGATACCGATGCCCGCTGCCAGGGTTATTAGACCTGCACTCAAGAAAGAAATGGTGATTACCGACACCAGAGAACTGGACTGCATGATCGTCGTCGATACGACTCCGAACCCGAGGCTCCGCCCGAGACTCGATGTCGACTTGCGCAAGATTTTTTCCAGTGTTCCGCCGGTGAATAGATTAAAGCCCTGCTCCAGCGAGAGCATACCGAATAGGAATATCGCCACTCCCGCAGCGATCTCCTTGAAATCTGCACTGTTCCAGAAGCCAACAGCCAGAATCATCAAAATCGTTGGGAGCAGAATTTTACGCAGCATAAACGCGAGTCATCATGTACCGATCGAAATCCGGTCTTAGATCATACTTCAGCGGTGGGCTGGATACTAGCTGCTCGCCAGTCGCTAGCGACTTGTTTTAGGCGTGATGAAAAACAGCCGCGTGCCGCTTCCCGGGCCAATCTGTCGCCAGTCGTCGATTTCAAGTTGAATGTGCACGATTCCGCAGGTAGGCACATTGTCAATGTACTCATCGGTCAGATAGTCCGATAGACCCGTGATTTCAGGATTGTGACCAACAAGACAGACGTGCTGATACGCTGCATCAAATCGTGAAATCAACGCGACCAGTTCGTTCACACTGGTCGCGTAGATGCCGCGGTCGGTCTCTATCTCTCCACTTGGATATTGGAGCGCTTCCGCGATTCGATGGGCGGTGGTAACAGCTCTGTTGGCCGGACTACTAACGATTTTATCGGGAGTACAACCGAGTTCTGCGAGCTTGCTGCCCATCACGGGAGCGTCGCGCTTACCCCTCTTGTTGAGGGGTCTGTCAAAGTCCGACAGTTCCGGATGGCTCCAGCTGGATTTCGCATGTCTAATCAGATAGAGCCAGCGCATGTTAAGTTCGACCAGCCATTTTGCCAGAACGGATCACCGCGTCCGCTTTAGAAGTTTCGCCACACATCCCTGAAAAGCCTCTGTTGAGTCACTTTACCTTCCCTCAGCTTCGTTGCCAACTTTGCAAGGCTGTCGCGCAACGCCGGGTCAGCGGCCTGTCTACCTTCCGCCCTTACCATCTCGTTACCTGTGACGAGGTCTTGATGGTCGCCAAGTATTTTCTGCAGCACCTTTGTCTTTTGGATATAACTGTCGATGCCGGCAGAGGATACGTGGGAGAAAAACTCGCAGAGATAACGGATCCTTTTCATCTCTATGCGCAGTTTATGCAGAGATCTGTCGGTCATTTCCTGGGGCACGGTCCGGCGCGGGTACTTTGCGAAGATCCCCTTAATGACCTGACCGATTATCCTTGCCCCGGCCCTGCCTGTGTGCCTGTTCTGGTCTCCTTCCTCAGGGATGCTGAGTGCGATGTTTTCCAATACCAGCAGAAGCTGGGTGTATCGGGGCGAATCCAGCGCCTGCATGATCTCTCTGCGTTCACCCTGGAATCTATCCGACAGACGTTCCCAGTAGGGATGCAGATTGGTGCGATCCTGGTCCGCCAACAGCCAGGCTGTGTTTTTCAAAGTGGCGATCTGCACTTCCAGATCCCGCCCTCTCCCCAGCACTCTGCCAAGCCTGGCGACCTCTTCGGCTGTTTTGTGGGCTCGCTCTGGAAGCTGGGCTTTGAAGATTCTGAGTGCAGTTCGGACACGCCGGCAGGCAACGCGCATGTCGTGAATCGCGTCGTGGTAGATGCCTACCCGCACGCCCGGTTCACTATCTCTGATCATCTGCAGGTCGCGTCGGACGATTGCCCGGGCAGCTTCTTCAATGGAAGAATCCCCGTCAAACTGGTACGCGCGATTGCCGTACGCCTCGGCTGCCAAGCCGAAAACTTCAAGGGCCTGGTCATATTTGGACTTGTCATTCGGCTGTAGAGATACCAGATGGGTCAATTGCGTGACCAGATCAGAAAAGTCTTCTTCATTACCCGACAGCAACTCCAGCTCAAGTTCTCTACCGGCAACGGAGCGATTCAGATATCGCATCTCGACCTCATCGAAACCCGATTCCACTCGAATCCCATCGGCAAAGACAAGCTCGCGGATCTCTCTCCTGTTGCTAAGGCTGAATAGCGAGACTACGCTGCGCCCCTTTACGATTGGCAACAGGATCTCCCGCTGACAGTATTCCATGGCTTCAGACTCAGAACCCACACCGGGAAGTGCAAACGTCTTTTCCATCCGTCGGAAGATGTTGTTATCAGCCTTGCGGCTGGCCTTGAATGTTAGCTCCCATCTGTCATCCATTGAACGCAATCGACAACGGGCCCCTGCCAAGTGGAAGTAGCCGTCCTCGGTATCCAGATACACATCGTGGATGGCGACGCTTCTCGGCTCGGAAACATCCGCACCCAACTGCCTGGCCTGCTCCATGAAGCGGACGTAATCGTCGGTTGAAGCGATTCGCCACTTACACTCATGTTCCTGAATCGTCCGTGTGGCCTGCAACATCAGACTACAACCTTTCCACTTTCACTTTGGTCACTGAGCGCGAATCGGCCTCGATGACTGTGACGCGACAACCGCTCTCTTCTACAAAATCGCCCTCCTCTGCAATCCGTTTGAGTCGGTTGATTACGAATCCGCCAATGGTCAGGGCTTCCTGTACGGGAAGCGTCAGGTGAAGAATGTCATTGACCTCCGAAAGGGGCATTCTGCCCGCCATGACGTGTACGTTTTCACTCTCACGTTCTATGTAGATGCGTCGCTTCGGTTGGTATTCATCGAAGTCATAGCCGACATCGATCTCCCCCACCACCTCTTCGAAAACATCTTCCATGGTGAGGATGCCAACGGCGGAGCCGAATTCATCCACCACGATCGCCATGTGATCCCTGCGGGCCTGCAGCAATGGCAAAGCCTGGTCGATGGTCTGTCGGGGAGACAGGTACAGGGCGGTACTGATGTAGTCGGTAATGGGTTCTCGTTCCAGGTCGTTGTTCATCAAGTCCCAGGTACTCAGGGTCAGTACCCCTTTGACATTGGTGATATTGCCTCGATACACCGGCAGCCGGTTGTAGCCGTGTTGCAGCACCGTTCGGATCGCCTCTTTGGTATTCCTCATTTCGTTGAATCCCACCACCTCTGCAAGGGGAATCATCGCCTCACCGACGGTTGTATCGGCAAAGCGAATGATACGCCTGATGCGGCGACGATCGATGGTCGATCGATCCGACACCGCTTCAGAGGGGTCCAATAGAACCCGCAGTTCCTCTCGTGTGATAAACAGGTCCTGAGGCAAAACGCCCCCTCCCGCCAGTCGGGTGCCAAGGCGCGCCACTCGAGCGAAGATGAAAATGATGGGGTAGAAGAGATGCGAGAAGAAACGCAGCGCATATACAATTCGGCTGACGATCTCATCTGCCTTCTGCTGGAATATGCTCTTCGGGACCACTTCGCCAAGAATCAACAGGATCGGGGTGAGCAGAATGATGGAGATGAGATCTCCGGATGTGCCAAACAGATCGATGCAGATCAACGCACCCAGAGTGGCGATGGTCACAGTCGCGACATTGGTGCCTACCAGCGTGGTACCGAGCACATGGTCCGGCTTCTTGAACAGCTCCAGCACCAGGGCAGCCCGACGATTGCCCAGCCTGGCCTGATGACGCAGCTTCAGCTTGTCCGAATTCACCATGGCAATCTCGGAGCCGGAAAAGAAACCTTTCAGGACCAGGAAAAGAAGTATCAGCAGTATCTCAATCAGCCATTCCATCTTTCCCCTCCACAGCCGTGTTGAGTTCTACTTCGCCCTCGCCATTCTCCGGCTCTTGTGGTTCCTGGGATTCGCTTTCGGCGCTTTCCGCCGCCTCGATCAATCCTCCTTTTCTCACCTCAATGCGGTGGATTCGTAGTCCCTTGATCTCTTTGACGGTAAACTCGTAACCGCTGTCCGTGATCCGGTCACCCACTTCAGGTAGACGATCGAACAGCCTGAAGGCAACGCCACCGATGGTGGTCATAACCGGATCGCTGATATCAAAATTGGTGAGGTTGTGGAAATCGGGAAGGCGCATATCCCCCGGCACCGTGTAGCAGTTGTCATCCTCCTCCATGTAATAGTCCTGCCCCGCCATCTTGCCGGTAATTTCCCCGAAGATGAAAGTCAGTACATCTTTCATGGTGACGATTCCGAGCACTTCACCATATTCCCCCAGCACGATTGCCACGCGGGTGTCGTGTTCCTGAAAGTAATCGAACATCTCATCCACCTTCTTGGTAGGTGGCACGAAATGAGCGGGTTTGAGGATATCCGTCAGTTCAATCTTCTGAAGGTCAGCGCCGCCGCGTATGAGACGCAGCATGTCCTCAGAATGAAGGAACCCGATCACGTTATCCCAATGGCCCGAATAGATGGGCAGTCGCGGATGTTGCAGTTGCCGAAACTCCTCGACCAATTGCGGCAGGGGCAGACCGGCATCCAGAAAACGAATACGGGGTCCCGGTGTCATCATGTAGGAGATGCTTGTTTCCGATGCTTCCAGCACATTGTCGATCAATACCCGCACGGTTGCATCGATGATGCCGCTCTCTTCGCTCTCCTCCACCAGTGTCCGGAATTCGTCCGGCTGCAGGATATTCTCCCTGGCCACCACTTCACCCACCACCCGCGTCGTGATGCGGTCAGCGAACAATCTCACCACTTCCCGTAACGGGGTTATCAGGGAAATCCACCTGGGCAGCAAGCGCGCGGAGATTCCAGTGGCAAACTTGATGGGAAACGTAACCGCGATGGTCTTTGGGGTGACTTCACCAATCAGCAGTAGTAGAGGCACCATAATGAGGATGTTCATCCAGCCAACCTGCTGCTCCGTGAACAGCAGCAGCAAGATCGCGGTCATGTTTACGGCGGAAGCGACATTCACCAGTTCGTTGCCACACAGAATTGAAATGATGAGACGTCGCGGTTCGTCGAGCATGGCGTGTATGCTCTCGGAGTGGGGATCACGTGACAGTCTGAGTTTCTGCAGGTCAATTCTGCTGAGGGAGAAAAGGGCGGTCTCGGTACCAGAAAAGAGGGCGGAACACAGCAGCAGTGCCACCTGGAGTAGCGAGCGCAGCCACAGTTCCAAGTCCAGGGAACTGAGCGAAAGCGATTCGTAAAACTAGCTAAACCCATCCATTGCTCTACTACCAGACGCTCCCACAACGGGGGCTCAAGTTTACCATACTGTCCTGCGTCTGAAGCCCGCAGGACCCGGCGTGCCGACGGTAACCTGCTTCGAGAACCGGTCTATCGAGACCCGGTCTGGAGGATGTTATTCTATATGAGAATTATTTGCATTTAGCATTGGATCTCATTTACAATCATTAGTCGTGTCTATGCAACGAATCTACCAGAACTTCAGCGAGATTGAGCTGGGCCAGCATGCCCGGATCTTGAAGTACATCGGTCCAACCACCACCTACCACAAACGCTTGATCAGCCTGGGATTGACTCCCGGCACCGAATTCAAGCTGCTCAAGGTGGCACCACTTGGCGACCCCATCGAGATTGCGGTGCGAGGATTTCGATTGAGCCTGCGTCGCAACGAAGCGGCCTGCCTCGAGGTGGAAAGGGTATGAGATCTGACTGTACGATCGCACTGGCCGGCAATCCAAACTCCGGCAAGACCACCATCTTCAACGCACTGACCGGGACCCGTCAGAAGATCGGCAATTGGCCGGGGGTCACGGTAGAACGTAAATCGGGCAGCTTCGAGCATGCCGGCGGCAGCATCGAGGTCGTGGACCTGCCCGGTACCTATGCGCTACACATCGGACACCAAGACGATTCCATCGATGAGCAAATCGCTCAGGATTTCATACTCTCGGAAGACGTCGACCTGGTCCTGAATATCATCGATGCCGCCAGTCTGGAACGCGGTATGTATCTCACCACGCAACTGCTGGACGCGGACATTCCGATCGTTGTGGCCCTCAACATGATGGATGTGGCGGATAAACACGGCATCCACATCGATACCTTTGCCCTCTCGCAACGACTCAAGTGTCCGGTTGTGCCTCTCGTGGCCAGTCGCGAAGAGGGCATAGGGGCTCTGGTGGATGCGGTCACCGCCGAGGTCCGTAAGGTGGATGAGATCTCGTCAAATTGTGTCCGACTGTCGGACACCCTCGAGGCGGATCTCTCCGAACTGTTGGATATGATGGACACGGAACGACCACACAGAGGCGGTCGAATGGTTGCATGTGCTTTACTGGAAGGCGATGAAGAAGCACTGATAAGATTCTCTGCGACCCTGCAAGCTCGTTTGCAGAGCCACATCGACGAAGTCTCCGGGAACCACGCTGAATCGAACTTTCACCGTCTGGCAGCGGCCAGATACCAGTGGATCGATGAGACGAATGACATCATCACCAGCAGAACAGACATACGCCACACGCTGACCGATTATCTGGATGCCTTGTTTCTCAACCGCCTGCTGGCGTTTCCGCTGTTTCTGGGCGTCATGTACCTGATGTTTATGTTCACCATCAACCTCGGCAGTGCATTCATCGATTTCTTCGACCTGATGGGCAATGCACTCTTTGTGGAGGGACCACGAGTCCTGTTGACCCAGCTCGGTTTTCCCACCTGGCTGATCGTCGTGCTGGCGGATGGTCTGGGTGGCGGTGTGCAACTGGTTGGTACCTTTATACCGGTTATCGGTTGCCTGTTTCTGTTCCTGTCATTCCTGGAAGATTCCGGCTACATGGCGAGAGCTGCGTTTATCATCGATCGCATGATGAGTGGTCTTGGGCTGCCCGGAAAGTCCTTTGTACCCCTCATCGTGGGATTTGGCTGCAACGTTCCCTCCATCATGGCAACCAGGACCCTGGAAAGTCGTCAGGACCGGCTGTTGACAACCATCATGGCCCCTTACATGTCCTGTGGCGCCAGATTGACGGTATATGCGTTGTTCGCAGCCGCCTTCTTCACGAACAACGGTCAAAATGTCGTGTTCGGTCTGTACCTCATCGGTATTGCCATGGCCGCGATATCGGGCCTGGTTATCAGGAACTTCATGCTGACCAAAGATCATACCGCTTTTATCATGGAGCTGCCGCCCTACCACCTACCAACCATCAAAGGCGTTCTTATCCAGAGCTGGCAGCGCCTTAAGGGATTTGTGGTGAGAGCCGGTAAAGCGATCGTTGCAGTTGTGGTCATCCTCAACGTCGTGAATTCCATCGGCACCGACGGGACATTCGGTAACCAGGACAGTGAAAAGTCCGTTCTGTCAGAGATTGGCAAGACGATCACGCCGCTGTTTGAACCGATGGGCGTAAAGAAGGAAAACTGGCCGGCAACCGTCGGCATCTTCACCGGGATATTTGCCAAGGAAGTCGTGGTCGGCACGCTCGATACCCTCTATACCAATTTAGCCAAGGCGGAAAACGCGACATCCACAACCGAGGAGTCCTTCGATTTCCTGGCAACGATGGAAGATGCAGTATTCAGCATTCCTGCCAATCTATCCCAACTCCTCGAGAGCGCTGACGACCCGCTCGGCATCAACATAGGTGACGTCTCCGACGCCATGACTGCCGCTGAAGCGCAAGCCGTACACGTGTCCACGCTGGACATGATGAATCGTTTATTCGACGGCGAGCTGGGTGCGTTCAGCTATCTGCTCTTTATTCTCTTGTACATCCCGTGCGCAGCGACCGTGGGGGTCATCTACAAGGAGTTGGGTGGCTTCTGGGCTTTATTCTCAGCTACCTGGAGTCTGATCATGGCGTATGCGGTGGCGGTAATCTGCTATCAGTTGGGGAATGTGTTCGATCATCCGGTCAGCTCTCTTAGCTGGACGGCGGGTATGCTCGTACTGACTGCTTCGAGTTACGCTCTGCTTATCCTTCGAGGACGGCAACAGGCGCAGAATGAGCGGCTTATTCCAGTCGTTAACGTGTGAGACTTAGCGTTTCTTGGCCCAGATCAGGAATCCGGACAGAGCCAGTACGGCCATGAACACAGCGACCAAATCTACCAGGATAACTCCGCCCGTTCCCAATACTCGACCGGAATGAATATCCAGGATCAGCCTTTCCAGGCTGATATCACCGATGATCAAATCCGACGCAATATCCTTACCTAATTCTTTGGGGTATGTTTCAGATTGACTCCATCCAACCGAGTCCATCGTGCTGGTAGACTTCGAACTCAGCAGGCTTTCCAGGTTCAGTTCCCAGATATCGTCCACTGCCGCAAGGAAAACGACCTCAGAGTCAGCATCGATCACGGAACCGATGCGCAGGAGGGACCCTGGCAATCCGTGAGACTCGCCCAATCTCTCCACCAACTGCCCCTTGGGGGTTACCAAAAAAAGGCTGTCACTGCAGAGGGCGATAAAGAACTCTCCCTGGAAAACAGCACCTTTAAGGGGCTGACTACATTCAGCGAAGGGGGTGGCATTGAGAAACAGTCTATTCCCTTGGCCTGTGAGCCAATCACTGCCAACAGAGAATCCCAGCATGTCTTCGTCCGGTTGCAAGCCATAGACCAGCTTCAGCAATCCGTATGAAAGGGGCGTGCTGTCCAGCCCCAGCTCTTCGCTGTGGTTCAGCAAGATTCCGGTAGATATCAGAATCAACACCAATGGTATTGCAGTCAATCCTAACGTGCGGTGCCACTTTCTAAAGTCGGACGCGACACGAGTTGGGCTCCCGTTATTCATCTTCCTAACGCGTCATCGATGGCGCAGCAGTATTGGCCAGAGTTTCTTCTAGGTGATTTCGTTCAAGATACAGTGCAAAACTGGCAATTCGCTTGACGGCTCTAACGGATAGTGTCGCACCCGTAATTCCATCGACCATTCCATCGAGCTCTTGGTTCGATTTCAGACTCAACCCCTTAAACTGATTGGTGAAAAACGGATAGCGAATCTCACCCCCCCTGCTCTCTCTAAAAGCCAGAATATGCAGGCCGACGATATGGTTGGCTTCAATGACCAAACCAATGGTGATGGGTTTTTCCTTGCCAACCTCGTCCAGTATCCAGGCGGACTTATTATTGCGAAGCCAATAGCGCACTCGTAAGCCGGCATAGTCGTGTCCCAGGATAGCAGCGGCCTGCTCGCGAACTTCGGGCGATAGCCACAGGATTTTCGCAGCAGGCGGCTGGCCACCAAACGCCTGCTCCAGAAAGTCGGCACGATCAAGGTAGTTGGTTGCCCCGACTTCGTTGATCGTAAAGGCCATCAACAGCAGCAACAGAACTCTAGTCATGCCGATACCAAGTCAGATTAAAAACTGTAACCGATGCCCAGATTAAAGCCATCCTGTTCGCTGCCGCTATCGTAGTCCTGACGCTGCAGGTCCAGCTTTATTACAAACCGAGGATGCAACCAATAGTTAATGCCTACATCGAACTGCCTTTTGGCCGAATCGGCACCTCTGCCGGCACTGGTGTCAAAATAGCTGTAGCGCCCGAACAAACCAAGATTGCCAGCAAACCTGTAGGCTGGTTCGATGTACCAACCAACCTGTCGGTCCGATCCCAGATCGAGTGTGTTGATCTGATCGTCCAGATCCCAACGTGCGTATAGTGCCTTCAGGCTAACAGGGCCTCTCTGGTAACTGAGATCCGTTTCGAGTAGAAATCCATCGATGGCGCCGACTCCCGTGCCATCCGCATCGTTCTGTGTCATGTCTTGCTGATAGTGCAGCGTCAGCCCAAATTGAACTCCTGCCAGACCGGAATAGCGAATGCGTCCGGTGTAGGAGAGGTCCTCGGCATCCGCTTTGCCGACTTTTTGCCGTGCAGATCTGATGCTTGATCGCTTCGACGCGCTGCCGTTGTCAGTATCCAGATTCAATCCGGAGAGAATTGCCAGGTCGTAATTCCAGCCGGGTGCAATCTCGCCACTCAACATGGCACCTGCTTCCCACCAGGTCGCTGGTATGATGTTCTTCTCGACCGGATTACGCTCTACACCAAAAAACGTGTCCGGTTCGTGGGTTTCATTCAGCAGACCGACCGGCACCAGCAGCACGCCCATATTGAGGCTGCTTGCCGGCGTGAACTGCCACTGCAGATAAGCCTGTTCTACCTCGACCTCGCCCACTTTCCCGTCCCCGGCAATGTCGTGCTCCACCTCTAACTCGGAAAAAAACTGCAAATTGTCACTGAACTGATGGCCCGCAAACAGCACGAATCTATGTAAGTCGATCTCGTCACGGTCCAGGTTGTTGTAGTGGACCTCCCCATAGCCCCCGACCGAGTGGCCGGCGGACAGAGGGGCCGATTGCAGGGACGCGTCCACCATATCGGCGGTGGCTTCGAGGCGCGACTGGGTGTCTTCGACCTGCTGGCGATTCTGTTGTACGCGCGTCTCTGTCCGGGTGAAGTCAGCGCTTAAGTTTGACTTGGTTTCCTGCAGGCTTCTTCTGGTTTCAGTGAGTTGTGTCTGTAATGCTGCAATGGCTTCCTGCTGACGCTGGATCAGCGCCCACATCTCACCAGGGGATGGTGGCTCTGACTCGACCTCAGCAGTCGCCAAGGGCGCCAGCGCCACGAATAAGAGTAACGAAATACAACCGGTCTTCACTGCTGTCTCCTGGGTCAAGAAAAACGTGTAATGCTGAGCAATAATATCGTCGAAGCAACGCAAATGCAAATCATTCTCATTAACATAAAGAAATTGCCACCTTGAGTCGCATCCAGTAGTCTGGGATTCGCACCGGATCCGGTACCGGCTGCAAATACCAATCCAGTGATCAAGGGGTGGCAAGGGTGGAATTGAAGATCTTCTTCACGGTGTTTACGGTTGTTTTCCTGGCGGAATTGGGGGACAAGACACAACTCGCAACCATGCTGTTTGCGGCTGACAAAGAGGTGGATAAGCTCACCGTGTTCCTGGCGGCCTCATTGGCCCTGATCGTGACATCGGCATTGGGGGTGATTGCCGGCACCGTTCTGTCCGAATACATCAATGCAACGCACCTTGCCTATATTGCCGGGGTGGGATTTATGGCGATTGGCGCTTATACCCTGTATCAGGCATAGCCCGGGCACCCTCGCTTCGCGATCAATCAGAAATATCTGACGAGCTCCAGTTTGAGAAAATCCTCTTCCTGGAGGTATCCCAGCTTGTTTGTTGGATCAGTCAACTGCCTGAGCCGCGAATTGAGATCGTCAGTGAGACGGGTGCCGTTGCCGAACACGGTTGCCTCTGCAATGAGTTTCCAGTTCTCTCCCAACCGTCTGCTGGCTTCAAGGCTTACCAACTGTTCGGCAGTTTTTTCATCCCAGACAAACACCACGAGCAACTGGCTGTCGTCCACATCGTTGAGGGCCCAGCGGAGACCCACTGCCCAGTCGTTCTCTCCGTAAACCGGTGCCTGCTCGCCACGGTCGTCGAACAGATATTCCACCACGAGTCCAACATCGGCGCGACTGTTGAGCAGTCCGACCAGCGTCTTTTCAAATCCAAATGTCGCGGCCGTGAACGGATCACCCTGGCCTGCACGGCGTATCAGTTCGAGCTTCCAAAGCCAGTCTTCGCCGATGAACTGAAGATCCAGACCGGTCTGTTCTATCACATCGTACATGGGGATCAAACTGGCATCGACGGGAAGTCCGGTCGGATCGACTGCCATCTGCAACTCGAATGTCGGTTCCCGGGTAGTGCCGGAAAAGTGGGACAGTCCCATTTCCCAATCGCCGATGTAATGAGACCAACGAACAGCAAAGTCAGATCGATTCCTGCCGGCCCCGGATTCGAACCGGGCTTCACTCTCCTTGATTGGGAACGGCGTACCCAGGCGGCCGTCTTCGCCAGGATAGGTTCGCTCTCGGAAGCCCGTCAGCAGATATAAATCGACGATCCCCAAATTGCCACTGTAGGACAGATTGATCATCGGCTGCCCCAGCTTCTCTTCACCGTCAGGGTTCTCGACATAATCCGTTTGGTTGATGATGTCGACCAGGTGTTGTGATTCGGTCACTCCCCAGAACACCTTCCTAACGCCCGCTCTAAGTTCCCAGTTGCCCCTGACACGTACCCAGGTTAACTCCCTCAGATCGAAGTGGGACCTTTGTTGATCACGCTGATCGAATCGAAAGAAGGGTGTGAAGGTGAAGCTGTTGTCGCCACCGTTCCACTCAACGTAGTAGTCAGACTGCAGGCTCAGTGAAGAGTGACTCTTGTCCAGGTGATTGATGCCGGCTTCGTTGAAGCTCCGCAACTCTACTGCAAGATCACTGGTCCATTCGGCTGCGTATTCTTTTTTTTTGACGAGCCCGGTGCCTTGAACGGAAATGGTTCGGTGCGACGCTTCAGGGTCGCAAAGTTGTAGCCGGACTCATTTTGCTCCGGCAGATCCCTTTGCTCCTGCCGTAGTTCTACGTCAAACGCCGGCGCGTCCTTGTCCATGGCCGGAGCTTCATCACTGGGAGCTTCATTCAGCGCTATGGGAGCTTCATTCAGCGCTATGGGAGCTTCATTCAGTGCTATGGGAGCTTCATTCAGTGCTATGGGAGCTTCATTCAGTGCTGCAGTCGATTCGGTCACCAACTCATCGAACAGGTCGGCATACCGGCCTGCAGTCGAATCGCTGCTTTCGGTGAGAATCCATGCACCGTCGATTTTCGCATCCATCACCATCTGCCTGGTAAACTGTGCGTCTTCGACTCTGTAGTAGGGCCCCATCAAGACACGGTGATAGATCAAACCATTCAATTCTACCGTGCGGATTGAAGAGGAGAGCCCGATTTTTCCATCCGTTGAATCCGCAAACAGCCGTGCTTCGGCGCTGTCTGTGAAGCTTGCCAGTACCAGATACCAGACGTCTGTCTGAGCAACGTCAGCATAACCGGGATAGATCATCGCCTCGGCCACATCGAGACGCATCGTCCAGGGCTTATCTATACCGACACTATTCAGTTGTGCCCGCTGCCGCTCACGCCCCGGAGCGTCCTCCCTAGCTGCAATAACCAGGCGGTACAAGGCCTCTCCGGCCACTTCAGCACGGGCAACCAGAACGAACATACCGGTATCCTCACTGAGCTTTTCGCTCTGTGCCAGCGCTGCCTGTCGGTCCCTGAAACTACCTACCACCCAGTGAAGTTGGGGTTCACTGTCAACCGCGCCAATTGAACTCATCTCCCCATGGGAAGCCACGGTGACGGAGAGAAGTAGAACTGTGATGCAAAGTCGATAATTCAGCATTGATCAGCGCGCTCTCTGCAAGCTGTTTCTGGTAAAGTCCTGGTCCCGCAAGCCGGCTGCAAACCGATAATTGCTCCACAGCAGCTCTGTGCTCTTGTTAGTCTGGTGATTGACCATCAACATTGACTCAGCGCGCCAGAATTTCTCAAGGTACATCTGATAACCATGGAAAGTCAGTGTCTTCAGTAGACTGTTTTTCCGATCGTAGAAATCTACTTTCCAGATTCTGTATTCATCTTTGTCCATCCACACTGTCTGGCGCGTGTATCCCGAGTACTGATCGACTGGATACCTCTCGTGCACATAACAATCACGGCCGGCAAGATTTTCATCGCGCAAGTATTTGTAAGTGTATTTCTCCACCTCCTGACTACTCAGATCTTCAAATGCAAATTCACTACCCACGAAGGGTCCCGATTTGTTCTTTGAAGCGATGCGCTTGACCCTTTTCAAGGCAGGTAGATACAGCCACTGATCATCCGGGCCCACCTTGTGTGAATAGGTGAGCAACCCGGTCCCTTTGATGTCTCTGGGAGTATCGAAGATGGTGAGCATCTTGTCGCCCTCATCAACGACTTCGATGATCTTCATACGCAGCTTGCGTGCGCTTTCTTCCCCTCGTTTATTGCGGAGAATCATATCCAGATCCATCTGAACGTCGACAAAGCCCTCCTCCCTGCGATCCGCCTCCATGGCAATTCGAAGTCCTTTATCGGCGGGGGTCTCAGCTAGGGCACATACCGATGTCACTAGTGACGCTACTACAACAAGCAGGATTCTGATCATGCTTAACCGCGGTTGTTCCTTATCAGCGCTCTTCTATACAACGATCACACTATTGTCAGCCATTGTCAAACTGTCCTCCGCCACTTCTGCCGGGGGCATCAGCATCCAGCAGGAAGGACAATTCAAGCACAAGAATAAGTGCAAACGATCGTGTTAAGGCTGCTATCCGGCCCTTGCCTGAATTCATCCCGAAAGCGGCAAGAGCATCGACTCAGCTCACCTCAGCTTAGCTCAGCTCACCTCAGCTTAGCTCAGCTCACCTCGGCTTCGTCTTCAGCAAGTGCTACTGAGGCGTCGTCCTTGCCCAGCAGTGACTTGGCCGTTTCCAGCACTTTGCGTGCCGGGACTCTTTTCACCTTGTCAGCCAGCAGAACAGCTTCCTTGATCTCGGCATCATCGAGCCTGGCCCTGCGAGCGGCAGGAACGTGGTACTCAATACATGGCACGCAGTTACTCGCTATCGCCGCACCGACGGCAACGAATTCTCTATCTCTGTCCGACAATGTCTTCGTGCCCATATTACGATACCTCTAGAAAAGTAGTTATGTTAATCGAAAGAAAATCAACCGCTTTCAGCAGCAACCAGCAATTGGATTCCATCACAGCACTGGTCAGTCAAGTACTTGGTTAAGCCGTGCATCGTCTCGTAGTTGGCAGTGCAGATAACCACCCGACCCTGACGTCTCTGCTTGACCAGATCGGCGCTGGCCAATGCAGCCAGATGGTGCGCCATGGTGGAAGCGGGAACCCCCAGCAATTGCTGCAGATCGCCGATATTCAATCCAAAACGTCCCGCTTTGACCAGCGTCCTGAAGAGGCGCAAACGCGTTTGGTTACCAAGTGCTGCCAATCCCCCGGCAGCCTGTTCTTCACTGATGCATTGATTCTCACTCATGTATATACGATATAACTAGAACTATAGTTATGTCAAGGATTTTTTCGCTTTATGTATGGATCGGTCATTCATGCAGGGATAGGGGCCGCTGCCGCATATCCTGTCAGGCGCGGTTTAAGGTAAGATTGGCAGCTTTCACAATCTGCGGACTATCGCCGTACTAATTCAAAGCAGAACAAAAATGAAGATTGGACTCATCTCAGACACCCATATCCCGGAATCAACAAACGAGCTGTGGCCACAGGTATTCACGGCATTTCGTGATGTTGACGCGATACTGCATGCCGGCGACCTACACGAGCTTTTTGTAGTCGACCAATTGAGCAAACTCGCACCCATCTACGTGTCCAGGGGAAATGGCGATGATGGATCGGGGGGACGAACAACTGTGCCGGAGGATGAGCGACTGAAGGACACGTGGGAGGTGCAATTCGGTGAAATCAGCATCGGCATGACCCACTACATTCCGATTCCGGAGATGCCACCAAATCTTACCGTGGCAAGGTGGATCGACAAATTGTTTGCAGGGCGCCGGCCGGATGTACTGATTTACGGCGATACCCACGTAGAAGCCATCGATACCATCGACGGGGTACTGTGTGTCAACCCGGGCTCACCCACACTGCCCCACAACCTCAGTACCCAATTGGGAACCATCGGTTTTCTGGAAATCAGCGGCAGCAAAGTGGATGCCTCCATCTGGCAGTTAACCGAAGACGGCATACAGCCCTTTGACTGGGAGAATTCGCGACGCCCTTGGTAGGAACCACGGGCACTATTTCAGGTTCTGCTGCTTGTCGGCAGATTCATCGACGCGCACCGGTTCCACGCGCACCCCTGTATCGGGATCGAGCGTTGCCAGTGCCGCTGTGCCACCCGGTATATGGGGATGGCAGGTGGGTGAGCCGGAATAGGCGGCACAGGGGTCGCCGTGACTCACCACCGAAAATGCATGTACGTGTCCCAAGGCGAGATAGTCAAGATCCGCGGCTGCAATCTCAGGCGCGGTAATGAGTGAGGAATACATGGCTGCACCACGGCCGGTATAGTAGCCATGGGTGATGCCGACGTGCCAGTAGTCGCCCTGGCGGTCCGGCACCTGCTCGAGCGGATAGTTCTCCGGGTGGTGATCGACGATTCCCCTTCCCCAGATACGAACTTGCAGATCATGCAGATCCAGCGTCTCACCCTCCTCTTCGGTGAGCAGGTGAATATGAGGACCGATCTCGGCGAGGTCAAAGCGATGGTAGACGCATTGATCAGTGAAGCAGTCATGGTTGCCGGTAATTATCACGACCGGACAGTTCGCCCGGGCGAGCTGCTGGCGAGCAAACTGGATACTCTGTTCGCCGACACGGTTGTGATCGAAGAGATCGCCCGCGATCAGTAGAAGATCCACCTCGTGATGAAAGGAAGCATCGATCACATTGATCAAACCCAACTGGGCGGGACTTTCCTGTCCGTCAGGAGGCACCCAGTCATCCAGATGGATGTCGGAGGTGTGCAGGACTTTACGGTGCAGTTTAGGCATTCAGGGCACGCCTGCAAAAAAACATGCATTTGACCATTTCTCGCTGGTTGAAACAACAAGCCCGAGTGGCTATCTTGCCTTGTGAGGAGTCTGGAAGTCGCAATATGGCTAATAAAAGGATCGCCCTTGGTTTTGAGACCTGGACCGACTTCGTATTCGCCCACCACAAGCTGGTAATACTCATCTGTATGCTGGTGATGGCTGGCTTCATCAGTCAGATGCCGCGGCTGACAGTGGATACCTCCGTGGAGGGTTTTCTCTACAAGGACGATCCAGCCTTGGTCGCCTACGATCGGTTTCGCGATCAGTTCGGCAGGGATGATCGCATCGTCATCGGCATAGCGGGCGCTGATGTTTTTTCAGAATCCTTTCTGCAGCGTTTAGCCGGTTTCCATCGCGCCATCGAAGCACGCGTGCCCCACCTTGAAGACGTCGAGAGTCTGATAAACGCTCGCAGCGTCTACGGAACGGAGGATGAGTTGGTGGTCGAGGATCTCTTTGCTGAGTGGCCCCAGACGGCAGAGCGACTGCTGGACACGAAACGACGTGCCCTCGGCAATCCCCTCTACAGAAATCTGATCCTTTCAGCAGATGCCGACTTTACTACGCTCGTTGTAAAGGTCAGACGCTACGGTGACACCTTGAGTGACGAGGAGGCGCTGGATCAGTTCGATTCTGACGAGCCATCCGATGGGATGGCAGCAGCAGCGCCTGTGCTGCTCAGCGAAGCAGAGAATGACGTAGTGATCAACGCCCTCTTCGACGTGATCCGGGAACATGACGCCGATGGTTTTCAGATACACCCGGCCGGTCAGCCGGTCATGATGTTTACCCTGAGAAACGCGCTGCTTGAGGATATGCGCGTCTTTGTTGTGCTCGGTATCATCGCCATCGCCATCCTGCTATTGCTGCTGTTTCGCTCCTTCTCGGCAGTCGTTCCGCCCCTCGTAGTAGTCGTCTGCTCGCTGCTCTCTACCCTGAGCTGCATGGCGATGTCAGGGGTACCTGTGCAGATTCCCACGCAGATTCTGCCCAGCTTCCTGTTGGCCGTGGGCGTGGCAGATTCCGTGCACATCATGACCATATTTCACCATCGGTTGCACGCGGGTGAACCAAAACAGGTGGCTCTACGACATGCAATGGGTCACGCCGCGTTACCCGTTGTATTCACCAGCCTGACAACGGCCGGGGGACTGTGTTCATTTATGGGGTCCGACATGGCGCCCGTCTCGATTCTGGGTATTTTCGCTCCCCTGGGTGTTTTCTTTGCGTTGTTCTACAGCGTGGTCTTCCTGCCCGCCCTGATCGCACTGTTACCCACCAGGAGTTCCGGGACCGAAGATCATTTCAATTTGTCCGGGCAGATCCTCAACTACCTGGGCCGCCTGGCAATGCGAAATCCGTGGCGCATCCTGATGGCCACGTCTGTGCTGGTGGCGGTAGCTTTCTCCTTCGCCACCCGGCTGCATTTTTCTCACAACCCCATGAATTGGCTGCCGGAGGATGCGCCCTTGCGCCAGGCCACGCTCAACATAGACACTGCCATGTCCGGCACCATGTCCATTGAGATCCTGGTGGATATGAGGGAGACCGGTGCCTTCCAAAATCCGCTCAACCTGACAAAGCTGGCCAAGGTCGCTGCAGATGTGGAAGGGATCTCCGACCTCAAGGTAGGCGCCGGCCAGAGCATTTCCCTGGTGGATGTGCTCAAGGAGATTCATAAAGCGCTCAATGAAAACCGTGAGGACTACTACCGGCTGGCGGACTCCCGACAGTTGATCAGCCAGGAACTGCTGTTGTTCGAAAACAGCGGTTCGCGGGATCTTGAGGAGATGGTGGATACCGTCTACTCCAAGACTCGACTCACGCTGCTGGTCAACTGGTTCGATGCGCTGGAATATGTTCCGTTTGTAGAGCGGGTGGAACAGATTGCCCTACGCTATTTCAGCCCCGAGGAGGTCACGATCACCGGTCTGATGCCAATCCTGTCCAATACCATAACGGTATTGATCCGTTCAGTGGTGAATTCCTACATGTTGGCAATGATCATTATCGTGCCTCTAATGATGCTGATGGTGAACAGCATCAAAGTGGGTTCACTTGCCATGGCTCCCAATATTATTCCCATCCTGATCTGTCTTGGCGTGATGGGGGCCGTGGATATACCCATCGATGGCTTCACCATGTTGATCGGTGGTGTTGCCATCGGCCTGGTGGTAGACGATACCATCCATTTCATCCATCACTTCAAGCGCTATCTGGATGAGTCAGGCTCGGTGGAGACCGCCGTCACCAGCACGCTGCAGACCACCGGTCGGGCGATGCTGTTTACCACCACCATACTGGTGTTCGGCTTCGCAGCCTTCACCCTGTCCAGCATGCAGAATCTGGTTAACTTCGGTGCATTGACGGCACTCGCCATATCCCTGGCCTTGCTGGCGGATATACTGATGATGCCGGCCCTCGTCAGTATTGCTTACAAGCATTCTGAAGAGGGGACGACAGCAATTGAGGAACTTGAACGATGAAGCTGTACACATGGACGTTGACGCTCCTGTTGGTCGTTGCTAACGGTCACGCAAAGGAGAACCTGTTTGCTCTCGAAATCATGCAGGCCGTGAAGAATCGGGATGAGGGCGATCAGGTTACGCAGATCATGGAGATGATCCTGATCGACAGGAGAGGAAATCAACGCAAGCGAACACTTTCGACCATCCGCAAAGACGTCGGCGAGGATACCTACTCCATCCTCTTCTTTACCGAACCGGCAGATGTCAGAGACACGGCATTTCTGACCTGGGACTACGATGCGTATGACAGAGACGATGATCAGTGGCTCTACCTGCCCGCTCTCAGGAAGACCAAACGAATAGCGTCCAGGGACAAGAGTGGCAGTTTTATGGGATCTGATTTCAGCTATGCCGATATGACTGCACGCCCCCTGGAGCGCTATCAGTTCAACATCATGAAAGAGACGCTGGTAAACGAGCGTTCAGTGTGGCAGATCGAGACACTACCCAACGAGGAAGAGGTGGCACGCACCGGATACAGACGATCCATCCTGTTCGTTCGTCAAGACAATTTCGTTGTGGTGCGAGCAGTTCACTGGCAGGCTAAGGGTGGCATTACCAAATACCTGGATGTCAAAGAGTTGCAGCAACTGGATGGAATATGGGTGACCACGCAGGTGCAGATGACTTCCAGAAAAGGCAAAGAAGTGCGTCACCGCACCATCTTGTACAACCGGGATACTCGATTTAATCAACCCATGCAGGATGAATGGTTTAGCATGCGCCAACTGGAGAAAGGCCCGCCGGCGGAGATGTGGCAATAGATGACCAGATGCGGCTGGGTCGACTTATTCTGCCTGATCTCCTTCTATTTCGGATTCTGTGCCCACCTGGCGGCTGAACCCAACGATGAATTCATGCAGGGATTTGATGACTTTAGCATCGATGCTGAGCAGCAACCGGTCGACGTCGCCAAGAGCTGGCGGTTTGGTGGCCATCTGGCCGTGTTCGGCAGCTACAGTCTCGACGACTCTGATGAGGGGATTCTCAAGCAGTATTCAGGATTATCCAAGCTGCAAACCCTGCTGCGGGTACATGGCGATAGGCAATCGGATCGGTGGCGTATCCACGTGGAGGGAAAAGGATTTAAGGACTGGTTTTACGACCACCAGGGCAAAAGCCATTTTCCCGACAGCGTCCTCGATGAATACGAGTCGGAACTCGAGTGGCACGAATTCTATGTTGAGGGTCGCCTGACCGGCAATGTCGATATCAAGATGGGCAGGCAATTGCTGTCCTGGGGACGATCCGACAGCCTTCGGGTACTGGACCTGCTCAATCCACTTGATCTGAGGGAACCGGGCAGCACCGATGTGGTGGAGATTCGACTGCCGGTCAATATGACGCGCTTGGATTATTCACGCGGTGCCTGGAGCTGGAATCTGATCGCGATTCACGAAATTCGCTTTAACAAGCCGCCGATTCCGGGCAGTGAATTTCAGCCACGGATTGCACCGGTCCCCGCCGAAATCAAACCTTCAGGCAACTGGGCGGCAGAGCGAGCGTTCAGTCTAAGTGGGGTATTCCCTGGTTGGGATCTCTCCCTACATTACGCAGAGGTGTATGAAGATGAACCTTACCTGGATGTTACCGATCCCATCACGCCGCTGCAGAAACACAGCTTGCTGCACGTGGCCGGAGCTGCGTTCAATCGAATCTACGGCAACTGGTTGCTCAAAGGTGAGTACGCCCACTCGACCGGATTCAATCTCGCCGCCGATCCGGGTAACGAGCACAGCCGCACAGATGTCCTGTTGGGAATCGAGTACTTCGGGTTCAGGCACACCCAGGTCGCGCTGGAGACATCCGTGAGACATCTGCATGATTGGCAATCCCGGTTTGCACGGCCACCCGACTACCGTTTACGAAATGAATGGTTGTCCGCCCTGCGCCTTAACCGGTCCTTCGCTAACGAGCATGCCAGTACTGTTCTGGTTGCTCTTCTACAAGGCTCCCAACTGAACGACGGGGGAATCGTTAGAGCTTCCCTCGAGTACACGCCGATGGATGGATTAAACCTGTCAATAGGGATCGTGCTCTACTCGAAAGGGGACACGCCTCCATTTAGCGAACTGGGTGACAGGGACCGCGTATTAATGGGTTTGAAATACTCCTTCTGACATCCCACAGGCTCTATTGTCGCTTGGCAGCACTTGCCGGCACCTACCAGAGCCGGAAGCCCCAACCGAGTACCACGCATTCTCAATAACCGCCGCCGGCACCCACGTAAACGGCGGCAGAAGACCGATCGGTGGGAAGAGGCTAAACCCATTCCCAAGGAAAGGAGTATTGCCAGTAGGGATCGTTCTCACATGGATCAGACCGATCACAACTCCAAAGAAGTCCCTGACTCGGAATGAGTTATGATGGAGAAAACTATTCTCGGGAGTCGCATGGATCAAGCAACCATGCTGTGGGGCCTACTGTTTGGCTCAATTGGACTGGGGTTCTTTCTGTACGGCAAAAAGCAGAAAAAAACGGTTCCGTTGGGCTGTGGTCTCCTGCTAATGGGATTTCCCTATCTTGTGACAGATGTGGTCGCACTGGTTGGCGTTGGCGCCGTTTTGATGGCCATCCCGTTCATTATCAGACGATAGCTGAGAACGAGGCGATAGCAGTTTAAGATCAGGCGATGCCAATTGAGCGGTGTTGTGACAATACTTATGCTGCTCATTCTGACAAGAGGATTGGTTTTCGCACCTGATACGATTTGTCAGGCACGGGCCCAGGCCGATTATCAATTTCTGCCCAGACCTGTCCGGTGGCAGAATGCCGCCAAATCGAGAGAGATGGGATCGTCAACTCTCTGCCATGCATTCAGTTCAAGCCATTCAAGGGCGTCCTTGTATGGCGACAACGCGACTCGTCTCAAGATGAGCTCGTAATTCTTTGGAACCGGCATTTCGTCCGACCGGATCTGGAAGAGCCGGTCTCGCATGGACCAGGAAGGACACATGAAGATGTGCCTGTGGCTTGCCCGCGTAGGTTATCCACATGTCATGGAAGTAGCGGGCATGGTAATCAATACCCTACTTTTTGTACAATAAACTTGACATTTAGGCAAAGTCTTATTAACATTACTTAATGTCATGTTTATAGTACATCTAATGGGAAGGTTAACCATGGAATTCATTTCATTCACGGCTGCGTTTGGCACCGTACTCTGGACAGGCGCTTGTTTGTTCGCAGTTATCACGATCTGGAAGAGAAGAAAAACCGATCAGTTCTTCCCTGAGCACATTCTTCTGACGGTGGGAATATTACTGCTGGCAATCGCACCGTGTGTCGCGCTCATTGTTTTCGCTTTCGGCGAAACGACTTCGTTCTTGGGGGGCGGCATACAAATTGTTTTTGCCCTCATTCTGTTTGGCGGATCATATCGAGCGAGGCGACATCGGCTGAATCCAACCGATTCCGAGTCAAGTATGAGCTTTCGAGAGAAGAGTTCAATTCTAGTGCTAGCGGCGCTGGTAGTTGTCTTCTTAGGCTACTTCGCAAGAACCTTGGGTGCAACGCTAGCTGTGGCCATTCCAGAGTTTATAGGGTCAGTCGTCCTGCTGATACTCATTATGATCGTCGGTCACATCGTCATCGCCGTCTATCACTCACCCCTCGATGAAGTAGATGAGGCCATGGATGAACGAGACAGCGCGATTGAGCTAAGAAGTGTCCGCAACGCCTATTACACAATGGTCATCGGATTCTGGGCCATCCCTGTTCTTTTGATATTGTCTTTTCCGGCTTTAATCATCGCCAATACCTGGTTCGCCATTCTCGTTCTGTCAGAAGTTGTCAAGTACGGCTCGGTTGTTGCCTACTATCGCTTCGGAGAACTGTAATGGCTAAGACAAAGAGTCGCGTTCGCAACAGGGTCAGGGAATTGCGCTTTCAACATGGTGAAATGACACAGCAGCAACTGGCTAAAATGATCGGCGTCGCGCGACAGACAATCATTGCCGTTGAGCAAGGAAAGTTCTGTCCGTCTCTGGAGTCCGCATTGCGTTTTGAACGTGTGTTTGATGTACCGGTGAGTGGAATCTTCACTCTGGAGGAACCAGACTAATCCCTTCATTCGGTGGCACTGCCCAGGCGATTTAGGATGCTCTACCGATCAAGCTCTTGGTTTTAATGTTAACGCGTGATCAGGTAGTCTTAATGTGTCCCGAACAAGGAGTTGCTGAGTCATGCGTCCAACCTTCTTATTGATCATGATGCTGCTGCTTGTTTCCTGCGCAGAGCAACAATCAACCTTTCCGGACTTCGATGACGATGACATTGGCGGGGTAGTGACCAGTCAGGGAGGTGTAGAAGGTGGCGTGTGGGTCATCGCTGAAACCAAAGATCTCGGAACTCGTTTTGCACGCATCGTGGTAACGGATAGCCAGGGTCGTTACGTCGTTCCGGACCTGCCTGCGGCCCCCTACGAAGTCTGGGTGAGAGGCTATGGACTGATCGATTCCAGAAAACTGCCAGCGAAACCCGGGTCGAGAATCGATCACCAGGTGGAGGCCGCCGGCAGTGAAGCTGAAGCTGCTGCCGTCTATCCAGCCGCCTATTGGTACGCCATGATGAGTCTGCCTTCGGCAACAGAACTTGCAGAAATCGATGGTGGCCTGAATGTGTATCTGACCTGGATGAAGAATATGGGTTGTGTCGGTTGCCATCAGATGGGTCAGTATTCAACCCGGACGCTACCGCCGCCACTTTCCGAGGTCCCGTCCGAAGAAGCCTGGACGCGCAGGATTCAATCCGGTCAGGCCGGAAACAATATGATGCGATTGGCGGGATTCCTCAAGGGCTTGCCGGTCAAGTACCTGGCAGACTGGAGTGACCGCATTGCGGCCGGTGAGTCGCCGCATACGCAACCACAAAGGCCACAAGGCGTGGAACGTCACATTGTCGCAACTGTTCGTGACTGGTCAAAACCGAACGCCTATATGCACGATCTTTCCGGCACCGATCGCCGCGATCCAACCGTTAACGGATTTGGAAAGCTATATGGGGCCCCGGAACTCAGCACTGATGAAATGCCTATCCTGGATCCTGCCGCCAATGGTGCTACTCACTACAAGACTCCGGTTCGGGATGAAGATACACCTACAACCAACAGCCAGCCAGTGGTGGCGCCTTCACCTTATTGGGGCAAGGAACGCATCTGGGACAGCAAGGCCAATATCCACAATCCCATGCTTGATGCTGAAGGCCGGGTCTGGCTAACGGCGAGAATTCGTGGATCGGAAAACCCGGACTACTGCCGCGAAGGGTCCGACCACCCCTCTGCTGAGTTGTTTCCTACAACAAGGGCTGGCAGACACATCTCGGTCTACGACCCCGGTTCCGGAGAGTATCAGTTTGTTGACACCTGTTACAGCACGCATCATCTTCAGTTCGCCGAGGATGATCGAAATACTCTTTGGACCAGCGGTGGCGGCCAGGTGCTCGGCTGGCTGGATACAAAGCTGTTCCTGGAAACCGGTGATGCGGAGGCATCTCAGGGTTGGGCGCCTTTGATTCTCGATACCAATGGAAACGGTCGCCAGGACGCCTGGGTCGAGCCCGGTCAGCCGCTCGACCCGAACTTGGACAAACGTGTTCCTGCAGCTTTCTATGCAGTCATGCCGAACCCTGCTGACGGATCCGTATGGGGGTCAAATGCGTTCAGGTATCCAGGCAGCATCGCCCGCTACGATCCCGAGACGAATCTGGGAGAACTCTATCAGGTACCACTACCCGGTTTCGGCGTGAGAGGTGCGGATATCGATCGCAGCGGTGTCGTCTGGGTGTCGTTGGGCAGTGGTCATCTCGGTGAATTTGATCGACGCAAGTGCAAGGGAAGTCTGAATGGTCCGGCAGCAACGGGAGAACACTGTCCGGAAGGCTGGACGTTCCATGATCTTCCCGGTCCGGCATTCGCGGATCTGCCGGGCTTCAGTGTGGAATCCAGCTACTACACTTGGGTAGACCAACACAACACGCTCGGGCTCGGCGCAAACGTGCCCATCGCTACAGGCAATCTGTTCGATGGCGTTCATGCCTTCGTCGATGGCGAATTCGTCACCTTGAGAATTCCCTATCCGATGGGATTTTACAGCAAGGGATTCGAGGGACGTATCGATGATCCCGAAGCTGGCTGGAAAGGTCGTGGTCTCTGGGTGCCAAGCGGCGACCGGACTCCCTGGCTGATGGAAGGCGGCAAGGGGAGCAAACCCCTCGTTGTTCATTTCCAGTTGCGCCCCGATGCGCTGGCGCACTGACGAGTCGCCTGCTGCATCTGTTGTCAAAACCGAGAGCATCGTACTCATCGCGATGGTGCTGACAGTGGCTGAACCCATCCGCTGGTCACCTCCGGATAGAACTAGTATAGTCGGAAGTCTTACTTATATTCTGATACATGGTGGAGCCCCTGTGTTCGACTCCACATAGACGGAGGGACGATGAAGAAGAATAAAATTATCTTGCACAACTTACTCTGCATGGTGGTCGCCTATACGAAGTTGGAGGGAATGGCATGAGTGATTTCCTCGAAAGACGAGAACTCGGACAGACCGGAATGCAAACGAGCCGACTCGGTATTGGTTCGACGTTCGACGCACCTGCATCCGTTATCGAAGGGGCCTTCGACCGCGGCATTAACTACCTGTATTGGGGCTCGGTTCGCCAACCGGAATTTGCGCGTGCCATGGTCAACCTCACCAGGCAACACCGGGACGAATTGATTCTAACGGTACAATCCTATTCGCAGGATCCAAGCACGATCGAGGGCGAAGTCGAAGAAGCGCTGAAAACTGCGGGGCTCGAGAATTTTGACTTTCTGCTGTTGGGGAACCGCATGGAAGTGCCTGCCGATGCCTACATCGAAGTATTCGAACAGCTGCGTGAGCGGGGCAAGGTGCGCTTTGTGTCCCTCAGCAGCCACAACCGGCCACTCTTGCCCACACTGCTTGCCGACTATGAGCAGGGCGCGAGTACCTACGAATTGCTGATGTTTCGATACAATGCAGTACATCGCGGCGCAGAGACGGACGTGTTTCCGTTCGTGCCTGAGCAACAGCGACCGTTCATGGCAACCTATACGGCGACGCGTTGGGGGCACTTGCTCGACGCCGACAAGATGCCACCCGGCGAAAAGCCGCTTAGCGCGCGCGACTGTTACCGCTACTCGCTCTCGCATGCAGCGGTGGATATGGTGATCTGTGGGCCCGCTAACGGTGAGCAAATGAACGAGGCAATCTCGGCACTGGAGCGAGGGCCGTTGGAACCGGACGAGCGCGAACGGATCGAGCGCATTGGCGCGTACATTTATGGACAATACGCTCCGCAATACCCGGATGCAGGCGATTCCGAGGACGTGTCGGCCGGGCGGGCAGCGCAGTGACCGGCGTGGGTCACGACTACACCATAGGGCCGATCGTCAGTGGCCATCGCATCCCGGTCCCTAACGATGGATCGTATACGGCAGGCGTTCGATAGCCAGGTTCTTTCAGCGCAACCGATCGATCCGGGATACACAAAAACGAACGATGTCTGGTTGGTCCAAACGAAACAGGGATGGTGCGTTACCGTGTTTGATCAGTGCCCTTGACTCCTGCCGACGTCAGGCTTTGCTCGTCCCGTAGAGTTGACTTGCCGTCAGAGGATTATTTCGATGACGGATATCAACCAAGCGTCGCCCTCTTTATACAGAGTGAACTTCTCGGTAATGTTGCCCATGGGAGCGGCAATTCCTACGGACACGGTTGCTGTGCCATCATCATTGATGACGCTTTTCGAGTCATCAATGGATACCTCCACATTGTCAAGACCGCCAGCCTCCATTGCTGCTCGCAAACCTTGCTTGTCTATGACCTGACCTGCAACTTCAATGCTGTCAGAGAACACCGACATAAGACGGTCCATGTCTTGGGTCTCCACGCTCTCCTTGAAGGTATTCAAGAACTCCGAGATGAGCATCTCGTCTGTAGGTCCCCGGGTGAGTTGGCACCCCAGTAGCAACAGCACGAACGTAACACCTACCCCAATCTTCAGCATAGTCTTCATGAATCAGAATCTCCTTTCTATTTGCCTCGTTTCCCCTCGCGCCGGAGTCTAACGCGCTGGACCCGGAAAGGGAACGAGCGGTCAATTTAGGATGCGGGCCCCACAGAGACCATGGCCGGCTATGGAACCTTCCTCGCAGCCATGCACGGAGGCAACCAGGTCCACTGTGTATCTAGAAGAGACATTTCCCACTTTTAGTCGAACAAATTAGCCAGGTTTTTCTTCATCGAATCCGCAATGTACAGAGCCAGAGCCTGGATGGTACAAGTCGGATTCACACCGGCGGACGTGACGAATATGCTGCCGTCGACGATGAATAGATTGCGCACATCGTGACAACGTCCCCACTCGTTGACCACTGACGTTTTCGGATCAGTACCCATCCGGGCGGTGCCCATCAGGTGCCATCCAGCGGTCGGCATGGGTGCGTGGCTATCCACCTGCTTCGCTCCTGCCGCCTGCAGCACTTCGCTGCCCCTTGCCATCGCGTGATCCAGCATCTTGCGGCTGTTCTCACCCACTTGATAGCTGACTTTTGGCGCCGGGATACCATCGCTATCCACGAGTTCCCTGTCAAGGGTCACGGTGTTGTGAGCTTCCGGCAAGTCCTCGCAAATCATCACCATGCCCGCCCTGCGATTGAAAAGCTCGAGATAGGCCCGGTGGTGATCGGGGCCCCACGGTATGCGGCCCGCTGCCATGCCACTCAGGGCAGTCGTTACCGGACCCATTCCCCGTGTGATCTCCATGGTGTAGCCCCGCACAAAGCCCCGCGTAGTGTCCGTTTCATAGAACTCCTGACTCCAGATGCAACAGCCTCCCGGTCCCTTGTAGCCGTCAAGGGGATCGTCGAATATTCCCTGCACCCAGGCATAGGGATGAAACATCAGATTCTTGCCGACCAGACCGCTGGAGTTGGCCAGTCCATCGGGAAACAGACTGGATCTGGAATTCAGCAGCAACCGTGGCGTACCCACACCGTTGCAGGCAAGCACCACGACCTCGGCTTTCTGTCGTCGCTCCGCACCGTCAGCGTCGTAATAGATGACGCCACTCGCCATGCCGCGATCGTCAACGAGAATCTCGCGCACCCGACAGCGAGTCCGCAGTTCAACGCCCCCCCTGATCGCCACCGGCCAATATGTGACGTCGGTACTACCCTTGGCCCCTTGAGCACATCCGGCGATGCACGGCCCCAGATTGATACACTTGTCGCGACGCTCGTGGGGCACCGTCGCGATGGCGCTATCGGAAGGCCACCAGTGCCAGCCAAGCTTGTTGAAGCCCCTCCCCAGAGTCTCCCCCACGCGGCCAATCGGCACCGGTGGCAGCGGAGGCTCCTTGGGCGGATAAGCCGGATCACCAACAAGACCAGCCACACCCATCATGCGATCATTCTCTGCAAAATACGGTTCCAATTGGTCGTAGTCGATAGGCCAGTCATCAGCAACGCCATCCAGTGTCTTCACCTTGAAATCCGAAGGATGAAAGCGGGGAAAATGCGCCGCATAGAGGATGGTGCTGCCACCAACGCCGTTGAAGTTCACAACCGAGATCGGCGAGTCCTTACCGTTAATAGGATAATCCGTGACCAGACCCCGCACATTCGGATCGATACTCAAGCCGGTGAGTTCCCAGTTTCGTCTCGTGCTCGGGTAGTCGGCCGGGTTCATCCAGTCCCCTTGCTCCATGCACAGGATTTTCATCCGCGTATCCACCAGACTCCAGGCCATAGCAGCACCCGATGCCCCGGCACCAATGATCAATACATCTACGGGATCTTCTGACATGTCTCGCTCCACAGTCACCATTTCTTGAATCCGACAAGCTTACCACGGGCTGGCACCACTGTAAGCCGGGCCCCGGTACGCGTGGAAATTCAATCTAGCGCAGAATGGTTGACATCGTATCAATGGAATGAACGCCCCTTTCAACGGCAGTTAGACGGAGTGAATGCGCGTCGAGGTTTGATAGGGGATAATCCTTTCGTTTACGGCACTGGGTACAGGGAACACTTCCTTTAGGTGTAATTCAGTCTGTTCGCAGAAGGGGCTGGGGTTTCCTTTTCTTCGCGGCGCACGGCTGTCCCAGCTACCCTCACTTGGTCAGAGAATTATGGTGACAGTTTACTTAGTTCTGTCTAGGTCCCCAAATTATGGTGACAGTTTACTTAGTTCTGTCTAGGTTCCCGGCGTGTTGCGTTCACGCAATTAAGAAAACTGAAAATCATGTAGCCAGCCTCCTCCAGTAGGCTCCTCCTGCCGGAGGAGTAAACTGTGTGTTCCTCAACAAACAGCTACTAAAGGAGGCTGTTATGGGGAGATTATGGAGATTATGGGGACAGTTTACTTAATTCTGTCTGAATTACCGCCGTATTGCGTTCACGCAATTAGGTAAACTGTCCCCATAATTCCCATAATTCCAAGGGATCAATCGCGCTTTCTTAAGTGTTCTGAGTCATGCAGGGCTCCTAGCCTGGGCCACTTAGCAGAAGGGGCTGGGGCTTCCTTTTCGTAGCGATCAGGCGTAGCGCCGAGGGCGTGGAAGGAGACCCAGAGGGGCTCCTGACCAAGTAAGGGCAGCCCGGAGGGCCGCAAGCCGCGAAGAAGAGGAAGCCCCAGCCCCTTCTGCGAACAGACTCGATCAGACCTTAGGTAGGTGTTATTCGAACAGGACCAGAACACAAATAGTAACGACAAACTTGTTACGCCAACATTTCCACCCTGTCGCTCAGGAAGCGACTGTTGGCAGAAAACTGTTTTTGTAGAAAGGCCATCTGGTCGACCAGAATTCGTCCGCTGTGGGACAAGGCCAGATACTCTGCATGATTAGGTCGGTAGGGCAGCGCCAGCAGTTCCATATTCGTCTCATCGGGAAGGCGATTGCCTTTGCGCGCGTTACATCGTTTGCAGGCGGTAACCACATTGGTCCACGCATCTTCACCACCGCGCGACAAGGGCACGACATGATCCCGGCTCAATTTGATATTGTCAAAGTGATTGCCGCAATACAGACACATATTCTGATCTCTTCGAAACAGCGCGCGATTGGTAAGGGGCGGCTCCTTTCGCTGCTTCCCATACACCTTGCCCTTGCAGGCTATGATGCTGTTGAGTGTGACCACGGTTTGCTCACCGGTGAGTCTTGAATAGCCACCACGAATCCGGAAGACCTCCTCACCGTAGGACCAATTCACTAACTCTCTGGCCTGCAGACAAACGGCCTGTTGCCAGCTCAACCATTCCACTGGGGCGCCGGCTGTGTTAATTCTGAGAATCCTCAACGACATAACATCACACTCGCACTGATCTTACTGCCCTGTTTCCCTTCCTATATGTATCCCTTTCTCAAAAAAGTAAAAAGCCCCGAGTGGTAGTACCAGTCAGGGCCTCGATCTGTGGCTGCACCAAGTGGTGGCACGTCACCTTATAAACATCGTTTGTTTTTGTGATTGATTCAGCGACATGATTCTACTCATGCCTGTCATCATAACCAATCCAGCTGAATTAGCAACCCAAGCATGGATGAGTGGCGGCTACAGCACAAGTATAAAGTGTGCAAATGGTGAATACTGCCGCGAATGGCTAAAATGACCCTTCTTCCCGACGCCTGGAGCTGAAAGTGGCAGACAAAAGGGACCACCTCTACACCAAGCAACTCAATCCGGTGCAGTCCTTCCAGTTTGACGATCGCGTCGCCGCGGTGTTCGAGGACATGATCGAACGATCTGTACCTGGATACGGCTTGCTGCTGGATATGATCGGCGTGATCACCGCTGAATACGCGCAACCGGGCACTCGCTGTTACGACCTCGGCTGCTCGCTCGGCGCCTCTACCCTCAGCATCCGCCGCGGTCTAAGCTACGACTCGTGCGAAATCATCGCCGTCGACAATTCCGGCGACATGATTGAAAAGTGCAAGCAGAATGTTGCTCGAGATTCCTCACGCATTCCGACTCAAGTACTTCGTCAGGACATTCTGGACACCGATTTTGACAACGCTTCGATCATCGTCATGAACTTTTCCCTGCAGTTTATCGCCGCAACTGAACGAACGAATCTGTTGAAACGAATTGCCGGCGGCCTTGTATCGGGCGGCGTACTTGTGCTGTCAGAAAAAGTCAGATTGGACCAGGTACCGGAGCAGGAAATACTGACTAAACTTCACCATGGCTTCAAGCGCGCGAAAGGGTACAGTGACCTGGAAATAGCTCAGAAGAGAACCGCGCTGGAGCAGGTGCTGGTTCCGGACGGGATGCATGAACACCATGGGCGTCTTATCGATGCCGGTTTCAGGGAAGCCTGGACGTGGTTTCAGTGCTTTAATTTTGCATCGATTCTCGCCATCAAGTGACCGGCTAAGCCAATCCCCTGAGAGCGCTCACGACGCGATCCATTTGCTCGGCCGTGCCGATCGAGATTCGTTGGCTGTTGTGGATCAAGCCCTGGGTATAGGGAGTTCGCACAACCACCCCCTCGGCAGCTAGTAGTTCTACCGCCCTTGGTTCATCGTTGAATTCCACCAGCACGAAGTTGCCGAAACTGGTGGTGACCTTGACGATTCCGTGCATTTCCGCCAGCCGCTCGAGCAGAGAATTCCTGATCCTGTTGATCTCCTCTACCCGCTGCCGCATGCGCACCTGCCCCTCGGCAGACAACGCCTGCATGGCAATCTGTTCCACTGGTAACGGGACCGGATAGGGGGCGATGATTTTAGCGAGCAGTTCGATCACATCCTCGGCCGCCAGCACAAAGCCGCAGCGCACTGCGGCGAGGCCAAACGCCTTCGACAAAGTGCGGATGATCACCAGATTCGGATACTCCTTCACCAGCGGCAGCAAGGAGTGTTCGGGACAGAATTCAATGTAGGCTTCGTCCACCACCACCAGGGCGGAGTCTTTGAACCGCTCGAGCATGTCCCTCAATTCATGCTGGGATGAGACGTTGCCGGTTGGATTGTTCGGCGAGCAAATGAAGACTAACTTGGCGCCATCGACTGCCTTGACCGCCTCGACATCCAGATCGAATGCAGGCGTGCGTGGAATCTCGATGATGCCGACGCCGTGGATGTTGGCACTGACCTGGTACATGCCGTAGGTGGGTGGAGTAATCGCGATACTGTCCGACCCGGGCGTGCAGAAAGCCCTTATGAGCAACTCAATCCCTTCGTCAGCGCCACGAACACAAAGCAGCTGATCACTGCTAAAGGAGCTGTAATCGGCATAGGCACTAAACAGGGATTCGCTGGGAACCTGCGGGTAACGCTGGTAGCTGCTGCTGTCTATACGATACTCACCATATGAATAGGGCAACTCATTGGCATTCAGCCACACCTCACCGCTTCCTCCCAATCGGCGGGCGGACTGGTAAGGCTCGATCTCCAACAGGTGATTACAGCACAGTTTTCTTGCAATGTTCATTTCGCTCTACTCATTCAAGAATTCCGAGTCTTCCAGTATCTCGATGATACTGGGCCCCGGGTGCGCCAGCGCGTCATTCATCAGTTGCTGGAAGTGATCCATGCTGGATGCCTTTCGACCGACACAACCGAATCCCTCGGCGAGGGCAATAAAGTCCGGTGTATAGAGGTCAACCCCAACAAGAGGTATCTGTCTTTCCAGCATATAGTTTCGAATCTCACCATAGCCCTGGTTGTTCCACAGAACGATTGGAATCGTCAGACCCAGTTCAACCGCAACGGCCAGTTCAGAGATTGTGAACAGAAAGCCACCATCGCCCACGATACAGATAACGGGACGCTCCGGCAGCGCTAGTTTGGCGCCGATGGCAGCGGGCAAGGCGTACCCGAGGGTGCCGTAACCCGTTACCGACGTAATCCAGCAGCGTGGCTGCTCGACCGGAAAGAAACTGTTAGCAGCATACACCGGCTGGGTTGAGTCCCCGGCTATGATGCAGTCGTCAGGTAATATCTGCCTCAGTTTCTGCAGGAACAGCCGATGGTTCTGGTATTGTTGGAGGTCTTTCTTGACTTGCTTGACTCTTGCCGTCCCCGAGCTGCCGCTGCCCGCGTCCAACCGTGCGGATATCGCCGCCAGCGCCGTGCCGGCATCGCTCAGGATCGATAGCCACGGCTTGTGATTTCGAACCAGCTGCTCAGGATCGATATCGATGCGGATCAACTTGCCTTTCATTCTAAGCGGGCGTTCATCACCATAGCGATCCGTTTCACTGAATTCGGTAGCCACAGCCAATACCACATCTGCATCATTGATCAACTCCCTGACCGGCTTGAATGCCAGCGTATCGTCCAGACATAACGGGTGTGAAGCGGCAATCACACCTTTCGCGGCCACTGTATTGATCACCGGCGCTTCCAGTCGATTCACCAGCTTCAGGGCCGCTTCTCCCGCGTCCACTGCGCCACCACCGAGAATCAGCAGCGGCTTGTCAGCCGTGCGCAGCAATTGCGCAGCCTCACCGATCGATGCAGAATCCGGTCCCGGACGCGTCGCGGTCGGCCAAGTGTCAGTAGAGATGTCAATTTCGGATTCGATGACATCGATGGGTATCTCGACGTGAACCGGGGCAGGTCTGCGGCTGCTGAATACTGCAAACGCCCTTGCCAGCACCTCGGGTAATTCCGCCCCATCCAGCAGGGTATGGCTGAATTCGGTGAACTGTGCGGTCAGATTTCTCTGGTACGGTAATTCATGCAGTTGCCCGGCGCCTAATCCGAGTTCACCGGACTTGTTGACGCTTGAAATAACCAGCATCGGTATCGAGTCGGAATAGGCCTGCGCCATGGCGGTGGCGATGTTGGTGATTCCCGGACCCGTGATGATAAAACAGACACCGGGTCTGCCGCTGACACGGGCGTAGCCGTCCGCCATAAATCCCGCTCCCTGTTCATGCCTGGCAGAGATATGGCGAATGTCACTTCTGGCGAGGCCGCGGTACAGCTCCACCGTGTGGACGCCCGGTATGCCAAACACGGTATCTACGTGATACGCCTCAAGTAACGAAACGAGCGCTTCACCGCAGTTGGCCATAACAGCTCTCTTGGGAAGAATGGAGAGGTCGAGTCAAGCGCGAGGATAGTGGTACGGAGGTTTTGTCAAACAGGCTGGAACAAGCTACCATCGCTAAACCGTGACAGTACCACAGCTATCCCCACAGCAGAAGATGCAGATATGAGCACTGCAGAAAACGTCTATTCAGCACCAGCGGAGCATGCCCGACTGGCACAAGAGGTAACCGATGGTACCGTTGCGGTTTCCATCTCACGAAGCATAGCGCGCCAGTTCTATACCATGACCCCCCTCGCTGAAATCAAGTCGAAGACGGGGCACACAGAGTTGCTCGCTAAACTGCTGGTCTGGTCGGGGCTGCTGGTCACACCTGTACTGTTCACCCTGAGTGCACTCCTCATCATCTACTATTACGGCTGGTGGGCTGCAATCAACATACCACTGGCCGGCATTCTGTGGTCCGTAATCGCCGGATTCCTCAATCCTACCGGTTCCTGGGTCTCGGTTAGCGCCGCGCTGGCCTTGTGCGCCGCCGTCGCCGCTGCAGACTTGGCCGCCGCCTCGCTGATATTGCCGCTACTGGCGTGGACCGCTTCTCTGTGGGTCAATCGAATGACCTATCAAAGCGCCGCCTTCTTTCTCACCCGCTTGGTCGTTACATCACAGACCGCCTTTGAATTGCTGGCCGAGCACATCACCGTTAAGAAGACAATTACCGATCCGCCGTGATCGAATTCGGATCGTTCTTCCAATCGATCGGTGAGACCCCATTGCGAGTTCATGCCGATCTCCTCAGGGAATCCCTGCAAGACAATTTCAGCAACGCTCTGCACGGTGATTTTCCGATCTGGATGAGCCACCTGCAGCAGTTACCCCATGTACTGCCATCTTCGCTGCAATTGAATGGGGACGTTATCCGCATCGGCAGAAGTGAAGATGTACCGAATATCACGGAGCAGAAGCTGGTCGATATCCTGCTGAAATTCAAACCCTGGCGTAAAGGCCCCTTCGCCCTGTTCGACATTCTGATCGACACCGAATGGCAGTCCAACCGCAAGTGGGATCGTCTTCTGCCCCACATTCGCCCACTGACCGGCCGGATGGTGTTGGATATCGGTTGCGGCAACGGATATCACTGCTGGCGGATGCGCGGTGCGGGCGCTGCATTTGTCTTGGGGGTGGATCCGGGCCAACTCAATCTGGTGCAGTTTCAGCTATTCAAGCAATACCTGCCCGATGAACCGGTCTTTCTCCTGCCCCTAACAGGCGAACAACTGCCACCAGACTTCGGCTCGTTCGACTGCGTCTTTTCCATGGGCGTTCTGCAGCATAGCAAATCACCCCTCACACACCTTGAACTGCTCAGAAGCTGCCTCAAACCGGGTGGCGAACTGGTGTTGGAATGTCTGATAGTCGAAGGGGACGGCGACACTACCCTGGTGCCGGCGGATCGTTACGCGCAGATGCGCAATGTCTGGTTCATTCCCAGTTGCCTGGCACTGGAAGGCTGGCTAAAGAGAACCGGATTCAGCGAGGTGCGCACGGTGACAGTCAACCAGACCGGCACGGACGAACAGAGATCTACGCGCTGGATGGACTTCCAGTCCCTTGCGGATTTCCTGCACCCGGACGATGCCGACCTGACAGTAGAGGGATTGCCTGCGCCAAGAAGAGCCGTCTTAGTGGCTCGCAGACCTGACTGAAGTCAGACCATCGAATCGATGCATTCGGTTGATTCATCTAACGGCAGGTTCATGGCGCCATATCCAGCAGGCCGTCGAATCCGGACGGCTTATGGGGACCCAGGATGAGCTGTTCCAGAACGCCCTGACCCGATAACTCCGCATCAGGCATGTGCATTTTCGCCTGACAGAACGCCTGCACGTGCAGGTCAGAGGCCCCCACATCGCTGACTACGAATTCATCGTATCCGGTTGCCAATTCACCATGGTATGTGCCATGACGCCACTCGGGATGGGTATAACCGATCCCTCTCATATAGAAATTCCACTCGGTGGCGAGTTCGATGGTGATAATCTCGCCATCTTCACGTTCGAAGGTGATGAGTGCAGATTTAGCATGCCGTCTGCCGGAGAAGAACGTCAGTTCACTAAAAACCCGAACCATGCGTTCCGAGTCGCCGTGATCAAGCAGTGGCGTGATTACACCATTGCTGTTCCACGCTCGCCCCTCTGCATCATCGTTTAGATGATAAAGGGTAGCACGATCGTCAAAATTCAGTGGTGCCCACAGCCAGTAGAACTGCGCCGGGCCGGACTCGGGATTGGGTTGCGAATCCGATTCGCCAACCCCGCGTATACCCCAGGATCTGTCCCTGGTGCCACGATAGTCGGACTCATGCACTTGGATCCGCTTCCCTTTGATCTCGATCCAACCGCTCCAACTGCCGTGCTGAGTCATGCGGGTCGAATCCATCACCATCTGACTGCCGCTGCGCCGGGTAAATCGAGGTTCCTCCTGAACTTCACAACGCGCCGTGAAGGTAAGGTCCGCCCTAACGCCGTTCTCCCCGTCGTCACATCGTAAGGTCAGCACTCTGAGAGGCTGCTGGATTTCGACCGAGATGGGGCCCACCTGAGTATCCAGCCGTTCCATATGCAGAACCCTGGACCCGTAGACATTGTGCTGAACACCGTCGAGGACGACTGAGAACGCGCCATCCAGAATGTTGAGGTAGGGGTATATCCCCATCGCCGCCGCAAAGAAAACCGATCCGTCCGGGCAATAGCCATTGAAGAAGAAACGATCGTAGAAATTACGGTTGGCACCCGTATAGGCCACAGGTTCCGGGGTCTGATGGAGTGGATAGTCGTCGCCCTTGGTTATCACACTATATGCTCCTTCGTGTCCGGCATGGATCCGTCTGTGATCAATCCATTATTGCGAGTAATCCCTTGCTGCGTTGGGGACAAACCATTATTACACGGCAAAAAAATATGGAGCAACCCCTGATCCGCTCACGATCAAGCTCCGATCCCCTCACGATCAAGCTCCGATCCCCTCACGATCAAGCTCCGATCCCCTCACGATCAAGCTCCGATCCCCTCACGATCAAGCCCCGATCCTCTCAACCTGGGGATCTGCCGGTGATCCATTTCTCAAAATACTGCTTGCCAGTTACCCGACTCGTCTGGTTATACTTTCCCGCCCGTCACCTAGAAGGAGTGGTTCAGTGCCAGAAGAAAAACCAGACACCCTCGGCGCCCTGCGAAAGTCAGATTTTCAGATTCGGTCTGTCAAAGAGGAGATGCGCCGCAATCTGATGAGTAAGCTGGCAGATGAAAGCGAGATATTCCCTGATATTATCGGCTATGACAATTCGGTTCTGCCCCAGTTGGCCAATGCGATTCTCTCCGGCCAGGACATCATCCTGCTGGGAGAAAGGGGACAGGCCAAGTCGAAGATCATACGCAGCCTGACCTCGCTGCTGGATGAATGGACCCCCATCATTGCCGATGTCGAGATCCCTGAGAATCCGTTTGCACCCATCAGTATGCTGGCGAGGAATCTGGTCGCCGAAAAAGGTGACGACACGCCCATCACCTGGATTCACCGTGACCAGCGCTATGGTGAGAAACTGGCGACACCTGACATCACCATCGCCGATCTGATCGGTGAAGTGGATCCCATCAAGATCGCGGAGGGTCGCTATCTGGCAGATGAAGAGACCATTCACTTCGGTCTGATACCCCATACGAATCGCGGCATCTTCGCCATCAATGAGCTACCGGATCTGGCGGAAAGAATCCAGGTTGGCTTGCTGAACGTGATGGAGGAGCGGGATATCCAGATCCGGGGTCACAAGATACGGCTCGACCTGGATGTGATGATCCTGGCGACCGCAAATCCTGAGGACTACACCAACCGGGGCCGCATCATCACGCCATTGAAAGATCGTTACGGTTCTCAAGTCAGAACCCATTATCCTGAATCCATCATCGAAGAAATCAGCATCATGGAGCAGGAACAGTCCAAGCTGGATATGGGCGAATACCGGGTCGCAGTACCGGCCTATATGGATGAGATCATCGCCGAGATTACCCACACCGCGCGCAAGTCCCCGGATATCAGCCAACGTTCGGGCGTGTCGGTGCGAGCCTCGATCGCCAACCACGAAGCGATGCTGGCCAATGCCCTGCGCCGTGCTATACGGGTGGGTGAGCAGGAGGTGGTTCCGAGGATATCCGATCTGCCTTTCATCATGCCGTCACTGCAGGGCAAATTGGAATTTGAAGCCATGGAGGAGGGTCGGGAGGAACAGATCATGGGAGATCTGTTCAAAGAGGCCGTGAAGAGCGTATTTGGGCGCTATATGACTCACGATGAAATGGAACTGGTGGCAGTTGAGTTCACCGATGGACTCTATGTAACGACCGGTGAATCGATGCCGGCAGAGGAGTACGAAGGGTTGATCCGAAAGATCGATGGCATGGAGATCGCCGTCAACAATATTGGCAAAGACAAGAGTTCAGTAGTCCGCGCTGCAGCCTTGGAATTCATACTGGAAGGACTGCATCTGAATCAGCTACTCAATAAAGACCAGGTTAAAGGGCGAGCGACCTACAACAGCTAACCGAGTTGGCAGACGGGGCAGGTTGCCCCCGCCAGACGAGGAACCCCGTATGGCAATCAATTTCACCTCCTTAGTCCGTTATTCCGAGTGGGATGGCAGCCAGCAGGTCTTCTCGCCTGAAGCTGACGACATCCTCTCCGCCCTGAGTGAAGACCTGATGGAATTTGGCGACCTCGAGCAGGCCATGCGCTACCTCACCCAGCGCGGCATGAACACGGACGACGGTTATATCAAAGGACTCAGGGATCTGCTCAAGCAGCTTCGGGATCAGCGCCGCCAACAACTGGACCGTTTCGACATGCGCAGTGTCATGGACGATATATGGCGGCAACTGGAAGAGATCCTCAGCATGGAGCGGGAGACGATCCAGGAGTGGATCGATCGAGAAACTCCTCCCTCGGGTCCGGCGGAAACCGGGGACGGCGGCGATACGACTGACGCGGGGGATAGTGACTCCGCCAACCAGGAACAGGCCGCTGCCGCGGAGGAGGATGCCAGTCAGCCTCAGTCCGGTGCGGATGGATCCAAAGACAACGGTGAAGGCAGCCAGTTCTCCGATCGGGTGCTGGGAAATATCGGCAGGACAAATCAGCAGTTTCTGGATGACCTGCCGGAAGATACCGCGGGCAAAGTTCGATCACTGCAGGAGTATGAATTCCTCAACCCCGATGCACAGAGGAAATTCCTCAAGCTAATCGAGCAACTCAAAAAGGCGATGACCAACTCCCTCTTCAAAGACGTCGAGAAGATGGTGCAGGAGATGTCTGAAGGGGACATCCAGCGCATGAAAGATATGGTGCACGATCTGAACGAGATGCTTGTCAAGAAGATCGCCGGAGAAGATCCCAATTTTGAGGAGTTCATGGAGAAGTATGGGGATATGTTCGGTGACAATCCGCCCAAGTCCCTGGATGAATTACTGGATATGATGCAGAAACAGATGGCCGCTTCCCAATCTCTGCTCAATTCCATGTCACCGGATCAACGCCAGCAACTGCAATCGCTGTTGGCGGACAAGCTGGGAGATCCGGAACTCGAAAGCGAACTGGCCAAACTCGCCAAGGAGATGGCTTTTCTCAATCCCCAGGGCAAGCGTTACAACTTTCGCGGTGACGAGGAAATCGATCTGCAGGCCGCCATGGAACTGATGCGGGAGATGCAGGAGCTGGACGATCTGGAAAAACAGATGCAGCGTGCCCAATACGATGGTGATATGGAAGGCATCGATGAAGATAAGGTTGCGGAGCTGCTGGGCGAGGAAGCCAAGGACGATCTGGAGGAGATGAAGAAACTCCTGGAGATTCTGGAAAAGGCGGGATACGTTCGAAGGGATGGCGAGAAGTGGGAGCTGACCCCGCGGGGCACCCGAGTGCTGGGTCAAAAGGCGTTGGGGGAGATCTATTCCCGGCTTAAGAAGCAGAGCCTCGGCAACCATGCCGTCCCGGAAGAGGGTCGTTTCGGTGAGCGCATGGAGGACTCAAAGCAGTATGAATTTGGCGATCCCTTCCACCTGCACATGTCCCGAACCATCCGCAATGCGCTGGATCGTGAAGGTCCGAGTACGCCGGTCAAGCTGAATATTGACGATTTCGAAATCTATCGCAGCGAGTTGATCACGGAAACCGCTACCGTATTGGCGGTGGACCTGTCCTGGTCCATGGCCCTTAGAGGCTCGTTCCAATCCGCCAAGAAAGTTGCCATGGCCCTGCATAACCTGATCAGCTCCGCCTATCCACGGGACAGCCTGTATGTGCTGGGATTTTCAGCCTACGCCAAGAACATCAAGCACTTTGACCTTCCCTACCTGCAGTACGACGACTATCTGCTGGGAACCAACATGCAGCACGCTCTGATCATGGCGGAAAAACTGCTGGCCAAGCACTCTCAGGGCAGCAAACAGATCATCATGATCACCGATGGCGAGCCCACTGCTCACCTGGAAAACGGCCGGCCGGTGTTCGCCTACCCGCCTACACCCACCTGCATCAACAAAACGCTGCGGGCGATCAGGCTCTGTACCAGCAAGGACATAACCATCAATACCTTCATGCTGGACCAGCGTCACTACCTGCGCGCGTTTGTTGAGCAGATGACGAAAATAAACGGCGGCCGTGCCTTCTACACCACCCCCCAGAACCTGGGCGAATATATTCTGGTGGATTACGTTCAGCACAAGCGTAAGAAGCTGGGTAGAGGATGACCTTGTCTGGCCGATCCCGTGCGCACGTTGCCTCAGCAGAATTACGGGGACAGTTTACTTAATTACTACGTAATTAAGTAAACTGTCCCCGTAATTCCTAGCTCCCGGCAAGCATTCGCTCTCTTCGATTGGCTCGCATAAAGGCCAGCGCCGTGATGGCCGCCATCGCGAGCAGCATGCCGATGCGATTCTGAAGCGTCCAGGCGAACAGTTCGGTAGAGAAGGCTTCGGAATCGTACGGGTTCCAGAATGGCGAGATTCTTACCTGGTTGTCACCAAAGCCGGTGATAAGGCCGTTCAGCGCGAGGATGGCGACGGTGGCGATGGCACCGGCGGCCTCGCCGCGGAACAACGTCGACATGGCCATGGCAAGGATCAGGTAGAAACTGGCGGCCTGCAATGCACCGTAGAGTGCACCGGGCGGAAATGGCGTGAAAAACAGATAAACTACCGCGGCCAGCAGCACTTCACTCGCCAGCAACAACAGGAACGCCGCGGCCAGCTTGATGACCCAAAGTCGCTCGACTCCTCCCGGCACTGTGTAGGCAATCTCGAGGCTGCCATCGTCAATCTCACCGGCGATGATGCGCATCCCGAAAAAGATGGCCAACGCGGTCATCGGTACGGCCAGCAGCGGCCCTTGTACCTCGTTACCGCTCAGGCTCTCCTCAGGGTTGAGGTAGATAACGACAGCCTGAAAAACCAACCACAGAAGAGGCAATAACGGCAGCACCCAGTAGCGATGACCTGCCACCATGACCAGGGCGTGACGCAGAAACTCGGGGTCCGGGCGCCACTTCATGCGTACGCCTCCTCGACAGGATTGACTGCACCGCGGTCCAGCAACCAGATATAACCATCCTCCAACGTCGCATCTAACGGCTCGGCTGAGTCTGACGGTTTGTGCGCGGCCAGTATGCGATGGACGATGGTACCATCAGCAGCAGGTTTCTCTTCAGTATGCTTGGCATTCGCGGGCAATTGCAGGTCTGTATCGGGCTGCGTGCGCATTTCCCATACACAGCCTCGGGCGGCGTTTGCCAGCGCATCGATGCGACCGTCAAAAACGAGCTGACCGTGCGCCATCACCAGCACTCGCTCACAGGCTACGGCGACATCCTCAACGACGTGCGTGGACATGAGTACGATGCGATCGCGAGCCAGACGACTCAAGAGATTGCGAAATCGGATGCGCTCGCGCGGATCCAGCCCTGCCGTTGGCTCATCGACTACGATTACAGGTGGCAGGCGCAGTAATGTGCGGGCGACGGCGACGCGTTGGCGCATGCCACCGGAAAGCGACTTAATTCTGTCGTCAGCCTTGTCGGCCAAACCGACCTCCTCCAGCAGACCCTCGACGCGTTGTTTGCGGATGTCGGGCGACAGATCGTAAAGGGCAGCGAACCAGGTCAGGTACTCGCGCGCCGACATGCTTGCCGGCAAACCTGCATCCTGTGGCAGATAGCCTACCCAGCGAGCCAGGTAACGCTGGATCCTGCGTAACGGCACGCCGCCGAAGTGGATCGTGCCCCGGGTAGGATCGAGCACACCGGCAAGCTGACGCAGCAGCGTCGTCTTACCAGCGCCGTTTGGCCCGACCACACCGACCATGCCTTTTTCAATGGTGAAGTTGACGCCTTCCAGCGCCACCGTCGGGTTGGCAGGCAGATCGAGACCGCCGATTCGGGCAGCCCAAAGGCGCCACAGATTCTGTAGCGATCGGAACGACCCGGTTGCCACCTTGGCGCTGAGTTCGCCACTGGCCTGCCTGCGCGCACTGCGTCGCATTGCCTGTAGCGCGGCCAGCAAGACAACCGCGAAAACCGGCAACACGAACACGGCAGATCCAACCCGTCCCGCCATGAAAGGTGCAATGGCGACGAACCAGGTGAAGGAAGCCATCACAATCCAAGGGGATGCGCTGGCAATCCAGTTCTCCACGCCACCCGGGCTGACTGTGCCAACGTCATCGGCTCGTCCCCGGGTGCGTCGAATATCCAACATGAATCGTGAGAAGAACGCGGCCGCCACGAGCGAGAACACCAGGGTCCAGAAGGAAGATCGGACCTGGAATGCCACGTATGCCATAGCGCCAACAGCCAGTATCAGGGGCACCAGGCGGTCCCGTGCGTCGCCAACGTGGAACGCCCTGCCGCCCCGTTCCAGCACGCGTGCGGCAAAGGCCTTGGGCGCCAGCAGGGCGACACGCAACGCGCCAGGCAGCCCGTAAATCTTCTGTAGATGCCGTACTTCCAGTTTTGGCGGTCCCTGGCTGCAGTCGGGTTCCGGTAGATCCCGCGGCCGGAAGATCAGCACTACGATGGCCAGCAGTACGCCACCAATGAGAAGGCTGAGCGCGCACTTCCACAGCAGGGATGTCACCGCATCGGTAAAGATCAGCGCCGCCATCACGGCAACCGTGGACCCGACCCAGGACAGCACCAACCAGGGCCCGACCCGATTGAACAGATCGTCAATCCGGCGCAGCAGAATGAACCCCACCGGCATGATCAGCAGAGTCAGAAGGCTGGAAGTGATCAGTCCGCCGATCACGATCGTCGCGAACGGCGGCCAGATCTCGTTCTCCCGCCCCGTCGCGATGGACAGCGGCCATAGTCCTGCGACCGTCGTCGCCGTTGTCATGAGCACCGGTCGTGTTCGCTCGCGAACCGCCGCCAGGGCTGCCGCGCCGGAGCTCCAACCGCCCTCGCGCACGAATTGCTGCATTCGATCGACCAACAGAATCCCGGAATTCACCGTCAGCCCGACCAGCGTCAATGCACCCAGGACGGCCATCTGACCCAGTGGCATGCCGGCGAACGCCAACGCCCAGGTGGCCCCCAGAAGCGTCAGTGGCAACGTCAGCAGCACCAGCACAGGTAACGAAAGAGACTCGAAGGTCATGGCGAGCACCAGGAACAGAAGCAGTACTGCGGGGACGAGGATCTGCTGCAACAAACTGGTGGTCTCGTCCTGATCGACGGTCTCAATGGTAGTTCCTATAGGCCTTGGCACCGATCGCACCGCCGCCGTGATCTGATCCTCAACGGCCAGGCGAGTCGGACCTGTATCCGGAACGTCACCCCGCAAGCGGTACATGACGGCAATCTCGCGACGCCCGTTGTGGTGGGCAATGACCTGCGGTGCCGGCATTCGACGCAATGTAGCAAGCTCCGTGATGGGTATGACCCCTGTTGGCGTTTGCAGCCGCATGCGGGTCAGCTCGCGACTGCCTACCCCCGGCAGGCGTGCATTACGGCGTTCCACCACGATGGGTAATTCGCGGCCGCTGCGCATAACAAAACCGGTCTGCATGCGTTGCCCCTCTCGCCCGGCCAGACGCAATACGGGTAGCACCTCATCGAAGGTGAGTCCGAGGGCCTCGAAAGTCCTTAGAATCGGTTCCACCCACAACTCGTCGAGTCCGGGCCGAATCGAGGTCCAGGCTTGGGTCACCTGGGGCATGGACTTCAGTTGGGCCTGAACATTTCCTGCCAGCGTCTGCAGAAGCTCACTGTCGGGACCGGAGAGTACGATCTCGGCAGCCCCCCCGCCGAATGCTCTGCCGCCTTGGTCTGCGCCGCCACCGCCTTTTCCGCCTGCGCCGCCTCTCTCTTCATCCCCGGGTCGCAATATCTCGAGTCCCTTGACCTTGTACGCCGCCTTATGAACCAGGTTGCGCACTGTCTGGGCATTGAATCCAGGCGGCCGAAGTTCCGCATCGACAAGCTGTACCGTGAGTGAGCCGCCATCTTCCTGGATCATGGCTTCCACCGATTCCACCCCGGGAAGATCTAAAACGACCTGTTCTAATCGGCTCATGGCTTTGCTGGCGATTTCGATGGCGCCTCGCGCATTGGCGAAGCGGGCTGCGAGTCGCACCGTGTCGGCTTCTGTGGCTTCCCGGGAGGAGGAATTCACGCCCACCCATGGCAGGGCAACGATCGCCGTGATGAATATCGCAGCGACGGTGCCACTGATCCATGCCGGCGGGTGGCGAAGTGCTTTGGCGACGATCGCGCTGAATAACATGCGCACCTGATCAGGCGGCAGCAGACCGCCCCGCTCGGTACGACGTTGACGGGATTCGGCCAACCGACTTTGTGCTGCGGGTGCCGCCAGGTGATGTGCCAGCAGTGGTACCAATCCGATGGCAATCATTAATGACGCGGCCAGTGGCAGCAGAATCGAGATGGTCACCACCTTACTCAGTTCACGTATCATCTCGTCTTCCATGTCGACCAGGAGCAGTGGCAGAAACACCACCGCAGTGGTTGCACTGGCAGCAAGGATGGCACGCACGGTGCGCCGCAGACCTTCGTGCACCGCCTGCTCGATGGGGATGCCACGTTCAAGCCGACGTTGCACCGCCTCAAAAACCACCACGCTGTTATCGACGACCAGGCCAACGGCCAGGGCCAGACCGAAGAGGGTGACGAGGTTCAGGGATTGACCGACCAGATACAGCAACGACAAAGCCGCCAGCAAACTGATCGGAACGGCCAGGCCGACGACCGCCACGGCTCGCCATTGGCGTAGGAAGAAAAACAGTACCGCGAGAGCGATGCCAAATCCGGTCGCACCGAGTCTCGACAGCCGCGTGATCTGTTCTTCCACCGAGTCCGCCGCGTCAAAGCCAATAACCAGATCCACACCTTGATTGCGCAGTTCCTCCCGCACGTCGGCAACGCGCTGACGCAGCTCCCGTCCGAGGCGGACAAGATTGGCGCCTTGCTCCTGGAAGATGACCAGCCCCACTGCAGGCTGACCATTGACTCGGAGCAGTCTCTGCTGCAATCCGATGCCATGTTCCACATCGGCTACATGACGTAGCAGTGCCGGCCGGTCGGGCTGAACGCGAACTTCGCCAAGCGATGCGAGACCGGCAGGGCGACCGTCCAGCATCACCGACAAACGACCCTCTTCGTTCTCCAGGTTTCCGAGGTAACGCAATCGGCCGACGTTTTTCTCAACCGCGCGGGCCACTGCAGCGGTGCTCACTCCCAGTGCGGTGGTCCGGTCCGGATCCACCGTGACGGTAACCTGGCGCCCCGCGCCGCCGCTGACCAGCGCCTGACTGACACCTGCCACCGATGCAAATCGCGGTGCTACGATCTGCTCCACCAGGTCGTGCAGGGCGCTTTTGTCATCGGTGGGGCCAAGTATGTGGATCATCATGACGAAGCTCGCGAAGACCCCGGTTCCGGACGAGGAAACGTTCATCCAAGTCCCGAGTGGCTGGCTGCGCTGCAGGTCCACCACGATGCGTTGCAGTTCGAGTTTGCGAACCTTGAAATCGGCACCTGGTTCCAGGCTCACTTCATAGCGACCGGACGAGCCACGGACCTCGCCGAACGTTTCGCTCACGTCGGACAACGCCGAGACACGTGCCTGCAAGGGCAACAGGATTTCCCGTTCGATCACCTCGGGATCGCTACCGGGCCTACTGAACTGGACGTACAGGCGATCGCCCTGCAGTGCCGGGAATAACTCTACAGGCAAACGCTGCCAGGCAATTCCTCCCAACAGCATGACGCCGACAAAGAACATCGACACGGCTACTGGCCTCCTGATGGGGAGCATCAGGAAGTTCACGAGGTCTTCCTCATGCCTGGTCGTAGCCGGTCAAGAAGCAGGTAGAGCGATGGCAAAACCAACAGCGAGGCTACCGTCGACGCGATGACTCCACCAATGATGGTCATGGCCATGGGAGCTCTAAGCGCTGCACCCTCGCCGCGCCCAAATACCAGCGGCAGCAACACCAGGACGGTCGTCAGGGTTGTCATGAGGATCGGTCGCAGCCTGATACCCACCGCAGCAACCAGTGCCTGCACACGCTCGACCCCTGTCGCCATGAGCTGACGCGCCGTCACCAGTAACAGCACAGCGTCGTTTACAGCGACCCCGGCCAACACGATAAGACCCATCATCGCCATCACGCCGATTGGTTGCCCCAACGGAACCAGGACCAGCGCGACACCGATGAGGCCCAACGGGACGGCGGCCAGTACCGTCAGAGGGTGAATCAGGGACTCAAACGATCCCGCCAGCACCATGAACACCAGTATCAAGGCCAGTGCGCCCGCCAGCTGCAGCTCGCCAAAGGTGCGCAGCCGTTCCGCCTCTTCGCCGCGAAGCTGAGCATGTAACCCGGGCACCAGCGGCTCGACGAGGGCGTCAGTTACCGCGGCTACCGCCGACGGATACTCAGCATCTGCCGCGATATGGGCAGTGACAAGGGCGGTACGGCGCTGGTCGCGGCGGAAAATCTCGCGGGCTCCCTCCGCTTCGACAAAGGTAGCCACCTCGCCGACGGCTATTCTTTGACCCCGATTGGAGTGGAAGATCACGTTCTTGAGATCGTCACGGCTTGGTTTGGAGAGGCGAAGATTAACCGCACGCTCTTCGTCACCCATTGACAGCATGGTGACATCCCGTCCATCAAGGCTGACCTCCAGCACCCGCGCCAGCGTGTCGAGGTCAATGCCAAGCCCGTCCGCCATGGTCCGATCCAATTCGATGCGGAGCTCGGGAGGACCACCTTCGAAGGAAGAACGAACGTTCCATAATTCCGCAAGACCGGTCAGACGTTGCCTAACCATCTCCGTACCCCTGCGCAGATCCGGAAGCGCCTGTCCGGCGATCTCCACCACCAGCGGTGGGCCACCTGTACCGAGTGCACTGGCGAGCGCGGACGATCCCACCTCCCAGTCGATTCGGGTTGATTCCAGCGCTTTAAGCGCGGGGGATAGAACGTCTGCAAGCTGGCGCCCGGTTGGCCCACTTTCGCTAACACGAATAGTAAGGCGCGCAGTATTCTCCTCGGTCAACTCGGTTCTGACCATGCGGCTGTCTTCAGGCAATCGGCCGATTTCAGCTAACAGCGCCTGCAAGTGCTCCTTACCAGCCTGTTGCAGGAGCGATTCGAACCCCTCGATGACGCGTGCCGTCGATTCCACTCTCTGTCCCGCAGGTCCGACGATCCGTACCGAGAATTGCCGTGGGTCCGCCGACGGCAAGAGCTCCGTACCCAGGCGGATTAACGTCCAAACGGAGAGTCCCGCCACAATCACTGCAACCAACACGGTCGATCCTGGCCGCAGGAGCAGGCGACCGACGACGGCTTCGATAGCACGCCGGTACACGGGTAGAGTAACTGCCGTCTGCTCGGAAAGGTGAGTGGGCATGAACCATCGGGCCAGTGCCGGGATGAGCAGCAGGGCGACGGCCAATGACGCTATCAGAGCTGCAATTACCGTGAAGGCGATACCTTCGATAAGTCTTGCCGCCAGGCCCTCGGCAAACAGCACCGGCAGGAACACCACACAAGTCGTCAGGGTGGACGCAGTAATGGCTCCTGCCACCTGTGCCGTGCCCCTGGCAGCGGCTGTTTCGGCTACATCCCCTTCCGCCAGCCGTCTATAAATACTCTCGACCACGACGATGGCATTGTCCACCAACATGCCTGCACCCAGGGCCAGTCCGGCAAGGGTTACGATATTCAAACTCTGTGACCCCAGTCGCATCAGAAACAGCGCAGCCAGGATGGACACCGGTACCGCTGCCGTGACGACGAGCGTTGCACCGGCGGAACGCAGGAACAAAGCGAGCAGGACCACCGCCATCAGGATACCCACGCCGGCAGCAAGTTGAAGATCGGCCAGCGCATCTACCACCAGTGCCGCGTCGTCGTTCACCTGAGTGAGCTCTACGTTGGGAAGATCCAGCGCCAGTCCTTCGATCGCCTTGCGGACCTCGCCGGACACCTGCACCGTGTTTGCCCCCGCTTCCTTGTAGATGGAAAGGCCGACGCCTTCAACTCCATTCACTCGCACCAGATGATCTATTTCACGATCGACCATCTCCACCTTGCCGATGTCGGACACTCGAATGGCCTGGCGGCTGCCATCGTTACCTGGCACATAACGAACCACAACGCGTGCAACGTCTTGTGGACTGCGGAAACGGGACATGCCACGCACCAGGTAAACCTGGGACCCTTCCTCCAGAGTACCGGCAGAGATGTCTACGTTCTCGGCGATCAGTCGCTGTTCAACCACGGCCAATGTGACGCCGAAGGCCTCCATTTTGTAGCGGTCCAACTGTACTCGCACTTCTTTCTCACGGCCCCCGGTCACTCGCACCTCAGCGACACCGGTGAGTTGTTCGAGGCCCGGAGCAACCTGACGACGAGCAAGCTGTCGTAATTCGGCCAAGTCGGGTTCGCCTAAAGGCGCAACCAACCCAAACGTGAGGACCGGCGCCTGACGAGGATCGAAGCGGCGCACCAACACTTCATCGACCGCCGGATCAGCGCTCATCGGTCCAACGGCTTGCTGTACGTCGATCAATCCCACTTCAACATCGGCGTCCCAGTCGAACACGATAGTGGCAACGAGCTTGCCTGTGCGCGCGACCTGGGACACTTCACGGATTCCGCGTACCGTGAACAGGCGCTGCTCGAGCTGTTCGCCGTAGAGGCGCTCCATCTCGGTGGGCGGGCGGTCCCCGGAGCGTACCGAGACGGCAATAGTCGGGCTCTGTAGATCGGGAAGTAGATCGACCGGAAGCTGTTGCCAGGCAAGCCATCCCACCAGCGCCACGGCCACGGCCAGAACACATATGGCAACCGGGCGCCGCGTGGCAAGCGCGGCTATGGACAATGCCGCATTTGGCTGGAACGGGCCGCGTTCGATCGGGCCGCGTGCGGTCGCGTCCGGCCGGGCCATGCCCGGTTGGGTCGTGCCCGATTGGGATGGACTATCCTCGGACGGGGTCAAGAACTGATCACTCGCACTCGGGTACCGTCCGTGAGCGTCTCCAGTCCACGCACCACGATGCGTTCCCCGGGCTTGACGCCATCGCGCACCTCGATCTTGTCGTCATCGGTGAGTCCCAGCGAGATATTGCGTCGCACTGCCCGTTGTCCATCGATCACGAACACCACATTGCGCCCGGCGCGCTGGGTGACGGCTTCCCGCGGTACGATTGCGATATCATCATGCCGTGCAGCAATGATCGCGGCCTGCACGAACATGCCAGGACGAAGAAGCGCGCTCGAGTTATCCACTTCGACCTCGGCGCGGAAGCTGTGAGTACCTGGGTCCATGGTCGGAGACAACCGCAGGATGGTGCCCTCCATGACGACGTCTTCGAAGGCATAGTGCCGAATTCGAACGATCTGGCCGGTTCGTACCCGGGCCAACTCGGGCCCCACCAGATCGACGTCTGCAATGAGGCGATCGGTGGGCGCGATCCTTGCGACCTCAAAGCCCTGGTTGACCTTCTGACCGTCTGCAACCGGCAGGCCATTTTGATCTCGGGCCAATTGCAGCACAACGCCGGCGATGGGCGTGGTAATGCGGGCTCTTTCCGACGTACGTTGACTCATTTCATAATCATGCAGGGCGTTTTCATAACTGGCACGAGCCCGTGCGACGTCTTCCTCGGCGATCAGTTTCCTCTCATACAGCTGTTGGCGTCGGGTTAACTCCTGTTTGGTAGCCTGCAGCTGTTCCCGGGTGGCATCGAGCCGGGACGCCAAACGGGCATCTTCTCCGGTTGTCTGGGCAATCAGTTGATCGACCGCGACGGTCGAACCCTCCGTCAGTCGATTGCCGTCTGCATCCAGGCCGAGAGCAAGAAAACCGGGGATTTCAATGTTCAGAATCACGCTCTCCCGGGTACGTAGCGTGCCGGTGGTGACGATGCGATCCTCCACCGTGCCGGTGACAACATCTTCCACCTCCACCGGAATGCGGAATTCAACGGGTGGCGTGGTGACTACACCGTCGCATGCAATAAGCGGAACCAGGCCGAATACGAGTAACAATCTTGTGCATTTCATGGCGCGCAATCTTAACTGCCTTGGGATACCCGGCGCCAGCGAATAGCGTCGGCAATTACGACTCTGCCCGACGAGGCGTTGGTGACTTCCAGACGTGTTTCCCCTGCCGGAAGTTGAAACTCGCCGAGATCATTCCATCCGTCTTCGGCAGCCGCACCGTCGAACTCGATCTGCTGCTCTTCGCCGTCACCAGAACTTAGGGTAAGGTTGTATTTCCCCATTGTATTCAATACCTTAGCAAGACCTGGTGCAGCTCTGGAAGTCGGCTTTTTGGACACGTAGTATGCCAGTCGCCAACTACCTGGAGCGGGCAGCTCAGCGGCAAATGTGGTTCGCTGATTGCCATCGCCGCTGGCAATGATGGCATGCGTGCGGCGGTACTTGCCGAAGCCATTAAACTCTTCTGCCCGGCTCCAGACCTGCGGGGGACCGAACATGGCGGCGAATGCGGGCAGGCCCTGATCGAGGTCCACCTTCAGGCCCCCAAGTCCGGCCAGCCCACCGACACGCCCGTCCATGCGTGCCTCGGTCTGAACAGAGAACCCCGGATCCAGATCGTCGATCACGATGTCGGATGTCTGTTCCGGCAGCCAATTGCTGGGGCGGGCGCCGAGAAATGGCTCTGCGTCCACGCTAGCCTTCGTATCCACCTTTGGTAGCGCCAACTGCAGGTCGGAGCGGTTGAGCGCAAGGTACGGCTGCAGCCACATCTCGGTGGGCGGCGCCGAACTCACAATGCAGATCTCGCGGGATTGGTGACCGCCAATCCGCAGCGGCTCCGTTTGCTGCCACAGCTTCTCCTCACCAGCTTTCAGTGCCTGCCCATGCGTGGTGTAACGCACTCGGACCAGGCCGGGGACCGGCTCGTCGTTGCGCACGTGGACGCGGGTCTGGTACCGGGGATCGCCCATGTCATCGGCCAGCCGATCGACCTTTACGGAAGATGCCAGGAATCCGGGTAGCGCGGCATCATGCAGCCAGTCTCCCAGCAGGGGATCCAGTTGGACGTCCAACTGCAGCGCGACGTTTTGAAGATCGTGTGCATCGAAATTGCCACCACGATAACGGCTCAATATTTCCGCCAGCAAAGCTGCGCTTTTTTCTCGGCCGATGCCGTCCAGAATCGAGCGTGCAATCGCAGCACTCTTGAGTGCCAATACATTTAGAGACTGCTTGGGATCTTCGTTCGGTTCAAGATCCGCAAGGGAAGCCCCCAAGGCCCGATCCCACACCGATGGTTGATCGGTCGTCGCACTGGTCACCGCTTCGGCGATGGAATCGGTGCGCCCCGTCGCCATATCCGTCATCGTCTGACCGATCAGCAGGTTGGCCTGCTGGCTGAACTCATGGGCTGAGAAATATCCCCGCTTACCGGTCAGCAATTGGCTGACCAATTCGTCCAGCACAAAATTAATCGCCAGGGAGCCCTCGCCCTGCGCACCGGTCTGAAAGCGCAGGTAATTTCGAGACACGCCGGTGAACACGTTGCCGCCGCTGAAGTCGTTCTCGAAAAAACGCTCGATGGCAGCTACCTTGGCGGCGCCTATTCCGCCCTCTTCATCGGCAAAGTCCTCCTCCTCCTGGAATCCCATTTCGAACCGTGAGGTGGGGAAACTGGTTTCTCGCAACAGCAACACCCCCGGCATCGTCTGCACGGTATCCATACGCCAACCGCCGCCATAGCCACGTAGCCTGTTTGGCACCTCGACCAGGCTCAGACTCTCGTAGGGGTACGGTAGACCAAGTTTTTTGGCCTCCGTGAACAGTTCTTCCAGGCGCCCCTCGAGCGCCTCGCCCGCATCAGCGAAGAAATCCAGATTACGGTCGTGCCCCGGATAGACGAGCATCTCAAACTCGACCCCGGCGACCTGCAGCGATCTACGTGCAAAGTGGGAGGCGAATAGACCCACCTCAGACACGGGTGCGACGGGGTGGAAGCGTACGCGAACCGCATCGTCATCCTCGCTGACCGCCTGCCGCCGACCCGGACCGGCAACCAGCCAATCCGCAGGCGCCTCAACTTCGAGATCGACTTCAAAATAGTCATCGGGATGGGTACGTGGATCGCCACTCGGAACATCGCTGCCGGCTCGTGGCAACCAACGGCTACCCGGCATTAACGCGACATATCCGGACGTGAAAATGCTGATATCGAATCCAAGGACACCAACCTGTGCGTCCATTGCGTCACCCTTCAGTAAGTCGAATGACGAGTCGAGATAGCCGAACGTCGTATCCGGCAATCCGGATGCCGCCAGGGCGATCACCATCTCGGCGTCCTTCATCAGAGGGCGCGACGGACTGATCTTGAGTAATCCGGAAGCATGAGTCCAAGGCGCTGCCACCCCGTCCACCGAAACGCTTTGCACAGCCAGTCCCGGGTTGAATGTGAAAATGAGTTGCTCGACTCGCGGACTACCAGAAGGCGTCCGCACCCGCAAATCAAGGTCGAGATCGAGTGCATCGCCTGGATCGATACGAACTGTGCCGTCGATGGCAACAATGTCGGCGCGTGCCGCTTTGCTGTGTTCCTGGTGAGCAGCGAGCACCGCTGCACCTTGAGCCAGGTTGTCGTTCGCTTGCCACAACTGCGCGCCGATCATGGCTATCGACAAGACCACAAAAGCGCCACCCAGCGCGAGACGACGTGATGTTAACCCGCCATCACTCCTTGGATGAAGGGCAATCGCTAATGTCACGAAGCCGGCAGTCAGTATCCAAAGGGCAAGAAAATGGATACCCGCCCCTTGGTCTGGGGGGAACAGCGTCGGTGTAAGGTCTGATGCCATGTCAAACGCCGGCAGGATGGTGAAAACAGGCGCCAGGTACACGGGCAACTGGAACGTTAGCCAGAACTGAAAACCAAGCAGGCCGAGGGCTACCAACGCGATGACAAGTCGGTTGCGCACACCCACCGCGACCAACACGATGATCGAGCACCACAGAGCCAGCGTCGTCAGAGTTTGCAGCAGGAATCCCATGACCGAATAGGGTTCCAATGGCTCACCGATAGGCCAATCGTTCCATAGCGATAATAATCCGAAGACCTGCAGCAAGGCCGCCACGAAGAGGACAGGTAGCCAACTCATGAAAACCAGGCCAAGGCACCGGCCAAGTAGAAACTCAGAGTTGGAAATTGGGCGAGAATCCAACACCTCTGCCATCCGTTCACGCTCATCCCGGGCTCTGACGTCAAACGCCAGAAAAATGAGTCCAATCAGGAACACTATCAGCAGGTAAATGCCCACGGCTGCGATAAGAAAGCGCGGCCCCATCGCCCCGACAGTAGCCGAGTGACGCGAGAACATACCGTGCATGAACGCCATTTGGAAAAACATGACCGAGGCAATGAGGACCGACAGCACCGCAAACACCCAATAGCGGACAAGCCGGCGGGTCGAGCGCATCTCGGCGCGGGCGATGGCGAGGATCATTGCAGGTTGCATCATTCGCTCCCCTCTGCGCTCGCGTTATCGACCCCGGGTTCCTCATCCTGGCGCGCAGCGGACGTGCGCCCGCGGGCGGCCATGAATGCCATGTAGCTCTCTTCCAGCGTCGGTTCGGCAACGGCCGTTGCCGCGGGCGGCAATCGGTTATCTGGGGCGACCCCGCGCAGGGTCATCTGGCCTTCGGCGACGTTGGTGGAGACGATGTCGTAGTCCCGCTCGTAAGCTTCGAAATCCGATTCGGTGACGACTACTTCGAAAACCTGGCCGACGGCGTCTGCGACCAATTGTGCCGGTGGGCCCTGGAAAATGATCCGTCCTGCATCCAGGAGGGCTATTTCCCGGCATGCGGCGCCGAGGTCAGCCACGATGTGTGTGGAGAGAAGTATGGTCCGATCACGTCCCAGGTCTGCCATCAGTTGACGGAAGCGAATACGTTCCTCCGGATCGAGCCCCACGGTAGGTTCGTCCACCACCAGCACCTGTGGTTCATGTACGAGCGCCTGGGCAACCCCCAACCGACGCACCATGCCGCCGGAGAGTTTCTTCACTTTGCGATCGCCGACCTCACCCAGGCCAACCTGTTCCAGGACCTCTGTTACCCGTGCGCGGCGCCGTTTCGCGTCCAACATTCCGGATAGTTGCGCCAGTGTGTCGAGTACTTCCTCGACACGATGCAGACGCCAGGCGCCGAAGTCCTGGGGCAGATAACCGAGCAGCGGGCGGACCTTGGGACTTTCCGTGGTGACGTCGTGACCACACACTCGCACCTGACCTTCCGAGGGTCGCATCAGCGTACAGAGAATCTTCATCAGTGTGCTCTTGCCGGCACCATTCGGGCCGAGCAGGCCGAAGACACCGATGCCGCAAGTCAGATCCACGCAGTCAAGTGCTTTGTGGCCGCCTTTGTAGGTGTGGCTGAGTTGCCTGACCTCGATGGCCGGACCCGACGTGGTGGACTGCTGTATGGCGCTCGTCATGGTTGTTTTCCCGGTAACATGAGTCTTGATTGCATTGTAACGAATCCACTACGCTGGTGGTGAATATGCCATGTATGGATCTACAGTCGACATACCGCTCTCAGCATCAGCATGCCTTTCATGCATTGCCTGTATTGACCTCGGCAAACCACGCATCATCCATGCCAATTCATAACTATTTGATTTTATTGTGATTATTGTCAATCGGTAGATGGTTAGCGTGCCTGCCACGCCAGTTTTTGGGCAGCGTCACCAATGCCTAAACTAGCAGCCTCGACATAATATGTCAAGCGGGTTCAGGCCATGAGAGTTCGCTTCGCACCCTATTAAACAGATGGGGGCGATGAATATTCTCTTCAATGGGTAACGGCCTCAGACAGCACGCCGAGCAACCATTGCCATGGTGGATGTCGTCCGATGGGTAGCGACCTCAGACCGCACGCCGAGCGACCATTCCCATGGTGGATGTCGTCCGATGGGTAACGGCCTCAGACAGCACACCGTGGCGGATGTCGACCGACTGACGGTGCCGGCGGAGCGGGCTGACCGGTGCGCGTCACGCACCGGTCGAACCGTTCCTCGTCTACGTTTTAATGCGCAAGCACTCTTCACCTATTAATCCGCTAGCACTCTCTACCTATTAATCCGCCAGCGGATTGGGCCGGATCTGGAATTGCATGATCTCGCTGGTCATGCCTCTGCCACCTTCGATGTGCCACATGGCAGCGGTGTTGGTGCTGGCAAACAGACCACGGCCTTTCCAACCGGTCTTGGTGTTGTCGATGCGCCCGTCCAGGCCGCGCGTGTAGAAACCGAGCGGATAAGGCACGCGCAGGACGACCATCTCTTTCTTGTCCGGCAGCCAGGCGATCAGCGAATCAGACGTGGTGCCATTGGCCACCGGCACATTCTCGCCAAGGCCCAGGATGTTGAACTGGTCAACCCAGATGTAGTAGTGGAAGTCTGCGCTGCCGTAAGCTTCGACACCCTTCATCTGTGGACCCGGGGTTCGATGCAGGGACCAGCCTTCCGGACAGTGTTGGCCGGTTGCGGTCGGACCGTTCATCACTTTGCACTTACTGCGATCGAAGCTGGCAATGTGGCCGCTGCCGCCGAGGGCGGTCCAGATGAGACCGTTCCTGTCAACGTCTATGCCGCGGGGACCGTGGCCCCAAAGCGCCGGTGACACGGCATCGGTCTCGAACGGCGGTTGATACAATTCCGTCATGCAGGTCTTCGGATCGACCCGTACGATGTCCCCGGGAACCGGCAGCCTTCGCGCAAACCATATCGAGCCGTCAACGGGATTCGGGATGATGCCGTAGGCGAAGCCGCTGGTACGCTTGTCCTTGCTCGGATCGACCGGTTCGTTCGGCTCGACGTACGCGCCGATCTTGCCGTCACCGTTGGTGTCGAGAATCGTCGGGCACCAGCCTTGCGAGGCACGTTCATCACCGGTCTCGTCGAACTTCTTGGTGTCCAACCAGCCAAGCACGTTGCTGTCGCCACTCAACCACAGTGTATCGTTGTCGTCCTCCGCGAACTGCAGGTGGTGGGTACCGTAACAGGTGTCGATCAAGGTGAACTTCTCGGTCTTGACATCGTAGAACGACAACTGTCGTCCGCTGTAATTGATCGGGTAACGCTTCACCGAGGGATGATCCGAGTCCTTACACCAATCCGGGTTGGGCGCAGGACGGATGGTCGAGGTCATCCAGACACGGTTCTTGTCGTCCATCATCGGATTGTGCGGATTGGACGCGTCCCCGCCGCCGCCGTAGGAGGCGATGCGCTGATCTTCCGGTATCGGCACGCGCCGCGGGATTCGAAGCTCGCGCGACTCATGCTTGACCGGATCGGTTATCACCAGCTTGCCCTGGCCTTGAGCGACGCCGAACAACTCGCCATCGTAGAGAGTCGGGTCACGCTTGTCGGTGGTCACGTTGTCATGGACGAAAGCGGCTGGGTTGGCCCAACCCCACTGGGTAAGCACGACGTTCTGTTCGACGCCATCCGGTCGCGGTGGCGCGATGGGGACCTCGCCGGCCATGATGCGATCGGTCCAGTCACTGAACAGGTCGAGTGCGCGATCGCGGCCCATGCCGTCGATCTCTCCGTTCATCCAGGCACCGGCTATCTTCAATCGCTGGTCCCAGGCATCGCGGGTCGATTCATAGGTGTCGCGCATGGGAAGCGAAATCTCACGCGTTGCCTTGCTACCCATTTGATGACACATCTGGCAACCATCCTTCAAACGGTCCACCCACGCCGCCTGGCTGCTCATCGGATCACGCTGGTAGGTCGTCTTGGCGATACCGTTCTCGCCGGTACCAGGAAACTCCCGCTCCGCCGGTACCTCCAGCAACGAGTACCAGTAATTGGCGGGGTAGATCTCGGCGGCTTCCTTCGCAGTCGCCGCCGGCGTTACGTCGATAGTGACCTTTTTACCCGGCCGCGAAGTCTGCCTGTTCGAATCGAGCAGGCCATAGCCGCGCGCCCATACTTCATATTTGGCCTTTGGCAGGTCCGGCACCAGGAAATTCCCATCGTCGTCGGTGACGACGATCTTGCGGAACGAAGTCTTGAGGTCGCTGGTCTCAGCAATGACCCAGACACCGGCTTCGCCACCACTGGCACTCCTGACGTTGCCACTGATATCGTCGCGTCCCGCCATGGCGACGCTGGCAACGACGCTGGCCGTCAACAATACGACAGCTTTGGTAAATGAAAACCGAATTGAATTGAACATAGTCCTCTCCGATTGCACAAATTCGCCCGTCACCATATCACCGCAGTTGCACAAACGCGATAAGAATCTGATCCATGTCAAATCAGATGACGGTTATGTAGCAGTTGCACAAACGCGATAAGAATCTGATCCATGTCAAATCAGATAACGATTATGTAAAGGTTCATCTTTTCTAAATCGCCCGTTGTCACATGTGTAGCTTGACGACCTCACGCTGGTCATTATCCCTATCTCGTTCGGTTCAGGGAGAATGCCGGTCGCGCTACGCCAGATGCAGTAGTTTCTGCCATTTTTGAAATTGGCAAGATCACTACGGTCTGCCGAGATATTGGAATTCAACCTTCTGACGTGCTGCTTTGTTAACGGATTCGCAAGGGGGTCCCTGCAAACTGCGGCCTTGTCTTCACGCGTAGTCGGCGATACACTTGACCGCTCCAAGAGCAAAAGCAAATCCCATGTCTACAACGCCTGAAAAGACCCCACAACGATTCTACGCAGCCGCGTGCCAAACCGACTTTCCTGCTGCTGAGACCCGCGCCGATATTCCATCTCGCGTGGACCGGATGTGCGAGATCATTGAGCAGACAGTCACGGGTTACCAACCCTTCTTTGACATTCGTCTGCTGGCTTTCCCTGAATTTGCACACGCCGTTCCAGCCTACCCGACTGCCGCGGAACTCCTCGAGAAACTGGCCATACCGGTTCCCAACGAGCACACGGAGCGGTACGAAAATCTGGCAAAACGGCTCGGCTGTTATATCCAGACAGGTTCCTTTATCGAGGTCGATGAGGCATACCCGGGTCATCTGTTCAACACTACCGTGCTCATCGGCCCAACTGGCGTGCTGAGTCGCTACCGCAAGGTCAATCCCTGGATTCCATGGGAAGTGCATTCCAGTCCACACGATGTCCCGGGTTACAACGAGAATCTGTTTCCGGTAGCTGACACGGAGCTTGGTCGAATCGCCGTGGCGACCTGTTACGACTGGTTGTTCCCGGAGACGATCCGCGAGTTGGCATTTCGCGGTGCTGAAATCATGATACGTATCTCAGCCTATATGGACCCTTGGGGTGCTACCGAGCCGATGGACTGGTGGACGCTGATCAACAGGACGCGAGCTCTTGAGAACACGACGTACGTCATTGCTGCCAATCAGGGGGCCGAGATGCGCAACTATCCGCCCTTCAGTTGGCCGGGCGGCAGCATGGTGGTGGACTACGATGGTCGAATTCTAGCCCAGGCAGACCCTGGGCCCGGCGAAAAAGTCGTTGTGGCACCCATCGATGTGGCCACATTGCGACATGAGCGACAGCGCAGGCTGGGCCACGATACGCACGCTCACAGCAGAAGTGAAATGTATGAGTATCTTTCGGTAGAGCGATTGCGATCCTCGAGCGGGGATATCACCGTGCAGTCACTGGAGCAACGCATCAGGGACGCCAAAGCAAGGTTGCCAGGAAGAGATAACAACTAAGGCCCTTGCCGATGGAACGCGCACTCAAACGCCGGCTGCCGCAACCCTGGTGTGCTTCTCGATAAACTCTACGATCTGACCGTAAGCGTTGCGTCGGTTCAGGTGATTGAGGGGCTCAAGTTCCGATCCCCCCTCTGCATGAACTTCATGCTCGACGCCGGCAGCCTTTAAGGCACGGATCATCCTGCGGGCCTGTTCAGGCATTGGGCCACTCGATCGCTTACCTTCCACGAACAGCACCGGCCGTTGGATCCGGTCGGCCATATTAACGGGCGAGATCTGCTTCAGCTCATCCCTGCCTGTGCCATGCCCCGTCCTCAGCAACGCATATCGATCCTGGAAATCGTCTCGCCGCAAATCATCGTACTCCTTAACGAGGTCGTATGACCCCTTGATCCCGACCGCACAGCGATAAAGGGTAGGTTCACGAACGGTTTGCATCAACGCCGCATAAGCGCCAAACCGAACTCCCATCACACAGATGCGTCGGCTGTCTGCAGCACCTGACTTCACCACGAAGCGAACGCCGTCAGCAATGTCGTCCTGAATCAAGTCGCCCCAATGTCCGTAGCCCGCCATGGCGAACGCTCGACCGAAACCGGTCGAACCGCGATAGTTAACTTGAAGGACGCCGAATCCCAGGCCTGCAAACAGCTGCGCTTCCTCATCGAAATCCCAGGTCGCACCCCGGCTGCCCGGACCATCTTTCACCACAACGACAAAGGGCAATGCCTCTTGTTGACCGGCCGGTAAGGTAACGTAACCGGTGATGCGAGTTCCATCCCGGGCTTTGAACTCGATGGGATTGCGACTGCCCGTCGCGTACTCCGACACGGCCGCGGACTGTTTCGACAGCTCCTGAAAGCGTTTCGTCTTGACATCGACGACATAATACGTGCCCGGATTACGATCACTGGCGACCTGAGCGATCGCCTTTACGTTGGCCTCGGAAAAGCTGACCAACGAAACGTTCTGGTTGGGAAAGGCTCGCCTGGTGGCAACGTGCAGCCGCGCAGCCTGGTGTTTCGGATTGGGATACACGTATTGGGGAAAGTGATCGTCGTGCCGAATGACGAACAGGGTTCGATCACGATCAAGTTCATAGTCCCACACGTCGGATCGTTTGGCCCGAAACACAGATTCAATGTTCCCGGTCTTCAGATTCAGGAGGCTGAGCCCCTTCACCTCGTGCTCGAGGTCCTCGAGCAGATAGACCGAGTTCCTCTTCGGACCTCTGGCGATGAGGTCCATGGAACCTGCATCGATCTGGCCGTCGTAGTTCACCTGCCAATCGCCCTGCTCCGTGCCCCTATACCACAATCGTCTGCGGTCACGATGCTTAATCGACGCGATACCGGGATAGCCGTATGCAGCAAAGACCCGTCCTTCCCTGTCACTGAATTCGGATTCAATGTCCCCCGGTATATCGCCAAGTTCGGTAAACAGTTTCTTTTTCGGGTTGTAACGCATCACCAGGGAGCGTCTGCCCGTTTCCATCACAACACGCATGTGACCACTGCGATCGTCAAACGCGTCCGGGTACAACGCGATGGAGCCGAACTTGATCTCATCCTGAACGCGTTTCGGCACTCCCTTGTAAGTGGTGAACAGTAGTTTTGGTTTGGGCGATTTGAGGTCGACCCGGTAAATCTTGGGGTCACGCCCAAGCCGGTCCCAGACGCCATCGCCTTCCCAGAAGCCAACGCCTTTTGTGGCTTCTACCAACAGGGTTTCGTCATCGAGCCAGTCCACCCAGCTAAATGCCAGGTCACCCATTCCGATGGTAGCCACGCTGGTCCGCTCCGGCAGGCGAATGACCGAAACCGCCGACCTCCCGTCCGACAGCACCCGCGACGCGACGTGCTTGCCATCGGGCGATAGGACGGGTGGAAACACCACGTCACGCCCGATGAAAGCACCGATATGCTCGGCTGATGCAGCATGCGCGCCACTGCCTGCGACAGCCAAATAACCGATAGTAATGCATCTGGCCGCTGGGCCAACGACGAGTCCTCTCAAGTTCATGACATGGTTCTCTAAGCTGGGAAATGTCTCACATTGCTAACAAGTGTACTCTTGTGGGTTCTGCTATCAGGATCCGAAGCGGTAACGCAGTTTAACGACCAGGAACTCTCGCTGCGGATCACTGAGAGAGTCATTGAACAACGAGCTGAAGCTGTCGTCGACGCTGGCGTCCGCCAGCCCGCCGCCACGGTTGTAGACCACGAAAAGATCGGACAATGGTGCGATCTGCCAGCGATACCTCAGCTGTATGGTGATATCGCTGACGGCGAAATCATCCGGCTCCGTGCCGGCTTCGCGCTCGACTTTTTCGAGGTCACCCTCGTCTGCCGGGATGTGCCACAACTCGTTCTCGACCGCCTTGATGCCCACCCATTGCAGCTGCACTCGCAACTGCTGACGCGCACTGAAATAGGTAGACACGCTAACGCCCGGTTGCCATTGCTCGGATTGGAAAGTGGTGAAATTGCGGCCACCGAGATGGATCAGCCAGGCATCCCGTTGCGTGTAATTAGCGGTCAAGCCCAAGCTCAGTTGGTCGCTCGGCCGCAGGAAAATCTGGCTGAAGTAGCCACGCGACAATCCTCCCTCGCTCTCTTCGTTCAGGTTGACGCCGAACCCGTAGACGACGCTCTTGGCAAAGTCCGTGTTCCAGTTTATCCCGGTAACCCAGCGGGCATTGCGTTTGAAATCACCGTTGCCACGGCTGTCGCGATCATCCCAAGACTCGGGGTGGTAGTAGATCGTCGCCGACAAACGCCCATTGTTGTTGAATCGCCATCTCTGTCTCAGCCGGACACGACCACCGAGGAAACGTTCGTCGGTATTGTAAGACCCATTTACGGAGATACTGGTATCGCGCTGCAGCAGGTGTTCGACGTTCGTCTCGCGGCGTGAAAAGCCGTAGGAGATTGCCAAAAGGTCGTTGCGCGACAAATAGCCAAGATCATTGACGTTGAGTTGGTCATCAAAGTAGTCGATGCCGAGAGAATGTTGGTCACCGCGGCGTGGCGCATAGTCGAAATCCATCAGCATGCCGAATCCATTACTGCCCGGGACGTCGCTGTAAAGCATCTGGCCATCCGCTTCCAGCTTACCGTCGACGCTGAGCAGATGACCGTCAACCCCGTGAGTTACCACACGCCGGTCAGGGTGATGGGTGAGCGTTCCCAACCAGCCGAGTGCCCGACGGCCTCCCCGTGACGCGTCCTCGTAGGACAAGCGCACGATACCAAAATCGCGTCCGGATGCCTCGATGTAATCGACGGAACCGCCGGCCACGTCCAGATGCGTGTCCTCTTCGACCGCAGCCAGAAAGCCGTAGCGAAGTTTTCCGCTCTGACCGGTCGTTTTGAGCGCGACCGCAAGATCGACTGGTTGATTGGCGTCGAAAGAATCAAAGGAGACACCCTCGATCGCGTCCGGGCTGCCACGTCTCGCGTTGACGCTCGAACCGATACGCCGCGTATGCAGCAAGGTCGTGTCACTGGAACCGGTGATGAAGATCTCCTGGTTCTCCAGGAAGAACAGCCGCTTCTCCGGAAAGAACGTCTCAAACGAGGTGAAATTGACCACCACGTCGTCGGCCTCGACCTGACCGAAGTCCGGATTCAACGTGGCATTCAGCTGCAGGTTGGCCGACGGTCGCCAGAACATATCGATGCCCGCCTTGTACTCCGATTCGTTGCGCGCACCGTCATGGCTTGCCGAGATATACGGATAGACACTGTACTCCCGGCGCGGGTCCACGCCCACCACGTCGATCGGCTGCAAAGACGACATGAAACGTGGTTGTGTGAACGGCAGATATGGCCAGCTCCAACGCTCGTTGAGCTGCCCCAGTCTACGACTACCGGAAATACCCATGCGACGACGGCCTTGAGTGCTTTCCGGCATGTTCATGATCCCCCAGGGCAGGAACATCTCCAGTGTCCAGCCGTCGTCCGTCTCCGCCGCAGCGCCGTGCCAGGCGCCATCCCAGTTCCTTTGGAAATTGCGTTCCGGAAGCACGATGCCGTCACCCAGAGACCCGCCGAGATTGACCTGGAACCAATAGCCATACAGCCCCTCACCGGAACTGTCGATGACAATCTGGTAGCCGTCACGAGTCATGAAGCTGTCGCGGGACGACAGGCGACCGAGTAACGTCTCCGGCGGCTGCTCGTTCCACACGCCCACATACAGACCGCGTTCGGTGTGCAGCAGTCGCGTGTGCGTGCGGAAGCGTCCTGGTTCACCACGATCCGGGTCGGAAACCGTCATCTGGTCGTGATATGGCACGCTCGCCCAAACATTTTCGTCAAGGCGGCCGTCGACGCGAATGTCGATATCGGACTGGTTGAATCTGGGGATGCTTATGACACCAGGATCGTCACGCGCTAACGCTGCGGTGACGGTGGTAGACCAGCCTACACTCAGTAACGCGAGGCAGCGTAGCATCAACGCGGGGCAGCGTCGCATTGCGCAAAACCATCCAATTACTTGGTTTTGCCCAGTTGTTAGGAGCCCCATGAGATTGATTCGACTGCAAAAAGAAACGCTATCCTACCACTGCTTGGCCCCGCAGTGCGAATACTTGTTAGCCCCGCAGTACGAACAAAGCAGGTCTCGGCCTTTATGTGGCAGCGCCGCACAGTTCTTCCTGCGGGCACGCCGACGAAGCGAATCAACACTGTCCTTTGACACTCTGAGAGAAACGTGGTTTATTCCGCCTCAACTCCTTAGGCTTACAATTGGTGCGGTTTTAGTCGTGTGTTGGTTGGCAAGTCACCGGACGACAAGTTGGAGTGGGCCGGCCCGGGGGTTGTTTCTCATCAGAGCATTAGGGATAACTGAACCGTATGAGTGAGGCTCCAGTTGATTTGACACCTGACCAGAAGCGCATATACGCACTTCCCTTCATGGGCGACGCCCCCATCCCGGCTGATCGCGACGGCCGTGTCGAGCAGGACAATGCCAGTTTCTGGGTGATATTGCAGCTGTTCCTACGCGCTTGGCCCTATATCAAACCGCAGATCTTCGGTCGGTGGTTTGTCCCCGGGACCGGGGTCGAGGGTCGGATCGCTGACGGCGTCGGCGGCGGCGGCTACGGATTCGGATACGCGCCCCTGCTGGTCGCCGGCGCCGCCCTCGCCGGACCGTTGACCGGGTTGGTGACGCTTACTGCTGAGTTTCCCATGAACCTTCTGTATGTGGCCATTGCGGGCATGGTGATCTGTGCCTGGCCAGTGGCGTTTGCCACGGAGAAGATCCAGACGATCGCTGCGATCATGCTCACAGTCACCGGTCTAGCGGCCAATCTCATCGCCACCTTCGTCATCGATGGTTTCATGGACGGCTTCTATACCGCGTTAGTCACCTTCGCATGCCTGGCAGGCTGGATGCTTCATTTTCGAGCGCGCCACGGCGTCATCGAATATCGACTGCGCATACAGGCACATCTCGTCTATTACTATGGCATCGTCTGGGTCAGAAATTTCATGGAGATCGCAGTCGGTCTGATATTGGCGGACATGCTCTACCAGTCGATTCTGCAAGCCGATCCAATCATGCCGGCCTTGGCTGCCCTGATCGGTGCTCCGGAGATGGCACGTGACGTTGCCCAAACGCTGACTCAGGAACAGCGCCACGAGGTGAAGTGGCTCTATGCAAAGATCTTCTTCGTAAACGTACTGGTGTTGCTGCAGATAGGGGTGGCCATCGCCTATTATCGCGTCTGGATCCTGCAGCGCATCAATCAGGATCTGCGCCTAGCATTGCTGGAGCGTTGGCACCAGCTTTCGCTGCGCTATCACAGCGACCATCGGGTGGGCGACTCGATCTTTCGAATCTACCAGGACAGCGCCCAGGTAACCGCGGTCATCGACCGTCTTATGGGCGTCGTCATGGCATGCTTCAGCTACCTGACCTGCGTGTTTCTGGTGACACTGCTGAGCCCCTGGCTGGGACTGCTGGCGTCAACCATCGTCATCCCTGCACTGATCTGGGCGCGCTGGGCCATGCCGCGCATGCGCGTGCGCTCACTGGCTGCGCGGGCGGCAACTTCCGACGTCACTTCGAGAGTGCAGGAATCATTCAGCGCCATCCGTCTGATAAAGGCCTATGGGGCAGAGGATCGGGCCCAGGCACGTTTCGAGGAAGACTCCATCATCTCATTCCACACCGCCTACCGTGTACGGCGCCTGATTGCTCTCGTCACCATCGTCATGTTTACCATCGCAGCCGCGTTTTTGCTGTCGGGCGAATTCCTGATGGCAATATGGGCAAACAGGAGTTTGCCCACCTTCGCCAACGAGCTGATCGCGCTGGTGGGCGTGAGTTTCGTGGTCTGGAATCTGACTGCCTTCAACTGGACCAAGGAGCAGTTCTTCGGCGCTTCCAACAACGTCCGCAGCATCATGCGTCAATGGCTGTCCGCGCAGGACATCGCCATGGGACTGCAGCGGGTATTCGACATCCTCGATATCGCACCCGATATCACGGACGACCCGGATGCCATCGAACTCAAAGGACTGGCGCGGGAGATAAAATACGACCGAGTTGCCTTCGCCTACCAGGACGATCGACCGGTGCTGAAGGATGTCAGCTTTACGGCAAAACCGGGCAGCGTCACCGCCATCGTAGGTCCGACCGGCTGCGGCAAGAGCTCGCTAATGAGCCTGCTGCTGAGGCTGTATGACCCCGCTGGTGGCACGATCAGCATCGACGGAGTGGACCTCAAGCGCTACCAGGTGGAATCACTGCGACAGGGCATCGCGGTCGCCCTTCAGGAAAACGTTCTGTTTGCGCTGTCTGTCCGTGACAACATTCGCTACGTTGCGCCTAACTCAACCGACGAGCAAGTGCAGGAAGCGATTCGGGTAGCCTGCATGGACGACTACGTTGAAGGCTTACCCAATGGCCTTGACACCCTCCTTGGCGATCGCGGCGGCAAGCTCTCCACCGGTCAGCGGCAGCGCTTGTCCATAGCGAGGGCGGTCGTTAGAGACACGCCTGTCCTGATCCTCGACGAGCCAACTGCGGCGCTCGACGCAGCGACCGAGCATCACGTTATGGCGAACCTTGCCGAGTGGGGTCGACAACGCGCCATTTTCTTGATCACGCATCGCATCTCGACGATTCGCCGGGCCGATCACATCCTTTATCTGGACGACGGTCGCATCGTTGAGAGCGGCGACCACGAGACGCTGATGGCACGCCCTGATGGTCGCTATCGTACCTTTGTCGAGACGGAGTCGAATCTGTATCGAGACAACCTGGCCGCAGCGGGAGCCGAGAATGGTTGAGATCACAGCTGACAGAGGTCCGATCGAGCCGCCCAGGCACAAACAGTCTCTACGGGAGCGGGAAACCGAACTGGATGCGCAGGCGAGTCTGATCGATACCGATACGGACATCGGTCTCGAAGATACGCTGCACATCATATTCCGTGTGGCATCCCTGCTGCGCCTGTTCTGGCGACGCTTTCTGTGCCATTTCACGCTCCGCTTGATGGCCCAAGCCATCCCACTCGCCTTGCTGCCCTGGCCGCTCAAAATCGTCATCGATCACGTCGTGTTGGCAAAGCCGATCGAAACCGCCACCGGATATCCATTCTTCATACGGCCGCTCATAGACGCACTGCAGGGGTCGACGCCTGTTGACATCATGATATGGCTGACGCTAATCGGCGTCACTATGGTTCTGCTGATCGGTTCTTTCGGCCCGGATGGGGCAGAGAAGGACACCACCGAGGCCAGTCTCGAGGAGGGACACGATACCGCCACCAAGCAAGAAAACCTGTTGCACGGCGGCTTGAGCTTTGCCGGTGGATTGTACGGTTATCTCGAGTTCCAGATCGCCACGCGGTTAACGCAATCCGTGAACCACCTGACCCGATCGCGCCTGTTCGAGAGAATCAAGTCGTTGCCCATGACGACGCTGGACGATCAGCGCATCGGTGACTCGGTCTATCGGGTGATGTACGACACGCCTTCGGTCAATAAGATCTTCTTCGAAATCGTCTTTACACCGGTCCTCTGCATCACGCTGTTCATCGTCGCAGTCATCACCATGCGCAGCGCCTACCCGGATACCCCCGAGATCATATACTTCGCGGGCGCGCTCTTTCCCATCTGGCTGGTCACCACTATACCCTTCTCACGCGTGATCCGGCGCCGTCACCAGGCCAGCCGCGCCGCCGGCACGGTCGTCACCGGCACCATCGAGGAAGGCATGGACAACGTGCTGGCAGTGCAGAGCCTGGGCGGCAACAAAAAGGAGAAAGCTCGTTTTGGTGCTGACAGCGAGGAGTCGTTCAAGCGCTACCGTGGCACGGTGTTGATCGGCGTCATCGTTGCCAACCTCGGTGGCTTGATTTCCAGCGTCGTATACGTGACGGTGATCGTCTACATTACAACACAGGTGATCGACGCCAAGATGTCCCCGGGGGACTATGGGGCACTGCTGTATTACTTCTTGTGGATGCGCGGCCTGGCGATGGTCCTGGCAGGATTCTGGATCTATTTGCAGAGTCACGTAGCCGGCATGCGGCGGGTATTTGCACTCATGGATCTCCCTCAGGAAGTCGATATGGGCGCGGATACACTGCCGCTCATCGCCGAGGGCGTCTCATTCCAAAATGTGGGTCTTGTCTATCCGGACGGACGGCGTGCCCTCGGCAATATCGATCTGGAAGCCCGTATCGGGCAAATCGTTGCCTTCGTGGGACCAACGGGCGCCGGCAAGACCAGTCTTGCCTATCTTATCCCGCGTTTTCACGTGGCGACCGAGGGGACCGTCCTGATCGACGGCCATGACGTCAGGGATTTGACCATGGAAAGTCTGCGCGAACAGGTGACCTACGTCTTTCAGGAAACACAGCTGTTCTCGGATTCCATCCTCGACAATATCCGCTACGGCAAACCCGATGCCGACCAGCAGGAGGTGGAGCGAGTGGCTCGCATTGCCGGCGTACACGACTTCATCGCCTCGTTGCCGGAGGGTTACCACACCAAACTCGGCACTACCAGCGCCAAACTGTCAGTCGGCCAACAACAACGCATTTCCATCGCCCGTGGGCTCCTCAGGGATTCGCGCATTCTCATCCTCGATGAGCCGACTTCGGCGCTCGATCCGGAAACCGAGCAGTATCTGGTGCAGGCACTGCATGAAGCTGCCAAGGACCGATTGGTGATTATCATCGCGCATCGCTTGTCCACCATCGCCCACGCGGATCAGATCGTCTTCCTCGAAGACGGTCAAGTACTGGAACAAGGCAGTGGAGAGGAGTTGATGGCGCTGGAACGAGGACACTATCGGAACTTCGTCGAGTTGCAGACTGCATCGATGTAAAGGTACCGGCTGCGGCGGGCGATGCTCGAGCCCAATCCCGATTCAGCGTGACAGCTCCTGCCAATTCAGCGAAATGGCCCTGGCAGAGCGTCACTGCGAAAGATGCTCAAGACGGATGTGCAGGCCATGTGGAAACGCGACGGCAGAAGAACTGGCGTCGCGTTGTCTTTGACACACTGAGACAAACGTGGTTTATTCGGACCGTCCTCAGCCGGAGTGCCCAACTAACATGGCCAGTTAGATGCTCTGACATTTCGGCAGGGCGGCTCGATCGGTATCGTAAAGGACGGTGTACCGATGCAGGACCGTATCTCGATACAGTTTGGAGAGCAGTAGAAGTATGAGTGAAGCTCCAGTCGATCGTTCGCCTGACCAAAGGCGCATACACGCGTTGTCCTTCATGCGCGAAGTCCCGCTTCCCGCCGAACGCGATCGCAGCGTAAGCGATGACACCGCCAATCTCTGGGTGGTCTTGAAGCTCTTCCTCCGTGCTTGGCCTTACATCAGTCCACAAGTCTTCGGACGCTGGTTCCTGCCGGGTCAGGGCGTCGAGGACCACATTGCAGAAAGCGTAGGTGGCGGTGGCTACGGGTTCACATACGCACCCTTTCTGGTCACCCTCGCCGCGTTCGCCGGCCCCTTAACGGGACTGGTCCCGGCGGGATTCGAATTCCCCATGAACCTGCTTTACGGGTCGATTGCGGGCATGGTGGTTTGTGCCTGGCCGGTGGCGTTTGCTACGGGCAAGAATCAGACCCTTGCAGCGATAGCGCTGATCGCCATGGGGTTGTTCGCCAATCTCATCGCCACCTTTGTCATCGATGGTTTTGCCGACGGGGTCTACACCGGCCTCGTCACCTTTGCCTGCCTGGCAGGCTGGATGCTGCATTTCCGCGCTCGCGAGGGCCGTATCGAATATCGCGTCCGCGTGCACGCACACCTCGTCTATTTCTACGCCATCGTCTGGTTCATCAGGTTCCTCGATCTGGCGGTCGGTCTGGTGCTGATCGATCTGCTCAATCAATCGATTCTTCAGAACGATCCGATCATGCCAACCCTGGCTGCGCTGATGGGGGCGCCGGAGATGGCCCGCGGCGCAGCGGAATCGCTCGCCCAGGAGCAACGATTGGAACTGGTATGGCTATACGTGAAGATCTTCCTCTTTCTACACGTCGGTTTGCTGATACCGCTGCGTATCGTGGAACGCTACTACCGCGTCTGGATCCTGCAGCGCATCAATCAGGACTTACGCGTCGCGCTGGTGGAGCGCTGGCACCAGTTGTCGCTGCGTTACCACAGCGACCATCGCGTCGGCGACTCGATCTTTCGGGTCTATCAGGACAGCGCCCAGGTCACTGCGGTAATCGACCGTCTCATGGGTGTCACCATCGCGTGCTCCAGCTACTTGACCGCCGTGTTCCTGGTCACGCTGCTGAGCCCGCTGATGGGTCTCATCGCATCAACGATCATCATCCCGGGGCTGCTTTGGGCACGTTGGGCGATGCCGCGCATGCGGACGCGGGCGCTCGTCTCCCGTGCTGCGACCTCCGACGTCACGTCGAGAATTCAGGAGTCATTCAGCGCCATCCGCTTGATCAAGGCCTATGGTGCCGAAGACCGCGCCCAGGCACGCTTCGAAGAAGACTCGATCGTCTCGTTCAACGCCGCCTTCCGGGTGCGGCACCTGATTGCGTTCGTTACCATCATCATGTTCACCATTTCAGCAACGTTCCTGCTGACCGGCGAATTCCTGATCGCCATGTGGGCCTATCAAGGTACCGAGACCTTCGCCAGCGACTTGATCGCGTTGGTTGGCATAAGCTTCGTCGTCTGGAATCTGGCCGCCTTCGACTGGACCAAAACGCAATTCGTTGACTCCACCAAGGCCGTGCGGTCCCTCATGGGGCAATGGCTCTCCGCACAGGACATCGCCATGGGATTACAGCGGGTGTTCGACATCCTCGATATCGAACCGGACATCAAGGACGATGTCGACGCGGTCGAACTCGACGGACTCAAAGACGAGATCAGGTTCGACAAGGTGGCATTCGCCTATCAGGCTGACCGGCCGGTACTGAACGATGTCAGCTTTACGACGAAACCAGGCACCGTCACTGCCATCGTCGGGCCAACCGGTTCCGGCAAGAGTACGTTGATGGGTTTGCTGCTGCGGCTCTACGACCCCACAAGCGGATCGATTTCAATCGATGGACGCGATCTCAGGCAGTATCAGGTCGATTCACTAAGACGTAACGTCGCCGTTGCGCTGCAGGAAAACGTTCTGTTTGCCCTATCCGTCCGCGACAACATTCGCTACGTGGCGCCCGACGCCGATGACCTGCAAGTGCGCGAGGCAATTCGCGTGGCGTGCATGGACGATTACATCGACGGACTACCCGAGGGACTGGACACCGTGCTCGGCGACCGGGGCGGCAAGCTTTCCACCGGCCAGCAGCAGCGATTGTCGATCGCCCGGGCGGTCGTTAGAGATACCCTGATTCTGATCCTCGATGAGCCAACCGCTGCGCTGGACGCGGCAACCGAGCATCGCGTCATGACCAACCTCGCTGAGTGGGGACAGAATCGAGCCATTTTCCTGATTACCCATCGCATCTCCACGATCCAGCGTGCCGACCATATTCTCTACCTGGACGAAGGCCGGATCATCGAGAGTGGCGATCACAAGGCTCTGATGGCACTCGCCGATGGGCGCTATCGAGCGTTCGTCGAGACCGAATCAAATCTGTACCGCAACGCCGAGCAGCTGACACGATGACACCGAGCAAATGACACATACCGCCAAGCACGTGACACAGACCGCTAAGCACGTGACACACAATGGTTGAAGTCACCGCCGACCCGACCGCAAGCGGCCCGACCGACCCAGATCGCCGCAAACCGTCCTTAGGCGAGCAGGAGGCAGCGCTGGATGCACATGCGAGCCTGATCGATACCGATACGGACATCAGCGCAGCCGAAGCGATCAGGATCATGGGTCGCACGGCAGCCTTGCTGAAATTGTTCTGGGGGCGCTTCCTGGTGAATTTCACCCTCCGGTTGGGCGCTCAGCTTCCCGGCGTCCTGCTGCCCTGGCCGGTTAAGATCGTCATCGATCACGTCGTGTTGGGGGAACCGATCGCCAACGCTACCGGCTATCCCGCCTTCATGCGCCCGCTCCTCGGCGCGCTGCAGGGCTCGACTCCTGTCGAGATCCTCATCTGGCTGACGGTGATCTTTGCGATCCTGGTGGTGCTGATCGGCGGCTTCGCACCGGATGCCCGCGACACCACTGAAGCGTATCTCGAAGAGGGACACGATACGGCAACCAGACAAGAGAATCTGACCCACGGCGGTCAGAGCTTCGCAGGTGGCGTGTGGGGTTACTGCGAGTTCAAAATTCAGACGCGGTTGACCCAGTCGGTCAACCACCTGCTGCGCTCGCAGCTATTCGAGAAGATCAAGTCGTTGCCGATGACGACGCTGGACGATCAGCGCATCGGCGATTCGGTTTATCGGGTCATGTACGACACGCCGTCGGTCAACAAGATCTTCTTCGAAATCGTCTTTATCCCGGTTTTGTGTATCACACTGTTCGTCTCTGCCATGCTCACCACCTGGAGCGCATACCCGGATACGCCCGAGATCATGTACTTCGCGGCAGCGCTCTTTCCCGCCTACATGATCGCGACGACGCCGTTTGGACGTATGATCCGGCGCCGCCACCAGGCCAGTCGCGCCGCCGGTACGGTCGTTACCAGCACCATCGAGGAAGGCATGGACAACGTGCTGGCGGTGCAGAGCCTGGGCGGCAACAAGAAGGAGAAAGAACGCTTCGGCAGCGACAGCAAGGAGTCCTTCAAACGCTACCGCGGCACGGTGCTGATCGAAGTCATCGTCTACAACCTGTTCGGCGGGCTGATGGAGCGGTTGATGTATGCGGCGGTCATCGTGTTCGTGACCACCAAGGTCATCGAAGGCACCATGTCTCCGGGGGACTACGGCGCGCTGCTCTTCTACTTCAGCTGGATGCGCGGTCTGTCGATGGTGCTGGCGCAGTTCTGGATCTTCATGCAACAACACATCGCCGGAATGCGCCGTGTCTATGCATTGATGGATCTCCCCATGGAGGTCGACATGGGCAGTGACACCCTGCCCCCGATCACACAAGGCGTCTCGTTTCGGGGCGCGGGTCTGGTCTATCCGGACGGTCGGCGTGCACTCGGGGACATCGACCTCGAAGCCCGTATCGGGCAAATCGTTGCCTTTGTGGGACCAACCGGCGCCGGTAAGACCAGCCTCGCTTATCTCATCCCCCGCTATCATGTGGCCACCGAAGGCACTGTGCTGATCGACGGCCACGATGTCAGAGATCTGACCATGGAGAGTCTGCGCGAACAGGTGACCTACGTATTCCAGGAAACACAACTGTTCTCCGATTCCATCCTCGACAATATCCGTTACGGCAAACCCGATGCAAGCCAGCAGGAGGTGGAGCGAGTGGCCCGTATCGCCGGTGTGCACGACTTCATCGCATCCCTGCCCGAGGGTTACCACACCAAGCTCGGCACCACCAGCGCCAAGTTGTCAGTTGGCCAGAAACAGCGAATTTCCATCGCCCGCGGTTTGCTCAGGGAATCCCGCATTCTCATCCTCGACGAGCCGACTTCGGCCCTCGACCCGGAGACCGAGCAGTATCTCGTGCAGGCGCTGCACGAGGCCGCCAAGGACCGCTTGGTGATCATCATCGCCCACCGGTTGTCCACGATCGCCCACGCGGATCAAATCGTCTTCCTCGAAGATGGCCGGGTGCTGGAACAGGGCAGCGGCGACGAACTGATGGCGCTTGAAAAGGGGCACTATAGGAACTTCGTCGAGCTGCAGACTGCATCGATGAAAACGACTTGAAACTTTCGGATGTGTGGTCGTGGTGAGAGGCATAGCTCTTCTATTGGGGTGATCACATCGTGGTCAGGAAAGAGGAGTCATTGCCAGGACCGTCGGAGGCAGGGACGCCGATCCGGATGCGGCCCAGAAGAGCGTGCAGGGATGTATTCACTGGGCCGCATGCGGAGCGAGTCCTGGCAATGACCCCTCTCTCCTGGCTACTGCTGCCCAAGATTATTCGAAGAGCGATTCCCAAAAAACTCCGCATTTCAAAGTGTGAGAACCTGCGTGGTCAAGAACTGATCTGCGTGGGCCTGCAGACTGTAGTTATGCGTTGTTCCCGGACGGCCTCCTGGGGGCAACTTCTTTAGCGCGGGAGAAAATGGCATACTTCACTCAGGCGGATCCGACTTCGCCATCGAGGCTGATAACGAGCGCATTCAGGGCGCCGGGAGATAATCGTGGAGAAATGCTTTCGAATGGCGATCGTTGTGGCGACGGGCTGGCTTGTCGTCGCCTGCAGCGACCCGGCAATCACACCTGAAGACACAGCGCGCAACGACCTCGGCGTCGCGCAGATGGGTCGTTACGAGTATAAGGCGGCACATGCCACCTTTACCGAAGTGGTGGAGCGTGCGCCGGCGTGGCTCGATGCCAGGGTCAACCTCGCCATCGCCACCCTCAACCGGCAGCAGGATGGTGACGAGCTCAAAGCTCTCGAGATTCTGAGTGGCGTAATCGAGGAGGATCCCGGTCAGCTGCGGGCGTTATACACGTCCGGTCTCATACACTTCAATGTCGGTGAACCGGAGCGAGCGATCGGGTTTTTCAGCCAGGTGACCGAAGCCGACCCACGGGACGCCTACGCTGCCTACTTCCTGGGTCAATCCCACATGCAAGCCGGCGATTTCTCGGCGGCCGCCACCTGGTTCCTACGCGCTTTGGAGTTAGACCCCTATCTGCGCAGCGCCTATTGGGCTGGCGCGCTGGCGCACAGACGCATCGGGCGCGACGACCAGGCTACCAGTCTGCTGGCAGACTATCAGCGCTTCGCATCGAATCCGGCGGCCAGGGTGGCCGGGTTCTCCTACAAGCGCATGGGCCCGAAGGCCGAAGCGCTGGCGGTCGACTCGGTCGACTCAGCGCCTGCCCCGCGACCGGCGGGCGGCCTGTTCGAAGATCCACGTACACTCGATGCAGGACAATATCCAGATGCTACCGTGACCACAGCTGATATAGATGCCGACGGTCACCTGGATCTCATGCTGACAGTGGCGAGCGGCTTACGCGTGCTATCCGGGACACCGGCCGCAGGCGCGGCTGAGGCCACTTTCACGCTCGTGGATGGCCATCCGCTTGCTCGTGCGGTCCGACCCCCGGCGGCTCTGATCCAAGCTGCCCGGATCCGGGCGGCGATATGGGGTGACGTGAACGATGATGGCCAGATCGATGTGGTGCTCTGCGGGGACGATGGTAGCCGCCTCTGGCAGCAGGACTCAAGCAACGATTGGCAACCCACCGACATCGGAACGGCTGCGCCTTGTACGGCCGGGGCGCTGTTCGATGCTGATCACGACGGCGACCTCGATCTCTTCGTAACGGGCCCGGACGGTAATGAACTGCTGAGCAACAATCGGGATGGCTCGTTCCGACCGCTCGCGGAGGAGATGGGTCTAAGTAGTCAAAGCGGCCAGCGTGAAGGTCGGCAGATACTGATCGCCGATCTGGATTCCGACCGCGACCTCGACATTATGGTTGTTAACCTCGCGCCGCCCCACAACCTGTGGCAGAACGATCGCACCTGGCAGTACAAACCCTTGCCGGGTCTCGACGACCTTCGTAACGCGACACTGCTGGCTGTGACCGCGGCGGACACCGACGCCGATGGCCACGTCGAGATCTACGCTATGTCGCCCACTGGCGATCTCTCCGTGTGGCGAAGCGATGGCTCGACGTGGCAACATCAAGTCCTGCGGACGGCGACGATGCCGGTCGAATCGACGTCCCGGGCGGAGCTTAGCATCGCCGACTTCGACGGCGATGGTCGCCCTGAAATACTCAGCACGTCTCAGACCGGCTATAGGCTGATCGATCCGCACTCCGGTGCCCTGTTGCTGGACCAATCTGTGCCGGGCCTGGCCAGTGCAATCCCGGTAGGCGTCGATCCCGCCACCGGTCCTGCTATCGTTACCGTTGGAACCGGGGGGGTGCAACTCTGGCCGGCCGGACCCGGCCGTTATCCATTTCTTGCCCTGGCGCCTACCGGACGCAGCCAGGCGGAGCAAATGCGTTCCAACGCATCGGGAATCGGCACACGCGTCAAGGTGCGCACCGCCGGACGTTGGACGGTGCTGGACGCACTCGATCCACACTCGGGTGCCGGCCAGAGTCTCACGCCACTCAGCGTCGGTCTGGGAGGCCACGCACGGGCAGACTTCGTTGCGCTGGAATGGTCTGACGGCGTCTCACAGACCGAGATTGACCTCGAAGCCGGGCGCCTGCACGAGATTGCAGAAACAGAGCGGCAGTTGGCCAGTTGCCCGGTCGTCTTCTCCTGGGATGGTCATTCCTATCGCTTCATCAGCGACGTGTTGGGGGTCGGCGGGCTTGGCTTTTTCGACTCGCCCGGCGTCTTCGCCCCACCGCGCCCATTCGAAGGCTATCTCATCGACGCGGCACTGCTGGCCGAGCGGGATGGACGTTACCACGTCAAGGTCAGCGAACCGATGGAAGAAAACGCCTATCTCGATGCGGCACGCATTCTCGTCTACGACCTTCCCGAAGACTGGATGATGGTGCTGGACGAGCGCATGGGCATAGCCGGCCCGCCCGTGACCGGCCGTGCCATCACCTATCGTCGTGCCCAACACCCATCACTCGCCATGACAGGGGAAGGAGACGAGGTCACCGACCTTATTCTGACGGCAGACCACGTCGCGCCCCCACCTGGCGAAGTCGATAAACGATTCATCGGGCTGCTGGCCGAGGACCAGGTACTGACGCTTGAGTTCGATCGACCCCTCGATGCCGGCGGCGATTCCGGCGCGGTTCTGGTTGCCGACGGCTGGATCGAGTATCCCTATTCACAAACCGTGTTTGCAGCCTGGCAGGCTGGTCTGCGCTATGAAGCGCCCACCCTCGAAGCACGCGGTGGTGATGGACGCTGGTACGCGCTGGCCGTGGAATTCGGATACCCGGCCGGCATGCCCAGGAAGATGGCCCTGCCGCTGCCCGAATTAAGGCCGGGTACGAATGCATTGCGGCTTACATCCAACATGGAAATCTACTGGGATCGGCTCCAGGTAGTATGGGAAGAGCCTTTGGACAGTGCGCTTCGGGCCACCCTCGCCCCGGTCGCCGCCCGCGTCGCGAAAACCGGTTTTGCCAAACGCTCGACGGGCGCGCAACGCTTGCCCCACTACGACTATGCGGACCGCGCGCCGTACTGGGATGCCAAGTATCAACGCGGCTTTTACACCGCCCTCGGTGACGCCTCTGAACTCGTCACAGAGGTCGACGGAGCGGTGGCAATCATCGGCGGCGGCGAGGAGATCCATCTCGAGTTCGAGGCGGTCGCGGCACCTGCGAACGGCATGCGGCGTTACTTCGTCCTGGATTTCCGCGGTTGGGCCAAGGACATGGACCTCTATACCGAACACGGCGAGACGGTCGCTCCGCTGCCCGTTCCGGAGGGACTCGATAAAACGATGCTGGCGCGACGCGAGCGGTTACACGCACGATACAATGTACGCTTTCAGGAAGGCTTGTAGAGAGCTTGTTTCATGACAGGCCAAGCGACAACAAGCCGAATTCTGCTGACTGGATGGGACTCCAACGCGCCCTCATTGATGCACGCTGAGACAACATGGCAGTTATGCCGGTCTCATGGAGTATTCGTGAGGCAGGAAAAGGCACCTACATGACCCAAACGCGAACCCCGGTAGTGGGCCCGGGCATGCGCAAGCTGCTCGTGGTCGTGCTCAGTCTGTTCGCCATTCTGGTGGTGGACTCGGCCTACCTTGGCACCATTGCATTTCTCGAGTGGTTTCAAGGCGTGAGTCTGCAGGGCGTCGGCTATCAGTCAGCGTTCCTGGTCCACTTGGTGCTCGGCTTCGTCATCATCGTGCCGGCCATCGTCTCCGCCGTCATGCACCTGCGCCGGGCCATCGGGCGACCCAACCGGTTGGCGGTACGCCTGGGACTGGGCCTCTTTGCCACCGTCCTGGTGCTTTTCGTCTCCGGTCTGCTGCTGACGCGCGGCCTGCCCTGGTTCGAAGTCCAGCAACCGGCGACGCGCACCACGATTTACGTCTTGCACGTCGCAGCGCCCCTGGTCGTCTGCTGGCTATTCGTGTTGCACCGGCTGGCTGGTGACCGGATCCGCTGGGCAGCCGGGATTTGGATCGCAGCGGTGAGCCTGGCATTGAGTCTGGTGGGCGCGTGGTTTGCGGAACCTCCCAGCGTGGCCACCACCCCCGGCGACTTCTTCCCCTCCCTGGCACGGACATCGACCGGAAACGTGATTGCGGCAGAGGAGTTGATGCGCGATGACTTCTGCGCCGACTGTCACGCCGACATTCACAGCCAATGGCAGGTGAGCGCCCATCACCTGGCATCCTTCAACAATCCAGCCTACCTGTTCTCGGTACGCAACACGCGACAGGTCGCACTGCAGCGCGACGGTGACGTCAGGGCGGCACGCTTCTGCGCCGGTTGTCACGACCCGGTACCACTATTCAGCGGCGCCTTCGATGATGCGAACTTCGACGACGAAAACCATCCGACCGCACACGCCGGCATCACCTGCGTGGCCTGCCATGCCATCGAGCGCCTGGGGAGTCCTCGAGGCAACTCCGATTACGTCATCGGTGCCCCCGTGCACTATCCGTTCGCGTTCTCGGACAATGCGTTCCTCACCTGGGTAAACGGTCTCTTGATCAAGGGCAAACCTGCGCTTCACAAGCGCACCTTCATGAAGCCGCTGCACCGAACCACCGAGTTTTGCGGAACCTGCCACAAGGTTCACCTCCCTGTGGAACTGAATAAATACCGATGGCTGCGTGGTCAGAATCACTACGATTCCTTCCTGCTAAGCGGCGTATCCGGGCACGGCGTACAGAGCTTCTACTATCCCGATCAAGCGGTATCGCGCTGTAGTGAATGCCATATGCCGCTGGTCGAGTCGACCGACTTTGGCGCGCTTCCTGACGCGAGCGGCACGCTGTCGGTGCACCAACACAATTTCCCGGCCGCAAATACCGCCCTGCCGTACCTGCTCGACTTGCCTGACGAGGTAAACGAGGCGCACAGAGACATGCTTGAAGATGCCTTGCGTGTCGATATATTCGCCGTTCACCCCGGCACGGATATCGACGCACCCGTGATCGCCCCATTGCGACCGGAGGTCCCTGCCCTCACAGCAGGAGAAACTTACATCTTCGACGTGGTGGTCAGAACATTGAAAGTCGGCCATCTGTTCACCCAGGGGACCTCAGATTCCAACCAGGTGTGGCTGGAAGTGACGGTGCGAAGCGATGGCGAGGTGATCGGCCACAGTGGTGCCGTCGATCCGTCCGAGGGTCAGGTCGATCCCTGGGCACACTTCGTCAATGCCTATGTGATTGACCGGCAGGGGAATCGCATCGACCGGCGCAACGCCGAGGATATCTTCACCAAGCTCTACGACCACCAAATCCCACCTGGTGCGGCGGACGTCGTCCACTATCGATTACACCTGCCGCAGCGCGGCACGTCCATCGAGGTGAGGGCCAGCCTACGCTACCGCAAATTCGATACCACCTATGTTCGTGCCTTCCAGGGGGAAGGCTTCCAAGGTAACGATCTCCCCGTGGTCACCATCGCGACCGATAGCATGATCCTTCCCGTTGGCGCAACCGAGGCCGTGGACGACGCACCGAGCGTGCCTGCCTGGGAGCGCTGGAACGACTATGGCATCGGGCTTCTGCGTAAACCCGGGCGCGGCGAACTGCGCCAGGCTGAAGCTGCGTTTCGAAGCGTTGCCCAGCTTGGGCGTGCGGAGGGTCACTTGAATCTAGCCCGCGTATTCATTCGCGAAGGCCGGCTGAATGAGGCAGCGACTGAACTGACCGAGGCCGCAGCCAAGGGTGCGTATCCCTGGTCGGTGGCCTGGTTTTCCGCTCTGGTCGATGTGCAAAACGGCCAGCTCGACCCGGCGATCGATGCCTTAAAGGCGCTTGTGCAGACGCGCTTTACCGAAGCGCGTCGACGCGGCTTCGATTTCTCGCGCGACTACCGTGTGCTCAACACGCTGGCACGCGCCTTGTTCGAGCGCGCCAAAGTCGAAAGCTCCGCCGCTCTGGCCACAGAGTGGCTACGCTCGGCAGCAGACCAACACCAAGCTGCGCTGCGTCTCGACCCCGAAAACGTGACTGCGCACTACGGGCTGGCACTCATCCACTCGCGCTTGGGCGAACCGGAATTGGCAATGCATCACCGCCGCTTGCACGAGGTATATCGGAGAGACGATAACGCCCAGGATCGCGCCATTGCCATGGCTCGCCGTCACGATGCCGCCGCCAACCACGCTTCGAAGTCAGTGGTAATCTACGATTTACAGCGCAATCACACGCCTGGACTGAGCGTCAATCCATGAGCACAAACGCAGACGAAGCTCGCATGCAGCGTGTTTTCTGGCGCTCCATCATAATGTTCGGCATGATTGGCGTGGCGGCGCTTGGCGCATTCCTCTGGTCAGGCCGTTCCCAGCAGGAACCGGTCATCGTCGAGCAGGAGGCGCGCGGTCCGCAGGCACGGCAAGCTGAAGCGGTGGCGATTCCGGAGCTGCCATTCACCGACGTCACGGTGGCTGCAGGCATCGATTTCATTCACCAGACCGGCGCCTACGGTGAGCGCCTGCTGCCGGAGACCATGGGCGGCGGGGTGGCCTTTTTCGACTATAACGACGACGGTCAGCAAGATCTTCTGCTGATTAACTCCGATCACTGGCCGTGGCAGCCCGCACCCTCGGAGCGCCCGACTTCTCGCCTTTATCGGGGCCGTGGTGATGGCACATTCGAGGACGTCTCGGTGCAGACGGGACTCGATCTGACTCTGTACGGCATGGGCGCTGCCGTTGGCGATTACGATGCGGACGGCCGCGTCGACATCCTGGTCACGGCACTCGGCGAGAACCGGCTGCTGCGGAACATCGATGGTGAGCGTTTCGTGGATGTGACCTCCCGCGTCGGCGTGGCCGGTGACGACGACGCATGGAGCACCAGCGCCGCGTTCCTCGACTACGATCGAGACGGCGACCTGGACTTATTCGTGTGTAATTACGTCGCCTGGTCCCGGCAGATCAACGCGGAAGTCGACTATCAGATGACCGGCATCGGTCGTGCCTACGGTCCACCCACGGACTTCGGCGGTACCGACTCCTACCTGTACCGTAACGACGGCGACGGTCGCGACCGACCGCGTTATACGGACGTGTCCAGGCAAGCGGGAATTCGCGTCGCCCACGAGACTGGCGCAGGACCCATCGGCAAGGGGTTGGCCGTGCTTCCCGTCGACGTGAACGGTGACGGCTGGTTGGATCTGGCGGTTGCCAACGACACGGTACGCAACTTCCTCTTTGTCAACCAGCAGGACGGCAGGTTTGTCGAGTCCGGCATCGAGTATGGTCTTGCTTTCGATACTGGGGGGTTGGCAACGGGAGCAATGGGCATTGACGCCGCCTATTACGCCAACGACCAGCGCCTGGCGATCGCCATCGGCAATTTTGCAAACGAGATGTCGTCCTTCTATGTATCGCGAGCAGGCGAGCAGGTTTTTAGCGACGACGCCATCGTTGCGGGCATCGGTGCAGACAGCCGCCGCGGGCTTACGTTCGGGCTCATGTTTGTCGACATCGATCTCGATGGCCGGCTGGATCTAATCACAGCCAACGGCCACGTCGAGCCGGACATCAACCGTGTCCAGTCGAGCCAGCAATATGCCCAGCCGCTGCAAATGTTCTGGAACTGCGGGTCCCGTTGTACGCGGCCATTTCGGTTCGTCAGTCAGCCAGGCATCCTCGGCAGGCCGCTAGTCGGCCGCGGTGCCACGTACGCTGACATCGATGCCGACGGCGATCAGGATCTGGTAATAACCGTAGCGGGCGGCCGACCGGTATTGTTGCGCAACGATCAGGAACTCGGTCACCATTGGATGAAGCTGCGCCTCAAGGCAACACCACCCAACGTGTATGCCATAGGCGCATCAGTAACCTTGATCGCGTCCGGAAAACATCAATACCGGACAGTCATGCCGGCGCGAAGTTACCTCTCGCAGGTGGCGCTGCCGATCACATTCGGGCTTGGCGAAACAAGCAGTATCGACCACGTCGTGGTGCAATGGCCGGACGGGGAAAGAGAGTCGTGGCCCAATCTCGAGGTAGACCGCGACCACTTGCTGCAGCAAGGTACGGGGCAAAGTGACCTGTAGGCGGTTGCTCCGATACACACCGCTGCCCTGGTCACCGACACGTTACCGATACACTGATATAATCCACAGCAAAATACTGCATCGCTCACCTATGGCCATGCCGCGATATCCGGATCACTGACATGCCGTCCTTTCCCCGAACTCCAGACCTCACCGCGCTGTTGCTGATTCTTTGCATCACCAGTCCGGCCCATGCTTTTGATGAGATTACCCAGAGCGCCGGCCTCGACTTCGTGCATGACAATGGCAATGAAGGTGAGCTCTGGACACTTGAGATCGTCGGTGCCGGCGCAGCTCTGCTTGATTTCGACAACGATGGCCGGTTGGATATCTGGCTGGTTCAGGGCGGTCCCCTCGGCAAGCGATCGGGAAAGCTGCCCGGCGATCAGCTGTTTCGCAATATCGGTACCGATCCACTAACGTTCGAGAATGTCACGGACGCTTCGGGGGTCGTCGCCACCGAATACGGAATGGGCATCGCAACCGGGGATATCGACAACGACGGTGACCTGGACGTGTTTCTGGCCAATTTCGGTCGCAATCAGCTATTCCAAAACGTCGGTGGTGGTCGCTTCAAAGATATCACAGCAACGTCAGGCATCGAAGGTGAGCGATGGTCGGTCGCAGCCAGCTTTGTCGACATAGATGGCGATGGCCTGCTGGATCTCTATGTAGTCAATTACCTTGACTTCAGTGGTCAGGACCACAAACCGTGTCGTCAGTTTTCTTCTCGGCTCACCTACTGTGCACCGCGCAACTACGCACCCGTCAGCGACCGGCTCTATCAGAATCTAGGCCGGACCCGCTTCAAGGATATCAGCGAACGCTCGGGTATCGACACGGTACCCAGCCGCGGGATGGGCGTGGTGGCTCAGGACTTCAACGCAGACGGCAAGCAGGACATCTACGTGACCAATGATGCAGAAGAGAATTTCCTGTGGATCAACCAAGGCATCGGCCGCTTCAAGGACGACGCACTGATGGCTGGCGCCGCGGTCAATGTGTATGGTATTGCCGAAGCCAGCATGGGAGTGGTAGCTGCTGACTACGATCAGGATGGTGATGCCGACATTTTCATCACCCATGACACCAAGGAAAGCAATACCCTCTACGTTAACGATGGACAGGGCTGGTTCGCGGACCATTCCAGCCTTGCCGGTCTGGCGACTTCCAGCCTGCCCTTCACCGGCTTCGGCACCGGCTGGATCGATGTGGACAACGACGGCGATCTGGACCTGTTCAGCGCGAACGGTGCGGTGCGTGTCGTTGAAGCGCAGCGGGCAGCGGGCATCGAACCCCCTCTGCGGCAACGCAACCAACTCTGGTTGAAAGACGGCAGTCGCTATCGGAACATCGATGCAGGACCCGCATCTGTCCACGAAGATGTCAGTCGCGGTACGGCATTCGGTGATCTCGACAACGATGGTCACATCGATTTTGTCGTTACCAACAACAACGGTCCGGCGCGATTGTATCGGAACGAATCTTCCGCCTTCCACTGGCTGGGGATCGAACTGACGGATAGCAGAGGGCCCACGAACCATGCATTGGTGTGGCGTGAGACCAGCCGGCCCGAGATCAAGCAGGTGGGTACGGACGGTGGCTATGCTTCAGCGCACGATCACCGCATCCTGTTCGGACTCGGCAACGAGGGCTCGCAGCAGTTCGTGCGAGTGCGCTGGCCCGACGGCAGCGAACAACGATTCGGGCCGCTCAGCGTGGATCGGTATCATCGGCTGCCACGACGGTAGCAAACAGCGATTCGGGCGCTCAGCGTTGATCGGTATCATCGGCTGGCACGACGGTAGCAAACAGCGATTCGGGCCGCTTGGCGTGGATCGGTATCACCGGCTGACACGTGAGTCGATGCTACCGCCGGCGCCTGGGTAGAGCTGCCACGTGAATCCTCCGTCGGTCATTGAACTTTCCTTTGGGTGCTGGCAACAACAGAGGTGGGCTCCCACACGGCCGTTAGCAATATGTCCATTTGACGTCCGGCCGTCAAGCGAGCAACATGATATCCGCATGCCGATCCTATCTGACCATGAGTTTAGCGATGCGCTTGATAACTAACGCACTTGCCCGTTTCTCGCTCACCACGCTCTTGATGCCTGCTGCAGTTCTGGCGGGTACCGGTCCGGACACGCAAGATGTCGAGCTTCCCAGCATCACCCCCGAGATCACCAAGGCGTATCAATCTGTATTACTGCACGTTCAATCGGGCGATTCCGAGCTGGCCGTAATTTCAGCCAGAGAAGTGGTAGACCAGTTAGCAGCCACCCACGGGGAGGACAGTGAACTCCTGGCAACACCTGTCATCTACCTCGGTCTTGCTCAGCTTGGCAATCATGAGGCCGTCGATGCGTTGAACAGCTTCGGCAGGGCGGTAGAGCTAATCGAAACCAGCGCCGGGCCCTTCGACCCTGGATTGGTGCCGCCGCTGCAAGGCATAGCAATGAGTCACATGAGCCTCGAGAATTACGACGTGGCTGCATCTGCGCTCAGACGGGCGCAACACGTAACGCATCGACACAAGGGTGTCTATAACGCCGACCAGTTGGCAATTGTGGACAAGCTCATCGAAGTCGACAAGATGACCGGAAAATACCGCGACATCGAGAGGCAGGAACTCTTCTATCTGAAGGTTCACGAAGACGTGTATGGTAAGGCAGACTCCCGCATACTACCGGCATTGCAGCGACTCGGAGAGTATATGGCTCATCGTGCAGCCAAGTTCAGGTCCCGATACCTGAACGCCGAATACCAAATGAGACGCAAGAACTACTTCAAGCAGTCATTTGATCTGTACCAGCGCGCTATCAGAATCGTTGAGGAAAACTATGGAGACAAGGATCTTCGATTGATAGAACCTTTACGGGGTCTGGCCCTGGCCAAACTCTCGAAGGGTTTCGGCATAAAAACTGCCTCTGAGTCGTTGCGGCGTGTCGTTGATGTGGTCAAGGCAAATCCCGGCTCCGATGTCGGTGACATTGCCCGGGCAACTGTCGATCTTGGCGACCTATACACGCGTTGGAATGACGGGCGCGCCACAGAGGCCTATCGAGAAGCATGGAATGCAATTCCGGATGAGGAAATTTATCAGGAACTGCGCGACGAACTGTTTGGCACACCGGTGCGATTGGTGCCTACTTCCATCAAAGCCACACTTCCCAAACGACCGTGGCGAACCGAGGATGAGATTTTCACGGACCTCGAATATGTCGTCCGTGCCAACGGTCGCGCCGCACGATTTCAATTCGTAGATGGCAATCTGGTCGGCAACGAGAGACGTAATCTGCGCAGCAGGCTCCGCAATGCACGGTTCAGACCCAGAGTTGTTGACGGAGAGGTGGTCAGGACAGAAGGGATGATCTTGCACCAGCAATATGAAGTGCGATAGTAGTGCCTGTCCGATTCCGAGCGGCTCGACAACTTCGAGCTTCTGCCTGGTGACCGGCGCGGGGTGTATGTCATCATCCTCGTGGCGACACACTGCACGAGCGCAAGATCTTGCGGCGCAGGTCTCTGCCTCGGGTGCGAATCCAACCGAGCGCCATAGGGCCTAACTCGAAGATCGATGCCACGCAAAGCGATACCAACCGCCTTACTGTCGTTGTCCGGCATGGTGCTCCTGGCGGGGGTCCTGGCAGCTTGTTCGACGGATAGGGACGGCGCTTCGGTGGCATCCCCGGTGGTGGCAGCACTGGACGCAGCGGATGCGGAGATCACGGTACTGCTGACGGGCCTCTTGCAATCGGCGCGGGAGGCGCCGCAGGATGCGGAGAGCCGAGGCAGGCTTGGCATGGCGTACGAGGTCAATGGATTCGCCGACGCAGCGTTGGAAAGCTATCGTCAGGCCGGGGAACTCGATTCCAACGACCCTCGCTGGCCTTACTACCAGGCGATGTTGCTCGCGCACCGCGGCGATCTCGAGCCAGCCCTTGGACACCTCGCTGCATCGATCCACATCGACCCTGGCTATGCGCCCGCGTGGCTGTGGCGCGGTACATGGCTGCTCGACCTCGACCAGCTCGAGCGAGCCGCCGCGGCGTTCGCTGAGGCCGGTGTATTGGGAGCCGAGCTACCGTCCACCGTTGGACGCGCCCGGGTGCTGCTCAAACAAAGGCAGGCGGCGCAGGCGATCAGCCTGTTGCAGCCGCTGTCAGACAAGGAGCGCCTTCCCTATATCTACAAGCTGCTGGGCCAGGCCTTCGCCCAACTCGGCCAAGCTGATCAGGCCCGTCAGGCGCTGGCGCAGGTAGATGGGTCGGGGCTGTTAGTCTGGGCCGACGCCAGGAGCGAGCAGAAGAAAAGCTACGAAGGGAGCCTCAGTGCCCGCTTGGCCAAGGCGAGAGATTTGATGCAGCGCGGTCAGCCCACGGACGCGTTGCGTGAAATCGAGGGCCTGCGCAAGCACTATCCGGACCATCAGGGATTGCTCAGCACACTGAGCGAAGCGTATCGGCAGACCGACCAACAGGAACGCTCCCTGGCAGTGCTTCAGCACGGCCTGCAAGTCCACCCGGATTACTACGCATTTCACCTGAATATTGCGGATCACTATATCCGCAGCGGCAACGGTGATCGTGCCTTTGCTCATCTACAGCGGGTGATTGACCTCAACCCGGCGGTGAGTTGGGCACACGCGCAAATGGGATTGCTGCTGCTGGAACGGGACAGGCTGGAGGACGCCCTGGCGGCGTTCCGGACCTCGCTGCACCACGATCCGAATGATGCCACCGTCTATTATTACGCCGGCATGGCGGAAGCATCGCGGGCTGGATGGACCGAGGCCATCCGGCTCTTTGGCGGATCGGTCGAGGTTGATCCCGAATTCACGTTGGGGCACGTGGCCCTCGGTCGTTCCCTAACTGAATCAGGTCGTTACGATGAAGCCAGGGCAGCACTTGCTGCCGCGCTGCGAATTGGTACGTACCCAGGCGAGGTGCAGGCGGCAAGGGCAGCTCTCGCCAAGCGCGAGGCCGGCACAAAGTGATGCCGGGCATCATTGGCATGCTGGCAGCGTGCGGGTCACTACTGATCGTGGCTGGTTGTTCCGGCCCTGAACGGGAGTCAGCCCCGGCACCGCCCTGGTTCGAAGATCAGGCGGTTGCCCGTGGAATCGACTTCCGGCATATTTCGGGGGCGGACGGCCGCTACCTGCTACCAGAAATCATGGGCGGCGGTACGGCACTGGCGGATGTGGACGGCGACGGCGACCTGGACGCGTACCTGGTGCAATCGGGATTCTTGCCGGGTAGCGTCTCACCCGAGGGTGCGGAAGCGCCCGGCAATCAACTCTTCCTGAATCAAGGCGACGGGAATTTCATCGCGGCCCCATCTAACGGCGCCAACGATCGAGGCTACGGCATCGGCGTGACTGCAGGAGATTACGACAATGACGGCGACGTCGATCTCTATGTCACCAATGTCGGGCCGAACGTCCTGCTTCGCAATGACGGCGATGGTACCTTCGTGGACGTAACCGCCGCCGCGGTTGTCGGTGACCCGGGATTCGGTACGGCAGCGGCTTTTTTCGACCCAGACGGTGACGGCGACCTGGACTTGTTCGTGGTGAACTACGTGGTATGGAGCATGGGCATCGAACGGGATTGCTACGACTATGGGACAGGAGTCCTAAACTACTGCGATCCAAGCAACTACAACGCACCCGCGCCGGACCGGCTGTTTCGCAATAACGGTGACGGCACCTTCACCGATATCAGCGCATTCGCCGGGTTGCAAGCCGCGTACGGCAATGGATTGGGTGTGATCAGTGCTGATTTCGACGGCGATGGTCGAAGTGACATCTTCGTAGCTAACGACAAGACGTTGAATCAATTGTGGCTGAATCGCGGCGGGCTGCGATTCGAGAACGAGGCCCTGCTGTGGGGCTGTGCCATGGATGATCATGGTATCGCCAAGGCCGGGATGGGAGTAGCCGCAGCGGACATCGATGACGACGGCGACGCGGACCTTCTGGTCGTGAACATCGAAGGCGAAACCGACTCGTTTTACCGCAACGAAGGCACGTTCTTCAGCGACGCAACCGCATCGTTGGGCCTTGGCACCACCAGTCGACGCTATACGCGGTTCGGTGTTGCGCTCGCGGACTTCGACAATGACGGCAGCCTCGATCTCTACGAGGCGAACGGTCGGGTCACTTATTCTCCGGAACCGGAAGGGGATGACGTATTCGCTGAGCCAAACGCGCTGTTTAGAGGCGTGCGGGCTGGGCGCTTTGACGCTCTGCCCGAGGGCGGCGTGGCCCGTTCACTGGTTCACACCAGCCGCGGGGTCGCGCTGGGTGACGTCAACGGCGACGGCGGCCTGGACATACTGGTGGTAAATCGCGACGCGCCACCCTACCTTTTAATGAATCAAGTGGCGCCGCGGGGTCGCTGGGCTCGTTTTCGCGTACTCACCTCGGCGGGCCGCGATGCCCACGGGGCCACTGTTTCGGGCCTGGTCGGCGACGTGCAACAGTCCCGGGATGTGCAGACGGCGGGCAGCTACCTGGCCTCACACGACCCGACGGTTCACTTTGGACTTGGATCGAACGCGCGCATCGTCGACGTCACGGTTCGCTGGCCCGCCGGTCAGCGGGAGGCGTTTGGCGATTTCCCTGCCGGCAACACAGCCGAGTTGCGCCGGGGCACGGGCAAAGCGCTCCCGAACTGACCCCGGACGATCGGAGTGGGTTGCAGCGGGATTCTGTCTACTCTTATGATTGGAGTGTTATCGGCGGATGACTGGCGTGTTATCGGCGGACAACGACACTTGTGCTCGCCAGGCTAAAGCTTGCACTCTCGGATCTCTGCCAACTAGTCTGTGGCATGTCGCTCCCTGGTGTCTTCAAGTATGCTGGCTAAGCTGCAGATTGGTGTTGGCACTATGAGATCGGGATCAACCGAGAAATGACTTCGCTCGACTTGAGTTACAGCGCGGCCGCGGGACGGGGCCGACTTCCTGCCCCGGGGGGTCCCGGCGTAAGCGCCAGACTGATTGTTTCACTGCTCTGGGTTGTGCTCGCCGGTTGCTCAGACCGAGTCGGGATCGAAGAACCTGTCGTCGCAGGGTTGGATGCAGAGGAACCTGAACTGGTTGAATTTATCCAGGATTTGCTGGAGTCAGTACGATCCGACCCCGATTCGGTGTTGATGCGCGGGCGCTTGGGAATGGCCTACGACGTAAATGGCTTTGATATGGCCGCGCAGTTCACCTACGCACAAGTGGAAGCGCTCGACCCGGAGGACTTCAGGTGGCCATACTATCGCGCTACAGCGCTCGCGAAACTCGGCAGGTACCGGGACGCATTGCAGTCCCTCGATCGAGCCATCGCCATTGATTCCGACTACCCCTCTGCGTGGCTGTTGCGGGGCGCGTGGTTGTTGGATCTCGACCGACACGAAGACGCCGCGCAAGCGTACCGCCGTGCCACCGATCTCGCCTCTGACGATGCCACGGCTGCTGCTGCGACGGTGGGTGTGGCGCGAACGCTGATGCGCCAGGACAGGACTGATGAGGCGGTTATCCTACTCGAGAGACTTGCTGCAAGCTTCAAACACCCTCACGTGTTGCAGCTGTTAGGGAATGCCTACCGGCGTCTTGGTCGGCTGGAGGAGGCGCGCAGCATGGTGCAGAGCAATACAGCAACACCGTTGGGATGGCCCGATGAGCGGCAACTCCGCAAGTCCGAATACGTTCGGGGATTCAGCGGCAGGATGTTGATAGCGAAAAATCTGTTGGAGCAAAGCCAGCCGCGGGACGCCCTCAAGATACTCGAGCCGCTTCGCCGGACAGCCCCGCGAGACCGTAACCTGCTCAACAACTTGAGCATTGCCTACAAACTCGCCGGACGTTCGGCCGAAGCATTTGAGGTGCTGAAACTGGGCCTCGAAGCAGACCCGGACTTTCACCTGTTTCACTTCAACATCGCGGTGCATTACGAGGACCTCGGTGACGATCGCCGCGCACTGCAGCATCTCGAACGGGCTATTCAACTGGACCCGGCCCTCCTGGCAGCACAGCAACGTCGAGTCGACCTGCTGATCCGAGCGCAACGATTCGATGATGCTTTGGCAGCGCTTGATGAACAGGCGCGCTATGCTGAAGCTGCGCCCGCCGCTCTGTTCGATACGGGTATGGTCGCAGGTGCACTGGAGAAGTGGCCTTTGGCGATCGCAAGCTTCCAGCAGGCATTGAGTCTCGATCCGAGTCTGCAAAGAGGCCACTTGTTTCTCGGCCGCAGTCTCGCTGAGGACGGCCGTTTCGACGAAGCACGAGAGGCACTGGCACTGGCCGATAAGTTGGGTGCGAGTGCAAAGGATGTTGCTGCCGCGCGTCTGCGTCTCGACGGACTCGAGCGAGGTCGTCAGTGACACGCACACAGCTGATGACACCACTCAGAACCAGTTGTCGGGCGCAGACCCTGTTTTGGCTGCGCATCTCGCAGGCTCTGACCATCCCACTTAAGCGAACGACGCTGATGTGCCTGAACCCACGAGTAGTTGGCGTTGCCGTGATCTTCGCTCTGATCGGATGCTCACAACCCAAGTCCGGCGAAACAACAAGTCCTGCATGGTTCGTTGAGGAAGCAGCACAGCGGGGCCTCGACTTCGAGCATCGCTCCGGATTCGCCGGACGGGCACTGCTGCCGGAGATTGTCGGCGGCGGGGCAGCGCTTGCAGATGTCGATGGTGATGGCGACGTAGATGCCTATCTGGTGCAGAGCGGCTGGAACCTCCAAACAGGTCCTGACGCTGACACCCCCGGTAATCGCCTTTATCTAAACCGTGGCGATGGTTACTTCGATGCTGCCAACCAAGCAGGTGATGTTAGTGACCGAGGCTACGGCATGGGCGTTGCGGCGGGCGACTATGACAACGATGGCGACGTCGACCTTTACGTGACCAATCTTGGTGCCAACGCATTGCTGCAGAACGATGGATCGGGGCACTTCGAGAACGTGGCGGCGGCGGCTGGGGTCGATGATCCCGGATGGAGTACGGCAGCGGCGTTTCTCGATCTGGACAACGATGACGACCTGGACCTCTTCGTGGTCAATTACCTCAATTGGTCCCCGGGCGTCGAAAAGGACTGTTCCTCTCGAGGCCGCCCCACTTACTGTGCCCCAACGACCTACGACTCACCTGCGATGGATCGTCTTTATCGAAACGATGGCGACGGCACTTTCACCGATGTCACAGTCGAAGCGGGACTTAACCGGGGCTTCGGTAATGGCCTCGGTACTGTCGGTGCAGATTTCAACGGCGATGGACTCATCGACCTTTTCGTTGCCAATGACCGCACGCTTGACCAGTTGTGGATCAATCACGGCGGCCTGCGCTTTAACGACGAGGCCGCAGAGTGGGGCTGTGCAGTGGATGACAACGGTTTCGCCAAAGCAGGCATGGGCGTTGCGGCATCGGACATTGACAACGATGGCGATTCTGATCTTCTGGTAGTAAATTTCCAGGGCGAAACCGATTCCTTCTATCGCAACGAAGGCCGTTATTTCCTCGACGCCACAGCGCGCGTCGGCATTGCCATGGCGAGCCGGCGACGCACCCGATTTGGCGTGGCTCTGGCTGATTTCGACAATGACGGTCGGCTTGACCTGTACGAAGTCAATGGCAAGGTGGATGGGGATCCTGCCACCACGCCGGACCCGTTCGCTGAGGCCAATGCCTTATTCAGGGGCCGCACCGATGACGACGTTTCGTTCCTTTTTGAGGAACTGTCGCCCCCCGGTGGCGTTGCCCCAGGGACTCCATACACCAGTCGAGCACTTGCCGTGGGCGACGTCGATGACGACGGTGGGCTCGATCTCCTTGTGGTCAATCGCGATGGACCTGTCCATCTCCTGATGAATCGCGTCGCTAACCGTGGGAAATCGGTGCAATTCCGGGTCGTCTTGAATACAGGTGGGGATGCACTGGGTGCCAGAGTGTCCGGCCGCGTTGGATCCGAGTACCGTCATCAAACCGTTCGCGTTGCCGCCAGTTACCTGTCATCCCATGATCCAAGGGTCCATTTTGGGCTGGGTTCGGAATCAGCCCTGCGAGACGTCACAGTGCGGTGGCCAGACGGCTCGTCGGAGTCGTTTGGTGACTTCCAGGCCGCACCAACGGCGGATCTGCGCCGTGGGACGGGTCGACCGGATGGGAAGCCCCAGGGGCAGCCAGTCGGGCAGCCAATGGGGCTTCCAGACGAACTCCCGGTCACGTCGATTGACCGCTAGGTACGCCTGAGTTTTTTCTCCATTATTTCGTTGACTTCAATTTGTGACTAACGTACATTGACTTTCAGCTTTGGGGCGAGAAGTACCGACCGGACTGTTATTGGGAGATGACGTTCGTCGACCTAATCGTAATAAAATCATAGTTACCCCGTTGAAGTAGCCAAGCACCCGACACGATGTGACGTATTGCTATGGCTTTTTTTATGGGTGTCATCGTTCTGAACCACAATTCTCACCCAGCCAAACTTCCCCTATGGATTTCGTGGGAAGGACACCGTGTACATCAATCACCTGGTTACCCGTGCAGCTCTATCACACGGTTATCCGCGCTGCGAACGTCACGCGCAGCACCCTTAATCCAAGGCTAGGAAACCATTGAACTACTGCGACTCATTAGGCCAATGGAATTTGTATGACAATCTGACGGAACAGGGGGGGACCACTGTTTCTACTTGAATGAGGAATGGGAGTTTATATGCGTACACTACTCAAGCGTAATTTCCTATTTTGGCTCGTGCTCTCGCTTAGTTGGGGCAGTGCCAATGTGATTGCGGCGGATGAAGAAGAGTCCATCGAGGAGATCATCGTTACCGGCTCATACATTCGGCGGGATAATTTTGATATACCTTCGCCGATTCAGGTGACCACCGAACTTGACCTTGAAATGGCGGGCACAGCTGATCTCGGCGACGTTATCTTCGATCAGACCTTTCAGTATGGCGTCAACGCCAATGCAACGCCGTTTGAGGGGACCGGTGCAGATGATCAGCAGTGGAATATGGGACAGGAGGTTTGGGCCAATCTACGTGGCCTCGGCACCCGGGCCACTATGACCATGATCGACGGTCACCGCTTGCTGGCCGACACCAACACCTAGGGACGACGGACCGGGGTCGACATCAACGCCACCTATCCCGGCATCGCCATCGGCAGGATCGAGACAATCCTCGACGGCGCTTCCGCACTCTACGGTGCTGAGGCGGTCGGCGGCGTAATCAACCTCATCCCGCAGAAGGATTTCGAGGGTCTGGAAGTCAGCTATGACTACCAGCAAGCCCTGTCGGATGGGGCGCCCATCAAGACCGCCAGCCTTTTGGCCGGGGTGCAGGGCGAACGGGGCGGCGCGATCTTCGCAATCGAGATGCGCGATACGGAACGGATGCGCTACACCGATCGACCCGATTACATCATCAGCCCGCTGGATCCATGGGAAGGTGAACAGTGGACGCCCTGGTGGCACGATGCTGGTTCGCGCAGCAACCCCGCTGAATGGGCTGTGCCGCTCAGAAATGCACAGGGGGACCTGATCCAGTTTGATAACGTCTGGTACACCCACTACATCGGGGCCTATTGGGGGGCAGATGGCACCTACGACTATGAGTGGGACATTCCCCTTGGCCACAGCCAGGCCGCGATGGGGGCCCAGATCTTTGGGCCGGGGGACCCACGCGAGCATTTGAATGGCCGCGTGGTGGCCCTCGGCAGGAATGATCCTGGCTGTGGCTATGGATTTGGCGCCGGCCACGATGATTTTGGCCCGGTCGATCCGGCCTGGGCGGACCTTACCTACCAGGAAAGGATCGACTCCGGGATCACCACCTACAATGATCTCCAGAAGCCAGGCAACTTCCTCAACGGCATGACCCATGCCCACCAGAACATCTACGAGAATTCGGAGCGCTGCATCATGTCGTTATCCGACATGCAGGACCTGCAGGCGGAGGCAGAACTCAGGAAGGGCATGGCCTATTTCGAGTACGAGTTGACTGACTACGTGAAGTTGCGAGGCGAAATCGTGCTATCCCAGAACGACTACACGACTCGGGATGTCACCGGTGCCACCGACGAAGCGGATAACGTGACCCTTGTCGGCTCCAGAACGCCCATCGTGATTGGAGATAACCCCGGCAATCCGTTCCGTGCATTTGCCGACGGTTCGGGTCTGGGTGGCTTTGCAGGCGTACAAGACGGCTACTTGAACTGGGACGATAACAGTGGTCTGGGTATAGACGGTGACGGGCTGTACCAATACGGCCTCGAACCGGGCGAAGCCTACCTGTTTGCCCAGGATGCCAATGGTGACGGCATTCCGGATCGGGACTTCAACGGTGACAACATTGCCGACGTAGGCGCCCAGCTCAATCCAATCGCCAGGGTTATCCTGCTGTCGGCGATAGACGACACGGATGGCGACGGCGTTGCGGACCGATTTGACCAGGATACCCTCGGCAATGGCGGGGTACGGCTGTTCGAAGATGTGCGTGCACGCTGGGGCGAGTGGAATGTCCACCCCAAGAACCCGCGCAACAATACCAACGAGTGGGCCGTCAATGACGGTGGCGCGCTGGTGTACAAGAGGCGCTTCGTGCGAGATAACGTGCGGCTGCGTGTTGGCACGGAGATTTCGATCCCAAATACCGACTGGATCATCGATGCCGACTATGTATGGAGCGAGGGGCACCGTTCGACCAATTACCCCGAGCCATTGATTGGTGAATATGTCGCTGCACTGCGCTGCCAGGGCGGGCCGAACGGGGACAGTTGCCTGAACCCCTTCACCACGAGTTATCTCAATACCACCGCGGACGGGCAGTTGACCGGTGATGAAAGTATCAAGTTCCCGGACGCTAACGATCCGGGCTGGCGTCCCTTCTATGACGCGAACGGAGACATCTCTTCAGAGGTGAACTCGGAGCTGGAAAACCGGAATGCCGGCATTATCATCCAATACAACCTGCAGGATCTCGGCATGAAGATCTTTGACGTGGTCGCATCCACGGGTAGCTTATTCGAGATCCCGTGGAACGATATGCCGGTGGGATTCGCAATCGGCGGCCATTGGCGGGAAGAGAGCGAGGAGTGGCGACCCAACTCGGTCAACGCGGCCTCCACAGGTGGCGGCAAGATTGGGCTGCGCGAGAGTGAGCAGGAAACCCAAGCTGTGTTTGCGGAGTTTCAGTTGCCGTTACTCGAGCACGAAACGTGGGGCAGCATGGAATTGCAGTTGGCCTCCCGTTACGCTGAAATCGAAACGCGCGGCATCGTCGGGCAGACGGGAAGCGTGAAATTCAGCACGACCATCCCGAAGATCGCTTTACGGTATGCGCCGACTCAGTGGCTCTCGCTGCGCACCAGCAAAACGGAGGGCTTCGTGACGCCCGGCCTGTTCGCCATGTTCGGCGAGTCGGGCCAGTATGGCAATGTGGAGGAAGTGAGTGACTACATCTGCGACTTTTTGCCGGAGATCGATGACTGCGTCGGTATCGACATGATGAGCAGTGGCTCCACACCGGAAGTATTGGTCCGATCCACGCCAAACAGGGACCTTGGCGCTGAGGTGTCGGACTTGTGGAACGCCGGCTTCTCACTGCGACTGCTGGAAGGCGATATGGTCATCGACGTGGACTACACGACCGTCGATTTCGACGGCCGCTCGGAACTGATCGGCGCCAACGTCAACGTGCGTAAAAATCAGCTTGGCTTCGAGAATTACCTCGTGGCGGCTTGTCCCGGCACGGTGCCGGACTGGGACAACGAGAATAAATGGACTGAGGGAGATTTTCCGGCCGAGTTCCTGCTCACGGATCTGATAGCTCAAGAGTACAAGGACCTGGTGGGCCAGGTTGAACTGGACTGCCGTCTGGCTGCCGCCATGGCCTGGGTGGCAACCGACGCCAACAGCGGCAACGGCGAGTTGCCCCTCGGTCTGTCGATTCTGGAACGCGGAAACGGTGCCAACGGACTGCGTCTGAGTGAGGTGGAAGAGCCCTGGGTTGAACAGGGACGGATGACCACACAGACCGTGATCTACGCTCTGCGATACAGTTTCGACGGTGAGCAGATTCCTTTCATAGGGGGCGACTACGGTACCTTCGCATTCAACCTGAGCGCCACCCAAATGCTCGAGTCCAGCCTGATTCGCTATACTTCGACCGGGTGTGACGAACCGTTGGCCAACGGCCTCTGCCCTGGCGACAATCCGTTGGCGGGGATCAAGGTCGATGGAGTTGGCAATCGTAACGGCACCTCGTATGCCGGTCCGGGTGAGGGGCTTTATGCCCCGCTGGCACCGGCACCCGAATGGCGGGTCAGCATGGGCCTGCGTTGGTACCGCGGCAACCACACGTTGCAGCTGATGGGCCGCTGGCACGATTCGGTCACAAACCTCAATATCGCCTGGGACGAGCAGAAATTGATACCGGGCCAGCTGTCGGAGGCCGATGCGCTGATCGAGGAAAAGGATCGGTGCAGCAAGCAACCGGCCAACGTCTGCAAGGTTCCCTCGGCAGCCTATTGGGATGTGAGCTACAGCTATAGCATGCCCGATTTCATGGGGATGAACCTAGACGTCAATGTAGCGGTTCGGAATGTGTTCGATAAGATGCCCGCTCCACAACTGATGCCTGCGGGACACGAGGGTTACCTCGACAACGTCATGGGCCGAATCGGGTTTGCCCGACTGAGCCTGAGTCTGTAAGATCACCTGGTCCTCCCCGGCAACGCCAGTTGCCGGGTGGGTCAGCAGAGAGCTACTTTACGTCAAGCGGCGGTATCCCCCGCCGCTTTTCTTTTGGTGGCCGACAGGGTTGGTCCGCGCCACCAGATATCGAGTGTGCAGAACCAACATAATCGAAGTCATCGTTTCAGTTGCGGTTGCATGCCTGAATCATTGTTTTGAACCTGCTCCTTGACGCAGCTCGACGGTCCGTCCCACCTCGAAGTCACCAAATCGTTCCAGTTCGCCGGTGGGCCAGCGTACCCTGACATCGACCGCCCGGGTTCCGCCACCCAGCCCGAAGTGCACGCGGGGATCGTTGGACGCCAGGTAGCTGCCCGCGGTCTGCACGTCGCGATCGAGTCTTCGCTCGCCGGCCAGCAGTGAGACCGTTGCACCATGCGCATCGCGACCCTCCCGGCTGACCACGCGGAAACGCACCCAGTTGCCCCGGGAGGCGGCCTTATTCATCAGCAGATACGGTTTCGCGTCGCGATTGACGATCAGGAGATCGATGCCGCCGTCATCGTCGACATCGCCGTAAGCGAGGCCACGGCTGGTGTGCACCAGGGGCGCTGCGACGCCGCCATCCGGCCGGACCTTTTCGAACCGACCGACTGCGTTCTTTCGGTACAGCACGTTCGGCTGCACGTATGGATCACCCTCGGCAGGCTGGAATATCGCGATCGCACCGTTGGCGTGGTAAAGGTCGAGCCGACCGTCGTTGTCGAAATCCACCAGCGCCACCCCGAAACGGGTATTGCGCCGGCTGCTCGAACCCAGGCCTACGGCGGCGGTGGCATCGACAAAGTAACCACCCTGATTGCGGAAGAACGAATCCGTCTGCGTGATGTTGTTGACGACCAGAAGATCGACGTCGGCATCGTCGTCGACATCGGCCGCCGCCACGCCCATGCCCGCCTTGGCGATACCGTGTTCGTCCACATCGCAACCCCACAGGGTTGCCTGATCCTGAAAGCGCAGGTCACCGCGATTGATCCACAGCTGATCGACCATCAGGTCGTTGGCGACGAACAGATCGATGAGTCCATCCTTGTTGAAATCGGCCCCGATCAGGCCGAGCCCCGGTCTCGAAGCCCGATAATTGCCGGCGTAGTTGCCGTAGGCGAGGTCGATCCCGGCAGCTTCAGTGACATCGGTGAAGCTGCCGTCGCCATCGTTGCGGTACAACACGTCCATGGCCGGTGCCGCGTAGTTCGTCGGCAGACAGTAAGTGCGCACGCCGCCATGGTAGCAGTCGCGCTCAATACTCAGATCCCAGTCGACGTAGTTCACCAGGAACAGGTCGAGATCGCCGTCGCGGTCAAGGTCGACGAACGCGGCTGCGGTGCCGAATCCCGGGTGGTCGACGCCTGCCGCCGCGGATACGTCCTCAAAGCGCCCGGTGCCGTCGTTGCGCAGCAAGACATTGGGCCCGACGTTGGTGACGTAGAGATCCACGTCGCCGTCGTTGTCGTAATCGCCCGCAGTCACCCCCATACCATAGCCACGATCGGCTGCCGCACCCGGGTCTTCTGCTGGGACGAATCGTCCGTCGCCCTGGTTGAAGAAGAGTCGGTTGGGAGGGCCTACGTCTCCGGCCTGCGGGCCTGCCTGGATGAGCAAGCCGCTCTGCACAAGATAGGCGTCGAGGTCCCCGTCACCGTCGAGATCTGCCAGCGCCGCTCCACTGCCCATGATGTCAGGAAACAGCAACGGACTGTCGCCGCCGGACTGGCCGGATTGATGCTGAAAGTCGATACCGCGCAGTGCCGCCTCTTCGCTGAACCACGGCGCGGCGCGCTCGCCATCGGAGCACGCAGCTACGAGATAAAAGGCCGCCAGAGCCGACGCATGAACAGCTCTGAACGACACCCCTTTCGTAAGCCGTCGCGGCTCCAACGAGTGCGTCATGCGCGACTGCGACATTGCGCTAGCGACCATCTGAGCCAGCAGGCTATCGGCCACTTTCGAGTTCTGCGAGTCGTCGCAGGGCGCTGGCAAAATCGTTTGGATGAGCCCCAAGCTGCTGCGCTTTCAAAAGCGTGGTGCGGGACTCTTGGTAACGACCGTCCTCGGCAAGACTGCGACCGAAGTAGATGAGGGACTTGGCGTCGCTGGGATCGAGTGCAACCGATTTCTCGAAGTACGCGATCGCCTTCGGCCAGTCCTCGCGGGAGCCTTCAACCATCGCCATGTAGTAGTAGCCCTTTGGCGAGTGCGCCTTGTCGAAAGCTACCATGGCAGCGTGGTAGTCGCCGCGACCAATCAGAATCTCGCCCATAAGCTCATGTCCAGGACTGAGGTCCGGGCTCAGTTCGACAGCACGTTCGACATGCTCAAGCGCCAATTCGACGTTGCCGCGGATCTGATATCGATGGGCAATGTGGAAGTGGGACGAAAACGAGCCCGGGTACACCTCAAGTGCGTGCATCAGCACTTCGAACGACTCGTCCACCTTACCCACCTCGGCATACGCTACACTCAAGCTGTGCAACAGGGCCTCATCGTTAGGATCCCGCTCGCGTAGAGACTCGAGCACCGCCAGGGCATCCTCGGCACGGTGAGAGTCCACAAGCAGCTTAGCGTAACCGAGTCGGCCTCTGAAGCCACGCACGTAATCCCACTGAGCGAATTTCCTCTCGTCGTCCCACACGAGCGGCCCAGCGTCACGACCGAGCATCAAAGCGATTTCGGCCTCGGCCCCTTTCCCCAGAGCTCGGTAGCCACGACCCAGGAGGCGATAGACGAGTGGATGACGGAATTTCTCTGCCAATGGTTCCAGCAAGCGCACGGCATCGTCAGGCTTTCCTCGTCGTAGCAATGTGCGGGCCAGACCGATGCGTGCCGGTGGTTCATCCTTTAATGCGATCGCCTGCAGAAAGGCAGTTGCTGCTGCTTCATCACGGTTGAGATCGTTAAGGTATGTGCCCCGCCAAAGCCAGGCGGGCAGGTAGCCCGGATCCAGTGCCTGGGCACGGTCGAGGAGTTCCAGCGCCAGTTCGTGCTCCCCCCGATCGGCAAGCAGCAAGGAACGATAGTAAGGCCAGAGGAATTCATCGGGATCCAGGGCCTCGGCCTGCTCATAGCTAAGTCGAGCCGCTTCGATCTGTTGGTTTATGTCATACGCGATACCGAGTCGTCCCCTCGCCACACCAGACTCAGGGTTTTCGAGGGCCTCCTTGTACATGCCTTTGAGAAAACTGGCGAGTTCCTCGTCCGGTGAATCAAATCCCGCCTGGACCGGTAGGCCGACTCGCTGCGTGCCGGAATCACCGGTGCAACCCAGCATTGTCGCAACGATCAAAAACGTCAGTAGTTGCCTATACAAGCTCGGCTTGCATGGAGGAGCGTATGGCGTGATCGAGTGATCCACTACAGTTCCAGAAACCTGATCAATCCAACTCGTCAATGTGAGTGTTAAGCCGAGAATAACGTCTGTGTCCAATCATGGTCAAGCTGCAGATAGCGCCGAACGATCTTACTGATGTCCGTCCCCGCGCCGCAGTTCGATCGTCTGGCCCGCAGGGAAATCGCCAAATGCCTCTGTCTCACCATCAGGCCAGCGTACCTCGACTCTTCGCGCCGTGTCCTCATCTCCCAACCCGAAGTGCACACGCGGGTCATTGGAGGCGAGATAGCTTCCTGCCGGCTGCACATCCCGGTGGACGCGTCGGGCCCCGATGGTGGCCGATACGGTCGCCCCATGGGCGTCACGCCCGGTGGTCAGCCGCACCTGGAAGCTGATCCAGTTGCCCCGCCCCAGTACTCGATTTCTCAATAGGTAGACACTGGCGTCCCGATTCACAACCAGGAGGTCGAGCCCGCCGTCACCATCGACGTCACCCACTGCAAGGCCACGACTGGTGTGAACCAGCAATTCCCGGGTGCCGCCCCTGGGCAGCAATTCCTCGAATTTTCCATCTGGCATACCTTTGTAGAGGAGATTCGGTTCAGCATACAAGTCGTCCGCAGCCAGCTCTACCGGAATGATCCCACCGTTCGTCTGGTACAGATCCAGCCACCCGTCATTGTCGAAATCGGCGAGGGCAACGCCAAACCGCGTATACCGGCTACTCAGGCCACTCAGTCCCATCTCGGCGGTGGCATCCGAGAAGTAACTGCCCTCATTGCGGTAAAAGGAATCGGTCTGCAACTCCAGGTTGACCACCAGCAGATCGACGTCGGCATCGTCGTCTATGTCCGTCGCAGCGACCCCCATGCCCGCCTTCGCGCTGCCGTGCCCGTCCACAGCCACCCCTCTGAGCATGGCTGCTTCCTCGAACTGCAGGTCTCCCCGGTTGAGCCAGAGCTGATTGAACATCATGTCGTTCGCGACGAACACGTCCGTGAGCCCGTCGCCGTCGAAGTCGGCACCGATCACCCCAAGTCCGTTGCCGAACGCGTGGTTCAGGCCCGCAGCCACGCTCACATCCGTGAAGGTTCCGTCGCCGTTGTTGCGAAACAGGTGGTCCGTGGCGGGAGCATTGTAATTCTGCGGTGCGCAGTAGACGCGCATCCGGTTTAGGGAGCAAGGCGTCTCGACCGCCAGGTTCCAGGTGACATAGTTCACCAGGAACAGATCCAGGTCCCCGTCGATGTCCAGATCGAGGAAAGCAGCGGCCGTCCCCCAGCCCGGTTCGTCGACACCGGCCGACGCTGACACATCCTCGAAGCGACCATGCCCATCGTTACGCAGCAGGACATTGGGCCCAACATTGGACACGTAGAGATCCGTATCCCCGTCATTGTCGTAGTCCCCAGCGGCGACTCCCATCCCATACCCTTGGTCACCGGGGGCCTCTGCAGGGTCAAAGTGACCGTCGCCCCGGTTGAGATACAGTCGATTGCCCGGGATCGACCCACTGCGGTCCGCCAGGCTACCTCCTTGCACCATATAGACATCGAGATCACCGTCTCCGTCAATGTCGACTAGTGCGGCTCCACCCCCCACGATCTCCGGCATCAGGTACGTGCCCTCTGCGCCTGATTCATGGCGGAAGTCGATACCCCTGGCGGCAGCGACCTCCTCGAACCAATGGGAGTCGTCCGGCTTCGGATCCTCGTCACGCCCGGAGCAACTCCAAAGGACAAGCATGAGGATCAGCCACAGGTGTGCAGCGCGCCACGTCCGTGGATTGCAGTCAACGATTCTGTCCTCGCCCCTCACCGGGACCTCGCACTGGATTGCTCCTGCAGCTCTGCGAGACGCCGACGCGCGGCGCTCACCTCCCTCGGCTGATCGGCGAGCTCCTCCGCCCAGCGCAAGGCCGCTTCTGCCTCACGGTACCGGCCCAATTCACCGAGACAGTGCGCAAGCTGGACCTGAGCCGGGGTAAGGGTCTCGTTGATTCGGACGGCCTGCCGGAAACGCTCGGCTGCCTTGCTCCATCGTTCCCGGCCCATCTCGATCATACCGGCCATGTAGAGCACATTTTCCGGGTTCCGCACGCCATGACTCAAGGCCCGGTCCAGTGACGCCAGCGCCTCATCATGCCGGCCCAGGTCCATAAGCAAAGTGCCGATCCACTCGTGGTCGCTCCCTCGTTCCTGGATAAGCTCCTGGGCGCGGCGCATGTGACGCAGGGCACGGCTGGTATCCCCAAGTTGATGGTGGATGGCCGAAATGAGGCGGTGCAGATAGTAGCCGTCGGGACTCGCGTCAATCCCGTGTTGCAGCACCGATCGGGCGCGTTCCAGACGACCGACCTGTGCGTAGGCGTGGCCGAGACTAGTGAGCAGGGCTGGGTGGTTCGGCCGATCTTCGTACAATTTCTCCAGGATGCTCAAGGCTTCCCGCCCTGCCCCGATGGACAGCAGGTTCTCGGCACGCGTCAAACGGCCGGTGAAGCCGCCGATGTACAGATCCAACGTCGCCCTGCGCAGATCGGGCCACTGCCAGGTTCTGTCCTGCGGCCCCCTCCGTCCCCGGGCCAGGGCGATGCGTGCCTCTTCCGATCGGCCCAGCGCCTGGTAAGCCCTTCCCAGAAGCCGATGAATGTAGGGATGAGGAATCTCGGCAACGGCGGGCTCGAGCAACGCCACGACCTCGTCGTGCCGTTTCTGGTGCAGACGCGTACGTGCCAGGCCGACTGTGGCCGCCGCGCCACCACCCAGCTTGGCGGCACGATTGAAAGCCACGGCAGCATTCTCGTAGTCGCCCCGCTCCAGCAACCAGGCTCCACGCCACAGCCATGAGGGGATATACGCAGCGTCGATGGCGACGGACGTATCAAGACTGTCCAAGGCAGACTCGTGATCGCCCATCTCCCAGAGCAACATGGCGCGCAGATACGGCCATTTGGATTCTGTCGAGTCCAGCACTGTAGCCTGTGCATAGGTCACCAATGCGGCATCGGTAAAGCCGTTGACCTCGTACGCCATGGCCAGCCGTCCCCGGGATTCGCCGGATCGCGGATCGCTCCGGGCAGCAGTCAGCAGCTGATCCAGCAGCCGCGCCAGATGGGGATCCTCGTCTTCGAGCAGCACTGCCAAAGGTGCATCCACCGTGGCGGGCGTCTCAGCCATCACTGACCGAGGCCCGTCGATCGCGAGCCGGCCAGTCACGGGTTCTCTGGTCCCCGGTGTCACGGGTTCACTCATCCCCGGTGTAGTGTCTTGCGGATCCTGCAGACAGCCAGCGAGTACCCATACCGTCATTGCAACGGTCAAAGAACGCCTGCGCCAGGGCTTGGACGTGCGCGTTCCCTGGCAGAGCCAGCCGCCGGCAAGCGCACGCACCAAACCGCACATACAGACGTTGGACAATGCGATACTCCTCCTGTGCCGCAGTAGCCGTAATGGGAGCTCGCCGCTTGCCCACAGCAAGCTGCGCGAGCTTAACACAACCTAATAGACCACGTTTCCGGTCGATGGGCAATGTCGCCGCCACTCGACTGCGAGGCTCCGTGATGGGACTGCCGACAAACAACAGCGGAACTGAGACCATCCCAGAGAAGATGAAAAAACTCCTGCTCAACACATGCGCCGTCTTTGACTGCCTCAAAATACGCAACCCCAATCTGCGCCGGACACGTGTACCGTCAGCGCAGATTCGCCGTGGCTGCCACCCGTGGGGTTTACTCAGCCTGTCAATCCCATGTATTATCCACCTGTACGAATGGCACAGTCCTGACAGTGAGCGGCGATCAGAACGCGACGCCTATAGTTGAGTCTTACTGGCGCCTATAGTTGAGTCCTACTAGTGTATTGCATGACTGCTTGGTGGGCCTCAGCTTTCCCGGGGACGGGCTTGATCCTGCTGAGCCGCAACTGCATGCTATGCCTGAATATTAATCATAACCACTATCACCTGTTTTGACGAGGCTGTCCCAAATGACTAAATCCATGTTGGCTCGATTCATGCTAGCCGCCTCAATGGCAGTGTGGGCTACCACATCAATTGCCGCAGAACCTGGTGCAGAGCGCTCCGATGAATCACCGGATAGGGCTGCCGAGTCCGCCCCAGAGGATCAAACACTCTCCCCCGACCAAATCTACGAGGCGCGGCGATTGGGTCTGCAGCTCTACTCAGAGAAAAAATACCAGGAGGCATATCCGCACTTGATGACTGCTGCCAAGCACGGTTTCAAGCGACCCCAGGCACAACTCGGATTCATGCATCTCAGCGGTCTGGGAAACACGAAAAAGGACACCCGGTATGCCATAGGCTGGTTGGGTGTTGCTGCCGACGGTCTAACGGAAAGACCCATCGAGAAGTATTTCAACGATATCTGGCGAAAGATCCCTCAGGAGCACGTCCCTGGATACCAGAAACTGGTAGACAGTTTTGTGGCGAATTACGGTACCGACGCGAACGATATCAAGTGTAAGCGCGTCAACAAACGTGGATCCAAGATTCGGCAGGTGAGATGTGAGCTCACCGACCCGAATGGCCGGCCGATCCGTGACGAACTGGAAGACGCGTTTCGAGCTACGATGCAGGAATTTGAACAATACGGAGGGGGATCAGCGCCCGGAGGAGGGCCCGGAGGAGGGTCCGGAGAGCCCCGCTGATATTCGCCTGAATCGTCCCTGCAGCATGTGATCGGGGAAGAGATGAGATGGGCTTTCGGCGGCAAAACGCTGGGAACGAAGTTCGCTGTAGGCAGCAATAGTTACTTGTAGCCTTGCGATGCCGGTAGTTGTGGGCCACTTCAAGGCTCGTCAAATCCTCGGGCACTGGAATTCGCCCAAATCGTTCCAGCCGAGGAGCGATAACGATTGCCGTGTGTCCACCCAACAGATTGTGAAGGGCGCCCTCGATCCCGGACTTGCTCTGTTGATCAACGTGGACGTTGCCTCGTCCAGCACCACCCTCGGCCTGACAAGGAACGCTCTGGCTACGGCCAGCACAAGAGGACAACCGCCGGCTTTGGGACCATGGGTTGCTTTGCCGGCGTTGCCGTCAATGCCGACGGCATTCCGTCACCAATGACCTCAACACCCATCGATGGTCCTGGTCAGCAACCTGAGTGGGCAGAAGGCGCCAGTTTCTGAAGGTCACGCGAATCACTATATCTGAATATCTGAATGCGACTTGCGTGTTCAGCGGCCGTCTGTTTGTTGATCCTGCTGGGCCTGTTACCATGCAGTCGCGATAAAGAGGAGCACTGAGGTCAATCAGGTAGTGAGAACACCTTCGCCAGTAGGGTATATGGGAATGGCGGAC